>Ga0187894_10006586_pt1 | contig 11338 bp, 14 predicted proteins | sample GBC1701081metaG_FD_136650 | JGI IMG/M metagenome (GOLD analysis project Ga0187894, IMG submission 136650) | White microbial mat communities from a lava cave in the Kipuka Kanohina Cave System on the Island of Hawaii, USA - GBC170108-1 metaG ...
CGACAACAACACCCTTTGCAACAAGATTTTCTACAGCTCTATCGATCTCCTCGCTTACATAATCAAGTCCAAGGCTTATGTTTACAATATCGATCTGGTCGTCAACAGCTCTATCCAGCGCCCTGACCATGTCATTTGTAGAAACATAACTACCCTCAGAAGCAACCCTGTATGCATAGAGTTGTGCTTTTGGTGCCACGCCCTTTGTTTCTCCATCAGCAGCAATGATGCCGGCAACCAGTGTGCCGTGACCATCAGTATCCATAGGTTCTTCGTCTCTTTCTAGAAAATCATAGCCTCCAGCAATCTTACCATTCTTGCCAAGGCCAAGAAGGTCCTTGTGCGTATAATCGATTCCAGTATCTACGATCGCAACCTTGACTCCTTCACCTGTAAGTGGCCTATCAAGCGAATCTCGCATTGAAGTTATTTTATCCGCATTGATCAGTTTCAGACTCTTGTCAAGATTTGTCTTCATAAATTTCTCAGTGTAAATATTGCTAACGAAACCTTCATTTTTTAATCTGTCAACCTGTTCTGATGAAATGCTGATAACAGCTCCTTGCATTACGTTGTGCAACTTCCCAACAACATCGAAATCGTATCCAAGACTGTTCATCAGTATCAATTTGGAATCAATATGCTCTTCGACGTTATCAGCAACTGATACGAACTCTACTATCACTTCAGCATAATTGCCAGTAGGTTGCGAGAACGAAAAATTTGTTAGTAATGATAGCAGTAGGAGAGCGAGCGTGCTACTTCGCAACACATTGCGAAACATCACTTTCATTTGGCAAATGACTTGCTATAAAGCTACTCATGTGGCATTCAATTCGGTCAGGATAAAAGTTAATTAAATGCAGGGAGAACTAACGGTATGGTCAAGAAATACACATTGCCGAATTTGCCTTATGGTTATGATGCACTGGAGCCGCACATTTCGAAAGATATAATGACATTGCATCACGACAAGCATCATCTGGCATATGTGAACGGTGCAAATGCTGCACTTGACAAGTTGGACGCTGCTAGAAAGGCAAACTTTCAGGGAGTGGATGTTAGGGGCATAGAAAGAGATCTATCATTTCATGTCTCGGGTCATGTTCTGCACTCGATCTTCTGGCCGAACATGAAGCAGAACGGAGGCGGCAAGCCCGGAGGTAAGCTAGCAGACATGATCAATGCAGACTTTGGAAACTTTGATGCCTTCAAGGCACAGTTCAGCGAAACGGCCAAGTCCGTAGAAGGTATAGGATGGGCAGTTCTGGGATATGATCCTGAATCTGATCAGTTGATGACCTTTAACATCGAAAAACACAATATGCAGGCCGGTCAGGGCACTCTTCCAGTATTGGTTCTTGACGTCTGGGAGCACGCGTATTACCTGCAGTACAAGAACGACCGAGGCAGTTATGTAACTGCGTGGTGGAACGTTGTAAACTGGGACGATGCTGATAAAAAACTGGCCAAGGCAAAGACCTAACCTCTTCTTTTTTGCCAAAAATTTTTATAATCTTAGAAAGTATACAAACTTTCGTGAGCAGCAGCTCCACTTCAGAGTGGATAGAGTCAATAATCGAGGAATCTTTCAAACCATGCAATCTCGACGAAAAAGCAAGGGATGCTGTAAAATCATTACTGACAAAATATAATGAACGATTGGTTAGAAATTCGTTGGACAAGGCGGTAAGACAGGCAAAGGGTCATGCCAGACAGGAAGATAGGGAAGTGTGCGAATTGCTTAAAGACGCACTTGAAAAGGATTGGTTAACGGAAATCTGCGAAAGCTACTCCAACGCGATGATCGATTAAAGCCTAAATTTCACCTAGTATTAATTTATGTGTGAAGTATGCGCTGAAGTGCACGTTATGCAACAACAAGTTCCCAAGTTTTGAAAAGTACGAAAATCATATTATTCAAACACATAAAGACAGGCTTGACCTGCGCATGAAACCAGAGATAATCAGGGTCTATTAATCCACACGTTTTCCAGTTCAATTCCTTTGGGTCCAATTGCCATTGCAACGCACTCCCACACTTGCTCAGTCTTGTTTACAAATTTATGCACTACCGTTGGCGGTATGTACACTAGGGTGTCGGGCGAAACCTCGATCTCTTTTTCACCAATAGTGGCGTCGGCTTTGCCTCGCAAGCCATAAACTATCACTGTCTCATGTTTGTGATAGTGCGGCTGATGCACATCTCCAGGCTCAAGTCTTGCACCTATAACGAGAATATTGCAGGCATCAAGATCTTCGTCCAGCAGTTTCTTGATCTTAAGCATATCATCGGGGTTGTTCTTTTCATAAACCCTTAACCATTGCTTTAGATCGTGAAGGCTTATGCTCTTCCCATCGTTCATAAACACACTGTCAAATCAATGCTTAAGAATCTTTTTCGAGTCTAGTTTGTAACCAGCAATATTCTGGCGGTAGAATTCAGTATGCATTTATAAGCAAGCAAACGACTGCATTTTTTGTAATGAGTGAAGAAGAAAAACTTCAGGCTTTGGTTGGGCAGATGAACGTGATCGAAGCTTACCTTAATGACATTGGTTCGAAGGAGGCTGCAGTTGGCAGATTGATGGAGGAGGGCAGGTCAGCCATAGATGCAATAAGGAATGTCTCCAACACCGATCAAGCTCAGACACTCATGCCCATCGGCATAGGAGTCTATATGCGGGCAGCTGTCGCTTCTGGTGATAAACTCCTCATAAGTATCGGATCTGGGGTTGCAGTAGAGAAGAGCAGGGAAGATGCAATAAGCTACGTGGAATCAAGGGTCAAGGAACTTGAAGTAGCTTTACGTTCCATGTTCTCGCAGAAACAGGAGCTCGAAGCTAGAATGGAGCAGACCAGAGCAGAAGTAAATGCCCTAGCCCAGAAACTCAGAAGCAAATCCGGTTGATACTTCATGTTTGATAAACTCAAGCGGACGCTTTCCGATGCCGTCAAGAGTATCGGTGAAAAAGAACTAAGCGAAAAGGACATAGAGAAAGTATTTGTTGACCTGCAGATCGCGCTTCTTGAAAGCGATGTTGCCCAGGAAGTCATAGACGATCTGGCAGAAACTATGAAGAAAGAATTGGTTGGTTATAAATTGGAAAAGGGTCAGAATGCCCAGACGGCTGTTAGGGAAAGATTGAAGCAGTACTTAACGCAGATGTTCGAAAAAGCAGGTACGATAGACTTGAATAGCAACATAAATGCAAAGAAGCAAAAGAACGAACCGTATGCAATAGTTTTCTTGGGCATAAACGGGACTGGTAAGACCACTACAATAGCAAAAGTAGGCAACATGCTCAAGAAGCAGGGATTCTCAGTAGTCATAGCAGCCGGAGATACGCATAGAGCTGGAGCAATTGAGCAGGTTTCGGAACATGCCGAAAGGTTGGGCATAAAAGTGGTAGCTCAAAGATACGGTGCAGATCCGGCAGCTGTCGGCAGGGATGCAATTCTGTATTCAAAATCGCATAGAGTTGATGCTGTGTTGATCGACACAGCTGGCAGGATGCAGACTAGCAAGAACCTGATGGACGAGATGAACAAGATAATTCGAGTGGTAAATCCAGACATGAAGATATTCATAGGTGACTCGCTTGCTGGCAATGATACCATAAACCAAGCAAGAGAATTCTATCAATACACAAAATTCGACGGTGCCATTTTGACTAAAACTGATGCAGATGTCAAGGGCGGAGCGGCGATTTCTATAGCACATATAACAGGCAAACCTATACTTTACTTGGGCATGGGTCAATCATATGATGACTTGACACCTTTCAACGTGCAATCGTTTGTAGATTCCATCCTTGGTGATAATATTGCTTAGGACCAAACATCTGCTAACGCTGATGGAACTTAACAGCAAGGAGATTACAAGCCTGTTAAACCTTGCTTCAAAGTTGAAGAAGAAGAACCAGCAGTTGCTCAAGAACAAGATTCTTGCAATGATTTTCCAGAAACCATCGACCAGAACTAGGGTTAGTTTCGAAACTGCTATGTTCGAACTTGGAGGTCATGCAATCAACCTGACCATGAACGAGATTCAGCTCTCTAGAGGCGAGACGATCGAAGATACCGCTAGAACATTGTCGGTTTATGCTGACGCGATCGCTGCAAGGGTTTATGCGCATAGCGACGTAGAGAGGCTTGCGAAAGCGGCAAGTGTATCTGTCATAAACATGCTGTCAGACCTTCACCATCCATGTCAGGCGTTAGGAGATCTTTTGACGATAAAGGAGCAGAGGCGCAAGTTGAATGGCCTGAAACTTGCATGGATTGGCGATGGCGACAACGTCTGCAACTCGTTGATAGTTGGGTGTGCATTAACAGGAATCAATGTAACCGTGGCATGTCCAAAGGGATACGAGCCTTATCAGGGAGCGTTGGAATTTGCAAAGTCTGCCAAGAACGGTTCGACAGTTCAAATAACAAATGATGCGAAACAAGCAGTAAGGAACGCAGACATTGTTTATACAGACTCATTTGTCTCAATGGGTAAGGAATCAGAAAAAAACACTAGGTTGAACACTTTCCTACCAGACTATCAGGTCAATGCAGGTTTGATGTCGCTTGCAAAACGTGATGTGATATTCATGCACTGCCTTCCTGCAAAGAGGGGAGAGGAAGTTACTAATGATGTAATAGACAGCAAGCAATCAGTTGTATGGCAGCAAGCTGAAAACAGACTGCATGCACAGAAAGCATTGTTAAGTATGCTGCTCAAAAATGTAAAAGGTTTATAAGTGCTTCAGGCACGCTTGCTCTAAATGTCGGAGGAAAAATAATTGAGCTTTACACCCTTGCTTAGAAGGATCAGGGAAGACAAGACAAATTACAGGAAGAGAAAGGCTTTACTAATTGGTAAGCATGTTTTCGCTACGGTAAGAATCAGCAACCAAAACGTTCTGGTTCAGATGGTGAAGCCAGGCAAGGTTGGAGATCAAGTGTTGGTGTCTGCTCATAGCAGGGAGCTAACAAAACACGGTTGGCAGGGTTCGAGAAAAAACATACCAGCGTGTTACCTGATAGGTTTACTTGCAGGGAAAAAGGCAGTTGCAAAGGGCGTGAAGGATTGCGTTCTTTACGCCGGAAACAGAAGATATGCGCCTAGAATCGCAGCATCGGTTAAAGGCGTAACTGATGCGGGAGTAAATGTTCCAGTTGATGAAGAAACGCTGCCGCCTAATGATAGAATAACAGGCAAGCATATTGCTGACTATGCTAATGCTTTAAAAGACGATAAGGAGGTTTACAAAACAAGATTTTCAGGGCTCATAAAAGAAGGGTTAGCTCCAGAAGATTACCCAGAACATTTTGACGCAGTAAAGGCATCTATTCTAGGCAAGCCAGTTGCCAAGAAGGAAGTCAAGAAAGCGGAAGTTAAGAAGGAAGTTGTGAAGGAAGTAACAGAAAAGAAACCAGAAGCAGTAAAAGAGAAAGAAACAAAAGAAGCAAAGAAAGAGAAGAAGCCAGTGAAGAAAGAAGCAAAGAAGGCTGAAAAGAAGACAGAGAAGAAGGCAGGTAAAAAGAGTTGAGAAGAAGCATAGAGGAGAAACCCGAATGGAAGCCTAGAACAAAACTAGGCTTGCTTGTAGCCGCAAATAAGATCACCTCAATGGGTGAGGTCTTTGAAAACGGCTACAGGATACAGGAGGCAGAAATAATCAACAAGCTCCTGCAGGATATGAGAAGCGAAGTGGTTCATGTTGGAATAGTTCAGAAACAGACCGACGCGGGTGAATTAACTAGGTTCAGTGCTATAGTTGCATGTGGAAACGGAAATGGATGGTTCGGTATCGGAAAGGGCAAGGCGTCACAGATGAGAATCGCCATAGACAAGGCAACAAGTGCAGCCATGCTTAGCGTTATACCTATCAAGCTTGGATGCGGCAGCTGGGAGTGCAGATGCAATCAGTTGCATTCTGTGCCGTTTAGAGTTACTGGCAAAGGTGGAAGTGTCAAGATTGAAATTTTGCCAGGACCAAGAGGATTAGGTATCGTGGCTGGGGAGAACATAGGCAACTTGCTAAAACTTGCTGGTATAAAGGACGCATGGACAAGAAGCTATGGATCAACAAATACAATGTCTTCAACCACAAAAGCGATCTACAGCGCGTTAAGGAGCACGTACAGTGTTGGTTGAAGCATATGGCATACATAGTAGTTAGAATCAGTGGTACAGTAAACGTGCCTTCTTGGGCCGATACTACTCTTCAATTACTCAATCTTAACAAGAAGTTCAGGGCAACCATAATACCCGACGATCCATCATTTGTTGGAATGCTAAAACGCGTGAAGAACTACGTCGCATGGTGCAAGGCAGACAAGGATACAGTGAAGGAACTTATCGAAAAGCGAGCCAGAAAGCAAGGATACAAGCAGATCGAAAGCAAAGATCTAAAAACATTGGGATACAAAGACTCTGATGACCTCGCGGCTGCTATTGCAGATGGGAAGGTAGCATTATCAAAGTTAGAGTTAATCAAACCATGGTTCGCACTTGCCCCTCCAAGGAAGGGTTTCAAGAAGCAGACCAAACGCATGTACCAGGAGGGGGGAATTGCTGGAGAAAATCAGGATCTGCCTTCCCTTGTCAGGAGCATGATCTAATAAAACTAACAAAAATCCTAAAAATTTTGCATCAAATTTACTAATAGATGTTCTTTAATTAACCAGCAAGACTTTAATTAAGGCTATTTTAAATGAATTCAAATTCATGTTAATGGTGTCTTAGATGGCAACTAGATTGAGAAAGGTGAGAAGGTTAAGAGGTTCTAGAACCCATGGTTGGGGTCAAGTTGGCCAGCACAGAAGTACGGGTCATAAGGGAGGTCATGGACAGGCCGGACTGCACAAGCACCATTGGACGCGAACTGTTTTGTTTGACGAAAGGCATTTTGGTGTGCCAGGTTTCAATCCGCCACAACGAAACATAACCAGAAAATGGGCCAACATAGGTGACCTTGATAACCTTTTTGTCAAGTATGGTAAGGTCGAAAATGGAAAGAATGTTCTGGATCTAGCTTCGATGGGCTATGACAAATTGTTGGGAGCTGGAAAGGTGTCGAACAAGTATAGTGTAGTAATAAAGGCATTTGCAAAGAATGCCAAGAGCAAGATAGAAGGGGCTGGCGGAGAAGTGATTGCGCGTTGATGCCAAGTCTGTCTGAAAAGATCAATTTCAGGGCGATAGTCAAGAAGATATCAGTATATGTTCCACAAGTTCCCAAGCCAAAGAAGAAACTCTCGCTTACAGAGAGGTTCATCTGGACCGGCATAGCACTTTTAATTTATCTTGTAATGGGCCAGATTCCACTTTACGGCGCTCCTACTAGTGTATTCGATCCTTTTGCGTTTGCAAGGGTGATATTCGCGTCGCAGCAGGGAACGCTGATCGAGCTTGGTATAGGGCCGATTGTAACCGCAGGTCTGTTAATGCAGCTGTTGAAGGGATCCGAGATAATCAAGTTCGACTTCAAGAATCCTGACGAGAGGGCACTCTTCACATCTGCCACCAAGATAGTAACAATAATTGTGATCGTGATTGAAGGTGCACTATACGGCTCAAGCGTGTACCAAGTGCCGACCAACATAGGTGTTATTATCATAGCGCAGCTGATAGCTGCAAGCTACGTTGTAATGATTCTTGATGAATTGGTGCAGAAGGGCTGGGGTCTCGGTAGCGGTATAAGTATGTTCATACTCGCAGGTGTCGCACAGGGAATATTATGGAGTACATTCAGCCCCATACCGGCCGGTGATGGACATTCAATAGGCGTGATACCATTTATGATAGAGTCTGCATCTTCGGGAATTGCTGACTTTACTGACATAATGTTTAGAACGGGACAGCTCCCCAGTTTATTTGGTTTTATCCTAACAGGAGGCATTGTCATGTTGCTGGTATACACGCAGGGAATAAGGATAGAAATACCAATAGTATCCAGCAGATTTCGAGGATTCACGGCTGTTTACCCGATTAAGTTACTGTACCTATCAAACATACCTGTTATACTTTCTTCGGCTCTTACGGCGAACGCCGTATTTCTTGCACAAATGTTCTGGGCAAATTACAATCCGTTGAATGAGAAACCATATTTCAACTGGATAGCACAGTTCAATCCGGCAGATCCACGAACGCCCATTGGTGGTTTTGTTTACTATCTGATTCCCCCTAGAGGCTTGGAGCTTGCCGCAATTGATCCATTGAAGGCCATTTTGTATGTAGTCATACTCACAACAATTGTAGTAATCTTTGGTAGACTATGGGTGGAGCTCGGGGGTCTTTCGGCCAAAGCTGCTGCAAGAAACCTGCTGGATTCAAATGTACAGGTACCAGGGTTCAGGAGGGCAGAGTCCTCTGTTGAGTTATTGTTGCAACGGTATATTCCCTCGGTAACATTTCTAGGGGCGCTAATCTTGGGTCTACTGGCAGGTGGGTCAGACGTGCTGGGGGTGTTTGGAACTGGCATAGGCATCCTGCTTTCTGTCGACATCATGATCAACTATTACAACCTGTTGATAAAAGAACAAGTAGAAACTTTCATGCCAAAGCTGGGTGCATTGCTTGGACGCAAGTAAGAGAGCCATAGTAGTTGGCATCTCTGGAGTAGGGAAGACTACAGTAATAACCAAAGCTGCAGAAGCGTTGAACAAGAACGGTGTGAGCGCAAAGGTAGTTGTTTTTGGCACACTGATGTTTGAGGAAGCCGTAAAGAATGGTCTGAAGCATAGAGACGAATTAAGAAAGATGCCCGTAGAGGAGCAGAGGAAACTGCAGGACCAGACAGCGCAGAGAATTGCTAACATGAAAGATCAGGTTATCATGATTGACACGCATCTATTCATAAGCACCAGAGAAGGCTACTATCCTGGTTTGCCTATACATCTCCTGAACATAATGAAGCCGACAAATTTCATCATGATTGGCGCTGCTCCAAAAGAGATCCTGAAGAGAAGGCTTGAAGATAAGACAAGGGAAAGAGACATAATCAATGAAGATGATATCCAGCACGAACTGGAGATAGCGCAGGTAATGGTGGCGTCATGTTCCATACTTACAGGTGCGCCGTTTACAATTGTCATGAACAGTGATGGAAAGCTTGATGAAGCCACTGCGCAGATAGTAAATGTGCTGGGTGATAAGAAGTGGTTGATTCAATAGTTGATCCGATAGTCATGCTGCTTTCGTCTATTACGATGCAATTAGCGCCGCCTAGAGGTGCAATTCATCCATATGTTACAAGCATGATAACTTCAGCATTTCTCATTACGGGCATCGCCATTGCGTTGCAGTTCCTCTACGCTGTCTTGAGGAAAAAGTTGACCGATATTGGTAAGATGAAGCGCATAATGAAGGAGACCACCGAATGGAGGAAGGAGTACATGGACGCCCTCAAGAAGCAGGACAAGGACAAGATCGAGAAGATGAAGAAGAAACAGCATTATGTGAACAAGCTGCAGATGGAGATGATGCAGATGAATTTTAGACCGATGATGGCATTCATGATTCCCATGCTGATCATGTGGTGGGCAATTTTACCTCAGGTATTTGGAAACACGGTTGCAGTATCCCCTATATCGTTAAACCTCTTGGGTGATCTGATCCCGATCACTTGTACAAAGGCTATGATTCAGCAGGATGTTACCAGCATGACTGCCGAGCTGGAGAAGAAGGTTACCGAGTTAAAATCTACTGGTGCCAGTGTGTCGGGTGATCAGGTGCTAGCGTTGGCTAACGATGCCAATACACTTGTCCAGGAAGGTAAGTATCTTGATGCAAGAGAAAAGCTGTTGCAGGCATATAAGACACTTAACACTGATTTAGAGCCTGATATTCCTGAAAGGGTTCCGCGATGCACGGCAGAGAACGAACTATTCCTCTGGGCTTGGTATGCCATTACGTCTATGGCTTTTAGCGGGATGGTAATGAAGGCGACGAAGACAGAGATGAGTATGGGCGTCTAAGTTCAAAATACTCTCATTAATCCAATCCTTTTCTGATCAGTTTTATAGACGGGTTTGTTAGAGTTCACCCAGTTTGAAGGCTATAATAATATCTGGTTTACCAGCAGTCGGCAAGACAACAGTGGCAAAATCTATTGCTAACAAGTTCAATCTGAAGCAGTACTCTGGAGGCGATGTTCTAAAAGAGATGGCGATTGCTAAAGGTTATACAATGTCTGGTAATGACTGGTGGGACACGGGGCAGGGAATAAAGTTTCTTTCGGAAAGAAAGTCAAATCCTGATTTTGACAAAAAGGTTGATGACCGATTGCAGGAGTTGGCAGCTAAGGGTGACGTTGTTATAACAAGTTACACGCTGCCATGGTTGGCAAAGGAAGCTACAAAGTTTTGGTTGAAAGGTTCAAGAGAGAGCAGAGCCAGAAGGATGGCAAATAGAGACAACATGCAATATGAAAAAGCATTGCAAATAATTTCCATGCGCGACGAGGAGAACAAGAAGCTGTACATGAAACTCTACGACATAAGGTTTGGAGATGATCTGTCTGTATTTGATTATGTACTTAATACTGACCCGTTAAGTGTTGATAGTGTCGTCGATATAGCAAATACAATAGTGAAGCACCTATAGTTAGTGAAACTGGATTATCAGAAATTGTGATATGCTGTATGGCATTAATATAATAAGAGGTTAGTGCAGAAATGGAACATGGAACCTTCTCAGTTCCAGAAGATGGTAAAATTAGGAGATGATGTTACTGACGAGAAGTACGGCTATCCCCCAGATAAGAGGCCCTTAAAGGAATTGCTTGATTACGGCCTGATCGAGCTAGACAAACCGCCAGGACCCACAAGCCATGAGGTTGTTGCATGGGTGAGGCGAACCCTTAACATACAGAAGGCCGGCCATAGTGGCACACTTGATCCTCTGGCAACGGGTTTGCTACCAATTGGCTTGGGTGAGGCTACAAAAGCATTGGGCGTACTGCTTTTCGGACCCAAAGAATACCATGCACTTGCGAGGCTACACGCTAATGTCAACAGCCAGGAGCTTAGATCCGTCGTAGAAGAGTTTACTGGAGAGATATACCAGAGACCTCCACAAAGATCTGCTGTAAAGAGAGAGGTCAGGATCAGGACTATTTATGAGTTAGAAGTCTTGGAGGAGCAGAGCAGACTGATCCTGATGAGGATATTGTGCCAAGCAGGCACATACATTAGAAAGATAATTTATGACATTGGAGAGATTTTGGGACCTGGAGCAACCATGGCAGAATTGCGCAGAACGCGTGTAAGCAACATTGACGAAGGTCATGGTTTGGTAAAGTTGCATGACCTTACAGATGCGTTTACTATCTGGAAGGAA
>Ga0187894_10006587_pt1 | contig 11338 bp, 10 predicted proteins | sample GBC1701081metaG_FD_136650 | JGI IMG/M metagenome (GOLD analysis project Ga0187894, IMG submission 136650) | White microbial mat communities from a lava cave in the Kipuka Kanohina Cave System on the Island of Hawaii, USA - GBC170108-1 metaG ...
GCCGTTGCGCGAGCCGTTAAAATTCAGAGATCCCCGTAAAGTTCGGTAAGCCTGCGAATCTACTTCCGCATCTCGAATCTCGACTCCGAATTTCAAGTTGTGATTTTTTAATATCAACGTCACGTTGTCGATAAATTGTAAAAGCCGACGGGTCGTTGTTGACGCCCCAAGATTGTCGGTCAACGGCTGACCGCCGGTGCCGCCAAAGCCGGTGACGCGAATGATCGGGAGCCCACGGCCGAATTCGTTTTGAGGAGCACCGTTCGGCAGCCCGATCGATGCAGGATCGATAGTTGTTCCACTTGGAATCGGGTTTATTTGATGGTTCAGCCCAAAGCGAAATTCGTTGATAAGATTTGGGGTCAGCGTCCGCGTGTATGAACCGGAGAACGACTGTCGCTGCTCAGGATTGCTAAACGGAAAAGCCGGCAGCGAGGCGGAGACGAAGAAAATATCGAAAGGAAAAAACTGATTCTGAAAATCGAAAGAGTAACGCGCCGTCAGCAAGTCTTTGTCTGAAAAGCGATAATCGCCGCGGATCGTGAACGCATCTTCGTCGAGGCTGTTTGTTCCGTTGGCGATATAATTCGCTCCGGGCTGGGTCGAGTTTGGTAGCGGAATAAACCCGCTTAGTATTCTTGCGGTGATCGGATTGACGGCAACATTAGCATTAGCGGCGAAGGTTGGTTCGCCCGCATCGAAGCGGCCATTGTTGTTCGTGTCTGTAAAGCCGGTGTAATTGAGCAGACCGCCGCGCTGAGCCGCGGTCGGGACATTGTTTGTGAAAGCTCCCGTGCCCTGCCGTGTCCGGTTTGCCTCGTAATTGCCAAAGATGAAAAACCTTTCTTTGAAAATCGGGCCGCCGAGCGTAAAACCAAACTGGTTCTGTCGCAGGACCGGTCGCGGCAATCCCTGAGCCTTATTGAACGGATCGTTGGCATCAAGAGCGTCGTTGCGGAAAAATTCGTAAACCGAACCGCGCCATTTGTTTGTGCCCGACTTGGTGACAAAGTTTATGATCGATCCTGAATAACGACCATATTCTGAACTGAAATTGTTGGTTTGTATCTGAAATTCCCTAATCGATTCGACAAGCGGCGGAAAAGCGATAACGCCCTGCTCGGGAATGTTGATGTCAACGCCGTCGAGAAAAAATCCGTTCGAGCGCGAACCGGCGCCGTTCACGGAAAACGCGCCGGCGTTGCCGTCTGCCGGCGTCGCCAGCCCGAATTGATTAAAGGCTGACGAGCGAAATCCGCCGCTTGCCGAAACACCCGGCGCCGTTAATGCCAGTTCCTGGATCTGCCGTCCGTTGAGCGGCAAATTTTCGACACGTTCCGCCGGAATCACGGTCGATAATGTTCCCTGCGAACTCTCGGTCAAGGGCGCCTCGATCGTGACCGTATTTTTCACGGTGTCGATGCTCAGCCGGACATCGGCACGGCGCGCCTCACCGACCCTGAGCAGCAGATCGGTCATTTCGGCTTTGGCAAAATTCGCGGCCGTTATCTCGATCCTGTAAGCTCCGACCGGAAGAAACTCGATTCGATATCGTCCGTCTTCGCCCGTCGCGGCGGCAAAGGTCAGGTTAGTCGCAAGCTGGGTCGCCGTGACCGATGCGCCCGGCAAGACGGCTCCGTTCTGGTCAAACACGGTTCCGAAAATTGCCGCCCGCGATTCCTGGGCCAGAACCTGCGTGCCAACAGAAAGGAAAACAAGAATTACGAGAGCTACATATTTATATTTAGATCGAATCATACTGCTCCAACTACAATGAACCTTTGTTTTCAAAAAAACTGTAAGATGGCGAGAGTGATAGATCAATAAAACGCATAATCAGATTATGTTTCTTTTCTCGCAACGCGATGATCATCAATTCATACGACATACAACTATTATGCCGCAAACCCATTGATTTTATTCCCTGTTGACAGCCACCGGTGGCCGGAAACCGATCATGCAGGACAGCTGCAACCCGCTTTTGTTAATCCCAGATCAACCGTGAGAAGATTTAGCCACGAATGCACGAATAATTCTGACGTAAAAAGTTTTATTTCAGTTTACGTGAAATGTGTGTTGGAAAATTCGTGCATTCGTGGCTATTTTTTCATAATGCGTAATCTGGGTTAATCTTTTTAGAGCAGCACTTTTGTGGCGCAGCCCGCTGAAACCGGCGTTCGAACAAGACCTGCCGAAAGTAAAAATATGGGACTAGGACGCGTTATAGGCAAAATAGCATTTCCGTTAGCAATCTTTGCTTTTGGCGGGCTCGTCCTGCTTGAGCGGCGACGCCCGCTGCGACGAAGAGTCGAAACCGAATCTGCTCACGACGTTCGAAATCTTCTGATCGCCGGAACCGCCGGTGCGGCCGTCTTGCTTCTGGAAAATCCGATTGCAAAACGCGCGTCTGCCCTGGTCGAGCGAAAAAATCTCGGTCTATTAAAAGCGTTGCGTCTGCCAAAGTGGCTGGAAACATTCGCGGCTGTTCTGCTGCTCGATTATACGCTCTATCTCTGGCACGTTCTCACACATCGGATGCCGATCTTGTGGCGGTTTCACGTTGTGCATCACACCGATCTTGATCTCGCCACGACTACGGCAGTGCGGTTCCATTTTGGCGAGATCATTATTTCTATCGGCTGGCGCGTCGCTCAGATCGGCGTCATCGGCGTCTCGCCTGAAGCGCTAAAGATCTGGCAGGCTCTTATTTTGCCGTCGGTCATGTTTCACCATTCGAATCTTGAACTGCCGGAAAAATTTGAGAACGTTCTCGGCAAATTTATCGTGACGCCCAGACTGCACGGAATTCATCACTCAGTCATCCGGAGTGAAACGGATTCAAATTGGTCGAGCGGTTTGTCGATATGGGACAGGATGCATGGGACATTTCGTGATGTTTCCGAACACCGCGAGATCAGAATAGGCGTACCGGCGTATCAGTCCGAGAGCGATCTAACGGTGAAGAATCTCGTGAAACTTCCCTTTAGTGAGCAGCGCGATGACTGGAGATTTTCGGCGTCTGTTGATGAAGAAGAATAAGATTTCCGTGATCATTCCAACCCTTAACGAGGCTGCCAACATCGGTGGTTTGCTTGATGCCGTTCGCGCCGGTGATCCGGAAGTCGAGATCATCGTCGTCGATGGCGGAAGCGTTGACGATACCGTGTCCATTGCCCGCCGTCACGGAACTATTGTCGCTCTATCGCCTGCCGGACGCGGCAGTCAAATGCACCTTGGGGCATCGAAGGCCGGCGGCGACACGCTCTGGTTTCTGCACGCAGATTCTTTCTTTTCGCCCGGCACGCTATCCGAGATCGAAACGGCACTCGAGGATCAGGCCGTCGTCGGCGGAAATCTGACGATTCGCTTCGCCGGCGACAGCCGTCCGGCGAGATTCATGACGTGGTTCTATCCGCATCTAAGAAAGCTCGGCTTGATGTACGGAGATTCCGGCATCTTTGTCCGTAGAGTTGATTACGAACGCATCGGCGGTTTCAAGCCGCTGCCGCTTTTCGAGGATGTCGATCTGATCGCTCGCCTGCGGAAAATTGGAAAGCTGGTAAACGTGAAGGCCGAGATCGTTACATCTTCGCGTCGGTTTGAAAACCGCGCTTTTACGCCGGTTTTCGTGCGTTGGGTTGCGTTTCAATGCCTTTACTGGTTCGGCATCAGCCCGCGTTGGCTGGCGAAGTATTACTATCCCGACGGCGGAGGTGCCCGTAACTAGTGAGTCTGTGTCAACGAAACCGTCTTTAGAGATTTCAAACCTCGGCAATAGCCGAGATTTAGCTGCCTCAGCAGCGACATATCTTTAGCCGTGAGCGAAGCGGAACGTGGGGTCATCGGCAAGCGAAGCAAGTAACCTGCGAAGCAGGGGGCAGAGGCGCCGATAAAATCTGTGACACATTCGGGTTTGCGTCATTTATATCGCCCGCTTCGCGCGCCTCTGGATCGCATTCGCTGCATCCCCACGTTCGATTTAGCTGCCGCAGCAGCGATATATTTTTAGCCCCACGTGGAGTCCCGATTTCATCGGGACGGAACGTGGGGTCGGCGGCGAACATAGCCCGCAACCTGCGAAGCGGGTGAAATAGGTACATTGTAGAGGATCGAAGAATACGGACTTTCCGTCGCTTATGTCGCCCGCTTCGCAGGCTCTGGATCGCGGTTGCGGCTATCCCCACGTTCCGTCCCGATTTCATCGGGACTCCACGTGGGGCTAAAGTTATTCCGCTGCTCCGCAGCTAAACACTGCTATTACCGAGTTTTGACACGCTCTCTAGTGCGCGGGGCAAGAGATCGCCCCGCCGTGATGATCCATTACCAGCCGGCTGCCAACATCCAGCTTCGGGTTTTTTTGGCTCGTTCTCCCGCCTGTTCGTCTGTTGTGAGTTCTACTCCTAATCGCCGTAAATCGTCCGGTTCATCAATGTCATGCCAGGTTGGCAAAATCTGTAGTTCGAGATCGCCGGCTTTCTTAATGCTTGCGACTGTCTGATCGAAAACACAATTAGTGCTCCAACTAATGTTCCGGAAAATTTCCTCTCGCGGTTTTGACAGACCGATCAAATAATAGCCTCCGTCCTCGGTCGGCCCTACGCTCACCCCGTTGTCGTGCATTTGAAGATGTTCGAGCGCAGCGGCAAGGTGTCTCGGTGGCAAAGTCGGGCTGTCCGTTCCCACGACGATCACGGGAGCAAACCCTTTACCATGCGCATCCGCAATCACGGCGATAAGCCGTTCACCGAGATCGCTTCCCCTTTGAGCGATAAGCGTGTGGTGTTCACCCAGAATATTTTTCAGTTGTTCACGTCCGTGTTCGGGCGTAAATGCAACGATGATGTTTTTGAAATTCTTTTCGATACCGGCAATCGTATCTTGCAAAAAACATACTGAGAGCGAATCGCATTGCGCGGCGCTCAACATCGGACGCAGCCGTGTTTTCACATCCGCGGCGCCCGGAACTTTTACCATTACGATGATCGCCGGATTTTGCACAAAACATTGTAACGTATTCTGAATAGATGGGTTATGACTATCGAAACCATCGCCAGAACGTCAGATAGCGCCCAAACAATCTTTGGACAAGAGGCGATTTGAGACTTTCGAGAGTTGCTTCCGTTGCCACGGCCTGAGTTATTTTCGCAAGCGTCGGATAAACTCGAATGATCTGATTGAGCTCAGCAACCTTCATTCGCTTTTTGACGGCCCAGACGAACTCGTGGATCAATTCTCCGGCATGTTCACCGACAAGCGTCGTGCCGACAATACGGTTTCGATGTGTAACTACTTTCGCAAATCCTTCGGTAGCGCTTTCGGCTTGAGCACGATCGTTTTCCGTGAAAGCGACTTTGTAAGTTTTGACACTCTCGCCAAATTTCTCACGGGCGTCTGTCTCGTTCATTCCGACATGAGCGACTTCTGGACTCGTAAATGTCGTCCACGGAACTGTGCGAAAATCGGTTTTCTTATTAAACGGAAAAGGAACAAATGCATTTTGAATAACAATTTGGGCTTCATAGTCCGCCATATGCGTAAACTGAAAATGCCCGGTCACGTCGCCTGCGGCAAAGATATTTCTCTGCGAGGTCTGAAGAGTTTTATTGGTGTGGATCTGTTTCTCGTTAAATTCGACGCCGGCTTTTTCCAGTCCCAATCCGTCCAGGTTCGGCTGCCGGCCGACGGCGACAAGAATCTCGTCGGCCTCGATCTCCAGAGTTTTTCCGTCTCCTTCAACCGTAAGCACCTTTGAGCCTTCGTCTGTTTTTCGGGCCTTGACGGCCTTATGATTTGTAAGAAACTCGATGCCCTCATCGGTTAATAACTTTTCCATCAGCCGAGAGACTTCTTCGTCTTCTTTACTCAGAATTCTATCCGCCATTTCTACGACCGTTACCCTCGAGCCGAATCGCGAAAACGCCTGTCCCAATTCCATACCGATCGCACCGCCGCCGAGAACTATCAAACGTTTTGGCAATTCTTTGAGGTGAAAGACCTCTTCGTTAGTGATATAACCTGTTTCACTCAAACCTTCGATTGCAGGCACAAACGCGCGTGTTCCGGTTGAAATGCAAAACCGCTTTGCTTTCATTCTTCGCTTTTCCCCGGATGTCTTTAGAGTTACCTCGATCTCTGTTGAATTAAGAAAAACCGGAGAGCCAAAAATCACCTCGACGCCCATTTTTTCAAAAACTTCGGGTGCGTCGTGATGCTCGATAGTTTTGATTATGTCCTGAACGCGATCTGTTATTGCCGCAAAAGAATCACCGACAAATTTTGGTTCAAGCGGCTGAAATCCAAATGTCTCGGCGCTCGCGGCATCGTGCGCAAATCTGGCCGATTTGATCAGCGATTTTGACGGCACGCATCCCGTGTAAAGACAGTCGCCACCGAGAGCGGTCTTCTCTATGAGCGCAACTTTAGCACCCAATATCGCCGAACCGCCCGCCGCGACCAGACCTGCAGAGCCGCCGCCTATCACAATAAGATCGTATTTTTCAGGCATATCGGATCGTGTCGGTAGCCCGCACGTAAGTAAGGGCTCGTCTTGCTCGACTTTGAGGCTGTCTGAAAAGTCGGGAGATCGTGCTCAAAACGGGTATTTAACCGCAGATTGCGCAGAAAAAGCCGATAAGAAAGGATTATTGAGCAATAATCGATTTAAATCTGCTTCATCCGCGCTATCTGCGGCTAAATTTTCTGTTTTCAAACACCCTCATCGACATTGCCAATCCGTCGCCGGACCTTTCTGACTGTTGACCACGCCCCGTAGATGATCATCGCAATGAGAAAAACATAAACCCAAAACGGCACGTTCTTTCCAGCAATTATCAGGTAAACATAAGCCGAAATAAAGAAGCACATCGCGAGTAGAGACGGCAGCACGATCGATTTGCCTTTGCGATAGTTCCGTATCAGCCACCCGATACAAAAGGAAAAAAACGGGATCGCCCCGACATAGATAGCTCCAAAGATCAGCGGATTGACCCCGTAATTTTCACCTAGGCCGAAAAACCAGTCCTGTATTGATTGCCAACTCATAAGACACGGAGCTATTTGCAGGTAACGCTAACGGCGTTGCGGTTATTTGGGTTATATTTGGCCCTTACTCTTCTCGATACGTTCAGACAGCCTTTACCGACCGTAGTGCGATTCGTAATGTTGAGCGAAACATTCCGGCCTTTAGAGTTTCTTATAACGACCGAACCCCTGCCTACCGATCTAACAACTCCGCTCACCGTTCGGGTGACGGCAAAATTCTTCCCTGGTTCTTTCTTGGGATCGCTCGAACCGCTGCCCTGAGAATAGGCGGCGACCGGAAACAGAAGTATAACGAGTATCAGTAAATGCTTGATGCTAAATTCCATATATCTCCTACTTTGGGTTTTACACGCCTCGCACGAACGGGCACAACGCGCGTGAAACAGGTAACAATTCATTCGTTAATTTAACCATTCGGCGGCGTCCATTCGTGTTCTCAAAAATGAAATACGCCGCCGTTTACGCTGTAGGTCAACCCGATATAACAGGCTTTTGCTTGTCCTTTTCATCGTTGAATCTGACCTCCACCGCAACCTTATCGACCCGCGATTTCCGGTCGCTAAACGGGCGGTATGTGATCTTTACCTGCTTTCCCGGCTCAAACATTCCTTCCGCAAGCTCGTCGCTGTCAATTTTGTTTTTGCCGATCCTGAATGTGGTCGAATTGGCCAACGCGACGCTGATCTCTTTATCCTTCTTTGTCTTTATGGTCAATATGCCTTCCTTTAAACCGACGATCGTTCCCGTTTCCGAGCGCGTCACCACAAAATTGTCTTCACGGTTAGCCGATTCGTTAGGCGACGTGCGGGGCGGAGGTTCTATCGAACCGCTGCCCTGGGCGGACACGACAACTGGAACCATAAAAACCATTGCTAACACGAATAATTTCATCATTGTCTTCATATCATTTCTCCTTTTCTATTTTTTTCTTTTTTCTATCTGCGAGCAAAGCGATGTCCTAAACCTACCAACGCAAAAAACAGGCTGTATTCGAGCCATAAGACATACGCATATTCATTCAAATCGATCATGATGTGGAACGCGGCCAAAACAATCGCCGTAAAATATACCCAGACGAATTGACGGGCCATAACAGCTAAAGGCAAAACCCAACTCAAATACCAGGGCATCACAGTCGGACTCAAAATTATCGCCGCACCCAACGCGATCGCCGATGAGCTTACAAAATAGCCGTCACTCAAATCATCCCGCCACGCAAGAAAGGCGACAATCGCGAAGATCAACACGCCGCAGATCATACGTGCCATGCTCGCCGAATCATCCGTGACAAATTCCGACAGCCAGCGAATCAGAGCAAACGGCCCGGCGTTGAATTGCCATTCACGCGCAAATTTCAAAAATCCGGAAAAAAGATTTTGTCCGGCGTCAATAAACGGTAGATACCCGATCAGCACCACGCCCGGAACAATCAAACTTCGCCGCCACCCGACTCGGCGAACCACGAAAGGAACAAGAATAACCGGACTCAGCTTTGCCAGGATCGCGAGACCGAAGGCCGCCGCTCCAATCGATTTCCATCCGCAAACTATGAAATAGACGGCGGCACAAATTGCCGCAACGAGTATCGCATCCGCATGACCGCTGCCCGCAAACACCTTTATCATCAGCGGGTTCCATGCATACAAAATTACCGACGTGACCGCCAGACCGAGCCGCCGAAGCGTCAACGCCAAAAACAGGATTCCGATCAGTTCGCAAAGAACGAGGAAGGCTTTCATCACGAAAATGCTGCCCGGAGCAATGGCGTGAGCCAGCCAAAAAACGAACTGTGCAAGCGGCGGGTAAATGGTCGTGACGTCCGCGTGGTTAACGTTATCACGAATGTCCCGCCAAATATCGAGCCCGTCGGTCGCCTCGTTTCTGCTCTCGCCTGCGGCGTTGCTGGAAGCCTCATCACTGAGCTCGTCGAACTCGTCGGTCTCGTCAAACTCAACCGATTCTCCGCCGAACACGTCCAGATGCGGATCCGTCGGAGCATATCGGTATGGATTTACTCCGTTCGCGGTGACGTGTCCGTCCCAAACGTAGCGCCACACATCATTGTCAAATAACAAAAACCGGTCGTATGCAACTTCTTTCCCGAGCACGTCCGAGCGAACGGCTTCGAGTTTTTCTGACGGCGAATATTCGAACGGGATTCCCGCCGGCAATAGCGTTACTCGAAACAGAACCGCGCCGAAGATAATCAACCAAAGCGCGAATTTCTTAATGCTCTCGCATCTGGCGACCAAAACGGCGGCGAGAAAATAAAAAACAAACAGCGCCGCCATCTCGATCCAAAATGTCAAAACCGGCTGCCATCCGTTGATCGCATCGAGCTGCAAAAGCGCCAGATAAACCACTTCCGATGAGATCAGTAAACCTGCAAGCCCGGTTAAAGGAAGTAGTCTTGAGAAAGACGACTCTTCGGTTTTCTCTGTCGATTTTTCGACGCTTTCACTCATTGTCTGAATCGAGAAACCGCTTTATTTCAATTGCAAAGAACAAACACTCTTCACCTTTTCAGCGCGTGCTTGAAAATCGTATAGATGATCTTGCCGCCCGCCAGACACGTCCCTTTGACCGTTCCGCTGATCTTCGATCGCCCGATACGAATTCTGTAACGAACCGGAATTTCGACGATTCGCATTTTTTGCCGCGCCGCCTTGATCTGCATTTCTATGGTCCAGCCATAGTTGCGGTCAATCATCCCAAGCCGTTCAAGCGCGTCGCGCCGGATAGCCCTGAACGGGCCGAGATCGGTATATCTAACGCCCCAGAATGCTCGAACCAGGGTCGTCGCCAGCCAGTTGCCGTATCGCTGCTGCGGTGTCAGCGCCGCTCGCGATTCCTGCGTCGCGGTTCGCGTGCCGATCACCATGTCCGCAAGGTTTTCGCGCAGCGGCCGCAGCAGCGTTTCGAGGTCCTCAGGAAAATCGCTAAAATCTGCATCTACAAACGCCACGATTCGGCAATCCGATCCGATCTCCGCGATACCTGCCAAACACGCTGCCCCGTAGCCGCGTTCGGGCTGCGAAACGACACGGGCTCCCAAAAATCGAGCGACATCGGCCGTTCGGTCCGTGCTTCTGTTGTCAACCACAATAATTTCATCCACCAGTTCGCGCGGAATAGCATTAAGGACAGAACCGATAGATCTTTCCTCATTGAGCGCGGGGATGATAAGTGAAACGCCGACGGTGGCAGTTTGGTCAATTTGCTTCTCGTCAAACGCCTCCGCTATCTCAGCCCGACTAGTCGTTCCGTCGCCTTTCGGCTCGGAAACTAATGCCCTTGAATGCTGCAGCAATAGAATATTGTCCATTCTCAAAATCCTATTTCTTAGTCGGCGGCACTTGCGAGTTCAGTGTCCAGTCGTAATCGAGATAACCAACATCGGGATCCTTATCCTTGAAATACGTCACGGTCTCGGCATCGACTTTTGAAAGAATGAACTTCGTCCCGGTCGAAGATGTGAACTTACTCTTTATAAATCCTTTGAAAAATCCGAAACTGCTCGTGTCGCCACTGAAATCTCCGGCATACCAGCTGAAAATTCTGGAGATCCAGACCTTGTTCTTCGCCTTGTCGATCTTCATTCCGCGAACTTCGTCGGCGAGGAAATCTTTTGTAATGAACTCGAACTGTTCCTGCAGTTTTCCTCCTGTAAAAGCAAACTGCTGCAGCCGCGGGCATCCAAGCGACGCGCAGTTGACGGCAAAATGCATTCGCGGGTCTTTGTAATCGCGGCTTACTTTCTCGATCTTGTCGAGCGTCAGGTCCTCGCCACCGATTCGATGTTTCTTTCCATCCCAAAAACCGTCAACCTTTTTAACGCTGTCCTTTTTCTTATAAACATCATCGAGAACATCGCGGATCGTGTACGCATTGTAGGCGTTGATATAAAAAGCATTGCGTTCATCATCAGACGCAAAGCCCGCCGGCTTGGCAGCTCCGACGCGGCCAAGGTACTCGTCCAGCACGGCCCTTTCTTTTATAAATCCCTCGTAATCAACCAATCCGCCATCATTTACGTAAGACTTAAGCAGTTTTTCATAGGTCGAATGATCGAACGTGCTGCCGTCTTGCATAATTTCGGTGGTGGTTGTCGCAGGTGCTTCCTCAACCTTTGCGACTTCGCTCGAATTAACCGTGCCGCAGGCAGTTGCTGCAATGATCAACCCGGCCATCGCCAAAAACAGCAGCGGATAAAAATTCGAATATCCTGTAAAATAATAATTGCTTTGATTCATGTTTCAATTCTCCCGTAAAAGTCCAGTGCTCCGAACCAGGTCAA
>Ga0187894_10006588_pt1 | contig 11335 bp, 7 predicted proteins | sample GBC1701081metaG_FD_136650 | JGI IMG/M metagenome (GOLD analysis project Ga0187894, IMG submission 136650) | White microbial mat communities from a lava cave in the Kipuka Kanohina Cave System on the Island of Hawaii, USA - GBC170108-1 metaG ...
GAACCCCCATTGAATCGCAACTATGGAAAACAGATCTCGTTCGCGATGGTTTACCCGGTCAGCCACCAACCGCCTTGCAAAGGTCCGGCTCTTCTGCCTTCTTTATGCGGGAGGCAATGCCTACATGTTTCGCACGTGGCCGACCATTCTGCCGCCGAGTGTCGAGGTCTGCGCGATCCAATTGCCGGGCCGCGGCCCCCGCATCCAAGATCCTCCAATTACCCGGCTGCAGCCGCTGGCCGAGGCGATAGCCGAAGGATTGACGCCATACCTCGATCGACCGTTCGCCTTTTTCGGCCACAGCATGGGGGCGATTCTCAGCTTTGAGGTAGCCCGGCTATTGCGGACGTCACACGCGGTCGAACCGGCCCATCTCTTCGTCTCCGGGCGCCGGGCGCCACAGCTTCCCGACGACACGCCGGCGACCTACGAGCTGCCGGAAGACCGCTTCATCGAGGAGCTTCGCCGGATCAAGGGGACTCCACGGGATGTGCTGGAGCACGACGAGTTGATGAAGCTGATGATCCCAGTATTGCGGGCGGATTTTGAGGTCTGCGACACGTATCGCTATTCGCCCGGCCCTCCGCTCAACTGTCCCATCACGGCTTTCTGCGGCATGGGAGACGAAGAAGAGACTTGCGATCGCGTTGCGGCCTGGCGCGAGCGGACGACCGCGTCTTTCACGTTGAAGAAGTTCTCGGGCGATCACTTCTTCGTGAACCAGGCCATGCCGAAGATCGCCGAGATCATCGCTCGTGAACTCGACATGGTCGACATCGGGCAGCCGCGAAAGACGCGGAACACGCTGCATTAAATTGGCGCCTCGGACGTTTTCACCATCACCATCGGTCTTCAAGGTAATCATGAGCAATGACTTCTTGTATCTTCGTCCGAACATCCAGGTCGAACCGCTGGTCGATCACTGGTATGCCTGGGCACATTTGATTCCGCCGGCCACTGCCGCGCGGAACCTGACGGAACGCCACCTAAAGATCATGGATTCCTACATCCAGGTCCCGCAGGTACATGCCGACGCCGTCAAGAATCCGAAACTGCTCGGCGGGCCGTTCATCGACTATGGCGGAACGCGGGTCGACGAGATCGTGGGCTTGCGGGATCAGACCTGCCGGATGCGCCCTCAGCTGCTGGAACTCTCTGCTGCCATCGCCTCGCTCGACGAGGTGCTGCGGACGCACGCCAAAGGTTATTCGCTCCGTCCGCTCTACAAAATGGTCCCGGAGCCCCTGAAAGGCTATGTCGAACTCGGCTATGACCTCAATCATCATCCGAGCTTCCGCATCATCGAGCCGTTACTCTACCAGAGCCATTATTACGATCGTTCGGCCCAGAGCCTGATGCTGTCCCTGTTGACCGGCGACGACCGTCCCTTCGTGCTCAGCACGCCGCGGCTGGAGTCCGACTCATCCTATCATCTGAAGATCCCCTTCGATCACGAATTGGTGGACGAGCTGTTTCGGCTGAAGTCGTCTCCACGGCCCTGGGGCGAGATCAAAGAGATGTTGGGAGTGCCAGAAGCATCGGAACGATTGGTCCGGTCATTCCTGACGCCGGATCCACCGCCGTCCTATTCGCCATACCGTGGACGAGGCGTGCGATGGCGCTACCTCGGTCACGCTTGCGTCCTATTGGAGACTCAGGACGTGAGCATCCTCTTCGACCCGGTATTGAGTTATGCCTACGAATCGGGCGTCTCCAGATATACGTATCGCGACCTGCCCGATTCGATCGATTATGTCGTAATCACCCATAACCACCAGGACCACGTTCTCTTCGAAACCCTCCTGCAGATCAGGCACAAAGTTAAGAACCTGATCGTGCCGCCCGGCTCCGGGGGGATCCTGCAAGATCCTTCGCTGAAACTCGTCCTTCAGAACATCGGATGCCGAAACGTCATCGAGCTGAACGAATTGGACCAGGTGGAATGGGCGAACGGTTCGATCACGGCCGTGCCGTTTCTGGGCGAACATGCGGATTTGACCATCCGGTGCAAGATGGCATATCTCGTCCGGATCGGAGACCGCAACCTGCTGTTCGCGGCGGACTCGTGCAATCTCGAGCCCCGGCTCTATGAACATCTTCATCGCCGGATCGGAGACGTGGACGCGATCTTCCTCGGGATGGAGTGCGACGGGGCGCCGCTCAGCTGGTTGTACGGCCCGCTATTCACCAAGAAACTCGATCGCGCGATCGACGAGTCTCGCCGTCTGACCAGCTCCAATTTCGACCAGGCATTGGGCATCGTCCGGCGCCTGAACAGCCGGTCGATATATATCTATGCCATGGGGCAGGAGCCATGGCTGAGCTACATGATGAGCCTCAAATATACCGAACAATCCCGCCCGATCGTCGAGTCGAACCGCCTGATCCAAGAATGCGCCAAACACGGGATCTACGCCGAGAGATTGTTCGGAGAGAAAGAGATACTTCTGGAAGGCACCCAGTCGAACGCATAGCCAGCCGAAAGTTCGAGCGACCGGTTACCGGCTCCAACGCACCCCTCCGATTGTTGAACTCCGCCATCCGGCAATGAGCCGCGCGACACAGGAACGTGCACGCCTCGGCCTCAAAACCAACCGGTCGCATCGCCGAAACTGACCAGTCAGTCGGATGTCTCGCAACGCAGGTGGATGGCAATCCAGATTGCCGAGTTTCGTGAGCCGCTACACACATCACGGCGGATCCGGCCTTTCGAATCTGCTCGGCAGTTTGATGCCATTAGTAGTTATGGTCACAAGATGGGGTCCGATCACATCCGTCGCTCCTGCGCTGAACCGCGCGAAATGCGCGACTCCGACGATTACATCGACTCCGTCTCGCGTTGGCCCCGTCATCTGTGCCAAATCGGATCTGGCAACCCTTCAGCTCGAAAAAAGGGGTGCATCGGGATATGTCATTTGACAGTTCCTGCAGTTTAGGCCAAATTCGTTTCGCTGCGGACCGCATCCGGCGGACCTCAGATTGCATTCCCATCAATTGATGAGAGGGATAGAGACATGCACGAACACATCGACATCGCGACGCCTTCGCTCAAAAGTGACACGGTGACCGACGCGTTGGCATCCTTGTTCGCGGAGCTGCACCTGCCTACGGGCGGTGCCGCCGAGACCGACCTGGTCATCGACGAGCTCGATCAATGGAAGAACCCCGGCGGTTTTCGGGCGTGGTGGTGCGCGCAGACATTTAACCTCGTCGTAGTCGCGCAGGAGAAAGCCGCGCAGTGAACGAACAGGGTGCGCCAACGTCCGGTGCGATCGGCTTCAAACGCCATTTGCGCATCGAGGTGATCAGAGGTGAGGCCGTATACCTCTTTTCCGAGCGCGGAGTGACGGCGCTGAAGGGCTCGGACGCCGAAGCGCTCGCACCGCTGTTGGATGGCACCCGCGACCTTCGGGCGCTGCTCCGCGATCTGCCCCCCGGGATGACGCCCGAGCAGGCGGCGAGGTTCATTGCCCGTCTGGACGAGGCCGGATTGCTCGCACTTGGTCCGCCGCCCGGCACGACTGCCGATGAGCGGACCACGGCCTATTGGGACGCCGTGGGGGTCGACGCCTCCGCCGCCATCGCGAATACCGCGGCCAAGCGCCTTCAAGTCATCGCGACGGGGAACGTCGATCCGATGCCCGCTCTCGCGGCGTTGCGGCACTCAGGATTGAACGCGACGATCGGCCCGTCCGTGTTCACCGACGACTTCGCGTCGACCGATCCCATCGATTTGTCCATCGTGCTGTGCGACGACTACCTGGCGCCCGCCTTGGCCAGCATCGATGCCGCGCACCGCACCGCCGGGCGCCCTTGGTTCTTAACCAAGCCGATGGGGGCGCAAATATGGATTGGGCCGGTTTTCGAGCCGCCAGAGGGTGGTTGCTGGCATTGCCTGGCGAATCGGGTGTCCGCCCACCGCGGTGCCGAGACGCACGTCCAAGCGGCGTTGGGGCGCAAAGGCCCGGCCGCGCGTCCGATTGCCTCAGTGCCCGCACTGGAAGCGATGGCGATGCATCTCGTGGCGCTCGTGACGACCAAGTGGGTCGCCGGTCACCGCCATGAAGGTCGGCGCAGTGTCTGGACGTTCGACAGTGTCGACCTCTCCGGCCGCCACCACGAATTCCGCCGCCGCCCCCAGTGTGCGCACTGCGGCGATCCGATGCACATGCGCGCCCAAGCTCGGCGTCCCGTAGTGCTGCAATCCCAGCCCAAATCGTCGGACAACGCGGGTGGGCACCGCTCGCTCCCACCCCAGCGCGTCTTCGAGCGCTACGAGCATCTCATCAGTCCCGTGACCGGTGTGATCAAGGAGATTACACAGCATCAAAAGGGCTCTCCCTTCTTCAATTCATTTCGCGCCGGCCCAAATGTCGCGGTCAATCGCAATTACATCTATAACCCGCACGCGGGGCCGCGGATAGAGAACGGAGGCAAGGGCATCACACCGCTGCACGGCAAGGTCAGCGCGATGGGTGAGGCGCTGGAACGCCACTCCGGGTTTTTTCACGGCGATGAAGAGCGGATTCGGGGCAGCTACCGAGATTTCGCGGACCGGGCCATCCATCCGAAGACCTGTCAGCTCTTCGACGAGCGCCAATACGAGGGTCGTTCGAAGTGGAATAGAGAGCATTCGTCGTTTCAGCACGTTCCGGATCCTTTCGACGACAACGCGGTCGTCGATTGGACACCTGTGTGGTCGCTCACGCGCCAGCAGCATCGGTTGCTGCCTACGGCGATGCTTTACTACGGCACTCCTTCGGAGACAGGCCCGGTTTCGCTGTACACCGACTCGAACGGCAACGCCGCAGGCAGCAGCCTGGAGGACGCGATCCTGCAGGGACTCTTGGAGCTCGTGGAACGCGACTCCGTCTCCATGTGGTGGTACAATCGAACGCGACGGCCCGCGGTCGACCTCGGGGCATTCGCCGACCCATGGATCGACGAGTTGCGCCAGGTATACGCGGGACTGCATCGCGAGGTCTGGGTGCTCGACGTGACGGCCGATTCGAACATCGCGACGATGGTGGCGCTCTCTCGGCGTACGAACAGCCGATGCGAGGACATCATGTTCGGATTCGGAGCCCACCTGGATCCGCGCGTGGCCCTCCGCCGAGCGCTGACGGAGCTGAACCAACTCATGCCCATGGTCGTGGATGTCGACGCCGACGGGCGATATGGCTGGACGGAGCCCGAACCGGTGAGGTGGTGGCAGAACGCGACAGTCCGCAACCAGCTCTATCTGCAGCCCGCTTCGGAAAGCCGGCCCCTGGTGCCGTCGGACTACGACTATCGGCCAACGTCGGATCTACTCGACGATCTCGAGCTGGTGCGACGCCGCGTGGAGTCACTCGGATTGGAGGTGCTCGTGCTCGATCAGACCCGCCCGGACATCGGTCTGCCAGTGGTGAAGGTGATCGTGCCCGGCATGCGCAGCTTCTGGGCGCGGTTCGCGCCTGGCCGTCTGTTCGACGTTCCGGTCAAGCTCGGGTGGCAGTCGAGGCCGACGGATTACGCGGATCTAAATCCGATCCCCTTGTTCATCTGATCTCGAATGCTCGCGTTCGCTATGTCGAGGCCGTTCCGGATCTCGAACGGAGCATCTATCATCAGTAGGCCCGATGGGGCGAAGTCCCTGTCAGAAGGTCTCGTCGAAACGGATCCTGCCCTCCACGCCCACCTGATAGGCTGAAACTCGTCGCTCGAAGAAGTTCGTTTGCTCACCGAGACCTTGGAAGGCCAGGAAGGGAAAGGGATTGGTCGCGTTGAAACGGCGCTCGTACCCCAGGGCCAGGAGGCGTTCGTCCGCAACGCAGCGGAGGTATTTCACGATGTCGGCCTGGCTGAGACCGGGAATGCCGTCGCCGAGCACATCGACGGCGAACTGGATCTCACAGTCGAGGGCTTCGTCGATCATCGCAATGACTTGGTCGTGCAGCTCCTTGTCGAATAGTTCGGCTTCTTCCGACCGGATCACGTCGATGACCTCCAGCGCGAACTGAATGTGGAGGCTCTCGTCCCGAAAGACCCAGTTGGTACCCGTCGCCAGTCCCGTTAGGAGCCCAATCGACCTCAGGTAATACACGTACGCGAACGCACCGAAGAAGAACAAACCCTCGATGCACGTCGCGAAGCAGATCATGTTGAGAAGGAAGGACCGACGCTCAGCGGTGCTCGAGAGACGTTCGATACCCTCCAGCGGCCCCATCCACTTGAGGCAGAACTCACCCTTACGGCGAATGGAGGGCACGTTTTCTATGGCGCGAAAGGCCGCAGAACGCCGGCCGGCATCGCCAAGATAGGTATCCAGCAGGGTCAGGTAGAACTCGATGTGTTGAGCTTCCTCGGCCAGTTGTCTGGAAAGGTACAATCGCGCTTCGGGCGAGTTGATGTGCCGATAGAGAGTAAGCACGACATTGTTGGATACGATGATGTCGCCGGTGGCGAAAAACGCCACGAGGCGTTCGATGAGGTGCAGTTGTCGGCCCGAAAGGCGCGAAAGATCCTCCTTGTCTGAGCTGAAGTCGACCTCCTCAACAGTCCAGGTATTCCGAATGCTCTTCTTGTAGAAGTCGAAGAACTGGGGATATTTCATGGGGCGGAGCGTCAGCTCGAGCCCCGGGTCAAGCAGGCGTCGGGGCATTACTGGCATACCTCGCAAGCAGTCGCGCCCTCGGCGGGCCTCGCGATGCTGGTGGCAGACCGCGAACGCAGGTAATACGTGGTCTTCAAGCCTGCCTTCCAGGCGTGCATGTACATCGATGAAAGGCGGTCCAGCGACGGATCGGAAAGGTATAGGTTTAGCGATTGGCTCTGGTCGACGAAGGCGCCACGCCTGGTGGCCATATCGATAAGCACCTTCTGCGGTATATCCCACACTGTCTTGTACAGTCGCCTAATGGCCTCTGGTACACACGGCACATCCTGGATGGAACCGCGGTGGCGCTGAATCGCATCCCGGGTTGCCTTGTTCCAGAGGCCAGCCTTGCGCAGGTCGTCGACGAGGTACCGGTTGACACATACGAAGTCACCGGATGACGTCTCCTTGCGATACAGGTTGCCGTATTGGGGCTCGATTGACTCATAGCACCCGACCAGGCTGGAAATGGTCACCGTCGGCGCGATGGCGACAAGCAGCGAGTTGCGCAGCCCGTGTTTCGCGATGTCGCGGCGCAATACCGGCCAATCGAGGTCTTGCGAGCCTTCGACCTGCCACAGGTCATGCTGGAGCGTCTGCTCCACAAATGCCCTAGTTTCACGGTAACGCGGATGGGGGCCGAATGCCTTCGATAGCTCGCAGGACGCTTTCAGCGCGTGGTAATAGATGTATTCAGAAATCTTCGCCGAGAGATCCGCCGCTCCTGGCACATCAAAGGGCAGGCGAAGCATGAAGAAGACATCCTGCAGCCCCATGACCCCCAGCCCTATCGGGCGCCATGCCAGATTCGATGCCCGGGCGCGGTCGAGCGGGTAGGTATTGATGTCGACGACGCGGTCGAGCTGGCAGACGGCGATCGCGACAGTTCGAGCCAACTTGCCGTAGTCGATCCCGTTCTCGTTGCAGTGGGCCTTCAAATTGATGGACCCGAGTGTGCACACGGCATGCTGGTCTCGTTCAGTGACCTCCGCGATCTCAGTACAGAGGTTCGATAGTTGGATAACGTTCCCTGGAACGGCAGTCTGGTTGCCTTTCCGGTTGCAAGCATCCTTGAATGTGAACCAACCCGTGCCGGTTTCGCCGAGCAGCCGTAGCATCTTCGCGTACAGCGACCGGGCTTCGACAGTGCGTTTCGCCAGCCCTTGTGCCTCGGCCCTGCGATAGGCGTCGCCGAACGCGTCGCCCCATCTTCCCACCAGCTCGGGTACGTCAGCCGGGTCGAACAGCGACCAGCTCCCGTCGGCTTCCACCCTCTCCATGAAGAGGTCCGGGATCCAGTTGGCGAACTGGAGGTTGTGTGTCCGATGGTCGACCGCTCCCGTGGCTGAGCGCAACGCTAGGAAGTCCTCGATGTCGGCATGCCACGTCTCCAGGAAGACGCAGGCCGCGCCCGCGCGCCGCCCCCCCTGATTGACGGCGTCGACCGTGGCATCCAGGATATGCAGCCATGGCACGACCCCCTTCGATTTTCCGTTCGTCGATCGTATCGTGGAACCCCTTGCCCGCACGCTGTGATACGCGAGGCCAACGCCCCCCGAGACTTTCGATATTCGCGCCATGTCGGCGTGCAGATCCAATATCCCAGTGAGGGAATCTTCCGGCGGACCGAGAACGAAGCAGGAGCAGAGCTGGTTCAACGGGGTTCCGGCGTAGAACATGCCGGACGTAAGGTAGGCGCCTGACGAAAAGGCGACATGCAATTCGTCGGCTTCCTCCATCGTGTTGCAGAGGCCGGTGACGGCGCGAATGAGGAAGAACGCCGGCGATTCGATGACGTGGCCAGTGTCGGGTGACCTCAGCAGATAGCGGTCGAAAAGCAGCTTCAGCCCGGCGTAGTCGCTAGGCCACGCCAGCGGGCGCCTCGCCAGTTCCGAAAGCGTGCCTGCGTTTTCGCGCAGGAAGGCGAGCTGGCGCTCGCCTAACAAGCCATGCACAGCGCCCTTGTCGATATAGCTCAGCAGGTCGCCTGTGCCCTCCCTGTCGATTTCGACCCCAATCGATGCCGAGAGAAGTGCCGCGGCCAGGTCGGAATACTCCGGCTCTTCAACGACCAGCGATGCGGCGGTGCGGATCGCCTCTTCGATGCCCGTATTCAGGCATGATGCATCCAGGCAAGCCCGGGTCGCGCGTTCCTCGACGACAGAAATGTCGACCGGCAGGCCGGCACCGCACTGCCTTATGATGCGTTCAAGCCTCCTGCGTAGATATTCTTCCGTGTTTTCGCTCATCCCGTACACGGACATCTCCTTGAAATGGAACGGCCAAGATGAAAAGGCCTCTCGGAGCAGCGGAGCGGCAACAGGGCGAGACCGATTTGAATCAGACTGTGGCGAGCGGGGTCCGAACCCGTCATCTCACAGTCGAGGCCAGCGAAGACCAAGCTCATCGAGTCCACCTCAACATTGTAAAGCTCTCCCCGCGTGTTTCACCCGCTGATCAACCGCCGTTCGCCGCGGCCGTCATCTCGAGCATCCGCTCGATTGGCCGCAGAGCTCGAAGGCGGAGCTCCTCCGGCACATCCACCTCCGGCGCCAGATCGCGGAGGCAACGATAGAGCTTGTCGAGCGTGTTGCGCCGCATGTGCGGGCACATGTTGCAGGCGCACGATTCGTCCTCCGGTGGGGCGGGGATGAGCACCACTCTCGGAGCGGCCTCCGACATCTTGTGCAGGACACCGGCCTCGGTGGCGACGATGTACGTCCCGGCGGCCTTCTTCGTCACGTAGCCGATGAGACCGGACGTAGATGCGATGTGGACGGCATGACGCAGGATCGATTCGTCGCATTCCGGGTGCGCTATGACTTCTGCGTCGGGGTGCCTGACCATGAGGGCGAGCAACCTCTTCTCGCTGAACGTTTCATGCACGACGCAGGTACCAGGCCACAGGACGATGTCGTCACGCTGGACCTGCTTTGACACGAAGCGGCCGAGGTGCTTGTCTGGAGCGAATACGATCCGGGCTTGCTTACCCAGTGCCCTCACGATCTTGACCGCGTTGGAGGACGTGCAGATCACGTCGGACAGCGCCTTCACTGCTGCGCTGCAGTTGATGTAGCTCACGATCGTGTGATCAGGATAGCGCTTCAGCCACATTTGGAACGCCGGGGCGGGGCAGCCGTCCGCCAGTGAACAGCCGGCTGCCAGGTCCGGGACCACCACCTTCTTGGTCGGGTTCAAGATCTTTGCCGTCTCGGCCATGAAATGCACGCCGGCAAAACAGATGACGTCGGCGTTGGTGTTCTTGGCCGCCTGGCTGAGCTGGAGCGAATCGCCGACGAAGTCGGCCAGATCCTGGATCTCCGACTCTTGATAGTAGTGAGCCAGAAGAACGGCGCGCCGCTCCTTCTTCAGGCGCAGGATTTCGTCCTCTATCTGATCCGGCGCCGGCAGATCGCGATTTCGCGGCTGGAACAAACTACTCACGATGATTCGCCCTTCTTAGCATCACGCGCTCGCCATTCCGGCCACGCACAGGGCACGGGCTTCAGTGCCGGCTATGGAGGCCACACGTGGGCGCTCCGCGGGAGACGGGGCACGGAACAAGTCCCTTAGCAGCTTGAGTCGGCCTGGTACAATAGTTAATTTTTCTATAGGAAGTCACGTGGAATAGACGGGCACACATGTCAAAGAGCCTCGCGACCCGGTCGACTGTTGCCACGTGGCAACAGTCGACCACCAGGCTCAGGTGCGCTCCCGGGTCACGGAGCGTCGTGAACATGTCTGCCAACGTGGTATTCATCGATAGGTCCCGGGCGGTAGTTTCGTCCTCACAAACGAACCATCCCCGCCTCCACGGCTGAGACGCGAAGTGTCGAAGTGCTAACCCCACGGGGATACGATGTCATCGGCGATGTGCACGGGTGCGCAGACACTCTGGAGGAACTGCTTCGCGTGATGGGCTATCGCCTCCGCTCGAGTACGTATCGCCACCCTACGCGAAAGGCGATATTCGTGGGCGACCTGATCGATCGCGGGCCGAAGCAGCGCGAGGTGGTCGACATCGTGCGTGCCATGGTCGAGGGCTGCGTTGCCCAGTGCATCATGGGGAATCACGAACTAAACGCCATTGCTTACGCAACGAAGCGTCCCGACGGCGGAGGCTATCTCAGGGAGCACTCGGCAAAGTACCAGTATCATCACCAAGCGTTCCTGGACGCCTATCCAAACGAAATGGAACGGGGAGGTGTGCTGGACTGGTTCCGCACGCTTCCGCTCTGGCTAGATCTCGGCGAGATCCGCGTCATCCATGCGACCTGGCACGACGCGACGATGACGCGTCTGCGCGATGAGTACGGCGCGCCCGAGCTTTCCGACGAACTGCTCGTGGATGCATTCGCTAGGCGCACGTGGCAGTTCGAAGCCAAGGACATGCTGCTGCAAGGTCGCCAAGTTTCGATTGACCACGAGGCGACCGTCCCGGACCGGTTCGGAATTCCCCGGCAATCGGTGCGTGTGAGGTGGTGGGGCGAGGCCCCCGCCGACCTCAGGGACGCGCATCACGGACCGAGTGCGAGCAAGCCGCATATTCGAAGGGCGCCTTTTGCGCTCGCGCACTGGACGCCTTATCCTGCCGACGCGCCACCTGTCTTCTTTGGGCATTACTGGCTCGATGGCGAACCAGGCATCCAAGCTCACAACGTGGCGTGCCTTGACTACAGCGTCGCCGCGCCGCTGGGC
>Ga0187894_10006589_pt1 | contig 11334 bp, 7 predicted proteins | sample GBC1701081metaG_FD_136650 | JGI IMG/M metagenome (GOLD analysis project Ga0187894, IMG submission 136650) | White microbial mat communities from a lava cave in the Kipuka Kanohina Cave System on the Island of Hawaii, USA - GBC170108-1 metaG ...
GCAGCTTGCGCAGCACCGGCTTGAAATCGTAATCCCCCGCGCCGCAATGCCCGCCATCCACCTCGTTTACATGCACGTGCCGGAGGTGCCGTGCAAAACGCCCCACAACTTCCGCGTGCGGTTCGGTTTCATCAATGGCGTTGTGCGTATCGAACATCGTCTGCACCGCCGGTGAACCGATCGCGTGAACGATACGTACCGCTTCATCAAGCGTGTTCACGATGTTGCATTGATTCCGCGGCAGCGCTTCGACTAGGATTACGACGCCGCGATCCTGCGCGTGCCCGGCCACCCCCGCCAATCCATCCTCAAACCGCTTGGCCGCCTCTTCAATCGAAACCCCAGGTAACGCCTCGCGCTGCTTTGGCGAGCCGAATACCATCACCCGCGTCCCCTCGTGCCCCGCGTCAAGATCCGCGCAAAGGTCCACCAAATCGTAAATATGCCGCCACGATTTCCCTCGAAGCGCAACATCCGGCGTCGTCACATGCAGACCGGCGGGCGCAACCATCAACCAATGCAAACCCACGAACTGCAGGCCTTCGTCACGGATGATCCGCGCGACTTCCCGCCGCCTGCTCGCAGGAATCGCTGCCGGTTGATCGCTCAATGTGAACGGCGCGATCTCGATCCCCTCATATCCCGCCTTCTTTACCGCGCGGCACGTGTCCTCAATCTCCCAATCGACAAAACACTCGTTGCAAATCGAGTGGCGGAAACGAAAGGCCATGAATTCTCAATTCTAATTCATGGCCTTTCCCGTTCCTTAGCGCCGTACGCGCGCGAACAGAATCAGGCCAAGACCCGCACCCAGCATCGTGTACATCGATGGCTCGGGCACAGCCGTGGCTCCAACGTCGTCATACACTCCCAGCAACCCCGCTCCGCCTCCCGACGACTCGATGATCGAAGCGTAAGGATTGGCTCCCACGAGCGAGATCGTGTTGCCGTTGTTGTAGTAGAGTTGCGAAACTCCGCTCTCCACCGGATGCGACTGATTTACCGCTAGCGTTCCGATGACGCCGTTGTAAACCGGCGCGAAGGAAAACCCGAAAGTGTTCAGGAATGGATTCCACGCCGCCGCTTCCACTGCCGGGCCGCCGACTCCCGATCCCCCGGCCAGGTAAACGCCGCCGCCATTGTTCACATAAGCCGTCAAATCCGTCACTTCTGCCGCGTTCAGATAATACCCGCCGAGGACCACAACGTCATAGAGCGAAAGGTTCGCCAACGTGAAGGGAGATGCTGTCCCCTTTGTCAGCGTATACCCCGCCGCGTTGGCGCTGTTGTCGAAATCGGTATTTGTCAGTAAGGTGTTATCCGAATAAACCAGAACGTCCGTGCCCGCCCCATTCGACAGGAAATCAAGAACGTTCGCCGCGAACTGATCGGCGTTCGCCGCGCCGGCGCTCGAATAGCCGGTGGAAGAGAATGTCCACTCGTCGTGGTTCACGATAATCCGCCCAGCGTAGGCTGAACCTACGCCGAACAAGATGATGGCGGCAGCCATCCCCGTTTTGAATAGAAACATGATGAAAAGCCTCCGACAGACAAAATGCCCTCTGCCTTCTGGATGAGACTTTCCCCCCTGAGGGGCCCAATCTTACGATGAATTCAGTACGGGTACCGGGAAGTAACGAATCGGTCTAACGCCGCCGCGCAATTACCAAAATGGATAGTCCGCCCCATGGCATTGCCCAGTCCAGCCGCTTCCACAACCAAACCGACCAATCGAAAAGCTTCAGCGTAAGCTTATTGATCTGCGTAACGCCTAGAATCTTCGAGTAAAGCGCCCAGGCCACCGTGGAGATCTTGTTGAACGACGCGCTCCGCTCCACCTCAAGACCCAGTCCCGACAGCATCGCCGAAAGCGTCTTCGCGTCGAACCGCCGCTTGTGGCCCATCGTCTTATCGACTCCGCCATACAGGCCCTGCCCCCGCGGCGCCAGCACGATCAGCCTCCCACCCGGCGCAAGACACTTTGCCGCCGCCTCCACCACGCGCGCCGGATCGTCCGCGTATTCCAGCACGTTCAAACAAAGCACGCTGTCGAATGAACTCTCCAACTCCGCATAATCCTCACTGCGCGATGAATCCAACTCGCGCACCTCAACCGCCGGCGTCTTTAAGAACCGGTTCTTCAACGCATGCAGATAAAGCGGGTCCTTCTCCCCCGCCACATAACGCAGCTTCCGCCCCATCAGGTTCCCCGTCATTGTGCCGATGCCCGCGTTCAACTCCAGCACCCTGTCCCCCAGCCACGGCCGTATCATCCCGCAAATCCAGCTCACATAAGTAGGCGTGCCGGTAAGGTTATTCAGATGAGCGCGTCCGTAAGGCTCTTTATACAAATCGTCGATCAGGGCGAAGTAAAGGACGACTCCAATCGCCTTCACCCCATCGCGCCATCCGATCTTCTTGCCTTCCTCGTAACTGCGTCCGTGATAACTGATCGGCACCTCGTAAATGCGCAGCCGCCGCTTGGCGCACTTCATCGTAATCTCGGGCTCAATTCCAAACCGGTCCGAACGAATCGGAATACTCTTTAATAGGTCCGTCCGAAACGCCTTGTAACAAGTCTCCATGTCCGTCAAATCGAGATTGCAGAACATGTTCGAAAACCAGGTAAGAAACCCGTTGATCCGCGTATGCCAATAAGGCAGCACCCGCCGCTGTTCGCCCGCCAGGTAACGCGACCCAAACACCGCATCGGCCGACCCGGCCAGCAAAGGCCGCATCAGCGCCGGATAGTCGTCCGGGTCATATTCCAAATCGGCATCCTGAATCAGGCAAAAATCGCCCGTCGCCTTCTCGATCGCCGTCCGCACAGCCGCGCCCTTGCCCTGATTCACTTCATGCCGGTACAGCTTGATGCGGGAATCCGCCGCCGCCAGCTTCCGCAAAATGTCGCCCGTGCCGTCCTTGGAGCAATCGTCCACCGCGATCAACTCACGTTCCAACCCCTCCGGCAGGGGCGCGGCGAGCACCGCCGCGATGCTCCTCTCGCAGAGCGCCCGCTCGTTGTAAACGGGCATCAGGATCGACAATTTCATGCGGATCACTCAGTATAATGGAGCCGCTATGCCGCACCCTCTCCATCGCCGCAATTTCGTCCGCTCAGGCCTGCTGATCACCACATCGAAAATCGCCTTCGGCTCTCAAGCCAACAGCGCCCTTACGCTGGGCCTGATTGGCTGCGGTGGACGAGGTATGTATGTCAGCGGCGTCTTCGCCAAAAACGAATTTCTCAAAGTAACAGGCGTATGCGATATCTACGACGACAAACTCGCCGCCGCTACCCAGAAATACTCCGGCGCGAAGACTTACAAAAACTACAAGGACATGCTCGCCGGTCCTTACGACGCCGTCTACATCGCCACCCCCGCGTTCCTTCATCCCGAGCACCTCGAAGCCGCCATGGCCGCCCGCAAACACGTCTTTTGCGAAAAGCCCGTGGGCGTCGACGCCGCCGGATGCAAACGCGTCATCGCGGCAGCCAAAAAAGCCGACCCAACCAAGCGCGTCTCCATCGACTTCCAGCAACGCTACGGCAAGGATTACCGCAAGGTCTACGGCATCGTGAAATCCGGCGAACTCGGCGACATCAAAATGGTCCGTGCCGCCTGGCTCGGCGGCGGCCCCGCCATCAAGAGCGGACACGCCGCCTCCGAAGAACGGATTCGCAACTGGTTCTTCTATCGAGAGCTCTCCGGCGACATCGTCATCGAACAGGATTGCCACAACATCGACGTCGTGCACTGGTTCGTCGGCAAACACCCGGTTCGCGTAGCGGGCTACGGTTCCCGCCAACTCCGCCAATATGGCGACATCTACGACAACATCGTCCTTAGTTACCAGTTCGACGACGGCCGCACCTTCAGCTACAGCGCCAATCAATTCAAAGCTCCCGGCTTTGCCGACGTCAGCGAAACCTTCATGTGCGAACAAGGCGCCGTCAACATCTCTCGCCGCGGCTACACCATCTGGCGCGAAAAAGGCGCTCCCGAAGTGGGCGAAACCAAGTACGACATCACCATCGACGCCGTCAACGAATTCATCGAAGGCGCGCGTACCGGCAAAATCGAGAACTTCGCAACCGATGCGGCCATCTCAACCCTCACCGCTTACATGGGCCTCCGCTCCGCCGTCGAAGGGCGCGAGATGACTTGGAGTGACGTATGGAACGCCTAACACGCCGAACTCTCCTCGCCACGCCCGCGCTCGCCTTGGCCGCCGCTCGCAAACCGCGCCTTCGCACGGCCATCTGCGCCTATAGCTTCCGCGAGGAACTGAAGTCCGGCAAAATGTCCTATGACGACCTGGTGAACCTCGCCGTCGATCTCGACGTGGACGGCCTGGACCTTACCGTCTACTGGTTCCCCAATACCTCCGACGCCTTCCTGATTCCCTTGCGCCAGTTGGCCTACCGCAACGGCGTTGAGCTTTACTCCATCAGCGTCCGCACCAACTGCTGCCAACCCACCGCCGAACTCCGGGCCAAGGAATCTCAAGCCATACGCGATTGGGTCGATGTCGCCGCAAAGCTCGGCGCGGGCCACATCCGTGTCTTCGGCGGTACCGTGCCGAAAGGCGGTTCGGAAGACGAAGCCGCGCGCTGGGTTGTCGAAGTTCTCAAGAACGCGGGCGAATACTCCGGCTCCAAAGGTGTCATCCTTGGCCTCGAAAACCACGGAGGCATCACGGAAAAGGCATCGCGCATCATCGACATCGTCAAGCAAGTGAATCTTCCGAGCGTAGCCGTCAATCTCGACATGGGCAACTTCCAGCGCGACGCCTACGAGCAACTCGAAGTGCTTGCCCCGCACGCCGCCAACGTTCAGGTCAAAATGGATCTCCGGGACAACTCCGGCCAACAAGTCCGCGCCGATTGGGAACGCATCCTCAAGATGCTCACCGCTTCCGGCTATCGAGGCTATCTCGCACTCGAGTACGAAGAGAAGGAGGCCGCTCCCGTCGCCGTCCCCCGCCTCACCCGCGAACTCAACGCTCTCGTAAAAAAATTCGAAAAAAGTTGAGAGCTTCCGGCTGGACCGCGCACTAACTAGTCAAATACGGTGTCCTCCGGGTGTTTGAGTCCGCCCGGTAAACCGGTTCCAGTCTCCTCCTCAGAGCAATGGAACGCGAAGGGAGCGGCGCCTCCAAACCGCTCCCTCTCGTTACTTCCCTGAAATCGAAGCGCCCTCGCGAATCTCGTCCGTCCCGCGCTTCACGACTACATCGCCCGCGTTCAGCGCGCCCATCACTTCCACTAAATCCCCCGCCGCCATCCCGCGCGACACGTTCACCCACTCCGCCTTTCCATTCACAACACGAATCACGAACGTCCGCTCCGTCGTCGTGACGATCGCCGTCGGCGGCACCAGCAACGAAGTCCCTGTCCGCTTGGACGCCCAATCGACCTCCGCGTACATCCCCGGCCCCAACTGCCCGCCCGCATTGTTCACATCCGCCTCAACCGGCATTGTTCGGGTCGCCGCATCCAATGATCGCGAGACCCGCGCTACCGTTCCCGTAAAAGTCCTGCCCGGATACGCCGGAACGCGGAATTTCACCGCCGCCCCGCGCGTCACGCTCGCCGCCCCCGCCTCCGGAACGGCGATCACCAGCCGTAACCGCGAATGTTGCTCAATCTCCACCAGCGGCCCGGTCGCCGGACCCGCCAGCGCTCCCGGATGCACCATTCGCTCGGTCACCACACCATCGAACGGCGCCGGGACGTTCAAATAACTGTGCAGTTGCCTCAGGGGCTCCACCGCCGCCACCGCCGCCGCCGCCGCCGTGTCAATCGCCATCGAAGCCGCCTTGGCTCCCTCCACCGCCTTCTCCGCCTGAACCAGTTCGTTCCCCGCAATCACACCCGGCGTCGAAGACGCGGCCTTTAACCGCTCATGCGTGCTTTGCGCCGCGGCCAGACGCGCCAACGATTCCGCCTTCTGCGCGCGTATCGATCCCACCTTCGCTTCCGCTTCCGCAATCTGCGCCGCCAATTCCGGCGCCGACAGCTTCACGATCACCTGCCCTTTCTTCACCACGCTTCCGCGATCCACATCGACGGATTCGACAAACCCATTCACTCGCGCCTGCAAAGCGACCTTCAGAAACGGCTGCAACTCGCCCGGTAACTTGGACGCCCGCGAAGCCTGTCCGGCGGCCACTTTCACCGTCTCCTGTCCAAACGCAACCGCCGTCACAAACAAATAAATTGCCAGCCTCATGAACTCTGCCCTTCATATTCAAACGACGCCGGTTTCAACCGCGCGCTGTTCTGCAAAATCGCATACAGCGCCGGCAGCACCAGCAATGTGGCCGCCGTCGCAAGCGCCAGTCCGCCAATCACCGCGATCCCCAGCGGCGCAGTCTGCTCAGCGCCCATCGCCAACGGAAACATACCCGCCATCATCGCCGCCGCCGTCATCAATACCGCCCGCAATCGTCCCGCGCTTCCCTCCACCGCGGCCTCGGCCGCCGCATGCCCGTCACGCCGCGCGAACTCGGCGAACGTGACCAGCAAAATAGAGTTCGCAAGCGAAATCCCAATCGCCATAATTGCTCCTAGAAACGACTGAATGTTCAGTGTGGCGCCCGTGATCCACAGCGCCAACGCCGCCCCACCCAGCACTGCCGGAGCCATCAACGCCACGGCCAACGCCAACCGCACGCTTTGAAAGTTTGCGAGCAAGAGCAGAAACACCGTGGCCAGCGAAATCATCAGTCCCGCCTTCAACCCCTCGCTCGTATCGCGAAGCGCCGGAATCTGTCCTCTTACCGCCGTCGTCACGCCGCGCGGCGGCTCGCCCGCCCGCTTCACCGCTGCCTCCACCTGCTCCGCCGCCTGCCCCAGTGCCGCGCCTTCGATGTTCGCCGTGTAACTCACCACGCGCTGCATGTTGTAGCGCTCCACCATGCCGAAAGTCTTGCCCATCTTCAGCGACGCCACATCTCCCAGCGCCGGGTGATCCCCGGTGGCTAGCGGAATCTCGCGTAAGGCGTCGAGCGACTGCATCCGGTTCTGTGGAATCTCCACTTGTATCTGAAACGCGTTCCCCGAAGCCGGATCGCGCCAATAGTTCGCCTCTACAAACCGGCTCGAACTGGTCGCCGTCATCAGCGACCTTGCCACATTGGCCATGGTCAATCCATACTGCCCCGCGCGGTCACGATCCACCGTGATGTCGACCGCCGGATAATCGAGCGGCTGCGCCTGCTGCAAATCGCGCAACACCTTCACCTTTTCCAACTCGCGCTCCACCTTGGCCGCATAATCGCGCACCGCTGGAATCGCAGGCCCCTGCGCCGCCACCTCAACCTGGGTCGGCGAACCGAAACTCATCACCTGCCCCACCAAATCCGCCGCTTCGAAACTGAACCGGTGCTGCGGCATCTCCTTCGCAAAAGCCCCCCGCAGCCGCTCGCGTAACGCTTCTCCATGCAACGCCGCGGAGGGCTTCAACTGAACCTTCATCACAGTCTCATGCGGCCCGCTCGTCCAAAGCTGAATCAAGTTCACCGGATAACTCGATGGCTGCACCCCAATAAACGCAGTGCTGATTTCGATATTCCCATCGCCCACCGTTCGCTTCACAATATCCAGCATCCGCAGCGCATCCAATTCCGTCCGCTCCACCCGCGTTCCTGTCGGAGCGCGCATACGCAACTGGAATTGCCCCGAATCGATCGACGGAAACAGTTCCACCCCGAGCCGCGGCAACGCCAACATCAGAATCAGCCCCACTCCCGCGGCATACGCGCCAACCACCAGCCATCGCGCTCGAACCACGCCGCCCACCACCCCGCGATAGGCCTCTCGCAACCAACTGCGATCCTCCCGCTCGCTCACTTGCCGCATCATCCAGGCCGATAGCACCGGCACCAGCGTCGAGGAAAGCAAATAGGAAGAAACCATCGCAAAGCCCACCGCCAGCGACAACGGCAGGAACAATTGCCGGGCAACACCCGTCATGAAATAGCTCGGAATAAAAACGCTCAGCACGCAAAGCATCGCCAGAAATCGCGGTCCCGCCGTTCTCTTGCAAGCCTCAAATACCGCGCGCGCCCTGGGCAAACCGCTCGCCATGTGCGTATGGATATTTTCAATCTCCACCGTCGCTTCATCCACCAGCACGCCCACCGCCAGCGCCAAACCGGCCAGCGTCATGATGTTGATCGTCTGCGCCGTTGCATAAAGGCCCAAGACCGCCCCCAGCAGCGCAAAGGGAATTGTCGCCACAACGATCAGCATGCTCCGCCAATCGCGCAAGAAAATCAACACCATCAACCCCGTTAGCAACGCCCCCAACACGCCCTCTTTCGTCAAAGCGTCAAGCGCCCGCGTCACATAACCCGATTGATCGAACTCCAGCCGGACCGTCACATCCTCCGGTACCACCGCCTGAAACTTGGGCAGCGCCGCTTTCACCTCTCGAATGACATCCAGCGTCGAAGCGTCCGACCGCTTCGTCACATTGATATAAACCGTGCGCTTCCCATTCACATGCGCGTACGCCGTCAGGATGTCGCTGCCGCTCTCCACCACCGCGATGTCGCGTATATAGATGGTCGGCCCGCTTCCCGTCCGCACAGGCGCGTCCATCAACTCGTTCAAATTCCCGCCGACCACCGCGTTCAAGTTCGCAATATAGGCCTTACCCTCCATCCGCACAACACCATTCGGAAATACAGCCGAAGCTCGATTCACCGCTGTAATCGCCTCCTCCGGCGACACGCGATACTGCTTCAGCCGGTCCGGATTCAGTCGCACGACAATCGTTCGCTGGCTTCCGCCAAAAGGCGGCGGCGCGCTCACTCCGGGCAGCGTCGCAAATAACGGGCGCACGCGGTTGATCGCGAAATCCTGCATCTCCGCCACCGTCCGCGTCGCCGACGAAAACACCAACTGCGCCACCGCCAGAGTTCCCGCGTCAAACCGCGTGATGAACGGCGGCACCGCCCCCGGCGGCATAAACGCGCGCGAGCGATTCACATAACCCACCACCTCGCTCATGGCTTGATTCATATCGGTGCCCTTGTGGAACACCAGCTTCATCAGCGCCGCGCCCTGTATGTTCTTCGACTCCACATGCTCAATTCCGGTGATGTAAAGGAAGTGGTACTCGTAGTAATACGTCATGTACCCTTCCATCTGCGCCGGGTCCATCCCGCCGTAAGGCTGCGCCACATAAATCGTCGGCGAGCCCACCTCCGGGAAAATATCCACCTTGATCCGCTTCAACGCGAGCAGCGAACAAAGCACCAGCGCAATTACCGCGACAATCACCGTTACCGGCCGCCGCAACGCCCCACTCACCAGCCACATGCGTTAGTTGCTCCCCGCGATCCGCAAGAATTCCGCCAAATCCCCTTGCGCCGCCGCCACCTCCAGCAACGCCCGCCAGACATTCAACCGCGCCAGCGCGATGTCCACCTCCGCCTGCGTCAACAATCTCTGTGCATCCGCCGTCTCGACTACCGTGCCAAGCCCCGCTCGATACCGCGCCCCATGCTGGCTCTCGGATGCCCTCGCCGCCTCCAACAGCAGCGGGGCGTTCGCCGCCACTCTCCGCGCTCCGTCGAGCATCGCCTTCGCCTTCGCCACGCGCCCTTCCAACTCCAGCGCAATCTGATCGAGCTTCGCCTTCTCCGCGCGTTCCTTGGCCGACTCCACGCCCTTCTTTGCGTGGATCGCCGCCAGATCGGAAAGTGGAAAAAATAAGGAAAATCCGAGCCCCCAGTTATAGAAGTTCGGAGCCAATCCATTCGCCCCGCCCTGCGTCGTGAAATCCGGATTCGCCCCCGACCCGCGCGAGTAAGTCGTCCCCTGCACCTGGAACTTCGGAAAGTAACTCTTATCGAGAATGCTCTGGCGCGCGCGCACCTCATCGATCGCCGCCGATTGCTCCCGCAACAAAGGATGCGACGCCGCCGGCGCTGGAGCGGCATCCGGCGGAGGCTTCAACGCAACAAGCGAATCGGCCGCCACTCCCGTCATCTGCGCAAGCGACGCCCGCGCGATCTCAACCGCCTGCTCCGCCAAAATCCGCTGCGTTTCCGCCGCCGCCACTTCCGCCCGCGCCCGCGATTGATCCGCGCCCGGCCTCAACTCGGCCCGCACCAGCGTGCCCGCCGCCTCTTCGAAAACCTTCGCTCTCGCAACGCCCGCCTCCGCCGCCCGAGCCGCTTCCTGCGCCGCCAGCACCGTCAAGTATGCCGCCGCCGTCGCCGACGAAACATCGAATCGCGCGCGTTCCACCGATGCCTCCGCCAACTTGCGCGCAGTCGCCGAAGCATCCACCTGGGCTTTCCTCAATCCGAAATCGAAGGGCTCCCAAGCCACGTGCACCCCAATCGCGGAGCCAAACACGCTCGACCCCGAAGCCTCAACAACCGGCGGCCCGCTAATTGCCGCAATCGTCGACTGCGGCAGCAACATCCCATAGATGTTGTTCCGCGTGGCCCGGTTCACCTGCGAATACAAATCCACCCGCGGAAGGTAAGCCGTTCGCGCCAACTGAATCCCCGCCGCTGCCGCCGCGACGCCCTCTTCGGCCGCCCGTATCGATGGATAGCGCCCGCCCGCCAGCTTCACAGCCTCGGGCAAGGTCAAAGTTTGCGCGCCCACCATCGCGCAACAGCACAACCCAATAAAAGCTCCCCGCATTCAACTAGTCCTCGGTCAGTATATTCGACGGTCCCCGCCGCGGCCGCGGAATTCCGCGCTTCGACTCTCGTATGAAATTCACGAGATGCGATGTGTGCTCGCCAGTTTCCACCCGATCCAGCGCCTCCTTCAGCTTCAACCCGCTCGAAAAAATCAATTGATAGGCTCGCTTCAATGCCGCAATCTGAGTCCTATCGAACCCAGCGCGCTTCAATCCCACGAAATTCAATCCCACAGGTTCGATATTGAATCCGCTATGCAAACAGTAGGGCAGCGCATCCTGATTCACCCGCACATTCCCGCCGATCATCGCCAGCGTCCCAATCCGCGAGAACTGGTGAATCACCACTCCGCCCGAAACAAACGCGCGATCCTCTACTGTCACATGACCGGCCACCAATGCGCAACTCGCGATCGTGCATCCATCGCCAACACGCGAGTTGTGCGCAATGTGCCCGCTCGTCATGATGTAGTTTCCATCGCCGATCACCGTCTCGGACTCTGGCTGCGTTCCCCGAGAAATCGTGTAGTGCTCGCGAATCCGGTTGCGCGAGCCAATCTTCAAGTAACTCCGCTCGCCCGTGAAATTCTTGTCCAGCGGATCGGTGCCCAACGCGGTGCCCGCGCTAATTTCGTTTTCATCGCCGAGCGTCGTCCAA
>Ga0187894_10006590_pt1 | contig 11333 bp, 10 predicted proteins | sample GBC1701081metaG_FD_136650 | JGI IMG/M metagenome (GOLD analysis project Ga0187894, IMG submission 136650) | White microbial mat communities from a lava cave in the Kipuka Kanohina Cave System on the Island of Hawaii, USA - GBC170108-1 metaG ...
GATTATGATGAACAGTGTGTTTGCGTGGTTCACCGGTGATCATGCCCCTGTGTACTTTCCGGGTGCGGCCATGATTTTGGGTGCTGTGCTTACGTTGATTAGTTCATTGCTTGCCAGAAATACATTGAAGAAACATGTAATAAAAACATGAAAACTCTGATGTTTATTACGATGGCACTCTTAGTCCGCCAAGGGTCTTTTAAAGAAAACCAGCTTCAGCAAAGTCGGGTAAAAACAGCCTATGAAGAGAAAGAAAGTATCGTGAAAGAGTATTTTACTGATCAGAAACTATCCTTCGATAGATTTCAATTATTTCTGAGGGCATTTAAGAAAGAACAAAAGCTTGAAGTTTGGATAAAGGAAAACGGAAAGGAGCAATTTGCATTTCTTCACACATACGATTTCTGCACCACTTCCGGAACCCTTGGCCCAAAAAGAAGAGAAGGCGATTTGCAAATTCCTGAAGGATTATACCAAATCAATCATTTTAATCCTCAAAGCAATTTTTACCTGTCGCTGGGATTAAATTACCCCAATGCTTCCGATAAGATTTTAAGTCATGCTACGAAACCCGGTGGTAGCATTTACATTCACGGCAATTGTGTTACCATCGGGTGCATTCCTATTACAGATGATAAAATAAAAGAGTTATACGTGTTGGCCGTAGAGGCCCGTACCAATGGACAGGAAAAAATTCCGGTTCATATTTTCCCCGCCCGGCTGGATAAAGGAAATATGGAGAAGTTAATAACGGAACATGCTCCGAATGATAAAATCAAGAGTTTCTGGAGAAACCTGGAACCCATTTATCAGGAGTTTGAATCGACAAAGAAATTGAAGACGGTAAAAGTTAATACCAGAGGTGAGTATTATTTTTAATCAGCTTGCCAGACTTGCCTGCTGCCTGCCAGGCCGCGAATGTTTTACGATCCACGGCCGCATGCCGGGGTTACGGTAAAGTGTATGTGAGATCGCGGCATCCGCCAGTAAGTCGCACAGGCAAGGCTGCGAATGTTGACTTTTACTAAACTCTTTCCCCCTCTTTATTCATCACCTTGGTCTGCACCTGTATCGATTCATGGTGAATAAGTTTCAGCATGTCTTTCGTAAACTCATCACTCAATCCCATGGCTAACCCCAGGGCTACACGCGTGGCGATGATTTCCTCCCAACGGTTTACCTGCAGAATTGTAACATTGTTATCTTTTTTGTATTGACCAATTTTCTCGGAGATTTTCATGCGTGAAGCAACCTTTTGCATGATCTCGTCATCTATCTGGTCTATCTGTTCGCGCAATACACTCAGGGTATCTTTAAATGATTTATTATCAGTGGATGTTGTTCTTACCACCAGGCCGTCAATCAGTTTACCGAGTACAGCGGGTGTAATTTGTTGTTTTGCATCACTCCAGGCAGCGTCAGGGTTAATGTGGCTTTCTATCATTATACCCGACATATCGAGATCAAGTGCTTTTTGCGCAATGAATGGAAGTAGTTCACGATTTCCGGCAATATGACTTGGGTCGCAAATCATATCCAATTCAGGAATGCGCGTTTTTAATTCAATAGCCAAATCCCACATGGGCGCATTGCGGAACGGCCCTTTTTCAAAAGAAGAAAACCCGCGGTGAATGGCAGCCATCTTGGTGATGCCCGCTTTGTTCAAGCGTTCCAGCGCACCAATCCAAAGTTCAATATCGGGATTCACCGGATTTTTAACCATCACCGGAATATCAACACCCTTTAAAGAGTCTGCAATTTCCTGAACCGAGAACGGATTAACCGTTGTACGTGCTCCCACCCAAAGAATGTCTACACCAGCTTTCAAACAAGCTTCTACGTGGGCAGCATTGGCTACTTCGGTAGTAACGGGTAACCCGGTTTCTTTTTTTGCCTGAATGAGCCACTTCAATCCTTCTTCGCCTGCGCCTTCGTATTGCCCGGGGCGCGTGCGGGGTTTCCAAATTCCTGCGCGTAACGCATGTACTTTACCCGTAGCGGCTACCTGTTTTGCCGTAGTCACCATTTGACTTTCAGTCTCTGCACTGCACGGTCCGCTGATAACAACAGGTTTTTTAGCGGTGGGCCTGCCTGCCGGAGAGGCAGGTAACCAGGTGGATATCGATTCGAGTTGCAATTCCTTTTTCATAGTTAATTCGTTGATTTGATAATTTGTCGATTTGTTAATTTGGAATTTATGCTGATCGAAGCCGAAGCATCTATTCCGTTTAGTACTCTTCTGATTTGATTCGCTTCCATCATAATTTTATGAAGTTCCTTGCCATCACGTTTCATCAGGTGATATTGAAACTTTTGCAGGTGCATGATATACTCCAGCAACGCCTGACTTAAGTACTCTGCATTTTGTTCAAAGATCGGTGCCCACATATCAGGAGAACTTTTAGCAAGCCGTACGGTAGAAGAGAAACCACTACCTGCTAACGCAAAAATATTTTTTTCATCTCGTTCAATATCAAGTACAGTTTGCCCTAATAGGAATGAGCTCACGTGTGATAGGTGCGATACATAGGCTACATGTTTGTCGTGTTCTTCCGGCTCCATGAAAATAGTGTTCAGGCCCAGGGCATCAAAAACTTTTTCTGCCACCGTGAGTGCGTGTTCAGAAGACTTTTCCCTTTCGCAGATGATGTTGGTTTTATCACGAAATAAGCCCGAGAAGGCCGCTTCCGGGCCTGAGTTTTCTGTTCCCGCTATTTGATGTGCTGCCACAAACTGAGAACGATGCGCATGGTGTAACGCAGCGCGGCAAATCGATGACTTTGTTGATCCCGTATCAATCACAACCGCTGTTTTCTTTACCCCTTCCAGAATGAATGGTATCAGCTGACTCAATGCGCTTACGGGGATTGCTAAAATAATTAAATCTGAAGTCGCTATTGCTTTGTCTTCCGATTCAGACTTATCAACCAAGCCAAGTTCTATCGCTTTTTTGGTGTGAGCAGGATTTAAATCAATACCTGCCAGTTCAGTAGCTAACCCTGATTTTCTCAAGTCGATCGCTATCGAACCTCCAATAAGCCCCAAGCCAATAATTGTTACTTTCATGCTACCGGGATTTTAAGGGTACCAGTTGATAGAACAGACTTCGCACTTATAAAAGTTTGGATTCGATTCAATGCTTCCTTCAAAGTTTCCACCGCGTTGCATAGCGAAATGCGAATAAATCGCTTTCCGGTTTCACCGAAAATGAAACCCGGTGTAATGAACACTTTCGTACCGTACAATATTTCATCAATCCATTTTTCGACATCGGGAATGTGATTCGGTACTTTGGCCCATACAAATAACCCCGACTGGTTTTCGGCATAGGTGCATTCTAATGCATCCAAAATTTGATTGGCAGCTTTTCTGCGCTCAGTATACACACGATTTAAGGCATCAAACCATTCCTCTCCGTTTTTCAGCGCTTCCACTGCCGCATGTTGCAATCCTAAAAACATACCAGAGTCCATGTTACTCTTCACTTTTAACACGTCATCGATATATTCTTTTTTCCCGGCAACCCAGCCAATGCGCCATCCGGCCATGTTGTGGGATTTGCTAAGTGAATTCAATTCCAATGCCACATCTTCTGCGCCCTCGATTGACAAAATACTGAGCGGTGCATCATTCAAAATCAAACTGTAAGGATTGTCGTTTACGATAAGAAAATTATTTTTTCTGGCCAAGTCAACCAATGCTTTCAATTCTTCGCGTGATGCAATTCTTCCGGTTGGCATGTGAGGAAAGTTTATCCACATGATTTTAACTTTTGAAAGATCAGATTTCTTTAACGCATCGATATCAATTCCCCAATCAAGCTCTTCTTTTAATGCATACGTTCTAATTTTCCCACCAACAAGATTTGTAACAGACGAATACGTTGGATAACCAGGATCAGGGATTAACACTTCATCTCTTTCATTAACAAACGCCATGGAGATATGCATGATTCCTTCCTTTGAACCCATCAACGGAAGTATCATGGTTTCTGAATCCAGTGTTACGTTGTAAATCCGCTTATAAAAATCAGCTATTCCTTTTCTGAGTTGTGGAATTCCTTTGTAGTTCTGATATCCGTGATGTGCAGGATTTTTTGCTGAAGCAGTCAACGCATCAATCGTTTCTGGTGATGGAGCCTGATCAGGACTTCCAATTCCAAGATTGATAACTCTCAGTTCAGGGGTACCTGCCTGTCCGGCAGGCAGGTCCAAGCTTCGTACTTCAGCAAGTTTTTTACTGAAGTAGTATTCTTCTACACTGTTAATTCGTTTCGCTGGCTCGATCATGTTTTTATTTTTTTTCTGTTTTCCCTCACCCCGTCCTCGTTCCTCGGACACCCCTCTCCCAAGGGAGAGGGGCAGGGGGTGAGGGCTTTAAAATTTTATTTGTGCTTTTTTGTACTCTCCTAAAACATTCATGTTTTTCACCTGGCGCAATACCTGATTCATGGCCTCATCGTAGTTCTTCCGTTTCTTCCACTCTATATCAATATGAATGGAGTATTCACTCGGCCTGCCAATGATGGGTATGGATTGTATTTTCGAGAGGTTAATGTTGTTGTTTTTAAGGGTCATCAATGCGTCAGCCAGGCTGCCCACTTCATTGGCTACTTCAAAACTTAACGATGCTTTATTTGATACAGCCTGTCCGTTTACGCGTTTATTCAGAATTAAAAAACGAGTAAAATTCTTTTTATGCGTTTCAATTCGTTTCTCAAGAATTTGCAGTCCGTATTTTTTAGCGGCATGTTCATTGGCAATGGCGGCAGTGGTTTTAAGTTTTAATTCCTTCACACGCCTGGCAGACAAGGCGGTATCATCGCTTTCGCGGATTTCAATTCCGTTCAGTGCATGTAAGTATTCTGAACACTGGCGAATGGCCATAGGATGTGACTCGATGCACGTGATCTCGTTCAGTTTAACCCCCGGCAATGTTAGCAAGTGCATATGGATTGGCAGGTACAACTCTCCGGAAATCGTAAAATGATATTCTTGTAAGAGAAAGTAATTGGGTAAAATACTTCCCGCAATTGAATTTTCAATTGCCATCACAGCCACATCAGCCTTGTTATGCTTTAAGCTTTCACACAACTGGTGAAAGGATAAGCACTCAACTGTTTCGATTGGTTCATCGAAATAGGTAAGGGCTGCTACCTCGTGAAAACTGGTGGCAATACCTTGAATAGCTACGCGTAATTTCTTTTTCTTCATAAGTACTAAAAAAGAAAAGTCCCCCGAGGGTTCGGGGGACTTTTGAGTTCTTGTATCGTTTCAGTTAGTAACAACACGCTGCTCTAGTAAGTCCCGCCCGGGTCTTAAAAAAGTAGTAATAAAACCAAAAGTATGTGTTACCGACTTTCATGTTCTGTTCTTGCTGCCTAAAGATAAACGCATTTTTTCCTGCGAAACAAGAAACCAATGCAACTTTCTTTAATTTTTTAAGCTAATGGCTGTTAGGAATTGCCCGCTCATTGATCTGTTATACCTTTACGGAAATTTTGAAAAATGATGAAAACGGTATTAAAAATCCTCTTTGTTGTGATGCTTGGCTCTTTAGCGGGATGTGGCAAAACAGAAAAGACCTTATATGACCAGGTGATGGATATTCATGACGAGGTGATGCCCAGGATGAATGATCTCTATAAATTAAAGAAAGGCCTTCAAGATTCCATTGCTAACACGCCTGATATGCCCGAAGAGACGAAAGCAGAATTTGAAGAAACCATTTTGGTTTTGGACTCTGCCAGTAATTCCATGATGGTATGGATGCGCGCATTTAATCCTCCTGAACAGACAGACAAGGAGGCCTTTAAAAAATACATGGAATCAGAGCTGGTTAAAGTGAAGAAGATGAGAGAAGAGGTGATGAAGGCTCTGGAGCTTACAAAAGAGTAATCCTTACCGATAAAGATTACCTTTGCGCATCTTAAAAATATACAATGGATAGTACAGCACTGAAATACGTTCCTCTCAACGATTTTCATGTAAAACTGGGCGCTAAAATGGTACCCTTCGCAGGCTACAATATGCCTGTGAGGTACTCTTCCGATATTGAAGAACACATGACTGTGAGAAGGGGTGTTGGTGTGTTTGATGTATCGCACATGGGTGAGTTTACAGTAAAGGGCCCGAATGCACTTGACCTGATTCAGCGCGTTACCAGTAACGATGCTTCCAAGCTAATCGATGGTCAGGCTCAGTATTCTTGCCTGCCAAACGAAACAGGTGGCATCGTAGATGATCTTATTGTTTACAAAATTAAAGACAATGACTACATGCTCGTTGTCAATGCTTCCAATATTGATAAGGATTGGAACTGGATCAGCAAGTTCAATACAAAAGGCTTGCCTGCCGACAAGGCAGGAGCAGAGATGAAAAACATCTCCGAAGATATTTGTCTTTTTGCCGTGCAAGGACCAAAGGCTGTTGCAACTCTTCAGAAGCTAACCAAGACAGACTTAGGCTCGATTAAATATTATCATTTTGCTTTGGGCGATTTTGCCGGGGTATCCAATGTATTCATGTCGAACACAGGTTATACCGGTGCAGGCGGATTTGAAATTTATGTGAACAAGCAACATGCTGAAAAAGTATGGAACGCCATTTTTGAAGCAGGAAAGGAATTTGATATTAAACCTATTGGATTAGGCGCGCGCGATACACTGCGGTTGGAGATGGGCTTTTGTCTGTATGGAAATGATATTGATGATTCGACTTCACCATTAGAAGGCGGGTTAGGGTGGATCACTAAATTCACAAAGGATTTTACCAACGCTGCAAACATTAAAAGGCAGAAAGAGGAAGGCGTAAAGAAAAAACTAATAGGTTTTAAAATGATTGATCGCGGTATTCCGCGTCATGACTATGCTATTAAGGACGCAGCGGGTAATGTGATTGGAAAAGTAACGTCTGGCACGCAATCACCTATGTTGAGTATCGGTATCGGATTAGGCTACGTATCTACGGAGCATGCAAGCCCCGGTTCGGAAATTTTTATTGATGTTAGAGGTAAGGCGTTGAAAGCTGTGGTGAGTAAGACCCCATTAGTCTGAACTATGATTGGTATGATGCTTATGATTTTAATGATCATTTCTGTACGAAATAAGTCAAAATAATCAAGGCACTGACCGATGATCAAACCGGAATTCAAATACTCTGAGCTAACAGGAAGGATTATTGGGTGTGCCATGGAAGTTCATAATTCTTTAGGTAATGGGTTTCAGGAAGTCATCTATCAACGAGCGTTGGAATATGAGATGGAGTTGCAGAAAATTGGTTTTGAACGTGAATTCGAAATGGATATTCTGTATAAACAAAAACATATCGGAACAAGACGTGTTGATTTTTTAGTTGAGAATAAGATATGTGTAGAGTTAAAAGCTCTTACTAACTTAGAGCCCGTTCACTTAGCTCAAGCTATCAACTATCTTGAAGCTTATAATTTAGAAATTGGACTTTTAATTAATTTCGGAAATGTGAAGTTGGAATTCCATAGAGTCCAAAATAAGAAATTTCAACCATCATGATTATCAGCATTATCAAATAAATCACAGTTGAAGACAATTGACGTTTGCTTGAGTCCTGAGTTGATGCACCTGTACAACGTGCACAACAAAACCGTTGTGGTGGTGGATATTCTTCGGGCTACATCGTGCATGACAACCGCTTTCTCGCACGGAATTGAAAGCATCACGCCATTCGCCAAACTGGAAGATTGCCTGGCCATGAAGTCGAAAGGATTTTATACAGCAGGTGAACGTGATGGTAAGAAAGTAGAAGGCTTCGACCTGGGTAACTCACCGTTTGAGTACATGGATTCGAGGTTGAAGGAAAAGAAAATAGCCTTTACTACAACTAACGGTACACAGGCCATTGAGAAATCAAAAGGGGCAAGCGAAGTAATCATTGGTAGTTTCTTAAATCTTTCATCGGTGGTTCGGCATTTGTTGTTTGGTAAGAATAACATTTTGATCGTCTGTGCAGGATGGAAAGGAAAAGTAAATCTTGAGGATACCCTGTTTGCAGGCGCACTGGTTGAGAAACTGAAGAACCATATTGAACCGGATTGTGATTCACCGCTTGCTGCGCAACAACTATACAACTGTGCAAAGGGTGATATGGTAAAATTCCTGAGCACCTCTTCACATGTTAAGAGATTGGCGAATCTCAATATTCACAAAGACATCGAGTTTTGTCTGACACCCGATCAGTACCAGGTAGTGCCAGTGTTGAAAGATGGAATGCTAAAAGCGTAAGGATCGATTTAAGACCTGAATCGGTTGACGTTTTCGGTAATAATTCTATCTTTACCAAATGCACTCTCTAATCACCGGTTACGAGTACGATACCTGCCTGTGGGCAGGCAGATATTCATCTCTTAATGTTTTAGAATGCCTTCGCTGATTCCCGGTTACGAATACGACATCTTCATCTCCTATCGCCAGAAGGATAATAAGTACGATGGCTGGGTGACCGAGTTCGTTGCAAACCTCAGGAAAGAACTGGAGGCTACTTTTAAAGATGATGTTTCCATTTACTTTGACGAAAACCCGCACGATGGTTTATTGGAAACGCACAACGTAAATAAAAGTCTGGAAGGAAAATTAAAGAGCCTGATTTTTATCCCTATCATTTCACAAACCTATTGCGACTCAAAAAGCTTTGCCTGGCAGCACGAATTTTTAGCGTTTACCAAAATAGCTTCTGATGATGCTTATGGGCGAACTGTAAAACTTGCCAATGGAAATATGGCCGATAGAATTCTTCCTGTTCGCATTCATGATCTTGATCAGGAGGATATTGCAACTTTTGAATCGGCCACAAATGAAGTTTTACGTCCGGTAGATTTTATTTATCGATTGCCCGGAGTTAACCGACAGCTAAGGGCGAAAGATGATGAGCAAATAAAAAATCCAAATCAAATTCTGTATCGCGATCAGATTAACAAAGTAGCGCACGCGATTAAAGATATTATCAATGGACTCAAGCATTTTCAAGAGCCTGCTGTAAAGAGAGCCCCTCTTCCTAAGCCTGCGGAAAAGAAAAAGAAAGTGATGGTTAGTAAAGTGCCTAACGCATCAAAAGAGTGGCGCAAGAAAATAGCATTCGCAGCAATGCCTATTATTATTCTTTCGCTGGTAGCTTTTTTTTTAATCCCTCAATGGCTGGATAAACAGGTAGCCAAAAATGAATTGTTACCTTCTATACAAAAACTGATTGAGGAAAACTTTCGACCCCCTACAAAAGCATACGATATTGCGTTGGAAGCAGAAAAGCATATCCCTGATGACTCTGCATTAATCAAGTTATTGCCGATCGTGATCTCCACAACGTCTATTGAAACGGATCCACCCGGAGCAGAAATTTTTTGGAAGGATTATGATAAACCTGAATCGGAATGGCGATCAGCAGGCGTTACTCCATTGAAGGACGCAAGGTTTCCGCGCAGCTATCTGAGAATGGAAATAAGAAAGCAAGGATATCAAACCATTGAGTACGCAGGGCCTTGGCAATATGCAAGGCTTGGGGCCGACATTGATACGCTAAAATTGGATAAGAGCGGGAGCTTGCCGGAAGGCATGGTACGCATTCCGAAAAAAATAGCCAGCATGAGCATTGTAGGACTTGAAGTACATGGAGGGAAACAAGTAGGTGAATTTCTCATGGATCGATTTGAGGTTACTAATAAGCAGTTCAAGACTTTTGTGGAAGCGGGGGGATACAATAATAAAACCTATTGGAAGTATCCCTTATACCTTAATGGAAAGGAAATTTCATTTGAGGCTGCAACAAAACTTCTTATTGATCGCACCGGTCGGCAAGGGCCTGCAGGCTGGGAGGCAGGTTCATATCCTGATGGACAAGAAAATCATCCTGTTACAGGAATTTCGTGGTATGAAGCGGCAGCGTATGCAGCGTATGCGAACAAGCAACTGCCTACCGTATTTCATTGGAGTGCTGTGGCCGAAACTTCACGAACAGAGTTTATTATTCCCCTAAGTAATTTTAGCGGTAAGGCTACAACGAATGTAGGGAGCATGCCCGGCTATAGCACGTTTGGTGTTTATGACATAGCCGGAAATGCCCGTGAATGGTGCCTGAATGAAAGTAGTGATGTTAGTCAGCGTTATACATTAGGCGGAGGTTGGAATGATCCGACTTATTCCTTTAACGATAGCTATACACAGCCAGCCTTCGACAGAAGTTTAGCCAATGGTTTTCGGTGTATAAGGGAACTTCCGGGTGATACCACCATGCGACAGCTAACGGCAGCTGTGAAGATGGTGTACCGCGATTATAAGAAAGAGAAACCTGTTGATGATAAAACGTTTGAGCTTATACGCAGACAATTTGCGTACGATAAAACTCCATTACAGGATAGTATTGAGTATACACTGGATAGAGAATTCTGGACTGTAGAAAAAATCACGTTTAATGCAGGATACAATAATGAACGTATGGAGGCTTACTTGTATTTACCAAAAAACGGAAAGCCTCCTTTTCAGCCGGTTGTATTTTTTCCAGGGTCGGGCGATATATATTCTACGAAATTTAATCCCGATCTGGGTATTGGCCGAACAGATTTTCTGGTAAAAAGTGGCCGGGCTTTTATTTACCCTATTTACAAAGGAACACACGAACGACACAGCGAATTGGATTCTGATTTGGCAGACGAATCGGTACAGTATAAGGACTATGTAATCATGTGGAGAAAGGATCTCGGAAGAACCATTGATTATTTGGAAACACGAAAGGATATTCAGGCTGATAAACTTGCCTATTTAGGTTGGAGTTGGGGTGGTCGTATGGGTGGCATTATGAATGCTGTTGAACCACGCATCAAAGCTATTGTGTTGAATGTAGGAGGAATTGATATGGATAAGGCATTACCCGAAGCTGACCCAATTAATTTTTTGCCGCGAGTAACTCAACCGGTGCTGATGTTAAATGGTAAACACGATATGTTCTTTCCCCTAGAGACTTCACAGAAACCAATGTTTAATTTCTTAGGTACTCAAAAGAAGGATAAGAAAATAATTGTTTACGAATCGGGTCATTTGGTTCCGCGTACCGAGTTTGTGAAGGAAACTCTACTGTGGCTTGATCATTATTTAGGGCCGGTGAAATAGTTTGGCGGATAGTTTCTGGTTACCCTTTATAAGTTCCAAACTTAGAATACGACTGATTCGTTGACATGCCAGGGTCTTTGAACGTAAGCCTTCGCTGAAGTACATCTTTACCGAGCTCTTTAGTTAAGATATGTTTGTTGTCAAAAGTTAACCCAAACAGCAATGGCAACAAAATCAGAAAAGCAGCAATCGATGTTTTCAA
>Ga0187894_10006591_pt1 | contig 11333 bp, 10 predicted proteins | sample GBC1701081metaG_FD_136650 | JGI IMG/M metagenome (GOLD analysis project Ga0187894, IMG submission 136650) | White microbial mat communities from a lava cave in the Kipuka Kanohina Cave System on the Island of Hawaii, USA - GBC170108-1 metaG ...
GGCGGACTGGAAGGCAGATCCGGGCTCAGGTGAGAACCTCTTTGCGGACGGTCAGTTTTTCAATCAGAGGCAGCTTCGGCTCGAATCCGATGCCCGGACCGGCCGGCGGGGTAATTGTTCCCTGCGCGCTGACCGTCACCTCCGGCTCGATGATGTCTTCCTGCCAGTAACGTCTGCTGGCGGAGACGTCGCCCGGCAGAACAAAGTTTTCCAGGGTGGAAAGGGCGATGTTCTGCGCGCGGCCGATGCCCGTCTCCAGCATTCCGCCGCACCAGTTGAGGATTCCGGCGGCCTGGCAGGCGTCATGAATGCGCCGGGAGGGCGTGTGTCCGCCGACGCGGCCCAGTTTCATGTTGATGATCTTGCACGCGCCGGTGGCGATGGCGCCCTCGGCGTCGGCCAGGCTGTGAATGCACTCGTCCAGACAGATGGGCGTGGTGGTCTGCTTCTGCAGCGCCACGTGGCCGTAGATGTCGTCCCAGCCGAGCGGCTGCTCAATCATCATCAGGTAAAAGCGTTCGAAGGTCTTGAGGTGCGGGATGTCCGCCGTGGTGTAGGCGGAGTTCGCATCCATCATCAGCTTAATGCGCGGGAAACGCTCGCGCAGGCGCTCGCAGGGTTTGACGTCCCATCCGGGCTTCACCTTGATCTTGATGCGCTGGTAACCGGCGGCAAGTTCCCTGGCGACCGCGTCTTCCAGTTCCTGCAGCGTCGCTTTGATGCTCAGGGAAACTCCGCAGGGCAGTTCCGCGCGCGTGCCGCCCAGCAGCTTCCACAGCGGCACCCGCTTCAGCCGGGCCTCGGCGTCCCAGATGGCAGACTCCAGGCCGCCCTTGGCCATGTTGTGGCCGCGGATGCGATCCAGGCGGTCCCAGATTTCCGCTGCTGACTCGAACGGCCTCTCCTTCAGCATGGGCCATGCGAAATTGCGAAGAATGTGCCACGCGGTGTCAATCGTTTCGTAGCTGTAGAACGGATGGTCGCCGGCCACCGATTCGCCCCAGCCGGTTTGCCCGTCCACCCGCGCTTCGATCAAAAACACGCGACGGTCCTGCACGCGGTCAAAGCTGGTCTCAAACGGCGCCAGCAGGCGCACACGGACTTCGCGCAGTGTGACTTGCTCAAGTCGCATAAGGCTCCAGGAGGTAGGTTCCGGACTGTTCGCTGAACTCAATGCCGGTCACGGCGAATCCTTCTTTGAATCTGCGCTGAAACTCGGCGCGCAGCGCGCCCTGGATCCGCGCGGCCTCGTCGCGGTCTCGCGCCCTGATGTCCGCGATGTTGCGCGGCACGTCAATTCGCAGCATGGTGTCCGCTGCCCGTTGCTGCGAACCCGGCGCGGCGATGTCACGGCTCTGTTTTCGGACTTTGGCGACTACCCGGTCCGTGTTGAGCCACCATTCGGCCATGAAGCGATCCGTGGGCAGGCCGCCGTGCAGCGGACTGCTGGTGATGCCGTACACGTTCGGCAGGTAGCGGCGGACGATGGCCCCCAGCCGTTCCAGGTTGAAATGCGCGTTGCGCAGTTCGAGCGGGTCAAAGGTCCACTCCACCAGGTGAATCTCCCGCGCCAGCGCATCCTCCCGTTGCAGGAGTTTCAGCCGGCGGCCCACGCCACGGTTCTGATACCCGGGCAGAACCGCGGTCATGTGCGAGTGCAGATAGCGCTGCTGCCCGTGAATGCCCGGCATAGCCAGCGTGAACCCCACGATTTTGCCGCCGTCGTCGTGGTCAAACGCTCCCAGCACCTGCCCGCCGATTTCCTCGACCACCACGAAAATGGACGAAGGCACCACGTCAGCATCGGTCGAGCCCCACACCGTGCGCTCCAGCTCCAGGCACGCCTCAAACTCCGCCAGGCCGTGGCAGTGGCGGACTTCAATCGAGGACCTCTCAGCTTTTGGCGTAGCAGTCATGGTGTCCGGGTCGAGCGCCACACGGCCGGCAGAATGCCCAGCCGCGCGCCCCGCGTTTTACCCTGCCGATTTCTTGCTCTCTTCCCAGAGGCTTTCCATTTCCTCGCGCGATACATCCGCCAGCCGGGAGCCGCGTCGCGCTGCCGCGCCTTCCATGCTGCGGAAGCGGCGGGCAAACTTCCGGTTCGCGGCCTTCAGGGCCACCTCCGGGTCCACGTTCAGGAACCGCGCGAGGTTCAACACGGCAAACAGCAGGTCGCCAGCCTCCTCCTCCACCCGGCTGTGCGCGGCCGGGGAGTTGCGGCTTACCAGCGCCTGGCGCAATTCGGCAATCTCTTCGTTGATTTTGGCCAGGATGCCTTCCGAGCTTTCCCAGTCAAAACCGATCTTGGCCGCGCGCCGGGTCAGTTGGTAGCCCTCCAGCAGAGCGGGCAGCGAAGTGGGAACGCCATCGAGCAGCGACTCCTGCCTGGAGCCCGCGGTGGACCCGTTGCCCTTCGCGCCGCGCTCGGCAGCCTTGAGCTGCTCCCAGTTCCTCAGCACCGCGCGCGCGTCGGCGGCGCGCACGTCACCAAAAACGTGCGGGTGCCTTCGCACCAGCTTGGTGTGAATCCGCTCGATGACATCGCGGATCTCGAACTTCCCTTCCCGCCGGGCCAGCGCGGCGTGAAACACAACCTGCAAAAGCAGGTCGCCAAATTCCTCCGCCTGCTTTTCGAAGTCCTGCGCGTCCAGCGCTTCCAGCACCTCGTAGGTTTCTTCCAGCAGGTAGGTGCGCAGGGACTCGTGGGTTTGTTCGCGGTCCCACGGGCAGCCGCCGGGTGCAAGCAACCGTTCCTGCAGCCGCACCAGTTCCTCGAAACACCGGCCGGCGCTGAGCTTTTTGTACGAGCGGCTCAAATCCGGCGGCGCTGCCCGCCGGCTCCTGCCGCCCGGCGATGCCTTCGGTTCCGTTTTCCCTGCGCCCTTGCGCCGCGGGTTCGCCCCCACTTCGGCCCCTCCTGCACAATCGGCAACCCATGAAAATACGGGACACGGTGCAAAATGACAAGTTGGCCGCCCATCAACCGCGGCGCGGCGGCAGCTTCCTGCGCGGCGGCGATTGTGGCGCGGTTGAACGGGCCATTCAGCAATGCTAAACTTATGAATTGCTACACTCACTTTCCCACTTTATCCGAGGAATCCTTGTCCACTGAACCGAAAGATGATTCGTTCAAGGTGATTGACCGCCGCCTGTTCACCGCCGAAGGCGAGTTGCGCAATGAAGTCGCGCGTGAGATTGAGGCGGAAGAAAAGGCCGCGCCGGCCGCTAAGGCCGCGGGTAAGCCGCCTCTCACCGGCCCCGCCGGGGCAGCCGCGGAGCCTTCTCCGGTCAGTCAAGAGGCCGCAACGGCAAATCCCAACTGGCGGCTGCTGGTGGACTTCCTGCTGCAAAACGCCGCGTTCATGCTGGGCAATCCCGACCCGCGCACCGGACAGTCCATGCTGGACCTGGAAGGCGCGCGCTACATGATTGACCTCTTCGACGTGCTGCGCGAAAAGACCCGCAGCAACCTGACGCTGGAAGAAGAACAATTGCTCACCGACGTCATCGGCAAGCTCAAGCTCGCCTACATGGACGTCACCAAAGCCACGGCCGCTGCTGCCACACGCGAAAAGGCCGGCAGTCGCAAACCCTGAACCATGTCCAGACTCCGGCTGACCGTGCTCGGCTCCGGCACTTCAATGGGTGTGCCGAGCATCGGCTGCGAGTGCGCCGTCTGCCGCTCCACGGATCCGCATGACAAGCGCACCCGCCCCTCAATTCTTTTGGAATTCAATGATCGCGCCGTGGTCATTGACACCAGCCCGGACTTCCGCCAGCAGGCCCTGCGCGCCGGGCTGAAACGGCTGGACGCGGTGCTGCTCACCCACGGCCATGCCGACCATATCCTGGGGCTGGACGACATCCGTCCCCTGAATCTCAAGCAGCGCGGCGATATTCCCATCTACGCTTCCGAGGAAACGCTCAAGACCGTGCAACGAACGTTCGCTTACATATTTGACGATGCGCCCACGCACAGCACGCTTCCCGGCGTGAAACTCAATACCATCGCCGGCGATCTCGATCTGTTCGGCCTGCGCATCGAACCGATTGCCGCCATGCACGGTCCCATGCCGGTTCTCGGCTTCCGTTTTGGCCGCGCCGCTTACCTCACTGACTTCAGCAGCGTGCCCGCGGAGTCAAAGGAACGGCTGCGCGGGCTGGACGATTTCATCCTGGACGCGCTGCGTCACAAGCCGCATCCCATGCACTCCACCGTCGAGCAGTCGCTGGCGCTGGTGGACGAGCTGAGGCCCAAGCGCGCCTGGTTTACGCACATCGCCCACGATTTGCCGCATGAAGCGACCGATGCGGCGCTGCCCGCGCACGCCCGGCTGTCTTACGACGGCCTGACGTTTGAGGTGGATTACCCGTGAGCCTGCGCGTGGCACATTCACTGGAAGAATGGGCCGGGCAACACTCGCCGGCGGCGCGCAGCGTGGTAGCCATCGGCAATTTTGACGGGCTGCATCGCGGCCACCAGCACATCCTGCACCGCGTGGTCCGCCGCGCCCGCGAGTTGCAAGCTACGGCGGCGGCAATCACCTTTGACCCTCATCCGCTGAAGGTGCTGCGACCCGACGCCGCGCCGCCCCTGATTAACACCATCACGCAGCGCCTGGCCGGCCTCGAGGAGTGGGGGCTCGACGCCGTGCTGCTGCTTCCTTTCACTGTGGATCTCTCGCGGCTTGCACCCGAAGCGTTCGTGAAGCAGGTGCTGGTCAACACGCTGCATGTTCAGTCCGCGCTGGTGGGCCAGAATTTCCGCTTCGGGCACAAACACGCCGGCGACGTGGCCTTGCTGCGGGAGATGGGTGCGAGCCTGGGATTTGAAGTGGAAACCGTCCTGCCGGTGACGCTCCGGAGGAAGCTGGTGAGCAGCACGGCGGTGCGTGAAGCGGTCCGCGCCGGGAGCATGACGGAAGCCACCCGGTTGCTCGGCCGCCTCTTTTCACTTACCGGAACCATCGAAGCCGGGAGCGGCACCGGGCGGCGCGTCGTGGTGCCCACCTTGAATCTGGCTCCGCAGCAGGAGCTTCTGCCGGCCCGCGGCGTGTACGTGACCGAGACGTGGCTCGGCAGCGATTCGCCGGCGCGCGCAGAACATCGCTTCCGCAGCGTCACCAACATCGGCGTGCGCCCGACGTTCGGCGGGGAGCGCCTGACGGTCGAGTCGCACCTCTTTGACTTCTCCGGAGAAATGGAAACCGATGAGGCGGGAATCTGCTTCTGGCGCCGCTTACGCGAGGAGAAGAAGTTCGCCAGCGCAGCGGATTTGCTCGCGCAAGTCAAGCGGGACATGGCCACGGCGCAGAAATTCTTCCGCCGCCTGGGGCCCGCTCGCGCGTGAAACGTCCTGTGGCAGGTTTGCGCTGACCGGCTCTGGTTCCGCAGCCGTCGGTGCCGGCAGCCGGCGCCGGCAGCAGCCGCGGCATGGGTCCGGCCTTCACTTCACATTTTCCGGCACGAAGAAGAATGCAATCGCCAGAATCAAGTACACGGCGACCAGTTGCACCCCTTCAAACCAGTTGGTTTCCCCGTCCGAGGAGATCTGCGATATCACCAGCACGGAGAGCAGCACCGCGGCGATTTCGAATCCGTTGAACACCAGCGACATGGGCGGCCCGAACAGGTAGCTGGCAAACACCAGCACCGGCGCCACCAGCAGCGCAATCTGCACGCTGGAGCCGACGGCGATGGTCAGCGACAAATCCATCTGATTCTTCCGCGCAGCAAAAACCGCCGCAGAATGTTCCGCGGCGTTGCCCACCACGGCCACCACAATCATGCCGACGAAGAACTTGGTCAGGCCCAGCGCCTTCGATGCTTCTTCGATCTGCCCGACCAGTACTTCGCTGGTCCAGGCGATCAGCAGCGTCGCCGCAACCAGCAGCAGGATCGCCGTCCTCTGGCTCATCTCGCTGTGATGGTGCTGCTCATGGGTGAACAGATGCTTATGCGTCTTGAAGGAAAAAAGGAAGCTGGCAAAGTAGGTCACGATCAGCACCGCAGCGGTGCCCAGGCTGAGCTTCTGAATCAGCGGCGGGTTGGGGTCCAGCGAGTGATACACCACCAAATCGAACACCGCGGGCATCACCAGCCCGACCACCGCCAGCATCAGCATGGAAGTGTTTACGCCGGCATGAGTCGGCTCGAATTTCTGGCGCTCGCGGCCCAGCCCTCCCAGGAGCACGCTCAATCCAAAAACCAGCAGCAGGTTGCCCAGGATGCTGCCGGTGATGCTGGCCTTCACCACTTCCACTTCCCCGGCACGCAGCGCGAGCAGCGCAATAATCAGTTCGGTGGCGTTGCCCAGTGTGCCGCTCAGCAGACCGCCGCCGGCCGGCCCCATGCGCGCGGCCACTTCTTCGGTGGCGTCACCCAGAATCCCCGCCAGCGGTACGATGGCCAGCGAGGACACGATGAAGAGCCATACCGCGCCGGCATGTATGAACTCCAGCGCCAGCAGGACAGGCACCAGCAGCAACAGCCAGTTCAGGTGCCTGCCGAAGACGTAGCGCCGCACTTCGGTGAACATGGAGCCCTGCGGATCGGCGTGTGCCATGGGCCGTTCATCATCACCAAGTTGTGCTTGGAAGGCAAGCCGGTTTGCGGCACAATCCTGCTGTCGTACGCTTAGGTACAAGGGCGAGAACTAGCGCGGGAGGCGTCCGGGCGAATCCCCGTCGCCGACCAGACGCCCCCGCCTCGCCAAAGATGAAGCCGAAGCTCACCTCAGGCGAAAATCAGAAAACAACACAGGCCGGCACAGCCCTGGGAACGAGCGTGCCAAAGCCGGCAGCCGGCCACTCCCGGGGGGTCGAACCTTCAGGTCCGACATTGCAACTTCGCGCAGGCAAATCTTCCTGAGTGAAAATGACCAGCGCCGAGTGCCGAGTCTAGTTGCAAACTACTTGCAACTGGAAATCAGTTTATCCCACCGGTGCGACGGCTGTCAAGGGCAAATTGCAAATCGCTTGCAACTCGGCGCGAGCATCCGATCGCACGCCGCCGCTCAGGGCGCTCCGCTACTATCGCCCCTCGCAGTTCGCGATGTGCTCGCGATTTACTCGCGATGTACTCGCGATGCGCGGGCGGTTGGTTCCCCCTTCGCCCCGTGCGTTTCAAATGGATTACTGCCGGCAGGAATCGCAGTAGCCGCCGATTTCCGTCCGGGCGACGGTAATCTTCAGCTTGCAATCGTCTTCGATCTGCTTCTTCAGCTTGTCGTACAGCGGGCTTTCAATTTCGCGGACCTTTCCACAGCGCAGGCAGGCCACGTGGATGTGATCCCGCGAGGAATGAGCCTCGTAGTAGTGGCGGTCGCCGCGCAGATGGAGCAGATCCAGCTCGTCAATGAGGCCGTGACGCTTCAGCAGGTCGAGCGTGCGATAGACGGTGACGCGATGAACATTCGAGTCGAGCTTCTTGGCGCGGGAGAGAATCTCATCGGCGTCCAGGTGGCGCTGCGCGGTGTCCATCACCCGGACGATCACGCGCCGCTGGCGGGTCAGGCGGATGCCGCGGCTGCCCAGTTCGGTTTCCAGGCGGCCCGGAGGTTCGCCGGCATTGATGCGTTCACCTGTGGAGACGCGGTGCGCGCTCGGGGACGTGGCAGGCATCGTCATCCAGAGTATTTTAGAACAATTCTAACGCACGGGCAACAGCCGCAGCACGTCGTTATACATCACGATGACGAAAATCACGAGCAGAAAAACCATTCCGACCTGCACGAAGCGCTCTTTCACCTGCAGGCTCAGGTCGCGCCGGCGAATCCCCTCGATGGCCAGCAGCAGGATGTGCCCGCCGTCCAGGATGGGGATGGGCAGCAGGTTGAGGATGGCCAGGTTCAGGCTGATGGCGGCCATCAATTGCACGAAATCGGGCAGTCCTTTTTTGGCCGCCTGGCCGGACTGCTGGGCGATACCGATCACGCCGGACATTTCGCGCAGCGATGCCTTGCCGGTGAAGAGCTGCCCGATTACTCCGGCGATCAGCCCGGAGTACTGCGCGCTGCGCTGGGCGGAAACAGTGACGGCGCGCACAAACGGAATGCGCTCATAACGGAAGTCTTTCTTGTTGCCGAATCCCACCACCCAGGTGTTCTCGCCGCGGTCCGGGCGGCCGGGCAGCGGCTTTACGGTGATCGAATGCGTTTCCTCGCCGCGCTTCACTGCAAACGCGATGGGCGCCCCGCGCGAGCCCCGAATCATGGCCACGCACTGCTCCCAACTGACGATCGGCGTGCCGTCAATGGAGATGATCTTGTCGCCGGCCAGAATCCCCGCGAGCGACGCCGGCATGCGCGGCGTCACCTCTTCAATCTCGACGGGATTGTCCGGATAGCCGAGGGCATCCCAGGCGTCGAAGCCATGCCCGATGGGATATTCGGCGGCGAAGGTCTGATCTCCGCGTTGAAACTTGAACGAGGCTTCGCCTCCCACCGAAAGCCGGTCGAGTTGGCGCAGCGCTTCCTTCCAGCTTCCAACGGTCACCCCATCCACATCCACGAGCTTGTCGCCGGGCTGAATGCCGGCCTTGGCCGCCGGCGAACGCGGCCCCACTCCGGCCACGACCGCCGGTGAATCCCAGTACGCCGGATACGGGATGCCGATCACTCCGAACAGCAGGACCAGCAGGACGTACGCAGTGACGATATTCATCGCCGGGCCGGCCAGGGCAATGATGGCGCGCTGCCAGCGCGGCTTCGAGAGGAACTCATCGGAAGCGCCGCTGCGGTCCTCGCTGGGATTGTCACCGGCCATCTTCACGTAGCCGCCCAGCGGCAGGGCGCTGATGCGGTGGTCGGTCAGGCCGATGGCGTCCCACGGATCCGCCGCGGAGCCCAGCGCAAACTCCACGTTCAGCGCACCGCCGGCGCGGGCCGCAGCCAGCCGTACGCTGCTGCCCTTGCCGCCTTTCTCCAACTCCCGCCAGACATCGTCCCATGTGGAGACGTCCGTGCCGTTGACACTTTGAATCCGATCCCCTTTTTCGAGTCCCAGCCCGGCGGCAGCGGCAGTCACCGCCTGCATCACCGCCGGCGCGCCGCGGTAGGAGGGATCCCCTTTCTTGCGACCCCACAGGCGAGGCCCGAAGCCAATCGAGAAGATCTCCACGCGAACGCCGAAGCGCCGCGCCGCGACGAAGTGTCCCCATTCGTGTACGAGCACCATGATGCCCAGCACGACAATCATGGAAACAATCGCGGTCAGGGTCGAATTGATGTTGTTAATGATGATGTCCGGCATGTCTTTCCCTGTCTTCGGGCGTTCCCTGCAGCAAGCTAAAAGGATACCGCAATTAGATGCTGGCCGCAGTCGCGCGAACGCTGATTTTGTCCGCCTCTTCAACAGCCATGCGGCGCGCCTCGGCGTCTGCCTGTAGTACGTCCTGCAGCGAGGAGAATTTCGCCTTCGGGATGCGCTCCAGCACGCGCTCGACCACGGCGGCGATGCCGGTGAATGGTATCTTGCGTTCGAGGAACGCGGCCACCGCGACTTCGTCCGCGGCGTTGAGCGCGCACGGCAGCGCCCCGCCCTTCTTCATGGCGTGCCTGGCCAGGGCCAGGCACGGAAAGCGGCGCGTGGAGGGCTTGGCGAAGTCCAGGCGTTTCATTCTTTCCGGCGACAGCGCCCAGCCGTTATGGGCCAGCCGCTCCGGATAGGTAAGGGCGTACTGAATGGGCATGCGCATATCCGGCGGGCCGAGCTGGGCGATCAGCGATCCATCCGCGTACTCCACAAGCGAGTGAACCACCGACTGCGGATGAATCATCACGTCAATCTGCCGCGCATCCAGTCCGAACAGCCACTTCGCTTCGATGACTTCAAAGCCCTTGTTCATCATCGTCGCCGAATCAATCGTGATGCGGTTGCCCATGTTCCAGTTGGGGTGCTTCAGCGCCTGTTCCGGCGTGACTTCGGCCAGTCTGCCCACCGGCAATTTGCGGAACGGGCCGCCGCTTGCCGTCAAGATGATGCGGCGCACTTCCCCGCGCGCGCCGGCCCGCAGGCACTGGTGAATGGCGTTGTGCTCGCTATCCACGGGAAGCAGTTCGACGTTCTTCTCGCGCGCCGCCGCAGTAACCAGCTCTCCGGCGGCAACGAGGACTTCCTTGTTGGCCAGCGCGATCTGTTTGCCCAGCTTCACCGCGGCGTAGGTGGCGGGTAAGCCGACAACCCCAACGGTGGCGGAAACCACCATCTCCGCCGCCGGATGAGTGGCCACCGCTTCCATCCCGGCCGGGCCGTGGTGGATTTCCGGCAGCTTGCCGGCGCCCGCGGACCTCAGCCGCTGGCCGAGTTCACTCGCGCCATCGGCGGTTGCCACCGCCACCAGCTCCGGGTTGTGCCGGCTCGCCTGCTCTGCGGCCAGCTCGATGTTGTTTCCCGCCGCCAGCGCCACAACGCGAACGCGTTCGCGCAGCGACTCCACAACATCCAGCGTCTGTCGCCCAATGCTTCCCGTCGAACCCAATATGGAAATGGATTTCATGGGTCAGAACCGCATAAGGGAAAAGTACCACCAAACTACCGGCGCCGCGAAGATCAGCGCGTCAATCCGGTCCCAAATGCCACCATGCCCCGGGAGCAGCGAGCCGGAGTCCTTCACTCCCGCTCCACGCTTGAGCGCGGACTCAAACAGGTCGCCGAGCTGGCCGACCACACTCACCAGAAGTGCGGCATTCACCAGGTACATCGGCGGCGCGGGCAGGCGCAGCCAGCGGCTGAACACCAGCGCCACCGCCACCGATCCGGCCAGGTTGGCGATGGCCCCTTCCCACGTTTTCCTGGGGCTTATCGCTGGCGCCAGCGGCCTTCGTCCGAAACTCCTTCCGGCAAAATACGCCGCGCTGTCTCCCGCCCACACGACGGCCAGCACAAACAGCACCAGCTTTGGCCCAATGCCTTCGATGGCGTGCAGGCGAACCAGGTAGCTGAGCGGCAGCGCCACGAACAGCATAGCCACCGCACTGGCGGTGGCGACATCGAGAAATCGCCTTTCGGTGCCGTTCTTCGCCGGGAGAAACAAAATGACCGCAACGCCCAGCAGATAGAACGTGAGCACAAGTTCCATCGGCAGTGTCCGAAGCCCGGGCCACCAGGGAGCCCACCAATCGGGCTCGATCCCTGGAGAGAGTCGCCCGGCCAGGGCCCACTGGGAGTGCACCACGGCGACGCTGCCAAGGCCGGCCCAGATCAATCCGGCGTTTGATCCAGAAGGATCGAGCGTTGCGAAAACCTCCCGCAGCGTCATCACCGTGATCACGGCAAGAAGCGTCGCCACCAGAGCGCTGCTGCCCCACCACACCGCCGCGACCACCAGCGGAA
>Ga0187894_10006593_pt1 | contig 11325 bp, 10 predicted proteins | sample GBC1701081metaG_FD_136650 | JGI IMG/M metagenome (GOLD analysis project Ga0187894, IMG submission 136650) | White microbial mat communities from a lava cave in the Kipuka Kanohina Cave System on the Island of Hawaii, USA - GBC170108-1 metaG ...
ACTGGGGCCGGGTCACCGCGTTCGTGCGCTCCCGCGGGCACACGTTCGAGCTCGACCTGCAGGGGCCGTCGGCGTGTCTGGAACAGGCGGGCGCGGACCTGCTCGCGGCAGCTGCCACGCGCAAGACCACGGCGCCGGAGTGGCCTCCGGTGGCGAAGGATTACCGGGTCGTGCGCGTCGGCGAGTACCGGCTGGCCGTGCACAGCTCCGTGATGGAGCTGACGACGCGGTTCGAGGCGTCGATCCGCGACGCGCAGAAGGTCTGCGACCGGCTGCACGGGCGCATGCCCCCGCCGGCCCCCGGCGAGCCCGTGCCGGTCGTCTACCTCCACTCCGAGCGTGCGCAGCAGGAGGCGATCCTGCCGCGGCTCAAGGAGGTCACGACGCCGAACTCCGTCTGCTTCTCGGGCCTCTGCATCTTCGCGATGACGAAGGATCCGAACGAGCCGGACACCGCCGCGAGCCTCGTGTACACGATCGGCGAGTTCAACATGTTCTGGCGGTTTGGCACCGAGACCCCGATGTGGGTGCGCGTGGGCGAGCGCATCGTCGTGGGGAACCTGCTGCAGACCGGAAAGGACCTCCCGTGCGTCACCGGTGAGCGACTCGGATGGAGGGACGGGCTCGACCTGCGCCCGCTGCCGGAGCTCACGCCGAAGAAGAACAAGGACTGGAACAGCTTTTTCCGGCAGGCGTTCTTCTACGCGGCGTTCTTCCACGCGGGCCCGGAGGACTGCCGGGCGGCCTACCGCGCGTACCTCGACGATATCCGCAAGTCATGCGACCCGGCGGGAGCCGCGAAGAGGCACCTGGAGCCGCTCGGCTACGACCGGCTGCGCGAGGACGCGGAGCGGTTCATGCGGGAGTCCATCGTGCTCGGCGAGAGCAAGTAGCTCCAGCGGCCCGCCCCGCCCGCGGACCGGGGGGCTGCTCCACCTCCTCAGGAAGCCCGCAGGCCGAAGCGGTAGACTCTACGGAAATGGCGGAGGCCGCGCGCTGCCCGACGTGCCGGAAGCCCGTGGAGGTCGAGCCGCCGCGGCGCCCGAAGGACTTCCCGTTCTGCTCGGAGCGGTGCCGGCTCGTGGACCTGCACAAGTGGCTCTCCGGCCGGTACGCCGTCCCGGGTGGACCCGCGGCCGTGCCCGAGGAGACGCCGGAGGGGACGGGGGAGTGAGCTTTCCTGAGTCCGTGGGCCTCTCTTCCCGTGTCCTGACATTGCCGTCCTTGCGCGTGCCGGGACGTCCGGGGGCGTGATGGAAGAGCCGCGCATCGAGGTCCTGGAACTCCTCCGCAAGATCCGGAAGTCGGCGGGCGACCAGCGCAAGATCTTCCTCGCGCTCTACGGCCTCCTCCTGTTCGTGCCGCTCGCGCTCACGGTCGTCGCGCTCGGGCGCGCGTCGCTCACCGGGCAGATCGGCGCGGAGTTCGAGGCGGCCTTCCTCCGGCCCGTCGCCGCGACGCGCGGCTTCTTCGGCGCGGCCTTCGAGGCCGGGCGGTGGGGGCTCATGGCGACGACGCTCCTCGGCCTCTGGTTCGCGGCGATGGCGGTCGGCTCCTTCTTCGGCCTCGCGATCACGCGCATGGCCGCGATCGAGCTGACCTGCGAACGGCGCGCCGAGGTCAAGGAGGCGCTCCGGTTCGCGCGGCGCCACTTCCTCTGGGCGTTCCTGACCCCCTCCGGGCTCCTCCTCGCGGCGATCGTGCTCCTCGCGGCCGCCGCGCTCGCCTTCTCCCTCGGCCGCGTCTCCGAGCCGCTCCTCGTCGTCGCGGCGCCCGTGGCGATCGTGCTCTCGCTCGGCGCGGTCGTCCTCGTCGTCGGCCTCGTCGCGGGCGGCATCCTCGCGTGGCCCACGATCGCGACCGAGTGGTCCGACGCGTTCGACGCGATCACCCGCGTCTACGGCTACAGCTTCTCGCACTCCCACCGCGTCCTCCTCTATCGGCTCGGCGCGGGGCTCGTCCTCCTCGGCGCCGCGGTCGCGCGCGGGCTCCGCGCGGCGTTCGCCCTCCTCTGCTTCTACCTCGCGCTGGTCGTCGGCTTCGGCCTCGACGGGTCGAGGGGGATCGTGGAGGCCATCCTCAAGGAGCCCGCCGCGGGGTCGCCCTTCCCGCGCACCGTGGCCGCGTGGACGCTCGTCGCCTGCGTGGCCGTGCTCCTGACCCTCGCGGTCGCGCGCCTGCTTGTCTACCGCAGCGTGCTGCAGCAGGCGGTCTACCTCCTCCTGCGGCTCCGGATCGACAAGGTCCCGCTCGGCAACATCGACGGCTACCGCCCGGACGACTCCGCCTACGACCCCATCGCCCAGGGCTTCGAGCTGGTGGAGGTCGAGGAGGAGATCCCGGCGGAATGACCGAGGCGCCCCTCTACGAGATCTTCAGCTCGATCCAGGGCGAGGCGACGAGGATCGGCGAGCGCCACCTCTTCGTGCGGATGGCGGGGTGCGACCTCTCCTGCGTCTTCTGCGACACGCCCGCGTCGCGCAAGACCCCTGAGCATGCAAGCGTCTTCCTGCCGGGAGGCGTTCGGGAGGTTCGGAACCCGTTCCCGCGCGCGGAACTCGACCGCTGGGTCAAGCAGCTCGACGCCGAATCCGGCCCGCACCACGCGATCTCGCTCACCGGCGGCGAGCCGCTGCTCTTCACCGACTATCTGCTGCCCCTCGCGCGCGGGTGGCGCGCCCGGGGGCTGAAGATCCTGCTCGAGACGGGCGGCCACCGGCCGCGCGACCTCGAGCGGATGCTCGAACACACCGACATCGTGATGGCCGACGTGAAGATCGCGTCGAGCGCGGGGTTCGCGACGGACCCCGCCGTCGCCGCGGAGTTCCTGGGGATCTCCGCGCAGCGCGAGTGCGCGGTGAAGGTGGTCGTGTCCGCGAAGACGACCGAGGACGAGGTGCGCGGCGTGGCCCGCCTCGTGCCCCCCAAGGCCCCCCTCATCCTCCAGCCGGTGTCGGGTGCGAAGTTCTCGCCGCCCCCGGGCGACCTCCTGCTCGCGCTCCAGCGTGCGGCGATGGCCCTGCACCGCGACACCCGCGTGATCCCGCAGGCGCACCGGATCCTCCACGTCCGGTGAGGACCCTCGACGAAGGCCCGCTCCGGCGGGCCGTCCTCGACGTCGCGCTGCCGGCGTGCTGGTTCCAGCTCCTCATCTTCGCGAACAACTTCGTGGACTACGCGTGGCTGCAGCTGCTCGGCGACGAGGCGGCGGCCGGGCAGAGCCAGGGGTGGACCGTCTTCTGGGTCCTGACGTCCCTCGGGCAGATCTTCTCGACCGGCATCACCGCCGTCGTGGCGCGGCGCGTGGGAGAGCGGCGCCCGGACGACGCGACCCACGCGGCGACGCACGGCCTCCGGAGCGCGCTCCTCTCCGCCGCCGTGGTCGCGGTCCTCGGCTGGTTCCTCGTGCCGCTCGTCGCGGCGGCGAGCCAGTCGTCGCCGCGCGCGGCCGCCTACACCGTCGATTACCTGCGCACGTTCTGCGCCGGGGCGCCGCTCATGTTCCTCTTCTACGCGTGCGAGGGCACGTTCAAGGGGCACGGCGACATGCGGCGGCCGCTCCGCGCGCTCCTCTTCGCGGTGCTCCTCAACGCGGCGCTCGATCCGCTGCTCATCTTCACGTTCCGGCTGGAGGTGCTGGGTGCGGCGCTCGCGACCGTGATCGCGTTCGGGATCACCGGCGCGCTGCTCCTCTACGCCGGCCGCCGCCGGGAGTGGATCGTGGGGGGGTTCGGGGGCCTCGACTGGTCCCTCTTCGGCCGCGTGCTCAGGATCGGCGCGCCCGTGTCGGTCCACGGGATCGTCTTCAGCCTCGTCTACATCGCGATCTTCCGCGAGACGAACCTCGCGGGCGGCGACGCCGCGGCCTCCGCGCTCGGCCTCGGCCTCCGGCTCGAGGGCGTCGCCTACCAGACGTCGGTCGGGTTCGCCGCGGCGGCCGCCGCGGTCGTGGGCCAGTGCCTCGGCGCGCGGAACCCCCTTCGCGCGAACGAGGGCGCGTGGACCGCGGTGAAGATCGGCGCGTGGGTCGCGGGCATCTGGGGGTTCGTCGTCCTCCTGCTGCCGGAGCCCGTGATCGCGTGGTTCAGCTCGAGCGACCTCGCGGCCCTCCACGCCGTGGACTACTGCCGGATCGTCGCGGCCTCGGTGGCGTTCACGGCGGTCGAGATCATCCTCGAAGGGGCGTTCTCGGGCGCGGGCGACACGCGGCCCGCGCTCTTCCTCGGCCTGCCCCTGACCGTCGCGCGCATCCCGGTCGCGATGTTCGCCGTCCGCGTCCTCGGCATGGGCGTCGCCGGCGTCTTCTGGGCGCTGACGTGGACGAGCGTGCTGCGGGGGCTCGCGATGGCCCTCTGGTTCGCGCGGGGCCGGTGGGTCGCCGCGAGGGCGTAGTTTTTTCGCGACGCGAATTGCAGGCGGCCCGGGATCGGTGGTCGGGTTCCCCCCGGCCCCTCCCTACAATCTGCGGCGTGCGCATCCTCCTGCTCGCGCTCCTCGCGGACGTCGGAGATCCCCAGATCCGGACCGACGATCCCTGGTACCCGGGCGAGCTCGCGTTCTCGACGTTCGAGAGGCTCTTCGCGACGCAGGCCGAGGTCTACGAGCGGGTCACCGGCACGCGGCCCGAGACCGACGAGCAGAAGGCGCTCGCGTCGTGGCTCTGGCGGAACACGCACTACTTCCCGTGCGCCGAGGCGGGCGAGTTTCTCTGGGACAAGGGCGCTCTGCCCGCGGAGGACGTGCGGGCGCGCGAGTGGCCCCGCGAGTACTGGACCGGGCTCTTCGGGCGAGGCTTCGGCCTCTGCTACACGTCGCATTCCGAGTGGGCCGCCGAGATGGAGTTCCTCCTCGGCCACGGCCGGGCGCGCACAACCGAGCACAACATCCACACGTCCTTCGAGGTGTTCCTGAAGGGCGGCGCGTACGGCGAGGGCCGGTGGGCGATGCTCGACCACATCCTCTCGAGCGCGCTCTTCGACGCGTCGGGCGCGCGGCTCGCCTCGGTCGCGGAGGTTCGCGCGGACCCGCGGCTCGAGGACCGCGGGTATTTCCCCGAGCGGCAGCGCGGCTGGCTCCCGCACGGGCTCTACGAGGGCGACACGGGCGCCTACGCGGAGCACACGGTGTCGGAGGCGCTCCCCGGCTACGCGGGGCCGCCGCCGATGGTCCACCTGCGGCGCGGCGAGACGCTCCGCCGCTATCCGGAGCCCGGCCTCGAGGGCGACACCTTCGTCTTCTGGGGGCGCAACTACAACAAGAAGCGCATCCCGGGCCCCGAGCGCGACCTCACCTGGGTGAACCAGCCGGACCGGATGCACGGTTCGGCCAAGGGGACCATCTCCAAGGCCGGCATGGCGCGGTACGGGAACGCGGTCTACACCTACCGCCCCGACTTCGGGAGCGGCGACTACCGCGAGGGCGTCATCGACGAGGGCTCGGAGTACGTCGTCTTCGAGTTCGAGACGCCCTACTTGATCGCGGCCACGCCCGCGGGCGACGGGCCGTGGGGCGTCACCGAGCCCGGCTGCACGAACGGCCTCGTGCTCCGCGGCACCGCCGCGTGCCCCGTCGCGGTCTCGGTCGATCTCGGCCGGACGTGGCAGGAGTGCGGCGCGTTCGCGGACGGGATGGACCTGACCGACCGCGTGAAGGGCCGCCGGAAGTACCTCCTCCGCCTCGGCGCGGGCGCGAAGGCGCTCGCGGGCTCGGGCCTCTCGATCGTGACCGTCTGCCAAGCGAGCAGCTCCGTCGTCCCGCGGCTCAAGGACGACGGGTGCGAGCTCCTGTTTTTCGCCTCGGGGCACGCGGTCGTCTCGGCGGGCCCGTGCCTCGACCACGCGCGGGCGGCTATCGTGGACGGCGCGTTCGGCACGCCGACCGTCACGCTCGAGCTCAAGGCGCCACGCGGGGCGCCCGCGGTCGCCGTCTACGCGGCGGCGCAAGTGGGATCCGGCACGCCGCCCGAGGGCACCTCCGCGATCGACTGCTCGACCGACGGCGGCGCGACGTGGATCCCGGTGGTGAAGGACTGGACGGTGCCCCGCCTCGGCGAGGATCCGCCGCTCTTCTGGCCCCGGAGCATGTGCTTCGGCTCGTTGGAATTGGAGGGGGCCTCGGGGGCCGTGCGCGTGCGGTTCTCCGGGACAAGGATCCACCGCGCCGAAGCGCACCTCGTCTACCGGACGCCCTCGGAGGACGCGACGAAGGTCACGTTCGACTGGGGCGACCGCGCGGGCGCCCACCGCGAGTCCCACGTCTTCGCCCCCGGCGCCCCCTCCGCGTGGAAGCTCGCGACCGGAAGGAACACGACGACCTTCTGGGTCGAGTTCGAGCCGATCCCGGCGAGGTGACTCGAGGGAGTGGGGCGGCGGGGCTACTCCGCCGGATGCCGCCAGCGGAGCCCCTTGAACCGGCTGTAGTCGCGATCGGTCGTGATCCACTCGCAGCCCGACTCGATGGCAAGCGCAGCGAAGTAGGCGTCCGGCACCAGATTGCCCGTTGCCCCCGCCTCACGGCAGAGGTGCAGGAAGACCTCCCAGTGGCGGGGCCCGGGCGCCACGGGAACGCGGGACGGGTGGCCCCGGATCTCCTCGACGAAGGCGACGGCCTTCTCGAGCGGGCTCGGCGGGTCGAAGACCCGCGGGTGCGTGACGACTCGCAGCACGCCGCTGAGCACCTGGTCGTTCACGCCAAAAGGCTCGTTGCCGCGGAGCCGCGCCTCCAGCCACCGGCGGCACTCCTCATGGCGGGGCGCATCCCGGCGGTGGGCGTAGACGAGGACGTTGACGTCGACGAGGGTCACCGTTCCTCCATGCGGTCCAGCAGCGCCGCCGTGTCGTCGAGATCGACGCCAGGCTGGAGCCCCTTCCCCTTGAACGTCGTGAGCTTCGTGCGGCGGCGTTTCTGGCCGGGCTCCCCGTGACGCGCAAGGGCCGCCCGCAGGGCGTCCTCGATCACCGCGGTGAGCGTGCGCCTCGTCGAGGCTGCGAGCTTCTTCGCCTCGACGAGGAGGTGGTCGTTCAGCCGAATCGTGGTGCGACGCATGACACAGAAGCATATCATAAGTATGTTTTTATGTCACCTAGTCCCAGAGGCGCCTTCCCGATCGCGAGGAACATCGCGGATCGGGCGGTCCGGCTGAATCCCACGGGCACCGCGTAGAATGCCCCCCGCATGCTCCCCGTCGTCGCGATCGTCGGCCGGCCCAACGTCGGCAAGTCGTCGCTCCTGAACGCGCTCCTCGGGCGGCGGTACGCGATCGTGGACGACATGCCGGGGGTCACGCGCGACCGGGTCTCGGCGCCCGTCGAGGTGAACGGGCGCTGGATCGAGCTCGTGGACACGGGCGGGATCGGCATCGTGGACCAGCAGCAGCTCGAGGAGCACGTCGAGGCGCAGATCGAGCAGGCGCTCGCCATCTGCGACGCGATCGTCTTCGTGACCGACGCGCGCGAGGGCTGTACCCCGATCGACCGCGACATCGCGCGCGCGCTCCGCAAGCACGAGGTCCCGATCGTCGTCGCGGTGAACAAGACCGAGTCGAAGTCCGCCCAGGGCGCCTTCGCCGAGTTCGCGGAGCTCGGGTTCGAGTCCTTCTCGGTGTCCGCGCTCGAGGGGGACGGGCTCGACGAGCTCCGCGGGTGGATCGCCGCGGCGGCGGAAGAGCGGGGGGCCGGGGGGCCGCCGCCCGAGCCCGTCTTGAAGGTCGCGATCGTCGGCCGGGTGAACGTCGGGAAGTCCACGTTCCTGAACGCGCTCGCGGGCGAGGAGCGGGCGATCGTCTCCGAGATGCCGGGCACCACCCGCGACACCGTGGACCTCCGCATCGAGAAGGACGGCCGGACGATCCTCGTGATGGACACCGCGGGGATCCGGCGCGAACGGTCCGTGCAGGGATCGGTCGATTTCTACGCCCAGCGCCGGGCCGAGCAGGCGATCCAGCGGTCGGAGGTCTGCCTCCTCGTCCTCGACTGCACGGAGGACATCACCCGCGGCGACCGGCAGATCGCCCGGTTCGTCGAGGACGCGGTCAAGCCCGTCGTGATCGTCGCCAACAAGTGGGACCTCGCGAAGGGGCGCATGGAGACGGAGCAGTACGCGGACTACCTCTCGAAGAAGCTCACGGGCCTCCACTACGCGCCGATCGCGTTCGTCTCCGCGAAGGAGGGAAAGAACGTGTTCGCCGCGCTCGAGACCGCGGAGAGCCTCGCGAAGCAGGGGCGGGAGCGCGTGGGGACCCCGCAGATCAACCGCGCGATCGAGCGCGCGATGACCGAGTCGCGGCCGCCGACGCGCATGCCGCGCGAGCCGAAGATCTACTACGGGACCCAGACGGGCACGAGCCCCCCGACGATCATGCTCTTCGTCAACGACCCGAGGCTCTTCGGCCAGGCCTTCCGGCGGTTCCTCGAGAACCGGTTCCGCGAGGTGCTGCCGTTCAAGGAGATCCCGCTGCGGATCGTGTACAAGCGCCGCAAGTCCATCTTCGCGAGGAAAGAGGCGTGAAGACGAAGTCCCGGTTCCTCCTCCCCGTGCTGCCGGCCTTGTGTCATCGGATGACCCAAGGCCTCCCCCTCCTCCTCCTCTGCCTGTGCCTCGGCTGCGGCGCCGACGCGAAGAAGAAGCCCCCGGCGCTCGACGTGACCAAGCTGCTTCCGCAGGCGCCCGACGACGCGGAGCCCAAGCCGGGCGGCATCTTCGTCTGGGGCCGCTCCGCCGACGCGACGCTCCTCGATCCCGCCGACGTGACGGACGGGGAGTCGGTGATGGTCGTCACGAACCTCTTCGACACGCTGGTCGCGTTCAAGCGGGGCTCGACGGAGATCGAGCCGTCGCTCGCGAGGGAGTGGACGACCTCCGACGACAAGCTCACGTGGACGTTCACCCTCCTCGAGGGGATCAAGTTCCACGACGGGAGCCCGCTCGACGCGAACGCGGTCGTCTTCAGCTTCGAGCGGCAGCGGGACCCCGCGCACCCGGCGCGGCGCGCGACCAACGCGTTCTCCTACTACCAGAACAACTTCAAGGCGCTGGAGAAGGTGGAGGCCGTGGACGAGAAGACCGTCCGCTTCACGCTCAACCAGCCCTACGCCCCCTTCCTCGCCGCGCTCGCGCTCTTCAACTGCGCGATCGTCTCGCCGACGGCGTTCGCGAGCGAGGGGAAGGACGCCGACGGGAGGTACAAGTACAACTTCGCGCAGAAGCCGGTCGGGTCGGGGCCGTTCGTCTTCGAGAGCTGGGAGAAGGACGCGCACATCACGCTGCGCGCGAACAAGGACTACTGGGGCGGTGCTCCCCACATCGAGAAGCTCGTCTTCAAGGCGGTGACCGACGCGCAGACGCGGCTCAAGGAGCTCGAGGCGGGCGGCATCCACGGGATGGAGAACCCCGAGCTCCGGGACCTCGCGCTCATCCAGAAGAACCCCGACCTGCGCCTCGTCGGGGGGCCGGGCATCAACGTCTGCTACCTCGCGATGCACACGGGAAAGAAGCCGTTCGACGACGTGCGCGTGCGGCAGGCGGTCGCGTTCGCGATCGACAAGAAGCGGATCATCGCGACCGCGTACGACAACCTGGCGAAGCCTGCCGTCTCGATGTGCCCGGAGACGATGGCCGGGTTCTCGAAGACGCTCCTCGACCGGACCCGCGACCCGAAGCGCGCCAAGCGGCTGCTCGCCGAGGCCGGGTACGCGGACGGGCTCAAGACCACGCTCTCGTATCCGGTCGCGCAGCGGACGTACCTGCCGAACCCGGGCACGACCGCGATCCAGATCCAGCAGGACCTGAGGGAGGTCGGGATCGAGGTGGAGCTCAAGAGGTGCGAGTGGTCGGCGCTCGTCAAGGAGACGCAGACCGGCAACCACGACATGTGCCTCATGGGGTGGATGGCCGACATCTTCGACCCGGACAACTTCCTCTACGTGCTCCTCGACAAGGACAACGCGGTCGAGGGCGTCGCGAACAACCTCTCCTTCTACAAGGGGGAGCGCGTTCACGAGCTGCTCCTCGCCGCGCAGCGGACGTACGACTGGCACCGGCGGGAGAGCCTCTACCACGAGGCGCAGGAGATCCTCCACGAGGAGGTGCCGACCGTGCCGCTGGCGACGGTGCCCGACTTCCGGGCCCTGCGCAAGGACGTGCGCGGCTACTCGATCTACCCGGCCGGCGGCGAGTTCTTCCGGCACGTGAGCTTCGCGCGGTGAGCCACGCGTGAGCTACGCGCTCCGCCGGATCCTCGTCACCCTTCCGCTCCTCCTCGCCGTATCGCTCCTCGTCTTCGCGCTCGCCGACTCGCTCCCCGGCGACGCCGCCGACTGGCGCTTCGCGAAGCAGCCGGAGGCGAAGGAGGCGTGGCGGAAGGCGCGCGGCCTCGACGACCCGTTCCTCGTGCGGTGGGGAAGGTACGTCACGGGGTTCGCTACGCGCCTCGACCTCGACCGTTCCTACCAGGACGACGAGCCCGTCGGCCCCGAGCTCTTCCAGAAGCTGCAGGCCACGTTCGAGCTCGCGCTCTGCGCGATGGTCCTCGGCGTCCTCGTCGGACTCATGGTCGGGATCCTCTCGGCCGTGTTCCCCCGAACGCCGCTCGACTACGCCGGCAACGTGCTCGCGCTCGGCGGCATCTCCGTGCCCATCTTCTGGCTCGGCATGGTGCTCATCGTGATCGCGGTCAAGGTCCTCGGCTTCCCCTTCTCGACCAACCGGTACGACCCCGTGCTCCAGGAGCGCGTCGCGGACTTCCGCACCCACCTCTACCTCCTCGAGTCGCTCGTGCGGCTCCGGCTGGACGTGTTCGCGTCGTGCGCGAAGAACCTCCTCCTGCCGAGCCTCGCGCTCTCGACGATCCCGATGGCCGTCGTCACGCGGATGACGCGGTCCGCGATGCTCGAGGAGATGGGGAAGGACTACGCGACGACGGCGCGCGCGAAGGGGCTCCCCGCGCGGCGCGTGATCCTCCGGCACGTCCTCCGGAACGCGCTCATCCCGATCGTCACGATCACCGGCCTCCAGTTCGGCCAGCTCATGGGCGGCGCGGTCCTCACCGAGACGGTCTTCTCGTGGCCCGGCCTCGGCCGCTACATCGTCGCGAGCGGCGTCGAGGCGCGCGACACCCCCGTGATCGCGGGCGGCATCCTCCTCGTCGCGACCACCTTCATCGTCGTCAACCTGCTCGTGGACCTGCTCTACGTGGTCATCGACCCGCGCACGAGGCGGGCGCCGTGAGCCGCGCGGGGCGCGCCTTCTTCCGCAACCGTGCGGCGCTCGCGGGGATCGTGATCCTCGGCCTCGTCGCGCTCGCGGCGATCGCAGCCCCCCTGGCCCCCT
>Ga0187894_10006594_pt1 | contig 11323 bp, 15 predicted proteins | sample GBC1701081metaG_FD_136650 | JGI IMG/M metagenome (GOLD analysis project Ga0187894, IMG submission 136650) | White microbial mat communities from a lava cave in the Kipuka Kanohina Cave System on the Island of Hawaii, USA - GBC170108-1 metaG ...
AACAGAGATTTTGAGCCGTTGAAAATGGCGACATAAAAATCAAACTGAAAATTCATAAAAATCAAACTGAAAATGTATGTCGTTATCTTCGATAACTCCGATGTTGCGAATCATCAGTCGCACGATTAGCATTGTGGGCTACAAATATGAACACCCTTTTCAACCGATGGTTGATGACCTAATCAGTTACAACGGAAGTATTCACCAACAACCATAAACAGGGAATTGCAGTTATTGAGCAAAATTCTGTCTATGGCGGTTGAAAATGGGATTATAAATATCAATCCTGTTTCTCGCGTGAAAAAATTCCGTGAAGGTGAAGGACGCGAACGATTCTTAACCTACGAAGAAGAGAAACGCCTGTTTGCTCAACTCGTCGAAACTAAGAAACATCTACGTCCTGTTGTGCCAATAGCCATTCACACGGGGCTTAGAAAATCTGAACTTTTATCTCTCAGGTTTGAGCATTGCAATCTATCGGATGAACAGGTGTTTTATGGTTTTAACGGACGCGATGTAGTAATTCCGTCAAACCATTTGTTGGTCGAAATCAGTAAGAACGGTAAGCCGCGTGTTGTACCTATCAACTCTCATCTGAAAGTTGAAATCGAAGCATTGAGACAAGATGCTCCAACTTCAGAGTTTGTGTTTGCAAGCAATCGAACGGGCGTCAATTATCAAGATGTTAAGAAAGGTTTTAGAAAAGCCTGTGAGGATGCATTCATTCCATATGGGCAAAATACTGCAGGCGTGCTGGTTTTCCATGATTTACGCCACGCCTTTGCTACAAGGCTTCGCGAGAAGGGTGTTCCTGAAATAGATATTTGCCAACTTATGGGACACTCATCAATAAAGATGACGAGACGTTACGCACACGGTCAACCAAAAATAATGTTAAACGCAGTTGACATGCTGACCGAATCGCCCGGCAAGGTTGTGGAGTTTAAGAGAAAGACAGCTTGATGTTTGAATTGATTACACCACCTTTACACCACCAAAGGAAAAACGGCATCTTTCAAGATAGAAAGTGCCGCAAAACTCTCAATAAATTAAGGAAATTTGGTAGCGGGGAGGAGACTTGAACTCCTGACCTCGGGGTTATGAATCCCGCGCTCTAACCGGCTGAGCTACCCCGCCACACGGGGAAGTTGAATTATAAAGGCGAAGCCGAAAACGTCAAGCGTGCGTCTCATCGTTTGGATTTCCAATGGTTCATAATTTAACTTAGGGCGTTCCAAAACATTGTAATCGGTCATTCATTGGGGTACGACGGGCTGCCAGCCTGTCGCTTTGGGGTAGGACGGGCTGCCAGCCTGTCGAAAAAATGCGAAAGAAAAAAGAACAGCGACAGGCTGGCAGCCCGTCGTACTTTTACACCCATTTACTGTCCGATTACAAAACATTTTATTTCTTTGTTGAGTTGATTCTGATGCTGAAACGAAAAGTAGATGAATGATACCCCTGTTAATGTGAAACAGGAACAATAGCAGAGAGTTTAAGGCAATTGATTTTTTTATCTTGTTTGATGTAGAGAGAATGAACACGAAAGCAGAACAAATGTTTTTCGGTCCAACATGATAAAAAATATAAAAGACTCAATCAAAGCGGCGGCACGCATTATAGTCTTTTCTTTGTTTAGTGTTGTCGCCGTATCCATTTATTTGACTGTGACGGCGCGGCGAAAAAATAGTGTGCGCCGATGGTGGGCTAGAAATTGTGCGCGAATAATAAATTTGAAAACAGATGTGCGGGGCGTGCCGCCAAAAGCACCGTTTTTCTTGGTATCAAATCATTTGAGCTATGTTGATGTTATCTCGCTCATGTCTGAACTTGATTGTGTTTTTGTCGCAAAAAGCGACGTTGCAAACTGGTTCGGGCTAGGAACTCTGGCAAACGTCACCGGAACAATTTTCATCAATCGCGAACAGAAACGAAACATCATTCCGACCTTAGAAAAGATTGAAAAAACTTTGAGTGAAGAAACAGGAGTAGTCGTTTTCGCAGAGGGCACAAGCACAAAAGGCGACGCCGTTTTACCTTTCAAAGCTTCATTGTTTGACCACGCCGCAAAAAATAATTTAAGCGTTCACTATTCAACCTTGCATTATCAAACTCCAAAACATGAACCGTCGGCAAACCTCTCTGTTTGCTGGTGGGGCGACATGACTTTTCCAGACCATTTCTGGCAATTGTGTAAGCTTTCCGAGATTCGGGCGACTATTACTTTCGGAGAGAGTCCGATTCAAAACAAAGACCGGAAGAAACTTGCGAAAGAACTTTGGAAGGCTGTAAACGAAAATTTTGTTCAGGTGGTTTAGGTAATGGGTCAGTTACGTGAGCGGAAAGTAAAACCGCACTGCCAGCCTGTTTCATCCATCCATACTGCCAGCCTGTTTCATTCATCATTGATTTTGCTCACGGAGTCTTCGACAGTCTGGCAGACTGTCGTACTATTTGGTCTCAATGCTCACGAAACTGACCCATTACGTGGTTTAGAGATAGATATGATTTTTTCTGACAGCTCTTTGAAAAAAATCAAAAAAGTTTGAAACAAAAATTAAAATAAAGCCACATATAATTGGTTAAAGGATTTTTTTGAGACTTTTATTCTGAATAATGCGACTAAACAGATATGTAAAATTATTAGGCAACTCGATTTGGATTTGCCGTCAACAAACTGCTTCAAGTCCGTCAGACTTAACAAAAGCAAGAAAGGCACCGGGAAAGTTGAGAAGAAGATTGCTAATTAAGAGACGCTTAATCCTAAAGCGAAGACTAATTCGCACAAAGGTTAGCGAGAAGAAAATTGGTTGACCGAAAGTTTTGAATCAAACACTCCTCTTTGAAACAAAACAGGAAGAAATCGGGAAGGAAATAAAATTATGCAAGCACAGGCAATTTTAGAAAACGCACGCACGGAAAAATTGAATGAGTTAAAATTCGACGAAGATCTTTTCACAAAACCTATTGGTTTAATCGCACGCATCTTCGGTTGCTGGCATCAACAGATGAGCCGTCCTTTTACAAGAAAAAGTAGTAAAGAGAGCTATCGCGTATGCCTGCATTGCGGGGCTCACCGTCGCTTTGACACACAGACTTTCAAAACACAAGGACCGTTTTATTTCAAAGCAGCTAAGTAAAACCCAAAAGAAAATATGTAATAAAGCTAGGCTGAGTTTGATAAAAACCGCCTGGCTTTTTTTCTGTTGGAACGTGAAACAGGCAACTGCATCTTGTTTGTAAGCTGAACAATCATTGCACCGTCTTTTGCCATAAAGAGGGACTTAATTGCAGAGATACGAACGATGTTATTGCGATGGAGTTGAAAGAAAACTCCTTGGTCTAATCGCCCGATAAGGCACGACAGAGACAAATCAACAATCGCTTCGCGTCCGTCATTGTCGTAAAGACAGGTGTAATGGTCACGGCTTACAAAACACGCTATTTCTTTTTCCTCTATAACGCGCAAACGATTTCCTTGTTTGACCGTAAGCCGTCGCAAACGATCTGTTTGCCGCGACAAAAGCGAGCGCAAAGTTTCTTCATTTGCAATTTGAGTAAGCGCATATGTAAGGGCTTTATGCATCTGCTCAATAGTGAAAGGTTTTAACAGATAAGCACAGGCGTGTTCTTCAAAAGCGCGGATTGCAAATTCATCGTAAGCGGTTTGAAAGATAATTTGAAAAGGTCTCTCATCAAATTGTTGCAAGACTTCAAATCCATTGAGAGCAGGCATTTCAATATCCATGAAAATAATCTCAGGGCGGAACGAACAGATTTTTTCAACGGCTGAGATGCCGCTTGAAGCTTCTTCAACGATGAAAGCCTGATTGTATTCCTGCAAGTATCTTTTTAACCGCTTTAACGAAAGTGGTTCATCCTCAACCAGCAATATGCGCTTTGCTTTAATCAATCTTTTCTCCGGTTAAGAAAAAGCCCGCGACGGTTTTTTCATCTATCGTTTCAATCTTGAATTCGTGAATGTCCCCGTATAACAAATTCAATCTCTCGATTGTATTCGCAAGCCCGTTTCCTTCGCCCGAATTTTGTCTGAACGCTTCGCCCGTGTTTGAAACCGAAAGATGGTAGAAGGCATTCTCTTTCACTACGGAAATACGAACATGCCCGCCTTTGATTGATTTTGCAACACCGTGTTTGATTGCATTTTCAACAAGTGTTTGAAGCATTAAACCCGGCAGATAAATGTCGTCATCAGTTATATCAAAAGAAAAATCAAGACGAGAATCAAGACGAAGCTTTTCAAGGTCGAGATAGCTTTGCACAATTTCGATTTCGGCTTTTAAGGGAGATGTCTTTGTTTTCGAGTTGGACAAAATTTTGCGATAAAGTTCAGATAACTTGTAGGTCATCTCAGCCGCGTTTTCTTCCTTTGATTCAATTAACTCTGCAAGACTGTTTAGCGCGTTGAAAAGAAAATGCGGGCGCATCTGATTTTCAAGAGTTTGATAGCGGGCTTCAGACAGTGCGGCTTCGTTTGCAAAAACTTTTTTCTTTGCCTCGTTATAGGCATAGTAGAAATAAAAAATGACGCCGAAGACTCCCGAAATTAAAAAAGCAAAAAACAAAGATTCAGCTGTTGTACGTTGACCTAAAAACAAATTTCTCAAAAAAAGGGCTAGGAACACACCTACAATGCCTCCGAATACGACAACAAGGAAATGCGTAATCTTTGAAGATTCGACGGACTGTCCTGTTTTGATATGTATGTATGTTCTGACCCCGTAAAAAATAAAAATAGTAAAAAAGATTGTCGAACAGACGGTTAATCCGAAGCCAAGATTGAAAAGAAAACCCGCCAGAACAGTTTTGTTTGCGATATGGCTTTTGAGCAGAAAAAGAAAAGGAAACTGCGAAAGCAACATACCGAGCGCAAAGTAGTGCCAGTAACTAAAAAATTCTCGCCAGAATTCTTTCCAAACGTATTTCATCGCAAACGGATTTTGTCAGAAAGAGCGATGACTGCCAATAGCGTTTTCTTTATTGCTTACCGTTTAGTCGGAAAAAACTACCGTTCAGAAAATCAATCGTTCATATCAGTCATTTTTGACGTAGATTGCGACTGCGAGAGGCAAAAATATGTTTAGAAATTTAAGTGCACTCGGAGCGGTTCATCTTGTCTTCGCTTTTGTGGCGATGGGCGTAGGGCTTCTTGTTGTGTTGATGAAAAAGGGGACACGGATTCATCGCACACTCGGACATATTTACGTTACGAGTATGTTAGGCGTGAACGTCACAGCACTTTGCATTTACAGATTGTTCGGACATTTCGGAGTTTTCCATATTCTGGCTTTTGTAAGTTTGATTGGTGTTATAGGCGGAGTTGGTTTTGCCGTTGCGCGTCGTCCGAAAGAGAAGTGGTTAAGGTTACATCGTGAACAAATTCTTTGGTCATATGCAGGGCTGCTTGCGGCATTCACGGCTGAGGTCAGTGTCAGAATTGTGAGAACAAAGTTCTGGTACATGGTTATTATCCCTTCGCTTTTGGTGACGATTATCGCTTCGATTTTGATTAACAAAAATGCTGACGCAAAACTGAAAAAGGCTATGCGGAATAAGAAATCAGAGAGAGACGCTCAACCGTTAGGAAGCGTATAAAAGGCATAAAAGCGGTATTAAAAGACGTGCTGAAAATTTAATGGGAGAAAAATAATGAAGAAAATTTTGTTTGTTTTGTTTGTAATGTTAACTTATTCGTTGACGGCTTTTGCACAAGCGGAAACATCGAAAGCAGAGATGCAAAAGATGCATTGGATGGTCGGTAAGTGGGAAGGGACGGCTGTGATTGAGATGGGTCCGGGAAAGAGCATGACCGTCAATCAATCCGAAGATATTCAAACTAAACTTGACGGCTTGGTTTTCACAATCGAAGGCATTGGCACAGAAAAAGGAAAAGAAGTTTTTCACGCTTTCGCTGTTCTTTCTTACGACCCGAACGCAAAGAAATTTCTGATGCGTGCTTTTACCGGAGAAGGTCACTACGTTGACGCGGAGACGAGCCTTAACGAAAAGACTTTCATTTGGATTTATCAAGACCCGCGATTAGGAAAAGTGCGTTACACAATCAATTTTGCGGAACAAGATAAATGGCACGAGGTCGGCGAATTTTCCAGAGACGAAGGAAAGACTTGGCACAAGTTTATCGAATTGAAACTGAATCGAAAAAAATAGATAGATGGAGACAAAGATGAGCGAAAAAGAAGCAAATATGGCAGCAATGGTTTTAAGCACAATTGGTGTTCTTTGTTTTATAGCATTTGGTCTGGGTGTTTTAGCCTTTAAGTGGGGTGTCTTTGGCGGTATAGCATGTTTTATCATTGCCGGATTGGTGCGGTGTTTGGGTAAACAAGGATGATTCACTGCATACTAATAACAATGATGGTTGTGTGAATTTTGACGTTCAAGCGTATCAAACTATTTGAATCCGAACACGGAAAAATCTTCGATTGACTTAGGAAAATCGAAGATTTTTTTGTGTTTTTACTTATCTCTATGTTGGGAATCTTCAAAGTTAACTGTAATTTCGTGTAAATTCTTTAGAAGAATAAAATGTATTAGTCAGGATTTAAACTTACGGATTGGATAATTGGCAAAGGGGAAGTTGGTAGCAGACCCTTTGCCAATTTTTTTATATTGATGAAAGCGACCTAAAACAAGGAAAGTATAGAGAATGTTCAGCCTTTTTTTATTTTCCTAAAGGATTTGCTTTCCATCTCTGATAGAGACTTATTGAGAGCGTTAACCATGCGCTGCTCCAAAGGTAAGCTCCGATTGTGTCGCTCAACCAATGCGCTCCGAGATAAACGCGCGAAAGTCCGACAAGTGCAATCGGAAGCAAGAGCAAAATTAAGAGTGGAATACGAAACGGGGATTTTCGCGGCAAATATCTGTAAACAAGAAAAAATAGAAAGCCGAAATAACAAACATAGAACGTGACGTGACCCGAAGGGAAACTTAAACCACCGGGTTGCGTCAACACTGACACAAATTCGTCTGTCGGACGCGGGCGTGCAATAAACCGTTTTAGAAAAGCGTTAATCAACGCGCTTAATCCGGCGCAGAAAACAAGCCCGAAAGCTTCATAGCGAAAGCGGAAAAGAAAAAGTATTAAAACCGTTAAGGCGGTAATTACGAAGGGTGTAAACCCGTTTCCGAAAAGCGATATAAACCACAAAAGACCGCCGGGACTTTTGTGTGATTGAAGCCAATTTGTGAAAAGCAAATCCCAACAGAAAAACGGAAGCGAATGCGCCAGAAGAGCAAGCACACAAAAAAACACTATTGAACCGATATTTGCCATGCGAATACGTTTCTTTCGCCTTTTTATCTTTTCTTCCAAACTCTTTTCAGATGATTTTATTTCAGGATTTTTTTCCATACCGAAAACATTATCTTCGCTACCCGCCTCTCAAGGCAACTTGCCCGTAAAAGCCAGGCATCACAACCCGCGAGACTTACCCGCTAAGAGCAGAATTGCTGAATAGACGTTTTACGGATTAAGATAAAGAGCGCGATACGGATTTATCAAACGCGCCAAATCGTCTTCAGCAAGTTTTTTGGAGGACTTATAAATGATTGCCATCTCGTTACCGGCGAACCCGGACGCCGTGAAACCTGCAAACATTGATGTCAGGTTTGCAAACGACTATGCTTTGGCACAATCAGCCGCCAAAGGCGACATGACAGCGTTTGAAGAGATTTATAACAGGCACAACCGTCGGGTTTACAGCCTGTGTATGCGTATGACGCAAAGCGTGCCCGAAGCAGAAGATTTGACACAAGAAGTTTTTATTCAGCTTTACCGCAAAATCGGAAGTTTTCGCGGTGATTCGGCTTTTACAACCTGGCTTCATCGTTTGACTGTGAATCAGGTCTTGATGCATTTTCGTAAACGCAGCGTCAAACTTGAACAGACAACCGAAGAAGGCGAAACGCCTGTGCAGATTGTTGCCGGAACGGCAAATCCGCACAAGATGCCTGTTGTTGACAGAATTGCGTTGGACAAAGCAATCGCACAACTGCCGCCCGGATACAAAAAAGTTTTTGTGCTACATGATATAGAAGGTTTGGAGCATGAAGAGATTGCCAGATTTTTGGGTTGCTCTGTCGGCACATCAAAATCGCAATTGCACAAAGCTCGTATGAAATTGCGTATGTTGCTCAGGCAACAGATAACGAACGAATAGCTTCAAACAAAGCCCGTTCAAATTCAAAATAGTTTCCCGCGAAAAAAACGAACGGCAAAGATGAACATTTTGGATTTTTAGTTTGTAACTACGACTATCGTAAATTGGATTGAGGTTTAAGAAGTGATGAACTGCGAACATTGTCAAGATTTGTTGAGCGAGTTTCTTGACGACTCCCTATCATTCGCCGACCGTTGTGAGATTGAGATTCATTTGCAAAAGTGCGCGGATTGTTTTACTGCACAAGAAGAACTCGCTTCGATTTTGACCTTCTGCGAAAAGACACGCGATGATTTTGATGCCCCGCCGAACCCGCAAGCCCTTTGGCTTCGCATTTCCAATTTGATTGAAAGTGAAAATCAGCTTTCTTCAACCGCAAATGACGCTAAGGAAAAAAGACGCGAAAGTTTTTGGACAAGGCTTTCAACATATAGTTGGCAGTTTTCAATGCCGCAGATTTTGAGCGGCGTCGCATTGGTAGCCGTTGTTGTTGCTTTATTAACAGCAGTCGGTTTGCGTGCAATGTCGGGTTCGCAAGACGGCGAAGGGAAAAATACCCTAACCGCAAAATCTTCTGGAAGCGTAGAAGACCGCTTGCGGCAAAAACAGCAAGTAATTGATTATTGGAATCAGCGCGTCGAAGCACGCAAGCAACAATGGGACAGAAGGACACGGGAAGCGTTTGAGCGCAATCTGCAAATTTTGGACGAAACCGTCGCGCAATACCGCGACGCGTTACAGCAAAATCCGCAAGACGAGATTTATAAAGAGGCTTTAGACTCGGCTATAAATGAGAAGGTTGAGTTGTTAAAAGAATTTTCTGAGCTATAAAATCGCGCTCACATTCGGTTGGGTTTTATTTCAAGTGAAGACAAAGACGATACAAAACAGCTTGCAAAGAGTAGGCGAAGCAAGTCGAAGGATATGTTTGCTTTCTGCGGCTTGCCTTGTTGTGTTTGCCTGTCTGGTGTTTGCCGATTCAACTTACGCACAAAAATTCTCAAAAACTTATCCCGCAAAAGGAAATGTCAAACTCGAACTTAAAAATCGCGCCGGAACGGTTGTTGTTTCGGGTTGGGCAAAGAATGAAATCAAAGTCGTGGCAACGATGGAAGCCCCTTACGCAAAATGTTCGCCCAGAATGAACGGCGACGATTTGGTGATTGATGTCGTAAGCGAAAATCAGGGGAAAGGCGATGTCGGCAACATCCGTTTCGACATCAATGTTCCATTTAACACGCGGGTTGATATTGAAACAAAAATCGGAGATATAAAAATCAATAACGTCGAGGGTTCTCTGGTGCGCGCTCATGTTTCGTCCGAAGGTGACATTACATTGACGAACATACGCTCGGAAAGCGTAATGGCAAAGAACATTTCCGGCGATATATTTTTCGACGGCGAACTCAAATCCGGCGGCAGTTACAAATTCAACTCATTTCAGGGAAACATAAATATACGCATCCCGCAAAACTCTACATTCCGACTTCTCGCGCAAGCTCCCGCTTCGCGCAAAATTACTCTTGGTTCTTTTGCGGGCGCAGGGTTAAACTATTACGACGAAAACCGCAAGGTCGCAGGAGTCGTCGGCGACGGCAAAGCTTCGTTGACGGTTGAAAACAATCGCGGAAGCATTTCATTAATCAAACGGTAGTAGTTTAATCGGCATGAAAACATCAAAAAAGCTTTTTCTTTCAATTCTGTTTACCTTAATTTCTTTTTCATTCGTTTTCGGACAAGAGAAAACCGACAAACAAACAACTCCGCAAACGGCTACGCTTAAACGCACGACAACGAAACACGAAACACGAAAACTTCTTCATGGCGGTTCGGTTGTCTTGCTGGGTGCGCCTTTCGGTTCGATAACAATCGAAGGCTGGAACAAGAGCGAAGTTGACATCACGGCAGATATAGAACTTACTGCAAACACAGAAGAAGATTTGGCAATCATGGCGAAAGTAAATGACTTTCATGTACTTGAAGAGTCCAATTCCTTACGGATTCTTACGGTGGGAACGCACGATAAAGGTTACATGAAAAAGTACGCGAAGGATTTTCCAAAAAGATTGCTGGAACAACTCTGGAAAGTTGATTATCGAATCAAAGTCCCGTCAAACTGCGATATGGAAATAAGCGGGGGCAAAGGCGCAATAACTCTTAAAGGCGTAGAAGGGGCTATCAGTCTTAACGCGGCTGAAAGCAATATGGATTTGACTCTGACGGGCGGTTACATACGCTCAACTATTGGAATCGGAAAAGTAAATATAAACATGGCTTCGCGCAGTTGGCGCGGCGTTGGAACAAGCATTCAACTTGGCGCGGGCGAAATGAATTTGAATCTTCCTACAAACTTCAATGCCTACATTGACGCAGACGTTTTGCGAAAAGGAAATGTGGAAAACAACTATCCGAATCTCAAACCCGAAAAGCTCACAACCGCAACAGCAAAATCAATTCAAGGCATTGCCGGCTCAGGCGGCGCACCTCTGAAATTCGTAGTCGGCGACGGTACGTTAAAGATAAACGAACAGAAACAATAGGTGCGAACACCTTCATCCTGACGGCAAACACTCTGGTTGGGAACGCCGTCATCCTGACGGCAAACACTCTGGTCGGGAACGCTGTCATCCTGACGGCAAACACTCTGGTCGGGAACGCCGTCATCCTGACGGCAAACACTCTGGTCGGGAACGCCGTCATCCTGACGGCAAACACTCTGGTCGGGAACGCTGTCATCCTGACGGCAAACACTCTGGTTGGGAACGCCGTCATCCTGACGGCAAACACTCTGGTTGGGAACGCTGTCATCCTGACGGCAAACACTCTGGTTGGGAACGCCGTCATCCTGACGGCAAACACTCTGGCAAGCGTGTAAAATGTTTTCACTTATTTGTTTTGTAATCGGTCAGTCTCCAATGATTCATAGAAACACAACCACGGATGAAAATAGAACAAACTTTGTCAGATTGAATTAAGGCTTGTTCTATTTTCATTAGAGTTATTAGGGGCGTACAGCAGGCTGGCAGCCTGCTGATTCTCTTTTCATTAAGGTTTTCTTCAACAGGCTGGCAGCCTGCTGTACTTTTACCTCCAATAACTGACCAATTACTATGTCCTGA
>Ga0187894_10006595_pt1 | contig 11320 bp, 8 predicted proteins | sample GBC1701081metaG_FD_136650 | JGI IMG/M metagenome (GOLD analysis project Ga0187894, IMG submission 136650) | White microbial mat communities from a lava cave in the Kipuka Kanohina Cave System on the Island of Hawaii, USA - GBC170108-1 metaG ...
CAGAACGTCGTCGTCGGGGTTGCGATTGTCGGGATAGAGATAGACGAAGCCGTAGATGCGGACGGGCGCGGGCTCGACGATGAACTTGCGGAAGCCTTGGGCCTGCGTGACGCCGAAACTGCCGGCATCGACCCAGGTGGTGACGCCGGATTTCGCGGCAATGGGCGCGGCTTCGGTGCCGAGTCCGGTGCCGCCCCAGTAGCAGTGCGTGTGCAGATCCACGAGGCCCGGCGTGACGAACCAGCCCGACGCGTCGATCACTTCGCTGCCCCCGGCGATGCCCGGCTCAATGGCCGCGATCCGGTCTCCCGAGATGGCCACGTCGGCGCTGCGGCGCACGTTGCGCGCGGGGTCGAGAACGGTGCCGCCGCGAATCACAAGATCGTAGTTGCGGGTCTGCGCGAACGCCGCGCCCGCGATTGCCCCCAATGCCCGGCGCCGGTTCATGATGTAAGGCATTATAGAGCGATACAACGCCGCAACTGGTTCGTCGTCGTCCTGCTTTGCCTGGGCATGGTGATCGCCTACACCGATCGGACCTCGCTCTCGATCGCCATCGCCGTGCCGGAATTCAAAGCGCACTTCGCGTTGTCGGACAGCCAGCGCGGTTTGTTGAATTCGGCGTTCTTCTGGTCGTACGCGCTGTTGCAGGTGCCCGCGGGATGGATCGTCGATCGCTATGGCGTGAAGTTTCCTTACGCGATCGGATTTGTGTTTTGGAGCGTGCTTGCCGCGCTGACCGGGTTCACAAACACGCTCGCGCAGTTGTTCACGCTGCGGCTGCTGCTGGGCGCGGGCGAGTCGATTGTCGCGCCGTCGAGCTTGCGTTGGATACGCATGAACGTGGGCGAGGAGCAACGCGGGCTTGCGATGGGCATTTACATGGCGGGGACGAAGATCGGCCCCGCGGCCGGCGCGCCCATCGCGGCGTTCTTGATCGACGCTTACGGCTGGCAGAGCATGTTCTTCGTCACCGGCCTTGCGTGTCTTATCTGGTTGCTGCCGTGGATGCTGCTGGTCAAAAACGATAAGCCCGTGTCCGCCGTCGAGGCGAAAGCCGCTCCCTTCTGGCCGTTGTTCCGCATGCGTTCGATCTGGGCGATTCTTGTGGGCACGTTCGCTTACGGGTGCTTCCTGTATTTTTCGATCACGTGGCTGCCGTCCTACTTCAAAGAGCATTTGAATCTGCCGTTGAAGCGGATGGGCATCTACACGATGTTCAGTTTCGCCGGAATGGCGTTGACCACGATTGCATCGGGCTGGGTCGCGGACCGGCTGATCCGCCGCGGCGGCGATCCGCTTGCGGTGAGGAAGCGGTTTACGGTGGCCGGGATGCTGCTGGCGGCGACGGAAGTGTTCGGCGCGTTCACGGCGTCGGCGGATGCCGCGCTTTTCTTCGCGGTGTTCTCGCTTGCGGGCCTGGGCATTGCGACGGCGAACTACTGGGCGCTGACGCAGACGGTGGTGCCGGGCGGCGCGATTGGCCGCATCGGCGGGTTGCAGAACACGGCGAGCAACCTGGCGGGCGTGGTGGCGCCGATCTTTACGGGATGGCTGATCGGGAAAACCGGAAGCTATCAGGCGCCGATGCAGGCAATCGCCGTGCTGCTTGTGATTGGAGCGGCGAGTTATGCTCTATTCGTCGGAAAGGAAACACAGTCATGAAGCGCGCTTTGTTGGTGCTTGCGTTGCCTTTGCTGGCGCAGGAGCCGGCGGTGGTCGTAAAGACGCCGATGCCGCCGCCGCAATGGGCGCTTCTCGAGCGGCAACTGTTGCGCGACACCTCGCTTGCCTGCGAACGCTTTGCCGAGCGTTTCGTGGACGACCGCGGCTACCTGCTGCATACGCCGAGGTGGGGCACGCTGGATGGGCCGGACGATGCGATCGAGACGTTCTACAACTGGACGCTGCTGCATGCGCTCGGCGGGTCGCAATCCGTGCTCGACCTTTATAAGAAGGCGCTCGAAGGGCATTACAAGCAGTACGCGGGGCTGCGGACGACGCTGACGAAGCTTTCGGAGAACGGCGCGCACTACAAGGAGTTCATCACGCAGTCGGATTGGTTTCACACGGGCGAGGGCATCCGCGCGTTCATGCTGCTGGGACTTTCCGATCCGAACGACACGGTGTTCCGCGAGCGCATGAAGCGGTTCGCGGGGCTGTATATGAACGAAGACCCGGAAGCGCCGAACTACGATCCGGATAAGAAGCTGATCAAGAGTATATGGACGGGCAGCAAGGGTCCGATGATGCATCGGGCGACGACTTACGACTGGGTGGGCGATCCGGTTCCCGGCAGCTTTCACTTGCTGCATAATCGCGCGGGCAAGGGGAAGCTGCTCAACTTGAACGAATACTATCCGAAGATGCTCGCGCATTGCGCGGACTATCTCGATAGCGTCGGCGACCATCCGCTGAATCTCGCGACGACGGGCCTTGCGCTGAACGCATTTGCCTTGACACACGATGCGAAGTACAAGAATTGGATCGCCGATTACGTGGGCGCCTGGAAGGACCGCGCGCAGCAATGCGGCGGAAATATTCCCACCAATGTCGGCCTGGATGGGAAGCCCGGTGGCGAGTACAACGGGCAATGGTGGAAAGGCACGTATGGCTGGAATTTCACGATCTTCGATGGCGAGCTCGAAGAGATCGCGCATCGCAACACGTTCACCGCCGGTTCGTGGCCGGGGTTCGCGAACGCGCTGCTGGCGACCGGCGATCAGGCGTTTGTCGGCGTGCTGCGGCGGCAGATGGACAACATTTACGCGCAAAAGAAGGTGGAGAACGGGCGCACGCTTTTGCCGCAGATGTACGGCGATCCGAAGGGATACAAGACGAACGGCGCGCCGGGCTGGTATCACTACACGGGGAACCTGCACACGGACCGGTTGACCGAGATCTACTTCTGGTCGATGGACCGGAAGGATTTGGAACGCCTGCCGAAGCAGGGGTTCGTCGGATTTCTTGAAGGGCAGAACGCGGGCTATCCGGAGAAGGCGTTGCAGGCGGAGCTGGGGCGCGTACGGCAAATGGTGCAGGAGATCGAGACCGACGAAACGACGGCGGACACCCGGCTCGCGGACTATCTGATGGGATTGAATCCCGCGGCGACGACGGCGTTGACGAACCTGACGATGGGCGCGTATCTGGCGGGGAACATCTGGAGCCTTCATGCGCGCTTCCGCTATTTCGATCCGGCGGAGAAGCGCGCCGGGTTGCCGCAGGATGTGGCGGCGTTGGTGGAAAAGCTGGAGGCGGATGCGGCGACGTTGACGCTGGTAAACACGGGCGCGGTGAATGCGAAGACCGTCATCGTGCAGGCGGGGGGATATGGCGAGCACCGGTTTGAGTCGGTGGAGTTGGGCGGTAAGGCGCAGGCGGTCAACGGGCCGCTGTTGACGGTGCGCCTGGAGCCGGGAAGCGGCGCAACGCTCCGCTTCCGCATGGCTCGTTATGTCAACCCGCCGACCCTTGCAATGCCTTGGGACCGGGGGTGGTTCGCGAAGTAACCGCTACCACTCCAGACGGAACACCAACAGGTGGTTGGGCGAGCCGGTGCCGATGTCGGAGAAGCCGCCGCGGGTGTTGGTGCCCACGCGGCCGAAGTTGCCGAGGTTGAAGCGGAAGCTTTCGTCGACGCGCCATTCCTTCGAGAGTGAGAATTGGGGCCAAATGTGCGTACGGCAACTAGGCCTTATGGCTGAGACGTTATGCATGTGCGGGCGCGCGATTGCCGGACGGCCAAGTGGTCGTGGTGAACTATTCGGCGGCCGTCCCGGCCAAATCGCATCCGATCTTGCGCGCTTATTGTCTCACCGGCCTGATGAGGCGCAAGCGGCCCGGTCAGGAGCCACCGATTTTCGATGCCTCCGGCAAGTTCATCAGATCACCCTCGCGCATGCGCAAATGGAGCACACGCTGCCAACGGTGCGGCACGAACATGTGCAGCGTGCCGGAATCGGTGAAGGCGTCGAGGTACGAACATTGGTAGTTGAAGAACGCATCCGGAAGCGTGGCGGCGAGGGCGTTGACGAACAGGAAGCGCGGCGCGCTCCAGGCGCGTCCTTCGTCTTTGGAAAACGACACCCACATCTCGGAGCGGTCCATCATCACCTGGGGCGACCGGTTCAGTCCTTCATAATTCTTTAACGAGTAGCGGTTATGATGGAACGCGGCGAGCGTCTTGCCGTCGGACAACGTGAAGATCATCGGCGGCGCGTCGGGATGAATGAGGCTGGTCGGCGCCGGGTCGCTCCAGGTCCTGCCGTCATCTTCGCTGCGCATCGACCATAAATGGCCTTCGGGCGTGCGAATCATCGCCAGCAATTTCGCTCCGCCGAGACAAATGGGCCGAACCTCGTCCATGCGGTTGAAGCCCTTGGTGGTCCAACCGCCGGGCCGCTTGCCAGGCGCCAACGTCCAGGTCTTCCCGCGATCCTCTGAGCGCAGCAGATAGATGCGCGTTCTCAGGGGCTTGACCGACCAATCCGCCTCATGCGTGCCCAGAATCCACGTGCCGCGCCCGGTCTCGCACATCCGCATGACCGACATGCCGAGATAACCGGGATCGTTCGCCGGTTCGATGAGCCTGACGGTGGACCACGAACGGCCATCGTCGTCAGACCAGCGGTAGCCGATCGGCGCATTCTCGTGCTTGCCGTTCTCACGGCTATATCGCGAAGCTACGGGCTGCGTGCCGAACGCATAGAGGCGCTTGGATCCGCGCGGGACCAGTGGGATGAAGCCGTGCTGGCTGTAGTCGATTTCGAAGGCGATTTCCGGACCCCGCCAAGTCTTGCCTCTGTCGGCGGAACGGTAGGCGATCATCTCATTCACCTTGCCGCTGGCTTTCGAGTAATGCGCGCCTTCGGGGAACATCATCAGGAAGTCACCCTTCGGAGTCACCGTCGCCCGCACTTCCCACAAGTTCTCTTTACTTGTTCGGTGCACGAGTTGGCCGTCGATGGACTCATGACAGAGCAATCCGAGCGGCTCTCGGAGCACCAGCCCTCGGGGTGGCTTGGCCAAGGAGATTTCGCGGCCGGCGACGGTAACGCCATCGGCTAGCTTCTCTGTTCCGGTTTCGCTTTGCAGGATGGCCGGCAGGAGGCCGCCGAGCAGTGTTCGCCGCTTCATGGCTGTTCCTTTCGATGTTTCCGCAGGCCTACAATCAGCGTGTCCGGATCGGTGTCCGCAGGCACGGCCAGTTCGATAAACCCGATGTGCATTTCATCCCATGTCTGCTCGCCCCACCCGACTGTTTTCGACGGGTCCGGATTGTGCGGATTGTTCGCCGAATTGTCGAAATGGGCCACCGTCTCGATCTTCGCGCCGGCGGGCAAGGTCACAGGATCGCGCAGGCGATAGATGGTTTGCCAATTGAAGTCATAGCGGGGCACACTGAGCAGGCTGTCCGTTCCACCGCCGGGATAGCGAACGCGAATGTCCATCGCTTTGCCGCGCAGGTGCATGTGGGGCTGCAACGAAACGATCTTCAACGGCCGGGCTACTTCGACGGACGCTTCGGAGAGATAGTAGGGGTCACCGGGCGGAATGCGCAGCGCGGAGTTTTTCACTTCCAATGAAATCATGCGTTCGGCGGGCGGCGTGGCGGCTGCGTACAGCGCGGCCTCCGATGAATCGATCGTTTCCTTACCGTTCGCGGTGTAGTGGACCTGCACAATGATGTCCGACCCCGCTTTGATCAGCTTGCCGCGTCCCAGACCCCAGGGACTCGGCACGTACCCGGGCTCGTAGCCCGCAAGAAACTGTTGCGCGTCGAAGATGCTTTCCCGATCGAGAGGCGCGGGGCGATCGGTCTTGGTGGGCACAAAGAGTTCGCCCTTCGGATACGAGCGTAAATAGGAGGACTGCGGCGCGCGGGCGTAGACATTGATGTGATGCACCACCGCGCGCTGATCGATGCGAAACTCTACAGCGCGAATCCACGTGTCTCGCGCAAAGCCGGTGGGCACAATGAGAAACGTGTAGGCCATTGCTCCGCTCGGCGCCACTTTATATTCCGGAATGCGCGCGACGAAGTCCGGTTCGCCCAGCTTCCATGCACGGGGCGGCACCGGACTGGTTGTCTTGCCCGATGCCGCGCCCGGCTTTGCGCCTTCCTCGGCCCATGCCGCCAGCGTGGCGATCTCACGCTCGCTCAGGCGGCGCTCGTCTTCGAATTCGTGGCTCGCGGCGGGATCGGCGTGCCACGGCGGCATGCGGCGTAAACGCACCGACTCGCGAATCGCCTTCGCCCACGGCCGCGCCTCTTCATACGTCCGTAGCGGCATGGGCGCGACTTCGCCCGGCGAGTGACAGCTTTGGCATCGCGCGCGCAGGATCGGAGCGGCATCGTCGAACGTGACGCCGGCGCAGAGCCGCGCCGCCACCATGATCAGGAAAAAGTTAGTACGCCCGATTCGCAGGCCGGCGACGCTCGCAGCCTGACCCAGAACCAGGAGGCGCTCGACGGTGCGAGGATCGACGCCGTGAAAGCGGCCGGCCATGCCGCTACTCCACCACGAAGTCGTGGAACCCGTCCACGCTGAACCGGCCCCTGTTGACGAAGTCCATCAGCTTCCGCTCCCGCCCGCGCACATCGCTCACTGCCTGGCGCAGGGCCTCGTCGTGGCCGGGCGGCACGGAAACCAGGCCGTTCTCGTCACCGTGGAGCAGGTCACCCGGGCGGATCACCAGCCCGCACACCTGCACCGGGACGCCCACCCGCACAATCCGGAAGTTCGCGTGACTGGCCACGCTGCCGCGCGAAAAGAAATGGAAGCCGAGGGCGCGAACTTCGGGAAGGTCGCGTACCGCACAGTCGGAGACCAGGCCCACGGCGCCGAGCTTGGTAAAGATAGTTGCCATCACCTCGCCGCAGTGCGCGGCGAAATCGGGATGAATGCCGATCTCCTGCAACGCGATCACGGCCGGTTTCGGGGCCGCCTCCACGGCGCGGTAGAGCTCGACAAACTTCATGATGTCGAAGGGCTCGCTCGAACTGACTGTCTCCACCTGCGCCGTGACGGCGTAACCGCACATGCGGCCGAGTTCCGGAAACAAGCAGCGAACATGCAGCGGCGTGAAGCCCTCCTGCTGCGGGCGGACATGCAATAGCTCGATCGCGTTGCAAAGCGTCGGCGAGTCCACCGTGCGCAAATAATCGATGGAGGTTTCGGTTTCAATCGCGGTAGGGGTCATGATGTGTTTTAGTCCTTGCTGAAATGAATTCGCGCGGCAATCACGAGCGCCGAGCGGTGATTCGGTGTGTCCACCGGCGGGTTGCCTTGGCGCAGCGCACCTGTGCGAAAGCGCGCAAGGAACCATCGTCCACGGATTTTCACGAGAGCATCTTCCCGACTTCACCCTCGACATCGGTCAAGCGGAAGTCGCTCCCCAAGTGTGGCGATAGGTGAGCCGATAGCCTGGGGCCCGCGGGACCGGCAACATCGCCGGCCAAGGCGGCGCTCCGTTCATCCAGTCGCAGGCCGTTCATCCGCACTTTCGCCCCGTGACAGCCGGTGCAGCGCTTCAACAGGGGCTCCACGTCGCACGCGAAGTCCACCGTCCCGCCTGCCGCGGCCGAAACGAAAAGCGCCGTCGACAGCAGGACCCGCATCCGTCCGCGCCCTAGAATTGGAATCGAAGGCCCAGTTGTACTTGCCTCGGCGTAGTGGCGCCGCTCACGCCCGCGATTTGCCCGAAGTTGCCGGCGCCCAGCGTCCCCGCCGGCAATCCGAACACCGGATGGTTCGGCAGATTGAAAAAGTCTCCGCGGAACTGAGCGACATACCTCTCGGTGATCCGGAAATTCTTCTGCACCGAGAAGTCCAGGATGAACGCGCCCGGCCCGCAGCAGTACGACTTGGCCGCGTTCCCCGCTTCGCTCACGGCGGGATCGACGAACGCCGCCGTGTTGAACCACTTCGCCAGCTTGTCCTTCAGCGCCCGGTCGCCCGAAAGGATTGGATCCGCGATCGCGTTCGGCCGGTTGCCGCCAAAGGTGTTGAAGCGGTTCGTCAGCACTCCCGGGACCCACACCGCGCCCGAGCGCCATTCGAGGTTCGGCGCAAGCGTCCATCCGCCAAGCACGCCATCGAGCACGGCGTTCTGAATCGCATGGCGCCGTCCCTTGCCGAACGGCAGATCGTAAACCGACGCCAGCACAAAGCGCTGCCCGATGTGGCTCGGCGAATAGCTCTTATCCAGCCGCCGAAGCTCGATATGACGGGTTCCCGCCGCCCCGCCGATGGTGGAGTCCTGAACCAGATCGTCCAACGCCTTGGACCAGGTGTAATGCGTGATCACGCTCAAGCCGTTCGAATAGCGCTTCTGGAAGCGCGCGATCATCGCGTGATAGGTTGAGTTCCCCCACGCCGGGAAGACAATGGACACGTTCGCGTACTGCGGGAACGGCCGCGCCAGTTGCGATTGCACCGCCGGTCCGCGCCCGTTCACCAGTGGAATCACATTGAGATTAATGTTCTCGCTGGTGTAGAGCTTGTGGCCCACGTTGGCCAGGTATCCCAACTCCACCAGCCCATCGCCGAATACCTGGCGCTGCACGGAGAGATTCCACTGCTGGCGATAAGGTGAATGCTGCACCGGATTGAAAAAGTCCGGCGAGAATCGCACCGCACTCCCCACCGGTACCGCGCCGAAGCCCGGTCCGCGAGCCTCCACCACCGGCGCCGGGAAGCCGTCCTTCAACAGAAACGCCGGCGTGATGCCGCCGTCAGGCGACGAGTAAGTACGCTGACCGGAGAACCCGATCGCCGCCGGCCCCGCCGTGTGGCGGAAAGGCTTGTCGTAAAGAATGCTGTATCCGCCGCGCACCACCCAAGTGCTCGCCGGCCGCCACGCGAACCCGAAATGCGGTCCGAAGTTGTTCCGGTCCGTCACGTAAGGCGAATTGGTGCCGTTCGCGAACGGAGCGTAAGCGACCGCCCCGCGCGTGTTGGAAACCGGATTGATCGCGTTCACATCGAAGCCGGAGAATTGCCCTTCCGGCCGGACCGTCGGTTGGTCCACTTCATAGCGAAGCCCGATGTTCAGAGTCAGGTTCTTCGCGGCCTTGAAATCGTCCGTCACGAACATCGAATAGAAGTTGCCGCGGCTGGGAAAGTTTACGGAGTTGGTGGAGCCGCTGGTCGCCTGCCCCAGCAGAAACGCCGCCAGGCCTTCGTTGGTCACGCGATTGGAGAATCCGACGATGCCGCTCAGCGTTCCATTTGTGTCGGAGATATCCACCCGCCCGGCGAAGAAATCGCCGCCAAACCGAAGCTGATGCTTGCCGCGAATCCAGGTCACCGTGTCGGCGATGCTCGTAACATTCCGTCCATAGGCCCAGAAATTGCGGAAGTCCCCGAGCGTCGTCAACCCCGGCACGCTGAGTTGCGGAAAGTGAGCCGGGTCCACGCCCTTCAACCCGGCCGTCCCCGCTACGTTCGAAAATGCGCCGATGCTGCGGACAAATTGCAGGCCGTCGATATAGCCGTAGCGCAGCTCGTTCAGCCAGTTTGACCGGATGTTGCTCGTCCAGCTCGCCGCCCACTGTTGATACGTCTGTTCGACGAAGCGAGCCGTGCCCGGCTCGGCGGCGGCAATTTCCTTGGGGAAGGAAACGGCCGGCGTCTGCAGATTGTCGAGGCGGTTATAGCGAATGAAGAACCGGTTGCGGTCGTTGACGTTGTAGTCGAACTTGGCCACCCACTGCTTCGGCGTCGTCGTGTTGTTGCCGATCGCCGTGTAGTTCGCCCGCGGCGCCCGCGTCACGTCGTTGTTGGAGCTGTTCGGCATGGCGAAGTACTTGACGAGATTCGCCGCCACCGGATCGATGCGGCTTGCCGGAATCGTGTTGTTCGGGAACCTCTGGCCGTTCAGCGGATCGTTGACATTCACGTCCACGCGCCGCGAAAAGTCGCCCGTACGATCGGCCGGATGCGGCATCACATAACCGGAGAACGTCGTGCCCGCATCCGTCTTTTGATATTCGTAGTTGACGAAGAAGAACGCCTTGTTCTTCTTCACCGGGCCGCCCAGCGAGCCGCCATACACGTTGTAGTTCAGCTTCTCCTTGAACGGCGCGAAAAAGCTCCGCGAGTCCAACCCGTCGCGCCGCCCGAACCAATAGCCCGCTCCGTGGAAATCGTTGGTGCCGGAGCGAGTGACCGCCGAAACTACGCCGCCCGAGGTCCGTCCCAGGTCGGCCGTCAGATTGTTCACCTCAACCTTGAACTCCTGAATCGACTCGGCCGGCGGGTTGAACGTTGCTTCGCTCAAGTCCACCGACGTCGAGACGTTGTTGATTCCGTCGAGTAAGAACGCATTATTCCGGCTCTGGCCACCGCCCATCGTGACGAACGTGCCGGTAGGCTCCGACGAGACCACTGTCGGCGCGAGCAGGATCAGTTGATTCGCGCGCCGGTCTCGCAGCGGGAACGCCATCATCTTATTGCGGTCGACCAACTGGCCCACGTCGGAAGTTTCCGAGTCGATCAGTGGCGGCGTCGCGGACACTACGATCTTGTCGACGACTTGCCCCACTTCGAGCGTGATGTCCAACCCGCGGGCAAACCCCGTCTCGATCAGCACACCCTCTTGCGTTACCGATTTGAATCCCGCTTTCGCCGTCGAAATCCGGTAGAGGCCCGGCGTCAAAGTGGGAAAGGAGTAGATGCCGGACTCGTTCGTCACGCTGTGGATCGCAACGCCGGTGGCTTGGTTGGTGGCATTCACTTCGACGCCCGCGACCACGGCGGCCGACCCGTCCCTTACGGTGCCGGTTAAGCGGCCGGTGCTTTGCGCGAAGGCGGAATGCGATGCGAGACTCGCTATCAAGAGCGCGGGAATTGCGAGGCGGTTGACGCGTAACATGGCGGAACTCCTAAACGTGCGATACTAACCACTGAATCGATGTTTCGATTATCGATATTGCGATATGTTATAGTACTAGCCATGAGTTGTCAAGAGGCGCTGCTCTTTTTGGCCTGCGCCAGCGCTCTCCCCGGCCAGCAGCCGGACCCGCGAGCCAGGATTTTCGCCGCCTATAAGGCCCAGCAATTTGCGGAAGCGGACCGCCTTCTTGCGGCTGAACTCGGCAAACATGCCGGCGACGCTTCGCTGTGGACGATGCGAGGAATGGTTTGGCTGGAGATGGACCGGGCGGTGGAGAGTCTAACTGCGTTTGACCGCGCCTTGAAGCTCAATCCCGCTTTCCCGGCCGCGCGCCAGAAAAAGACGGAAGCATGCACCGTGCTGGGTGTTCGGGAATTCCGGCTTCACCGGTACGGGGAAGCTGCTTCCTATTTCGAAG
>Ga0187894_10006596_pt1 | contig 11319 bp, 6 predicted proteins | sample GBC1701081metaG_FD_136650 | JGI IMG/M metagenome (GOLD analysis project Ga0187894, IMG submission 136650) | White microbial mat communities from a lava cave in the Kipuka Kanohina Cave System on the Island of Hawaii, USA - GBC170108-1 metaG ...
CGCGCATCCGGGTACTTCATCACGCGCGCGGACGGCGACCCCAGCATGAACGCGCGGACGTCGGGCGTCTACGTGCGCGCCGAGCCGGAGGACCTGAGCATCCTCGACGGACGTGACGCTCAGAAGCGGGTGGATCTGATCGCCGAGCGGCTGAAGCACTACGAGTCGTTCAAGAACTCCTGAGAACGAGCACTCCGAGATCGAGCACTCCTCGATCGAACGACGACCCGCCTGAATCCAAAGTCCGCCGCGGTGCGTATCGTCAACGACGACTCGTTCGTGCGCACCGCGCGCAACGCCTCGTACGACGGCAGCGCGACGCCGTGTCCAGACGCGGCGCAGATCCAAATCCGCACGCGGAGCGTATCTTCAAACGAACGATGTGCAGACGAAGTGACTGGCCCGGGCCTGGCACTGGATGACATCAAACCGTAGCGACCGCACGTTCGCAACGCACCTGCCTGCGTTTCCGCGACGTGAGGTCCTTCCCGATCGAAAGGGGCAAGATATGTATGTTGCGCAATGGCGCCGGCCGTTGGCCTGGGCGCTCGCGGCAGCGCTCGCCAGTCCCGGCCTGGCGATCGACGCGTCGAGTCATCGTGAAGCGCCCGGCGTCACGAAGACACCAAAAGTCGACGGCACCGATTTCTATCTGTTTCGCAGTTACGAACCTGGACGGGCGGGCTTCGTCACCGTCCTCGCCAACTACGTCCCGCTGCAGGACGTGTATGGGGGACCGAACTTCTTCCAGCTCGATACGGACGCCATCTACGAGATTCATCTCGACAACAACGGCGACGCCGTCGAAGACCTCACCTTCCAGTTCAAGCCGCTGCAGACGCGCAAGAACCTGACGGTGCCCGTCGGCGATCGGCAGGTCGCGGTCCCGCTGATCAACATCGGCCCGATCGGACCGGAGCGCGGCGCGACCGATAACCTGAACATCCTCGAAACGTATACGCTCGGCGTGATTCGCGGTCCGCGTCGCACGGGCGCGCGGCAGGACGTCACCATCGCGGGCGGCACGGACGCGACGTTCCAGAAGCCGGTCGATCGCATCGGCAACAAGTCGATCGCCGACAACGACCCGGCCGCGTACGATCGCTACGCGAACAATCACATCTACGACATCACGATCCCCGGCTGCTCCACGTCGGGCCGTGTCTTCGTGGGACAACGTCGCGAAGGCTTCGTGGTGAACCTCGCGGAGATCTTCGATCTGATCAACTTGAATCCGCTCGGCCCGCCCGACGGCGCGCGCAACGCGCTCGCGTCGAAGAACGTGACGACACTGGCGCTCGAACTGCCGATCGCGTGCGTGACGCTGCCCGGACAGCCGATCATCGGGGGCTGGACGACGGCGAGCCTGCGCGGCGGGAGCGGTGCGCCCGGGCCTGGACCGGGACCCGATCCGGGCGGACCCTGCCCCGCGGGCGCGCCGGCCGCGCCCTTCCCTGGCCCGGGCTTCGTGCCGACGCAGACCTGCGATGGCTGGGTGCCGGCCGATCATCCGCTCGCGCGCCGCAGCACGGCAGCGAGCACGTCCAACGCGATGTCCGCAATGTCGACGTCGACGTCGATGCCGATGCCGATGTCGATGACTGGGACGAGCGTCGCGATCGCCAACGTCGCGCCGTGTCCCGCGGGCACGCCCGCCGCGCCGTTCCCCGGCGCCGGCTTCGTGCCGACGCAGAACTGCGACGGCTGGGTGCCGGCGGACCATCCGCTCGCGCGCCGCGACGATCCCGGACCGCCGACGGATCCCACCGCGTTCACGCAGGTGTCGCGTCTCGGTCATCCGCTGGTCAATGAGGTGGTGATCGGCTTGAAGGACAAGGATACGTTCAACGCCAGCGAGCCGAAGAACGACGGTCAGTTCCTCGAGTACGTCACGCATCCGACGCTGCCGGTGCTGATCCAGGCGCTATTCGGCGTCAACGCACCGGCCTCGCCGCGCAACGATCTCGTGCAGGTCTTCCTGACTGGCATCCCCGGTCTCACGCAGCCGCCGAATGTCGTCGCGTCCGAGATGCTGCGGTTGAACACCAGCATCGTCCCCGTCGCGCCGGCGGACCAGAAAGCGCTCGGCGTGCTCGCGGGTGACACGGCGGGATTCCCGAACGGTCGCCGTCCTGGAGACGATGTCGTCGACATCGCGCTGCGCGCGGTGGAGGGAATTCTGCTCGCGCCGGATCCGGCGGCGTTCCCCGCGTTGACCGACGGCGCGCTGATCAACGCCAGCATCGGCTACCGCGCGGACGGCACGATCGACAACAGCCAGCCGCTGTTCCGGATCACGTTCCCCTATCTCGCGGCGCCGCTCTCCGGCTCACCCGCGACCGCTCCCTAGCACCGCGACGTCTTTTTTCGTCGCAGTGACGTGACAGTCGTCTTGTAACACCCGGCGGGCCGCCGTGGCCCGCCGTCCTTCCCGCTTACTTCATCTCCGGAGACCGTCATGCGTGCCGTCGTTGCACTTGTCGTTCGTCGTGTGTCTCGTGCGTCTCGTCTCTCGCAACAGCACCGCGCGGGCAGCGCACTGGCCCTGTTGCTCGCGCTCGTGTTCGGGTCCGCCCAGGTCGCCGCGCACGATTTCTGGATCATGCCGGCACGCTTCCAGTCGCCCGCCGGCTCGACGCTGGCGCTGGCGCTGCGCGTGGGTGAGGATCTTCGCGGCGAACCCGTCACGCGGCAGGCCCGACGCGTCGAGCGCTTCATCATCCGCGGCCCCGACGGCGAACGCCCGGTCGGCGGCAAGGAAGGACAGGATCCCGCCGGCCTCGCCTCGCTCCCCACGCCGGGCCTCTATATCGTCGGCTACCGCAGCCTTCCTTCGTCTGTCACACTGACGGCGTCCAAGTTCGAGCAGTATCTCGCCGAGGAAGGATTGGAGGCCATCATCGAACAGCGGAAGAAGATGGGCCGCAGTCATACGCCCGGCGTCGAGATCTACTCGCGCTGCGCCAAAGCGCTCGTACGCGCGGACGCGCCGATCGGACAGGCGTCCGCGCCGGACGCGTCGATGACCGGCTACGATCGGCCGCTCGACTTTCGTCTCGAACTGATTCCGGAGACGAATCCGTACGACACGTCGATCGCCACGCAGCGCGTGCGACTGCTGTACGACGGACGCCCGCTCCAAGACACGCTGGTCGTCGCCGTTCCCCAGCATGCTCGCGTACCGAAGCAGTCCGCGCGCACGGATGCCGACGGCCGCGTCGTCTTGACGCTGACGCCGGGCGTCTGGCTCGTGAAAGCCGTCCACATGGTCCAGGCGCCGCCAGGCGTCGTCGCCGAATGGGAAAGCCTCTGGGCGTCGCTCACGTTCGAACGGCCGGCCGCACCGATCGCGCGGCGCTGAGCTTCCTGTCGTTCGGAGATCTGGCGTTCCGGATCTCGCGTTCGGGATTTCGCGTTCGGGATCTCACTCATGACATCGTCAGACCGTGTGTAGCTGTCGTGGATCTGATAGGGTGACACGCGCGTCCGGCACGCGCCGGCAAGAGGACATCACACGTGATTGCACCATTCGGCAGATTCATACTCGTGCTCGCGCTGACCGCCGTGATGCCGGCGACGTCCGCGATCGCCGGTCCCGGCGCGCCGCAAGAGACACCGCGCACGACGTCGGGAGGATCGCTCGCGGGCGTCGTGACGGACGATAGCGGCAGCGCCTTGCCCGGCGTGATCGTCTCGGTGCGCGGCCAGGACGCACGCCGCCACGGTCTGACACCGATCGCCGAGGCCTCGACCGATCGTGACGGACGCTATCGACTGGCCGATGTCCCGCCCGGCCGCTATGACGTCCGCTTTTCGCTGATCAACTTCGGCACGTCCACCAGGACGATCACCATCGGCTCCGGACGCGACGCCACCGTCGACGTCGTGCTGCCGCTCGCGCTGACCGCCGAAGTCACCGTCACCGGACGCCGGACGTTCCGCAATCTCGCCGACGCGCCGAATCCGACGGAGAATCTGATCGGCCTCGCGGACGCCGCGTCCGAAGGCGCGATCACCGCCCGCCAACTGGAAACGCGTCCGCTGCTCCGTCCCGGTGAAGTGCTCGAAGCCGTCCCCGGACTCGTCGTCAGTCAGCACAGCAGCGAAGGCAAAGCCAATCAGTACTATCTGCGCGGCTTCAATCTCGATCACGGAACGGACTTCGCGGTCAGCGTCGCGGGCGTGCCCGTGAACATGCCGTCGCACGGCCACGGACAGGGCTGGTCCGACGTCAACTTCCTCATTCCCGAGCTGATTAGCGGCGTGCAGTTCAAGAAGGGCCCGTACTACGCGGACGAGGGAGATTTCTCGACGGCGGGCGCGGCCAATATCAGCTATGTGAACCGGCTCGATCGGCCGTTCGTCCGTGTCGGCGGCGGCGCGGACGGTTACCGCCGCGTGCTCGGCGCCGCATCGCCCACGCTTGGCGCCGGCCATCTGCTCGTCGCGCTGGAGTTGGGCCACAATGACGGCCCGTGGGAGAACCCCGAGGACTATCGACGCGTGAACGGGATCGTGCGCTACAGCCAGGGCGACGCGCGGCAGGGGTTCTCGCTGACGGCCATGGGCTACGACGCGCGATGGACCGCGACGGATCAAGTCGCATCGCGCGCGGTGTCGTCCGGCCTCATCTCACGCTTCGGCACGCTCGATCCGTCCGACGGCGGACGCACGCATCGCTACACGTTCTCCGGCGAGATGCAGCGCTCCGACGCCACGAGCACGACACGCGTGGTCGGCTACGCGATGGAGTACGGACTCGACCTGTTCTCGAACTTCACGTACTTCCTGGCGGATCCCGTGAATGGCGATCAATTCGAACAGGTGGACGAACGGCGTGTCGTCGGCGGACGCGTCAGCCACCGGCGCCGCGCGACGTGGCTCGGTCGCACGCTCGAACACGGTCTCGGCGTCCAGCTTCGCCACGATTGGATCGGACCGCTCGGCCTGTACGGCACGCGTCAACGGGAGCGCCTGTCCGTCACGCGCGACGATCGCGTGCGGCAGACGTCCGCCGGCGTCTACTATCAGGGCGAACTGCAATTGACGGAGACGCTGCGAGCGACGGCGGGGCTGCGGGGCGATGTCTTTCGTTTCGACGTCCGCAGTCACATCCCCGCGAACACCGGCACGGCGTCCGCGGGGCTGCTCAGCCCGAAGCTGGGAGTGGCGTTCGCGCCCGCGCGGACCGTCGAGCTGTACGCGAACGTGGGCTACGGTTATCACAGCAACGATGCCCGCGGCGCGACGATCACCGTCGATCCCGTGACGGGCGATCCCGCCGGGCGGGTGACGCCGCTCGTGCGCACGCGTGGCGGCGAGGTCGGCCTGCGGACCATCGTCGTGCCGAAGGTGCAGACGACGGTTGCCGTGTGGGGATTGACGCTGGATTCGGAGCTCGTCTTCGTGGGTGACGCGGGGACGACGGAGGCGGGCCGTCCGAGTCGTCGCTACGGCATCGAATGGGCGAACTACTACACGCCGTGGCCGTGGCTGGCATTCGATGCGGACCTGTCCTGGTCCTCGGCGCGGTTCACAGACGCCGACCCGGTCGGGCGGGTGATTCCCGGCGCGGTCCGGACCGTCGCGACGATCGGCGCCTCGCTCACGGATCTGCGCCGCTTCTCCGGCGGCTTCCGTCTGCGCTATCTCGGTCCGCGTGCGCTGATCGAAGATCGCAGCGTCGAATCGCGGCGCTCGACACTCGTCAACCTCGAAGCGGGCTACCGGCTGACCCCGCGCGCGCGGCTCGTGCTCGACGTGCTGAACCTGTTCGACTCGCGCAGCAGCGACATCGACTACTTCTATGCGTCCCGGCTGCCCGGCGAGTCCACCGCCGGCATAGACGACTTCCACACACATCCGGTGCAGCCGCGAACCGCGCGCATCGGCCTTCGTGTCGATTTCTAACCGGCGCGGCGAACGACAGCATCGTCGCGTAACGCGATGGAGATGCACCGGCTCTCTTGACCGGGCATCTCCCCGACGCAACAGGATCAGCGCGGCTCTTTAGGCGGCGAAACGACCTTGGCGCTCGGCCTTCGCGCGGTCGCCAGAATCGCGTCCCAGTCCAAGCTATCAGGCTGGGGGAGACGAGGTTCGAGGCAGAACGGGTCCCCGCAGCAAACCGATCCGCAGCAGGGATCGCCAAAGCACGGATCGGTACCGGCAAACACGCTCTGGCCGACCTGCGCACTCTTGCCGCTGTTGTCCGTTACCGTGAGCGTCACCGGGAACGTGCTTTCGAACGGGAAGACATGGTTGATCGTGACTCCTGAACCGATCGTACCATCCCCGAAGGTCCAGGCGTAGCTGACGATGCTGCCATCCGGATCGTAGCTGTTGGACGCGCTGAAGCTTACGGACGTGCCTGACACGATGTAGGAGAAGCTCGCCACGGGCGGCACGTTGCACCCGGGCCCTGGATCGTACGTGAGCAACGTCGCGCCCACCCACAACAGGTAGTCGATCGCCGTGTAGAGGGCGTCCCCACCGCTGGTCGCGCCGCTGTTGATGCCATAGGCGAGGTTCTCGAAGAACCAGGGGGCGCCGCTGTCACCCGGCGCGCTGAGCCTGACGTTGCCCTTCACGCGTATGAACTTGTCGTCGCCGCCGGGGACGTAGCTGGGTTCGTAGCTCTTGCTCCGAATGCTTCCGCAGGTGCGGCCCGTCGCATTGCCGAACTTGCATACGAGGGTACCAATCGCCTGCTGGCTGCGCAGGCGCTGGCCGATGCAGGGCCGATAGCCGAGACCGCTGTTGAATTCGTTGCTGACGTCGGTGTACCCGCAGGCGGAGTGCCACTGCAGGTCTGCGGCGGAGTAGAAATACTCGGTCACCAGCGGCAGCGCCAGCCCCTGGAACAACTGGGTGTTGCCACAGTGGCCGGCCGTGGAGATGCCGACGACGGACGCGTCGGAATTGCGGACCGTGAACCCACCCGTGCACCATCCCTGATCGCCGTCTCCGCCGCGCAGGATCGCGGGCTTCGCCAGTTCGGGCACCGTGAGAATCTCGACGCGCTCGGCGGAAGTGCCGTCCTGGGGAGGATTGGGCTGCCGCATGCGCTCGTTCGCGAGGGCCGCCCGCAGCGCCGGCGCGCGATCCGAGTAGATCTCGACCCGGTTCTCCTGGACGTTGATGTCGGTGTCGACGGTGAAACCGAGGCGCGTCACGCGCTGGCGGGCCGCCGCGCGCTGCTTCTCGAGCTCGGCGAGCGACGCCGCCGCTGGCAGCGTGACACGAGGCATCGTTTCGAGCGCCGTACCGGCGAGGCGCGCGGGCAGACGGCCGGCTGCCGAGGGATCCTTGAAGCGGACGACGAGCCGGTACTGCGGCTGGTGCTCGATCCACAAGCCCGCAAAACCCGGCTCCTGCGCGCTCAACGTCTCATCGAGACGACCGATGTCGGACTGGAGCCGCAAGCGGCGGACGGCTTCGTCCAGTGTGACTTTGTTCTGCTCGGCATACGACGCCGCGTCATCGAGGAGCGCCTGACTGGGTGGCGCGGGCGACTGCGCAAAGGATGGCGCCGCCAGAAAACTGCAGAGGATCACTGCAGAAAGCACGCGAGAAGACATGGTGCGACCCTTTCGGAAATGAAACGTGGACGCGTCTTACATTCGCCGACGGACTCGTGCGGCAAGAGTGCTTTCAGCTCTGGCCGCCGCAGGTGTTACTTATCTGGCTGTTGCCGCAGGTGAGGAGACTGATGTGACATCGCCAATCTAAGGCTCAATGACGCCGAGCTCTGCAGAGCGGGAACATTCTGCCACACGCACACACATTTGCAGCGGTCCGAGACCCTGACATTTGCGAACAGTGGCGAATGAGAAGAGACGTCGACGCGCGATGGACGTCGCGCGTCGACCTGGTAAGCGTGACGAGGTCCCTATCGCTTCAGTGCCGCGAGCACGTCCTGACGCTGCATCTTTTCCGCCCACGCGGTTGGCGTGGCCCAGGCATCGGCGTCCGCTTCGACTGGATCCGCTCCGCGCTCCAGGAACAGCGTCACGAGCTCGATCCGTCCCCACCGGCAGGCCCATCCGAGCGGCGTGCTCCGGAGCAGGTCGTCGCGTATGTCGAGACGCGCGCCCGCATCGAGCGCGAGCGACGCGAAGCTGACGCGATCATGCGCGGTCAGCCCGCCGCGCGACGCGGCGATGTCATGAAGAAGCGTCGCGCCCCGCCTGCTTCGAACGTTGGGATCGGCGCGGGCCAGCGTCAGGCGGAATCCTTCCACATGCGACGGTCGCGCGTCGGCGTCACGAAGATAGAGCGCGTTCTCGAGAATCCCGTGCCAGCGCGGATCGTCGCGCGCCCAATCGAGGCGCTCCAAAGCGAGGCGTACGATCTCGGACGTGCCACTTTCAATCGCGCCCCACAACAGATCCTGCGCGACGCTCGACCCTGGCTGCGTCAATCCGTCCGGCGTGCGCCCGGCCGCGTCTTCGGCCAGGAGCTTGATGGCGTGGTCGACGAGCCCAAGTCCGCCCACGGCGACGGGCGTCAGCCGTCCGCCGTGGCTTTCGAGAAGCGCGATCATCGCCGCGTCCTGGCGTGAACAGGCCAATGACATCGCCGAGCTCGCGGCGTAGACGTTTGTATTTGGATTCGCGCCGAATGTCAGAAGGATCCGCGCCATCGCGATCTTGCCGGACCGTGCGCACTCACGCAGGGGCTCGCCCCAGGTGGGGACGATCTCGTCGAGTCCGGCGACGTTGTCGGCTTCATCCGGATCGAGCCCGAGTTCGAGCAACAGCGCGAGCATGTCCTCGCGGTCAGACCTCACGGCATGGCCGATCAGGCCTCGGTAGTGAGCGAGTGCGCCTTCCGCATGACGCGCGCGGAGCCAGCTCGCGTCGCCGGTGACAACGGCCGTTCGAGCGGTCTGATCGAACGCAGCGATCGAATCGGCCGACTTGGGTGACGAGGCAGCCGCAGGCGAGGCGGCCGCGGACGCGGCTGACTGGCGGCGCGCTTCTTCGTCACGGATGATCGCGGCGATCTCGGTGTAGCCGCGCTCGTCGGCAATTGTCAGCGCACTCGTGGCGTCGCGATGAGGCCAGATGCCTTTGCGGGCGTCGGCGCCGTGCCGCATCAGCAGGCGGACGATCTCCGCCTGGCGTGTCAGCACGGCGTGGTGCAACGCCTGATGCTCGTCATCCTCCGCGAGGTCCAGATGCACCAGCTCCGGCCGCGCCGCGATCATCGATCGGACGCTGGCGACATCGCCCGCCCGTACGGCCTGAGCCAGGCGGCGGACCGTGACGCCGTCCACGTAGGCCTTCAGCTTCGGCCAGCTCGCGAACCCGTACGATCTCGCGAGCACGAGTTGCGCCTCGTGCAACGCGAAGGTCCCGGCATGCGCGCCCTGATAGCGAGCCGTGACTTCGGCGACGGCGTCGGCGCGGCCCGCGACGTAGGCTTTCAGCAGCTCTTTTGCCTGGCGTTTGAGTTGGACGAGGTCAGCAGGATCGCGCAGGACGCGCGTGGGCCGGTGTTTCGGTGAGGTCATGATGAGACTCCTTTCCTGGCTGCGCGTGTGCGTCAGCCGCGTGCCCGGTGTCCGCTGGCTCGGGCAGAAAAGAGTTCATCGAGCGATGGCGTGCAAGCTTCTCAGGGGGACGCAGTCCTTCCCGCGGACACGGAAGCGCCCTGATGCGCTGGCGCCCAGCATAGCCGCATGCGGCGACGGACACAAGCGGGCGCTCGCGTCGGACACGCGGTCACGTCGACGGCACTTACCCACCGGCTCGCCGAAAGCGATGCCGTGATCATGTCGTCAGGAACGCGTCCACCGCACGATCGAGTCTGTCCTCGGCCGCACGCCAGGCCGCGGCCTGCTCGCGCATGACCCGCCGCTGACGCGACCAGGCCGCGCGCAGATCAACCGTCGTCCGCGCCAGCGTCTCCGGCGCGGGCCCGCCGCCGTAGCGGCTACGCGTCACGCAGGCCGCCGGCGTCATGTCGTCCAGCGAGACGCCGAAACGCTCCGGATCCTCAGCCGCCAGCGCCTCCAGCGACGTCAAGCCGAGCGCCATCGCGTCGGTGACGGCCGCGCCCACCAGTGCGTGCGCGGATCGGAAGTCCATCCCTTTCTCCAGCACGAGCCGCACCGCCACCGCCGTCGCGTTCGTGAAGCCTTCAACGGCGCGCCGCTCCATCCGCGCGGCATCAGGCCGCGCGTGCGACACCACCAGCCGCAGCAACGTCGTGGCATCTTCGACGTCTCTCAGCGCGGCCCACACCGGCCGCACCGATTCCGTACCGACGGCAATGGCGTTGGTGAACGGCGCACTCCGCGTCGCCGCCAGCGCGGTCGTCAACGCGCCGAGCGCCGCCGCGGTCCGCCCCTGCACATGTTCGAGCAGAAAGGGATTCCGCTTCTGCGGCATCGCCGAGCTCGATCCAACCAGTTCGTCCGGCAGCGACAACAACTGGAACTCCGCCGTCAGCCACTGCAGCAGATCCGCGGCGACGCGGCTCAGTGTCGTCCCAGAGATTGCCGCCGCCGCGAGCAGGCGCAACACGACGTCGCGCGAGGCGACGGCGTCGACGGAGTTGGCGCTGGATCGCGCGAAGCCGAGCAGCGAGGCGGTGCGCGCCGGATCGATCGCGACAGACGAGCCCGCGACCGCGGCGGCCCCGAGCGGACACGTGTCGATCTCGCGCACGGCGTCCAGCAGCGCGTCCAGATCGCGGCGCAGCGCCTCACCGACGCCGGCGAGATAGTGGCCGTAGGTGATCGGCTCGGCGCACTGCCCGTGCGTGTACGCGGGCATGACCGTATCGGCGTAGGCCTCGGCGCGGCGGATCACGACGGCCGACAACCGCAGGCCGGCACGGACAAGGCGCTGATACGGAGCGCGCAGACGGAGGCGGGCCAGCGTCGCACTCAGATCGTTGCGTGAGCGTCCGGTCTGCAGCAGACCGCCGACCGCGGCGCCTTCCGTGTCGATCAGATACTCTTCGTACAGCAGGAACAACCCGCGGCGAGACGGACGCGATCGCAAGGGCTCGAAGCGCTCGTCCATCAGCCGCTGAATGGCGCGCAGCAGCGCCGCGGCCGACTCGCCTTTCACGATCCCGCGCTCCGCCAGCATGAGGATGTGCGCGCGATCGATGCGGCAGATGCCCGGCAGATCGCGCGCGATCTGCTCGTCCAGGTCACGCTCGAACAGCATCCGGCGCGCCGAGGGCGTGAGGATCTTCTTGATCCGGCCCGTACTGCCCTTCGGACGATCGTGCGACGGAGTGTCCATGGTTGTCGTCAGTCGCACCCGTCAGTTGGCGTCCGTCAGGTGTACCTCGATCAGC
>Ga0187894_10006597_pt1 | contig 11318 bp, 11 predicted proteins | sample GBC1701081metaG_FD_136650 | JGI IMG/M metagenome (GOLD analysis project Ga0187894, IMG submission 136650) | White microbial mat communities from a lava cave in the Kipuka Kanohina Cave System on the Island of Hawaii, USA - GBC170108-1 metaG ...
ACCAATGAAACTCCGGTCTTCCGCAGTGCCTCATTCACTTTGCCACAAAACCGTACAAATGTTTCTCCGGCACGCTTTGCGGCCAACGAGCCGATTACGACGCTAACGCGTAATCTGGGATAATCTGGGCGTCTCGCATTTTCGCGACGGCCGTTATGAAGACGCTGCCGCAACGCTCGAAGAGGCGGCAAGGATGGAGCCGCTGCACGGCACCACATTGCTGAACCTCAGCGTCTCCTACGTCCGGCTGAATCAGCTGGATAAGGCCGCGGAAGCTGCGGGCCGAGCCGTCGAGATGCTGCCCGACCGCCAGGACGCGCGGGAATATCTGTGCCACCTCTACCTCAGTGCGAAAAAAGCCTCTGACGCCGTTGGCTGCTACGAATATCTCAGAAAAGAATCGTCCAACAACCCGTCGGCTGAAGTCGGTTACGGGACCGCATTATTTCTTAAGGGCGAAAAGGACAAGGCTCTCGATGTGTTGGAGAGGGCCATCGCGGCATTCCCCGATTTCGGCGAGGCGTATTTCACGCTCGGCGTCATCCAGTACAAGATGAAAATGAACAAAGCCGCCGTCGATTCGTTTAAAAAGGCGGTGGAATCGGAGCCCGACCACGCGATGTACCGATACAACCTCGCGATCGCGCTGATAGCGGTTCAAAACAGCTTCGGGGCCTTAAGCCAGTACAATTTGTTAAAAACGTCCCATCCTGAGATCGCGGCACAGTTATACAAAGAACTGTTCTCCGACAAGGTGTATTTTGTCGATAATAAATGAGCGCGTTCGCGGCGGCTTTCACAATTCTGGTCACCTTTTCTTTGCCTCCGGCAATGTTCGAATTTGATTCGAAGCTTTATCGAACGTTCGCTCAGTTATGGTTTGCATTTGACGGTGCAGCTAATGTTTCAAAAAGATTTGCGTTTTGTGCAGGCTTAGTATGTCGGCTTACGTAAAACGGTCGATCACTACGTTAGTGTATGTATTACCAGTCTCGTATTTGAAATAATTCCCTTGTTCGTTGGGACTGACAAAGGGGGAATTGTATGTCGAATAAATTTAAGCCACTGCATGGCGCCGTCGCGGTGGCTTTTGGCGTTTTTTTATCTATTTTTACAGCCGCGCAGGAAAATATGCCGCAGCAGTTGGCGGCCGCCTCGAAGAGGCCGTCGGAATCGAAACAAAAAAGATCCGAAAAGAATTCCGCTACCGATCCTTCGGTCGTCGTCGCACCGGAGCTGATCAAAAAAATAACCGAGCGTGAGCGTTTAGTCGCCGCGGACCCATCGAATCCGGTTTATATAAACAATCTGGGTGTTTCATATTTTCAGGCAGGCCGTTTTAGAGATTCGGCCTCCGCACTGGAGAAAGCGGCTAAGATGGAGCCGCTGCACGGCACTACTTTACTGAACCTCAGCCTCACCTATAGATCGCTGAACCGTATGGACGCTGCTATCGCGGCCGCAGGTCGTGCCCTGAAAATTCTTCCGGAACGAATCGACGCACACGAATTCCTGTGCAACCTCTACCTCAATTCGGACAGGGCTGCCGAGGCCCTGCCCTGTTATAAGGTCGTTCGGGAAAAAGCGCCTAATAGCCCTGCGGTGGAAGTCAATTACGGTGCTGCATTGTTCATTGCGGGAGAGAAAGAAAAAGCTCTCGAAGTTCTGAAAAAAACCGCAGCGGCTTTCCCAAACAACGGGGAGGCGCATTTCATGCTCGGCGTCGTTCAGTTCAGGATGAAAAAAAATAATGCAGCCGTCGATTCGTTGAAGAGGGCGGTGGAATCGCGGCCCGACCATCCAATTTACCGGTACAACCTCGCGATCGCGAAAATCGCGGTTGACAACGGAGCCGGGGCATTGAGCCAATACAAACTGCTGAAAACGTCTGATCCGGAGATCGCAGCACAGCTTTATAAGTTAATGTTCGCCGGCAAGATATACACTGTCGAGCAGAAATGAATCGGGAGAATCATTGATCGGAATCGGTTAATCACGGTTATGCCGCTCGGCGTAAAGCTGTTCATCGCAATAAGTTTTGTGATCGATTCTTCTAAAGAGGTCGTTCGTCCAACCAACCCGGCTGGGCGAAGCCGCTCGTCCGAAACCGTTCCGAGCGTCTTTTTATTTATAGCGGTGCGCCTGCATTCGGTGGCTTCCGACAAGTTCAGCCTATTCCGTTTGCCGCATCGGTTGACGGGCCAGTTTATGATTTTCGCTTGTTTTTCTCGAGGATCAAGCTGAGGGCAAGCGTTTTGTCGCGGATTTGTTTTTCCATCAGCAGAACTTCTTCGGCATTTTTTGCGGTCTTAACCCGTTCGCGAAGGTCGGCAAGTTCCTTCATGCGTTCCACCTCTTCAGGCATAAAATCGTTCGCCTTCAGGATCGAAAAGCCCATTCGCACGTCTTCGGGCGTGTTGAAATAGTCATCCAAGTTCAGCGGCTTTCCCTTTCCCTTGAGGTTGTCGAAGTCGCCGCGAGCCATTGCCTCGCGAATCATTTGCTCGATTGCGCTTTCTATGGACATTACTCCTTAAAGATTTACGACCGGAATCCTTGACAGGTTGCCAAAATAATTCGATACTTCCGTTCAAACTTCACGAACACTGAAACTTGATCGGGTCTGGCGGAATTCCCGCCCTCGAACGCAAAATTCTAATTCCAGCGATAAAGGAGAATCCTTATTATGAGAAAATTGTTCATCGCCGCATTCGCTTCTGCGCTTTTCACTTTCACCGTCGCCGCGCAGCCGGAACCATCCGGCAGCAGCGGCTCCGCCGAAACGCCCAAGAAGACGGTATTTCGCGCAACAAAAGACCAAATCAAATCGGTCCAGACAAAGCTTAAGGGAGCTAATCTTTACACCGGCGAGATAACCGGCAAGTCCAACGCCGCCTTCAAAACGTCGGTCAAGAGTTGGCAGAAGGATAACGGACTAGCTTCAAACGGCTCCCTTAATCGAGCAACACTTGAGAAGATGGGCATAGAGCTGACCGAGAATCAAAAGCTGATTCCCGTAAATCCTAGTTCATATGCGAAGGCTAAACCCTCGAAGCCCGACGAGAAACCTGCAACGCCAAAGCAAACGAGCGGCACGGCTTCGACCGGCGATGCGCCGAAGAGGCCAGCTCCGTTTCAAGCGACAAAAGATCAGATCGAAGCTCTTCAAAAAGTGCTGAGGGATGTCAAAATGTTTGCGGGCGAAGCCAACGGTGAACGTAGCGATGAGCTTAAAGCTGCCGTCAAGAAGTACCAGGAAGCAAACAGTTTGAAAGCTACCGGAGGCATAAATGCCGCGACGCTCGAAAAGGCCGGTATTGCACTGACCGATAAGCAAAAGGCTCAGGTCACTGCACAGGCCGCCTACGACGCGGCAAAAATGCCCAAGAATTAGCCGCAATTTGTTGCCGGACTATCTGACCGTTGCATAACGCCAGTATCTTGCTCGCTGTTCTGAGGGCGTTCCGATCTAAGTGTGGCTCCAGGATGCATCATTACAGCAGCGAGGACTGGAGATGTTCCACTTTTTCATACAGCCGCATATTTTTTGCGTTCTCGGCGACTTTGCGTGAAAATGCGTTTATGAAACGACGACTTGCGTCCTTCGTAATACTGTTTATTGCCGCCCTCTCAATTTCAGCCCAATCGAAAAAAGAATCGGCCGCGATCCGCAAAGTAATGGCCGACCAGGCTGCCGCCTGGAACCGCGGCGATATCGAAGCCTTTATGAACGGCTACTGGAAATCGGACAAGCTCGTTTTCGTCTCCAGCAAAGTGACGCGCGGCTGGCAGCAGACGCTTGATAATTACAGGAAGAGTTACCCGACGAAGGAAAAAATGGGCACGCTGACTTTTTCCGATCTTGAGATCACGCTGCTTTCTAAAGACGCGGCGGTCGTCTTGGGCAGTTGGTCGCTCGAAAGGGCGACCGACAAACCGGGCGGTAAATTTACGCTGATCTTTCGCAAATTCAGGGAAGGCTGGCGAATCGTGCACGACCACACGACCTGAGCGATGGTGGGCATCTTAAATAGCTTCTTTGTAATCAGGAAAACCGACTTGGAAGATCGCTTTCACTACTCTTTCCACAAACATCGGACGCGCATTAACATTGAAAAGGAACGCGAACTTGCACGGAAAAAGCCGGATTCCCACGGATCTGAATAAATTAACTTATTTTTCAGACCCGCGCGAATCCGTGCTTTTTCCGCGTTCATCCGCGTTCCATTCCTAGCCAAAAAGGAAAAGCGTCGGCTTTCTATTTCATGCCCATTTCCAAACTCGGCGACGGTGCACCGGCACGTTTTGCGCCAAAGCGTAGAAAGTCGTCATATATCTGCCGGTCGGCCGGGTTCATGTCGAGTATCTCGGCGCCCACGAGAAAGCGCTCCATCGAAAGGTGCTGCCCGACGCGAATGTAACGGCGGCCAATGACCTTCATCTTCACCTTACCGCTGGGCAGGTCAAGCTCCAGGTTGAGCCGACGGTCCTGGCCGACGAGGTAAAACTCCTTGACGCGGATCGACGGCACAACGAAACCGATGCCGGTCTTGCTGCAATCCGACGCCTCGCCGCTGATCGACAGGCCGTCCATCGTAATGTGAAGATTCCCCGTCGTCTTCACCGGCTCAAACGAAACACGAACTGGCGAATCGCAATTGCGCCTCATCGAATGCGAATTGCGCTCCAACACACCAGACAATTTTGTAGCAAGCTCACGTAGCATACGCGCCCCTAAAAGAGTTAAGTTAACCGAATGCAACCATATAAACTTATTTTGACAAAAATATCAAGCACAAATTTCTAGTGTTAAAACCGATTGTTACTTTGCCAAAATCTTTCCACCATTGTCTTCACTCTTCACTTTAGGCTTGCCTTCCTTATCAAGGTCAAGACGGAAAGAAGTTTTCCCACTCTTTCCATAAACGGCTGGCGTCGCCGAGGCACTGTAGGATTTACGGTCACCCGCCAAATTCAGTTTGTAGTTGTAACCTGTAGATTCAGATGTAGTTACATCGGACGGCAGCAGCCCCTGTTCGATCAGTTTCGCAAACTCTGCAAACTCGCCCCTATTTTGCAGCGAAAAAACCATCTGTGCCTTTACGATGCGGTCGAGCATGCTCTTCGCCTCTGCTTCGTGCGTCTCGATGCGTAACGACAGGAAGTAGTCCCTGCCTTCCTTCTTAATTCGTTTTTCGGTTTCGTCGTCCGCCGAGAGAATTATCCACAGCTCGCCTTCGCGTCGGAGACGTATCTGCTGAAGCTCAAGTTTTTCATCATCTTCACCGGGCAGCCTGGCCGTTACGGTTGCGGCGTCGCCGGTAATGATCTCGCCGTTGATCTCGATCTCGACGGGAACGTTTCGCGCAACCGCTTCGAAATCCACGGCAAATTCCTTCAGCTCGCCGTCGGTCAGACCTTCGATCGCGGGCCGCAGGTTCGTCAAAAAAATAGCCTCGCGAAATTTCCCTTCGCGAAGCTTTGCGTAAAACGCCCTGACGGTTTCGGATGGAGAGCCGCGCTTGATCTCGATCGTCGCTCCTCGCGGTGCGGCTTGGCGGGGGCTGTCAACAGCTTGTTTTGCGACCTGTTCTGGATTTCCGGCCTTTGAAGCCTCGACCGAACAGCCTGAAAACGCAAAAATTACAATTATAGCGAGACAACAAGAAAAACAGGCCGACTGGTTCTTCACGTAAATTGAACTCCCGGGCAATAAATCGAAATTCTCAGAACGAGAATGCGTGCCGCTTGGAAAGGAAAAGACACGCCACTTGAGAGTATAGCGTGTCCGTTAAAAAAATGCTAAACAAATTTTACTCTTTCTTCGGATTTTCCGTTATTTGTTTAACCGTGAGGTTTTGCGTTTTGCCCGCCTCGACCTTAAATGTCTGAGCCGTCTTAATATTCTCCGCCAGCCAGCGATGAAGCTCGGCCAGTTTCATTTTGCCGACATTCTTCGGAAAGACGACGACGGCATATTCGAAAGGCGGCAGCTTGGTTTCAAACTCGCCGTTTTCGTTCGATTTTGCGTTCCGGTAAAACGTCGAATTCCGCATCTTGGCCTTGTCTGTGGGAACGAGCGTCAGGCTAAACCGCGGCATCGACTTGGTCGTTTCGTCAACTATCAGGCCTTTTACGGTGCCGACATCCTTGGCGAGAACGATGCGCACGTTTCTTACGTCCTCGCCTTCCTTAAATTCAAAAGGATTTTGCAAAAGGTCGGCGTCGCCGGCCGTGGCGGTTTTTACGTAATAGTCGCGTAATTCCCCGCGTAACCACGATCTTCGGGATTTGCACCGTAAGCCTTTGCTACGTCGTCATACTCAGAGCTTTCGGCTTGCACGGAGATCTTATATTTCCCTCGCGGCAATTCTAGTAATTCCCAGTTACCCTTGCTGTCCGTGTAAGTCGTTCGTGGGATTGGGCGATACTCATTCTCTACGGTTTCCTCGCCCTCACGAGATATGGTAACGCGAGCGTTTCGAACCGGAAGCTTGTCTTTGGCCGCCACGACCTTGCCTTTTACATTTTTCAGTTCGCGTTCGGGAAGCGTGATATTGATCTCGGACAATTCCTGGCCAAGCTCAAGTTTCACCAGTTCCGCGTTCTCTTTTTCAAACGCATTCTGAAAAAAGACCGTGACCATCGAGTCGGTGCCAAAAAGAAGCGACTCGAAACCGGCGTATGCGGAGTTGCGGCTATTACCCTTCGAGTGCTCTACATTTTCCGTCACCTTCACCAAATACTCGCCTGCGGGAAGACCCGTAAAGCGATATATGCCTCGGTCGTCGGTCTTGAAGGCGCCCTCGCCGCCCATTACAACAGACATAATGGCGGTCATGTTTGGGATGGACGGTAGGAATTCGTCGCCGACCTTTCGAAGAATCGTGACGGTGACGCCGATGGCCGGATCGTTCAGATCAATAACCTTTCCGAGGTTATTCAGCAGACATTCATTTCAGGTACGACGCCCGCTCAAAATATCTTGCGAAGAATAAATGGCGTCGATAATTTTACATTGCTAGCCTACGCTAACGGTGCCGGCTCATTTAATGATTTTGACCAGATTTATCCCGGCTCCATGGGGCTTAACAATCTGGGCGATCCGGTTTACCTCACTCGCATCGGCAGTAATACCACGGTACTGACAACCGGAATAAGACCGGATTTTTCGACACTTCAGTTTCCATCAACCGGCGAGTCTCTTCGCCCGATGATAAGCGACTGCGGTTACGTGGTTGTTCGCGCCGGAGCGAATGCGACCGATCCCATCCGACTTTATGCGGAAGATCTGACGAAATTCGAGACGATTGCGAGCACCACAGACGGCTTTACTGCTCTCGGTCAAAGCCCGGCGCTAAGCGATTTCTGCAAGGTCGTTGTATATTATGGAGATCTCAACGCGGCGGGCGCCGCAACCCTAGGAACAAATCCGGGGCCTGGCATCTTCGCCTCGATTGAGATCGATAAGAAGGTAGGCACGCGCCGCATCGTCCGGCTAGCTGGAAGATTAATAGAAGACATTTCAGCTCCGGGAGGAAACGATGATGGCTACTGCGATCCTGGTGAAACCTGCATGCAAGGTGAACTAGGGTTCACGCAGAATAATACGCCGATAGTTTTCAGCTCCTTCGATCAGCTCAACCGCATCGCCGTTACGCACCAATCGGTTGGAGTGGCCGGAATCGAGGACGATGTATTCACCGTTTCCTTCCTGGCAACGCCAAACGTGGCTAGCGACCGTCCCGAAAGACCTTTCAGCAATCAAACCGGCCTGTGGACACTGACGACCCAGATTACGAACGTAAGCGGCGTTTTGCGCGAAAGACCGTCGGTCGCCGTGCCCGTAATTCAAAATGGCGATGTCGTCGATGGTCGAACAGTAACAGCAATAAACGTTTACGACCAAATCGGCGGAGTCAGAACACAAGGCTCATCTACTGAAAGCCCGGGCGGACACCGATTGACCTTTCATGTCGCCACAAACAACGGCAATATGGTTATTCGCGCAAATCGCAAAGTCGAGGTGCCGGTTATATTTATTCCTGGTGTCGGCGGCAGTATTTTAGCCGAACGACAAGGATCGACTTTTATCGAAAGGTGGCCTGCCGGGTTGAATCCGTCCAACTACCAGCGTTTATCACTTGCGCCAGGTGAAGAACAAGATATTGTAGCATTGGCACCGGTCAAGAGCGTTCTCGGGAGAACTGTGTACGAAGAGTTGCTTTCCGCGATGACAACAGGTGGGGGTGGGCTCACCGAGTATAAGTTGGAAAACAAACCCGAACGCCTGACCTTTGAAAACTGCGACACGACTCAAGGGGCCGCCCAGCCAAACCTTTTCGTCTTTGCATACGACTGGCGCAAAAGCAATTTTGAGAATGCGGTAAAATTAAGAAGCTATGTTCGATGTGTTCAGCGTTTCTACCCGGAAACCGAAGTCGACATCGTTGCTCACAGCATGGGAGGGCTGGTTGCTAGAAGCTACATTTTGAATTTCGAGACAATTCACAGCATTCGAAAAATGGTAACGGTAGCTTCCCCGTTCCTCGGAGCACCGCGAATGTTAAATGTTCTCGAAGAGGGCAATTTTTTTGATGCTGTTCCTCAGGTAGTAACATCGATTCGCGGACGAAGCATCGGCGGCGCCAACCGCATCTTTAAGCAACTCGTACCTTACCTGAAAGGACCTCATGAGCTTTTGCCAAGCGAAAAGTATTTCGCATTGGGCGGTCTCCCTTTTTCGGAAAGATTTGACTTCAATGGCGACGGTAATATTACGACCTACGACTACGCCACTGCCTTCAGCACTTTCAATTCACGCTTCTCAACGGCTCCTTACTCAACAAATAGCTTGTTTCACGCAGGTGCACTAGACGACTGGCGGAACGATACGAGCGGTGTCGAATACTATCAGCTATTTGGAAGACAAATAGAAGAAAATACACCGGAACAAATTAACGCGAGGCGAAGAGTGCTTGGCCCGAGAATCATAAACAATTCTGGAGTCCGATTCGAAATCAAAAAGGGGATTGGCGACGAGACGGTTCCCGTTCTCAGCGCCGAAAGAATTGGGAACGGTGTGAACCTAAATGCTCCTGGAATGGTTCCAGAAGTATTTTTTCCAGGAAGCGGTGAAGCGGACAAAAAAGTTGAACATACTGAATTGACCAAAAATCCTGCAGTGCAGGACAGAATTTTTCAAATTCTAGGCCTTACTTCTCAAGCTTTGGTTGGAAGTAATGCGCATCAGGGTAAGGAGGTAAATGCTTTGACCGAAATAGGAATTCCTCAGAGAGAAACTAATTACCTTTTAATTGAAGGTTCGGCGGAAACGTTGAGTATTTCAGATGATTTGGGAAATACAAATACTCCAATCAATGAATTCTTCGAGGATAAGGTGCCGGGTGTGAACTACACTCCACTGTATATTGAGGGTACACCGGACGGATGGTACTCTCACGACCTGAGTTTGACCACACAACGATCGCATACGATAAAGTTCCGAACGAGTTCAAATCCTATCAATGTTTTTGAGATAGGGCTGGTTAGGGGTATCGGTAATGATTCACCGAGCTACGCAGTCCGATATCTCGACTTGGAACTACCGCCGAATGTCGAATGTCTTTTGACCGTGAATGCTCAGGGCATGGAAGATGTCCGGTACGATTCGAACGGCGACGGGACTTACGATGTTGTCGTTCCTGCACACGTGAGAGTTACGGGAGCGGCGGCCCAAGACGTAACGGCGCCTGTGGCAGCGGTTACTTGGGGTAAGCGCGTGCAGGCACAGCGCGTGACGGTGAATGTGACCGATGAAAGTTCAGGCGTAAGGAGGTTTTTCTACAGGACAGTCGGCACCGCCGGCCCGGGAGAATGGAGAGAAGTAGTGGGCAATTACCTATTCACCACGCTTCCCGGAGCCTTTTTAACCGGAATCGAGATCATGACGGAGGATAATGTCGGAAACCGTTCCAGCGTTATTTTCTACCCGCGACCGCCTTTAGGATCCTAATTTTCTTAGACCGGTTTAAGCCAAGGGAGCTCGTAAGGGCTCCTTTGTTTTTATGCCGAGCAAGAAGATCGCCGCAAGAATGGAAATACATGCGCTGACGGCGAAGGCGGTTTCGGCGTTGAATTTGCTCCAGAGCAAACCGAAAAGCAGCGATGCGGGAAAGACGGTGATGCCGTAGGCGAGGTTGTAAAATCCGTAGGCGGTGCCGCGGCGTTCGTCCGCGACCATGTCGGCGACCATCGCTTTTTCGACGCCTTCGGTCAGCCCGAAATACACGCCGTAGATGATGAACAGCATCCACGCCTGCCACGCCGAATCGATAAGCGCAAAACCGATGTAAACCGCCGCGTAAACCAGCCAGCCGGTGAAGATCAGCTGCTTCCGCCCGAAGCGGTCGGACAGATTTCCGCCGACAAGCGAGCTGAGCACCTTGCTGAAATGCAGCACCATCCACAGCAACGGCAGCATCGCGGGCGCGATGCCCGATTGTTCGGCACGAAGAAGGAGAAATGCGTCGGTCGAATTGGAAAGTGTAAAAAGCGCGATCACGAAAAGAAAGCGTTTGAAATTGCCGTCGAACTCGCGAAGTGAAAATTTGATCGGGTGCGGATCGTCCTCGGGAACTTCTTTTTTCTTTTCGCGGACGAAAAAGACGATCACGAACAGCCCGATCACTACCGGTATGGCCGCGAAGAGAAATACCTGCTGATATTCGCGTGCCGTAGGTTCGTTCGGGTCGGCGGCGAGAAAAGTGAGAAGCACGAACGCGATCACCGGTCCCACAACCGCGCCCAAGTGATCCGCCGCGCGGTTGAAACCGAACGCAAACCCGCGTGCATTCGGTTCGACGCTCGCCGCGATCAACGCATCGCGCGGAGCGCCGCGGATGCCCTTGCCCACGCGGTCCGTCATCCGAACGGCCAAAACCTGCGGCCAGCTCGTTACGAATGCCAGCAGCGGGCGGACAACCGCAGTCAACGAATATCCTAAAAAGACAGGCAGCTTGCGATTGCCGAATTTGTCGCTTAAGTAACCAGAGAAAAGTTTGAGAATGCTCGCGACCGATTCGGCAAAACCTTCTATCAAGCCGATCGCAAACGGCGTCGCGCCGAGCGTAAGAAACAGAAACGCCGGAAGCAACGGGTAAATTATGTCGCTTGAAACGTCGTTCAAAAACGCGACGAAGCTCAACGCAAAAACCGTCGGCGGCAAACTGCGATACCGCCGCCACAATCCGTTCGGTTTTTGCTCGAGATCCGTTTCCATTTAAAAGTAGAACAGGCGGCTAGCCTGTTCATTTGCG
>Ga0187894_10006598_pt1 | contig 11317 bp, 10 predicted proteins | sample GBC1701081metaG_FD_136650 | JGI IMG/M metagenome (GOLD analysis project Ga0187894, IMG submission 136650) | White microbial mat communities from a lava cave in the Kipuka Kanohina Cave System on the Island of Hawaii, USA - GBC170108-1 metaG ...
GTTCTCGCAGCCCGCCAACGCGGCGCTCTGGCCGGAACCGGCAAACTGGACGCCGTTCCCACCGGTTGCCGTACCGGCAGCGAGTGGCAGCGCGCTGCCGCCGTCGCTCGTCGCCGCGGGTGTCAGCGACGCGCAGTATTTCGATACCGTGATCTTTTCCCCGCCGCTTGCGCCCGATGACGACGTGCCGGTCGTCTACGGTTACGCGGGCGTCGGGGGTGTCGACCGCGCACCCTTCAGCAACGCCGGCAAGATTTCTCCGCCCGTCGTGGTGTTCGCGCGCGATCTCGAACCGCCGCCGCCGCCGCCGATCCCGTCGCTCGACCAGCCGCCCGAGCCAGCCGACAAAGGCGCCAACGCCTCGCTCGCGCTTTCGTGGCAGGCGGACTCGCGCTACCTCTATCACCTGGTGCGCGCCCGCGGCTCCGGGCTCGATCCCTTGCCGATGCCGTCTGCGGTACCGGCCTGTCTCGCGCCGGAACAACCGACCTGCACCGACAGCGGAACGGATTGCCTCGAGCAGAAGCGCCGGTTCACCTTGCGGCGCAAGGCGATCGCACACCTGGACCAATATCGCCTGGCGAATCTCGAGCCGCGGCCGAGCGTTCCAGTGGGAGCGGACTTCCGCTTCCAGACTCCGGACAAGGTGGACGGCAGCCAGGGCGACGACTACCTGTACGCCGGGCGAGCCATCGATCGCGCCGGCAACGTGAGCGATATCGGCTGTCCGCAACTGGTGCGCGTGCGCGATTTCCTGGCGCCGCGCGCGCCGACGGTGCGCTCCATCCTCGGCGCTGAGGGCGAGATCCGCATCGAATGGGCGGTGAACCCGGAAGCGGACCTGGATGGCTATCGTCTGCTGCGTGCTGCCCAGGCTGAGAACGACGGCAGCCTCGATCGCATGCTCCTGATGCTCGACATCGATCGCGATGGCGTGGTTCGCGGGCCGCCCGGTGCGTCAGCACCCACCGTTGCAGGTGCCGGCACCGCCTATCGCAGCTTCCGCTGGCGCGATGACCAGGTGCGTTCGGTGACGGACTATCGCTACCGCCTCGTGGCGCTGGATCGCTCCGGCAACATTTCGGAATTGTCGGCGGCCGCGAGCGCCCGCGCCGTCGATACGACTCCGCCGGCCGCGCCGCAGTGGGCGGCGAATCCGCTGACCGTCGAAACGTCCGGCGGCGAGGAAGCCGTCCGCCTGCGATTCGCGGCGCCACCGGGGGATGCGGACGCAACTTTCCGCGTGCAGCGCCAGCAGGTGGGCAAACCGGCCTGGCGACCGATCGCGGCGTGGCTCGCGGCCGGTACTGCCGAGTTCCTGGACGAAGACGTGCAGAACGGCGTCGATTACCTGTATCGGATCCAGGCGATGGACGCGGCCGGTAACGTCGGTCCGTTCAACGCACCGCAGGCCACGCCGTAGAGTGCAGCTGTGCTACCGTCGCGCTCCCTGTCTGCGGGAGCGTGCGATGTACGGACTGCTGGGCAAGATGTACGCCGTACCGGGCCAGCGCGATCAGATGGTCGCCATACTGCTGGAGAATACCGGTGCGATGCCGGGTTGCCTCAGCTACGTCGTCGCGACGGATCCGAAGGAACCGGACGCCATCTGGATCACCGAAGTCTGGGACGACGAGGCGAGCCACAAGGCGTCGCTGTCGATGCCTTCGGTGCGGGCGGCCATCGGGCGGGCCAAACCGCTCATCGCCAGCTTCGGCGAGCATCACGTCACCGTACCGGTCGGCGGACACGGGCTCGTGGCGATGCAGGACGCCTGACGCCGCCGGGCGTTCGTCCCAGCGGGCGTGCACGCAACGCAAGCGAGCGCCGCGCCTCGCGAGGGAACTTTTCGCCGCGCCGATGGCAATGTATTGCCAGTAGGGCAGACATCAACGCAGCGCCGAGCCGTCCTTTCATGACCGATTCCCTGGCCGATGACCTGCGGCTCGTCGAGCAGTTGTGCCGCGGCGATGCGCTGGCCGCGCGCGAAATCTACCGCCGCCACGGCACGGCGCTGTTGCGCTTCGCGCTGGCCATGAGTCGCAACCGGCAGACGGCGGAGGACCTGGTGCACGATACGTTCGTCGAATTCCTGCACGATCCGCGACGCTTCGATCCTGCACGCGGCTCGGTCGCTGCGTATCTCTACGGCATCGCACGGCACCAGATGGCGCGGCACGTTCGGCGGCTGGACGCCGGGAGTTCGTCGGGTGACTACGCGTCGGAGGAGGGTGCGCGTGACCCGGGCGCGGCGCAGAGCGATTTCGTCGGCGCGGACGAGCGCCTCGATCGCGATCGCGCGATCGACCGCGTGCGCCGCGCAGTGTTCGATCTGCCCTTCGTGCACCGCGAGGTGGTTGCGCTCTGCGATCTCGAAGAACTGCCGTATGCCACGGTGGCAGCGATTCTCGATTGTCCGATCGGCACGGTGCGCTCACGACTGCATCGCGCCCGCGCGCTGCTCGCACAGCGACTCGATCCGATCGGCAACGCCAGCGGCGCCGGCAGTGTCGCCGGCGCCGGTGGCAACGATGATGCCGACGACGAAGCCGGCGCGCGACTCGTGTGCAGGAGCGGTTCGCCATGAACGACATTGACTCGCACGCCGCGCCGGCGGGCACCGCCACGTATCGCGACTGGCTGCGTCGTGCGCAGCCTTCTGGCGCCCTCGACCAGCGAATTGCGTCGGCTATCGATGATTTTTCAGCTGCGCGCGCGTCGTCGCCGCACCGCTTCTGGCGTGCTCCGGTCGGCCCCGCGATAGCCGCTGGCGCAACTGCGGTGCTGGTTGCCGGCCTCGTGCTGTGGCTCACGCTCGGTGGGAGCGGCGACGCCGGTATCGGCGTCGCGAGCGAAGAGCAGCCGCCGGGCGTCGGCGAAGAAGTCGTCGCCGGGATGTCCGCCGCGCAGCCGCACGCGACGCCGGACAGTGCGTGGCCGGTCGCGCGTCGTGTCGGCGGCGCCTTTGTCATCGAACCTGCCGGGACCTATTCGTTGTGGCCGACGGAGTCGGCGATTTTCCGCGTGCAGACGCGGCTCGATACCGTCATGCCGGCATTCGCCGCAGGCAACCCCGCGGCCGCAGAGCAGCGCTTCTGGGTCGACGTGCGCGTAGCGAACGACGGGTCGATGCGCATCGTGCGCATCGTGCCGGTGGATGAGGGCGCCTGACGCTGGCGCGTCAGCGTCGCCGCGACGGAATTTTCAGACTGGATTTCTTCGATTTGCCGGAGGACTGACATGTCGGGCAAGCACTGGTCCATGATTCGCACGGCCTCGCTGAGCGCATTCGGCGCCGGCCTTCTCACCTGCACCGTGGCTGCCGCTCAGGGCGCGCCGCAGGACGTACTGTTCTTCTCGGAGCCGCTCGATTCCTGCGGACCGCAGGGCGCGGTGTTCGCTCGCCCCATGGGTCCGCGGGTCGGGCCGGGCCTGCGGGGTCCGGGAGCGGCGGCGTCTACGGGCGCGCCGTACTCCGGCACCGGCACCACGAAGGTCGTGCGCTCGCTGGCCGACGGCAACCGCATCGTGCGCACGAACACCATGCGCTACGCGCGAGACGGTCAGGGCCGCACGCGCACGGAATACTCGCTGCGGGCGCTCGGACCGTTCGCACTCGAGGACTCGCACACGATGATTACCATCGAAGACCCGGTCGCGCAGAAGCGCTACATGCTGCATCCGGAGCAAAGGCGCGCGAACGTCGTCGACACCGCGCAGGAGCAGGCGATGTTCACGAAGATGATGCAGCGGCGCGCGGCGATGGCGGGCGGTGAAGGGGTCGAAGCGGGCGCCACCGTAATCAGCGGAATGAGCGTGAGCGGTACGAGCGTGATGGCGTCGTCGTCATCGGGGCCGATTTCGCAGACGGTGGATGCCGGTGCAGGCAATGCCATCGCCGCGAGCGGCGGCAGCTTCATGTGGACCGCGCCCGTGGGCGCGCCGATGCCGCTGGTTGCGGGTTGCGGCCCGGGCGCGCAGTCGAAGAAGACTCCGCCGGCGGTTTCCCTGGGCGAACGCATGATCGAAGGCGTGAAGGTGGTCGGCAGCCGGCACGAATACGAGATCGCCGCGGGCGAGATCGGCAACGAGCAACCGATCCGCGTGCGCACCGAGCAGTGGTTCAGCCCGGCGCTCGGTGTGGTGGTCGAAAGCCTGCACAGCGATCCGATGGTCGGCGAGACGACGTACCGGCTCTCGGGGATCCGCCAGGGCGAGCCGGACGCGGCGCTGTTCCGCGTGCCCGCGAACTACACGACCGAGCAGATGCCGCCACCGAAGTTCGAGGTCTTCGAAAGGCCGTTGCCGAAGCCGCAGCAGTAGCGCGTGCCCGAGGGATCACGCGCCTGCCGCGCGCGGTCCCGCGGCGCAACGCGTCGAGTCCGAGCGCGAGAAAGAGCGACGCCGTCAGGCGCTCTCACGATTGCGGCGGACGGCTCGCCGGCTGATGCTATCCGCGCCACTGGCGACTGCGCACGTTCTGCAATTCCCAGGGCTGATCGGTGTCGAGCACTTCCTCGAACAGCTCGCCGCGCCCCTGCAACGGCGTCCACGCGGTGAACTCGCCGACCATGCGTCCGAGATAGGGCGCCGCCGTTTCCAGGCACTCTTCGAAATCGAGCGCATCGGCTTCGACCACGCCGCGTCGCGGGTTACGGATCGCCCAGACCACCGCCGCGAGCGCGCCGGCCGCCACCTGCACGCTGGTGGCGTTCGCGAACGGCACGTGCTTGCGCGCTTCCTCGATGCTCAGCTGCGACCCGTACCAGTATGCATTGCGCGCGTGTCCCGCGAGCAGCACGCCCAGCTCGTCCATGCCGGTCACGATCTCGCGTGCCAGCCGCCGGCGTTTCTCCTGCGGGTCCCAGCCGCGGCCTTCCAGTTCCAGCACCGACAGCATCGCGTCGTCGCACGGGTGGTAGACGTACATCACCGTCGGGCGATACGCGAGGCGGCCGCTGTTACGCAGCGACAGTTGATCGCCGATCGAGAACACCTCGTCGTGCGACATCAGCAGACCCTGAAAACCGCCGCCCGAGGGCGTCCAGCTGCGCGCATACGTGGCGGCACCGGGCCGGTTCAGGAAGAGGGTGCCCGAGTCGCGGCGGTGATACTGGGCGCCTTTCGGCTTGCGCTTCTCGAACGTGCCGAACGACAGCTCGGCGGGCTGCATCGCCTCGTCGAGGAAACCGTCGATGGACCAGGTGTTCACGAACTCGCCGGGGCGCTTCGGCCGTTCGCCGGCCTGCGTGTCGCGTTCGGATACCTGCACCAGCCGCACGCCGAGGTCGCGGGCCAGCGTCGCCCACTCTTCGCGGTTGGTCGGACGCGCGTGGTCGCCGCCCAGCGCGCGCGCGAGATCGAGGAGGGCGCGCTTGAGGAAGTGCGAGACCAGACCGGGATTGGCGCCGTGATCGACGACGGCGGTCGGCGAGTCGGGGCCCAGCTCGCGCGCCAGTTGCAACGCGCGGGCGCGGATCATGAAGTTGCTGCGCTGGCGCAGGTCGAGCATCGGATTGTCGAACACGCCTGGCCAGGGCTCGATCGAGGTGTCGACGTACAGCACCTGCTTCTCGGCCGCGAAGCGGATCAGGTCGAGGCTCGAGACGTCCACCGAGAGATTGAGCAGCAGGTCGCCGGGCTTGAGGTGCCGGCTCAGGATGCGGCGGTAGCTGCGCGGCTTGAGGTGCGCGTGCACGAGCGGCGCGCCGAATTCCTTCGCCACTCCGCGCCCCAGCTCGTCCGCGGCGAGCACTGTCAGCTTGTCTTCGCCGAGCGCGAGATGGCGGCGGAGCAGCGGGAGGATGGTCTGGCCGATGGCGCCGCAGCCGATGATGGTGACGCGGCCCGAAAACTCGATGGGTGTCGTCGCAACGGCCCCGGCGCGCGCGGTTCCGCGGGGATTGACGCCGACTGTCATGGCTCAGAATTGCCAGCGCATGCCGAAACCGAGAGCGTTTCCGCCACCGTCTTTCCCCATCAGGCCGTAAGCGACCGAGCGATGGTGAATTCTCACCGACGCCTGCCAGGGACCCTCGACGGGCCCGGCCGTCAGCTCGGCGACCCAGTACACCATCCACTTGTCGCTCTGGCCTTCCAGCTCCACTTCGACCTCGGGCACTTCCGTGGCGTAGGAGAGGCCGAGACCGAACGCAGCCGAAGTCTTGATGCGGTCGCTCCAGGGAAAACGACGCCAGCGGGCCACCACGGGGACGGCGTTGATCTCCCAAAGGCTCTGGTCGCCGAAATCGTAGGCCACCTGGCCTTCCATCTCGATCTGCAGCGCACCGTCGTAGTAGTGCGCGTAGCTGCGCGAGAGCGCGAGTGCCAGGAGGAAGACATCGACGTAGTCGGAAGCGGCCGGGTTGAAGAAAAGATTTTCCCAGGCCGGCTCGCCCGACATCTGGGCGATGTAGGCGGTAAAGGCGGTTTCGTGCGGATCGGGCTCGATCGCGGGCGCCGGCCGGCCGCTCTCGACGTAAGCGGTGAGGGTCTGTTGAGGCTCCTGGCCCCAGGCACACGGACTGCAGGCGATGAGCGCGAGCAGCGCGCGCGCCGAGATTCCCGACATCGGTTCGATTCCCCCGCTTGGCGACACTAGTGTATAGAGCCGGTAACCGGCCGACAAAGGAAGAGACCCGAACCATGGCCAAGGACATCAACCAGGCAGTGCGCGAGGTTTGCCTGTCGTTCCCCGAGTCCGAGGAGTATCTGTCCCACGGCTCGCCCAACTTTCGCGTGCGCAAGGGCAAGACGTTCGCGACTTATGTCGTGAACCACCACGGCGATGGCCGCATCGCCCTGTGGCTGAACGCGCCAGAAGGAGCGCAGGGGCACTATGCCGGTGCGGAACCGCGGCATTTTTTCGTGCCGCCCTACGTGGGCCCCAGCGGCTGGCTGGGCGTGAACCTCGACACCGGCGTGTCCTGGAAACGCATTGCAGCGCTGGTGCGCGAAGCTTACGAAAAGGTCGCGCCCACGGAGCTGAGCCTGCGGATCGGGGACACCATCGAAATCGAACCTCCGGGCAAGACGCTGCCGGCAACCCAGTTCGATCCCATGCGCGCGCCACGCGCCCAGCAGGTGTTGAAGGGGGTGCGCGAGCTGTGGGGATCGTGGCCCGATGTCACGGAGCAGCGCCAGTTCGGCTTTCCCGTCTGGCGCGTCGGCAAGAAGACCTTCGCTCAGGCCTACTGGCACCAGGAGCGCCTGCATCTGGGTTTCTGGGTCGGCGTCGATCGTCAGGGCCTGCTGATGACGGACCGGCGTTACCAGCTGCGGCCGTACATGGGTCACATGGGCTGGATCGCGCTCGACGTGACGAAGGACTGCGACTGGAGCGAGGTGCGCGGACTCGCGATGGACAGCTATCGGCACTTCGCGCTCAAACGGACGCTGGCGCAACTCGCCTCAGTCGAGGTGCCCGCGGGCAAGGCGGTGCGCAGGAAGGCGGTTAAGGAGAAGGCGGCGCGCGGGAAAGCGGCGCGCGGGAAAGCGGTTCGCGAGAAAGCGGCGCGTACTCAGGTGCCGCGCAGCAAGGCACGGCGAAGGAGGGCGCGGCGTCGCTAGGCGAGCACCTCGACGACGTCGATGGGTTGCGAGCTCCCCTTCACAGCCATCGACGCGCGCCGGCCGAGCCTGAACTCCGCGCCGAGGCGCGAGGCGATTTCCTGCGAGACCAGCACCGTCGCGCCCAGCTCCTTGGTGAGCGATTCGACGCGCGCCGCCAGGTTGACCGCTTCGCCCACTACGCCGTATTCGACGCGTTCGTCCGGGCCGATCAGCCCCGCGACGACGTGGCCCATGTGGATCCCCGCGCCGATCGCGAGTGCCGGCAGGCCCTGGCGGCGCAGCTGCTCGTTGAGTGCGTCGAGGCGCCGCACGATGCCGAGCGCGGCGCGCACCGCGCGCTCCGCATGATCGTCGCAGGCCTGCGGCGCGCCGAACAGCGCCATCACGCCGTCGCCGGTGAACTGCTTGACCACGCCACCCTCGGCCTCGACTGCGGCAACCGCCTCGGTGAAGAACTGGTTCAGCATGCGCAGCAGCGTCGCGGGATCGAGCTTCTGGCTGATGGCGGTGAAGCCGCGGATGTCCTGGAACAGGATGCTCGCTTCGCGCCGCTCGCCTTCGAGCGGCACGTGGCCGCCGAGCACGGCCGCCGCCACGTCGCGCGAGACGAAACGGCCGAACGTGTCTTTCAGGTGCTCGCGTTCCTCGAGGCCGGTGACCATCTCGTTGAAGGAGCGCGCCAGGAACCCGATCTCGTCGTCGCGCTCGATGCGCGAACGAAAGCGCAGGTTGCCCTTGAGAACCTCGCGCGTGCCGGCAACCAGGGCCTTGACCGGCGACGTGATCCCGCCGGCGAGCGCGATACCGGTGAGCAAGGCGACCGCCAGCGCGGCGACGCCGATCAGCGCGATGCGCCGTTGCAGCGAGCGCAGAGGCGCGAGAGCTTCGTCGTACGAACCCTGCACCAGGGCGTAGAGCGGATGCGAAAGGCGAGCTTCGACAGGAACGACGAGTGACAGCAGCCGTCGACCGCCGCGTTCCATGAGCGTGGTCTGTTGCGCTTGCTGCTTGCGCAGCAGTGCTGCTTTCTCGTCCGCGGCGGGCAGCAGCTCCTCGCGGTCATCGGCGGGCCAGGAGGACGCGAACACGCGTTTCGCGGTCAGGAACGAGACGCTCGAACCGGTGTTCTCCTGCAAGCGGCGCGCGAAAGCGTCGTCGATCCTCTGTCCGAGAACGAGATAGCCGATGACGTCGGGAGCGAACACGGGCACTGCGACCAGCTGATACAGCACGCCGTCCAGTTCCGCGATCGCAGCGGCATCCTTGCCCGTCGCCAGCGCTTCCTGCAGCGGCGACAACCCGGCGATCGAGCGTTCCGGATCCTCATCCGGCGAGCCGGCGAGCAGCTCGCCCGCGTCGTCGACGATCCACAGGAGCTCGACGCCGATGCGCCGCTGGTAGTTGAGTGCCGCGGACGCGAGCGTTTCGGGATCGTAGGTCTCGGGGTCGTAGTGGATCGCGATCACCCGTTTGAGCGCGAAATCGCTCGCGAGCAGCACGGAATTGGTGCGCAGGCGTGCGGCGCGCTCGTCGACCAGTTCCTGGAACACTTCGCCGGTGGTGACCAGCTCGTGGCTCAGGGTGCGCTGCGCCGAGCGGCTCACCACGAACTGCGTGAAGCCGAGCGTGGCGATCAGCACGCCCAGCACCAGCGCCGAGAACGCGAGGAAGATCTTGGTGCGCAGGGAACTGCGCGCCCACCACTTCATGTGTCGTTGCGTGAGCCGCGGATCGCGGGTCGCGTTCGCGCCGGCGCCAGTGACAGGGTGAAGCTGATCTCGGTACCGGCGCTCACCGGCTGCAGGGTTTCGTCGACCTTGGTGCGGCTGCGCTCGTGCCAGGCCGCGAGCGTGTGCGCGCCGGCGGGGAGGTTCCCGAGCGTGAAACGCCCGTCGGCGTCGGTCACCGCGAAGTGCGTGTTCGGCAGCACCAGGATCACGGCCGACATCCAGTCGTGAATGTTGCAGCCGATCTTCACCACGCCGGCCTTGTCGAACAGCACCGGCTGCGCATCCTGCCCCTTGTAGAGCGGCAACTCGAACGTCTTGGTGCGTGAGAAGGAATAGACGTGGTGGTGGATCTGGTCGTGGTTCGGAAACCGTACTTCGGTGCCGACGACCACTGGCAGCACGCCGGGCACGAACGCCTTGTCGACCTGGTCCATGGCCGCCCGCGCGTGCTCACTTTGCACCTGCGCGCCGTCGGCGTCCGATGGATTGGCCTGGACGAACACGATGGCGCCGGCCACGGGCTTGCCGTCCGGTGCGACGACGCGCCCGCTGACGCCTGGTTCGGCCGCCGAGGCAGCGAAAGGTATCAACGCAACGAGCGCTACCACGGCGACCAGCTCCGTCGCCACCCGCACCGCTCCCGGCGAGGCTGCGAGCGATCGATTCATCGACCGGTCCTCGTTGCCAACACTGCGTCGTCCTGCTCAGTACCTGAAGCGATAACTCAGCTGCCAGCCGTCCTGCGATGGTGCCGGAGGCGGCTGCGAACGGCGATCGACGTCGAGCCACACGTGCTCGAAGCCGAGCTGGTGGCGCAGGCCGATCTGCCAGAACCACGCGAAGGTTACACCTTCGCCGTCCTCCGCAGTGATCAGGCCGCCGTCGAGGTCTTCGAGACGGAAGGAATCGTAGCGGACGCTGAGGCGATGGCGTCCCCGATGATGCGACAGGAGCGCGTACCAGGCACGCAGCGAGCTGTCGTTGGTCGTGTCGCGCACGCGCGCTTCGCCGTCGAGATACTGTGCGAGCAGCTCGAAGCGCGGATGCAGCTGGAAACTCGCGCCGACCACGCCGAAGCGCGTGTTCCAGACGCCGGCGACGTCTTCGTCGCCGAAGTTGTCGAAGTAACCGACGCGCACGGTCGCGCGTTCCTGCGTGTCGCCGAGCGTGAGCCACGCATACGCCGCGGGGCGATCGTCGCGTTCGTCGAATATCTCCGTCCGCGCACCTGAGGGCAGCGGCAGCCCGGCACTCACGCCGCTCAGCACGTCGCCCATCGCCCAGCCGCGGAGTGCGACGAGCCGGCCGAGCTGATCCGGACCGAACCCGGCGCCGGCCAGCATGCCGACGCGTACGCTGCCCGCTTCGCGCCACCATTCGCCTTCGAGGCCCGCGACGCTGATTTCTTCCCACAGCCAACTGTTGAGCGCCGACGCCGAAATCGCGTACTGCGGCGACCAGGCGGGCCCGACGTGCTCGAGCGAGAACGGATTGCCCATCAGCCCCGCTTGCAGCCCCCAGCCGGCGGCCGCCTCTCCCCATTCCCGGCGGACGAACGCTTCAACCAGCCACGGGCGGTAGTCGTCGAGATCCGGCTGCACGTTGATCTGCGCCTGTGCACGCATCCGCCCGGGCAGCGTGGCGCCCAGCTCGATCGCGAGTTGCGCCAGCACGAACCTCGTTTCGCGCTCGGAACCGTCGCCGCCGGTCTCGCCGCCGTAACGCGTCCTGCCGCGCCCGTTGTCCGTCCAGCTCGGCGCTTCGCCGCCGCGCACGACGCGCACGTCCGCGAGGCCGCGCAGCCACACGCGGCGCGGCTGATTCACCTCGTACTCGGGGTCGTCGTACCGCTCGTTGTCGAACACGCCGCCGGTGGCGGGCGGTGACTGCGCGAGGACCGGCGCAGTGACGCAGGTCGCCGTCGCCAGCGCCGCGAGCGCGGCCGGAAGACTGCGGCCCACGGGTCTGCGGGGCCTGTGCTGCGGTTCCCTTGCCATGGCGCAGGGCTCTGAAGA
>Ga0187894_10006599_pt1 | contig 11317 bp, 11 predicted proteins | sample GBC1701081metaG_FD_136650 | JGI IMG/M metagenome (GOLD analysis project Ga0187894, IMG submission 136650) | White microbial mat communities from a lava cave in the Kipuka Kanohina Cave System on the Island of Hawaii, USA - GBC170108-1 metaG ...
AGATAGACATCGGTGCGCGCATTGATGAAGATCGGCACGCCGGCGCGCTCGGCGGCTTTGCGCGCCGCGCCGATCTTGGCGCAGAGCAGCTCGGGGCCGAGCGTGCCGTCTTCGATGTTGAGCCCGACGCCGCCCGCATCGAGCATCCGCTTGACGTTCTCGCCGACGCCGGCCGGATCGTCAGAATAGCCGCGCTCCATGTCGACGGTCAGCGGCGCGCGCACGACGCGCACGATCTCGCGCACGGTGGCGATCAGCGCATCGATCGGCAGGTAATGGCCGTCGGCATAGCCGTGCGACCACGCCACTGCCGCGCTTGAGGTGGCGAGCGCCCTGGCGCCGAGCGTCTCCACAAGCCGCGCGCTGCCGGCGTCCCAGGCGTTGGCGAGGAGGAGAACGTCCGGGCCGTTGTGCAGGGCGTGAAAGGCGGATGTCATGCGGCGCTCCTTCATGTTCGATCCCGAGTTTTAAAGGGAAATCGCTGCGCCCGCACGCCGTTTCCGGACCCGTACCGCCGACAACTTGCCTGCCTGCCGGTGCAGGACTTGGCGCCGTGTTTCGTCCTGCACGGCCGGGCCGGCAAGCTGCCGGCGGTACGTTGGAGTGCGCATGGGTCAAGCATCGGCGCATGCCTTGGGTTCGCCGGATCCATCGGATCCGGACGCGTTGCTTTCGATGTCGCGCGTTCGTCGTCGCCATGCGTGCAGGTGAAACCAGGCTTCCCGGTAGATCGGGATGAGCGAGTCCCAGAAATCGCGCCTGTCGGTGGGCGGCGGGCGCTTGGGCGGGCGCCAGCCGATCACCATCAGCTGCGTCGGCAATCTGCGCGCCATGCGCCGGATCAGCGGCATCGGATCGGAGAGCGCACGGGTGAGCGCTTCGAGTTTGCGCCGCGCGGTGAGGAATCGGTCGCGCGGACCTGCGAACGCCTTGGGCTGCGCGCCCTTGGGCGCGTCGGCGTTGCGGATGGCGTAGCGCGGGAAGAGCGGAAAGACCGGACGCTGCAGGCGCACGCGGCGCGAGCGCCTGGCGATCGTCGTGCGCGGGCGCACCGGCTTCAGGTCCATGTGCACCGCCAGAATGACGAACACGAAGCGCACGATGCGCATCAGGCGATCGAGCAGCGACACCGCCCGGCCCGCCGGCGCATTCGCATACGGACCCCCGCGCCAGAACCGGCGCACGCCGATCCACACCTCGTCGAGGGTGAGATCGACGAGGCGCGAGAGGCCCGAAGGCGGAAGGATGTCGCGCGCAGTGTTCATGCGCGGAGTATCGCCCGCCCGCGAACCCGGTCAGATTGGCGCGCGCAAATATTTTTCGCCGGGACCGCCGGCTTCCAGCCGGCCCTTGGGGCGCAACGGAAACACCGGGCCGGCTGGAAGCCGGCGGTCCCGGGAAAGAGGGGGACAGGCGTGTTCACTATCCTCCTAATTCTTCCCGGAGCGCGGGCGCCCTCGCCCGCGCTCCGGGCTCATTTCGGCGCGCGGAAGGCCTCCGGCCAGCAGGCTTCGCCGTCTTCCAGCGCCATGCCCTCGCGCAGCGCGTCGCGGTGATCGCGCCAGGCGGGGTCGCCCCAGGGGCGCTTGTCGGCCTCGGCGTCGAAATAGTGCAGATGCGGCATCCAGCCGCCGTAGAGCGGCGCCCGGGCCGGAATGTCGGCGACGCCGGGACCGAACACCGGGCTCGCCGCGCCGCCGACCAGATCGCCGCGCAGCACGCCCGACGACGGGAAGAACACATTCGTCCAGCACACCGCCGCGAACACCGCGGCGTTGTGCGGCGCGCGCGGTTCGGCGTCACCGTCGTCGGCGAGACCGTGCTGGCGGCAATAGGTGAAACGTTTGCGGCCGCCGTCGAATTCCTCGAAGTGCGGCGGCGAAGTCGCCAGCTCGCGCCGCTTCAGCGCCGCCTCGAATTCCTGCAGCGTCTCGGCAAGCAGCGTCTGCGCATGCGTCAGCGGCGCGCCGAGCGTGACGAAATCGCTGATCAGCCAGAGCGCGTCGCGCTCGCCCGTCGGCGCGTCGCGCAGCGTATCGAACAGGCGCCGCTGCGCCTGCCGCCACGCGGTTCTCGTCGCCGCGTCTTCGGGCGCTTTCAGCAATGCGGCGGCGGCCGCTTCGCTCTCCTCCAGCGCCCGCTGGATGGGGCCTTCGCGGTCCATGTTGCGGTTCCGGCGCGCCCACATGTTGGTGATGAGGTCGTAGCCGATGACACCGCCGAGCGAATGGCCGACGATGACGATACGGTCGTACTTGCCGGAGCTGTGCAGCTTTTCGAGCAGCGCGAGGCCCTCGACGCGGATGTCCTGGCGGCGCTGGATGTCGCCGGGATCGCGGCTCAGATAGCGCGCCGCATCGCCGAGCACGGGGGTGAGAAAGAACTTCTCGGCGACGAGCGTGGTGAACCACAGCAATGCGATGAACGTCGCCACGGAGAAGAACGGCGCCGACATGCCGCGCACCAGCAGCGCCTGCGCGAGCGTGCCAAGCAGGATCACCAGCAGCGCCAGACCGAACACCAGCGGCGCCTGCAGCACGCGCCACGGCTTGACCAGCGAATCCGGCACCTGCTCGCGCTTGCGCATGGCCAGGCGCGTCAGCCACGCGACGACATGGCCGAAGCGGTTGCCGTGCATCAGGTGCGCCCAGTAGTACTCGAAGAAATCGGTGCGCTTGCCGTGCGTGTTCTCGTTGGTGGAGAGCCGGCGCAGTTCGAAGAGGCCGCTGACTTCGTCGGGTTCGGAGTAGACGGCGCGCTGCTTGCCGTCCTCGCGCGGCTCGGCGATCCACACCGTCTGCACCAGCTGCCACAGCGTCTCCATGGGACGCTGTTCGCCGATGCCGTGGATGAGCACGACGGCCTGCTTCTTCGGCTTGTCCCGCACCGCGCGCGCGCCGGCGGACGCGTCGGCCATACCCCTTCTCCAAACCCTCTCTCGCCCCTCGTGTCGCCAGAAAAGGCGCAAGAGCAAGCAGGGGTCAATCGGGTTCGCCGACGAGGGACCTCTCGAACGAGGTCGGGAGGGGGCGTGCGCACCGATGCGCCAAACCGCGCCGACCCAACTTCATTGTATCCGGAAGTTGATCACCCGAATCGCCGTCATCGCCATTCGACAGTTTTAGCCGGGGAATCCGGGCGCCGTTCGAAGCGCCAGCGCCGCACGTCGCCTACGGCCTCCGCAAACACGGGCGAGCCGAGGTTGACCACCACCTGCGCTTCCTCAGCCTCGCCGCCTTCATTGAGACGAAACCGCACGCCTACGGCCCCGATCTGGTTCTTCTCAACAGCTTCCTCGGGATAGTGCAGGCCGGTCACCTTTCGCATGCCCACCAGGCAGCGAGGGCGACTGTCGGAGCCCGCAACCGGTCCCAACTCGGTGATGCCGTCTGCGTCGCCTTCTGCCTCGCCCGGTTCGCGAGGAAAGCGGCGGCCTGCCTTCCCGCGCAAGACGGCGTCCCACGTGATCGCTTCAGCATAAGCGCGTTGCGCGAACGTCATCTGCCCGCCCGCAAGCTCAACTTCGGCCAGCGGAGCCAGCGCCAGCTTGGCCTGATGAAAAGCACGGTGGGCCTCCGCCGCCGCTTCGCGGTCGATCATCTCACGCCCCCGCGGCCCTACCTCCTGCTTGAAGATCGACGCGCCCAGTTGGATGTGCGCGTTCGCACGCGCGTAGGTCGCCTCTGCTCCCGTTCCTTCTGGAAAGGCCGCTGCAATGGCCCATGCCTCGCGCGCGAGAGTGTAGTTTTGGTTCGTCGAAGCCCAGGTTCCCAGCGCGACCGCCGCCGCAGATATCTCGTCCGTCGGGGCAGGGCCGCCGGGGGCGACCTGTCGCAGCGCCGTGGCAAGCTGATCGGGCGCGTTGGGCTCGTTCAACGCAAGCGCGATCCGGCCCACTATAAGGTCGGCGAGCTGCGGATGGACTCCGGTTGCGGGGTTGTCCGCCAATGCTCTCGCGCGACGGGCCGGTGCAAGCGCTTCGGCGTGGCTCCCGCGCATGAGACGCACGGTCGCAAGGTTGAGCGCGAACACAGCCGTGCGTCCGCCGTCGCCGTCACGCGCTTCCGAAGCGACCAACGCGGCGGCAGCGGCGTTCTCAGCGGCTGGAAGGTCTCCCGCTGCGAGCGCAGACGTGTAGGCGCGGTAGTGCGCCATTACCGGACTGGCGGGTGGCGCCTGGCCCGAAGATGGCGCACTGAGCGCGAGCACCGCGGATAGGGCTGCTGCTGCGCCCGCAAGCATTTTGACAAGCGGCATGATGTGCACCTGCCTGGGACCGAGGCGCTTGGCAGTAGGCGAGAGCGGTCCGCTTGGCCACCATCTTCTGCGACTGCCCCTACTCCGCCAGCGCCGCGTCGATCAGCGCCCTCGCTTCGGCGCTCATCCAGTCGGCGGCGCCGAGGACGCGGCCGATCTCGCGGCCGTCCCTGGCGTAGATCACCGTCACCGGCATGCCGCGGCTGGCGCCGCTCTCCAGGGCAATGGCCAGCGTGGGGTCGGCGTAGAAGGTCAGCGCGCCGCCGGAGAGGCGCTGAAGGTCCGTGACGGCGCGCTGGCGCAGCCTGGTGGGATCGACGTTGATGGCGACGACCGAGAGCGGCCGGTCCTTGTAGGCGCCGGCGAGGGCGCCGAGCGTGGGCATCTCCTCCACGCACGGCGCACACCAGGTGCCCCAGAGGTTCATCACCACCACCCGGCCGCGAAAGCTCTTCAGCGTCATCCGCGCGCCGTCGGCGGTCTGGAACGGCCGCTGCGACTGCGGCGGCGGCGCGTCGAGCACCTGCAGCTTCTTCAGCGAGCCTCTGGCGAATTCGGCGTAGCCCCGGGCCGGCGGGTTGGACAGCGCGGCGAAAAGTGCAAAAACGAGCGCCGCCAGCCCCGCCGCCCCGAGGCCAAGGCTCACCGTCAACGCCAGGGATCGCGGCTTTGCGACGCCGGTAGCACCCATGTCCGCATCCAACTCCGCTAGTTCTCCCGAGGGCCAGAAAATGTGGGGCGGTCGCTTTGCGGGCAAGCCGTCCGACATCATGCAGGCGATCAACACCTCGATCGACGTCGATCGGCGCCTGTGGCGCCAGGACATCGCCGGGTCGCAGGCCCACGCCGCCATGCTGGCCGCGCAAGGGATCATTACGCCGGAGGACGGCGCGAAGATACGCGACGGACTTTCGCAGATCGCCGGCGAGATCGAGGCGGGGACCTTTCCGTTCGATCCCGCGCTGGAAGACATCCACCTCAACATCGAGGCGCGCCTCACCGAGCGCATCGGCGAGGCCGGCAAGCGCCTCCACACCGCCCGCTCGCGCAATGACCAGGTGGCGACAGGTTTCAAGCTCTGGACCATGGCGGCATGCGATGCGGCAGCGGACGGCGTGCGCGCGCTGCAGGAGGTGCTGGTGACGCGCGCGGGCGCGTATGCCGACTGGATCATGCCGGGCTTCACGCACCTGCAGACGGCGCAGCCGGTGACGCTCGGCCATCATCTGCTGGCCTACGTCGAGATGCTGGAGCGCGACTTCATGCGCCTCGCGGGCGCCGCGGGCGCCGCGGGCGAAGGCTGTCCGCTCGGCGCGGCGGCGCTGGCGGGCACCGGGTTCGACATCGACCGGCACGCGACGGCGGCGGCGCTTGGCTTCGACGGGCCGGCGATGAATTCGCTCGATGCAGTCGGCTCGCGCGATTTTGCGCTGCAGGCGCTGGCGGCGCTGTCGATTGCGGGCACGCATCTGTCGCGGCTGGCGGAAGAGATCGTGCTGTGGACGAGCCCGCAGTTCGCGTTCGCGCGATTGTCCGATGCGTGGTCGACGGGCTCCTCGATCATGCCGCAGAAGCGCAATCCGGATGCGGCCGAACTGATCCGCGCCAAGGCGGCGCGGATCACGGCGAATTTCGCGGCGCTCAGCGCCATCGTGCAGAAGCTGCCGCTGACCTATGCGAAGGATCTGCAGGAAGACAAGGCGCTGACATTCGAGGCGTTCGACGCGTTCGATCTCAGCGTGCGCGCGCTCGCCGGCATGATGGAGACCATCACGTTCGACCGCGAGGCGATGCGCGAGGCCGCGGCGCGCGGCTATAGCACCGCCACCGATCTCGCCGACTGGCTGGTGCGCGAACTTGGGCTGCCGTTCCGCGAGGCGCACCACATCGTCGGCGCCGTCGTGAAGCGCGCGGAGGCGGCGAAGGCCGCCACGCTGGCGGACCTGCCGCTGAAGGATTTCCAGGCCGTCGAACCGCGCATCACCGAGGCGGCGCGGGCGCTGCTCACGGTGGAGCAATCGGCCGCGAGCCGTGCTAGCCTCGGCGGCACGGCGCCGGTGCGCGTGCGCGAACAGGCGGCGCTGTGGCGCGAGCGGTTCGACCGGGAAGAGCTTGAAGGGGAAGACGCATGAGAGTTCTCGCCGCTGTCGCGCTCGCCGCGCTTCTCGCGCTCGGCGCCTGCGGGCTGAAGGGCGGCCTCGAGAAGCCGCCGCCGCAGTTCGGCGAGGCGCGCCGCACATACGAGGCCGAGAAGAAGGCCAGGGAAGAGGCCGCGAAGAAGGCCAAGGAAGACGCCGACAAGGAAACCGGCACGACGCCGCCGTCGCAGCCGCCGAGCAGCCCCGTCTCGCCGCCGCCCGCGACCCCCAAGTGAGCCCTCGCACCGCCGGCAACCTGCCGGCCCAGCGGCGCAGAGTGAAACGCGGCGCCCGATCCTGCACCGCTGGGCCGGCAAGTTGCCGGCGGTACGGGAGATGAACCACTTCCACTATCGCACCGGTGCGCTGCACTGTGAGGATGCGGCGCTGGAAGACATCGCCGATAACGTCGGCACGCCGGCGTATGTCTATTCGACGGCGACGCTGGAGCGGCACTACCGCGTCTTCCGCGAAGCGTTCGCGCCGATGGAGCCGCTCGTCGCGTACGCGGTGAAGGCCAACGGCAACATCGCGGTGATCGCGACGCTGGCGAAGCTCGGCGCCGGCGCGGACACTGTTTCCGCCGGGGAGATCGCACGCGCGCTGAAGGCCGGCGTGCCACCGGCGCGGATCGTCTTCTCCGGCGTCGGCAAGACGATGGACGAACTTGCGTTCGCGCTCGACGTCGGCGTGCACCAGATCAACATCGAGTCGCCGCCGGAACTCGCGCTGCTGATGGAGGCGTGCACCGCGGCGAAGCAGCGCGCCGCCATCGCCATCCGCATCAACCCCGACGTCGGCGCGGGCGGGCACGACAAGATCAGCACCGGCAAGAGCGGCGCCAAGTTCGGCGTCGGCGTCGAGGCCGCGAAGACGCTCTACGCCGAGGCGCATGCGCATCCGTCGATCGACGCGAAGGGCCTCGCCGTCCACATCGGCAGCCAGATCAAGGACCTCGCGCCGCTGGAAAGCGCGTTCGGCGTCGTGCGCAAGCTGGCGGAAAATCTGCGCGCGCAGGGCCTGCCGGTGGAGCGCCTCGATCTCGGCGGCGGGCTTGGCGTCCCGTACTTCAACGAACCCGAACCGCCCTCGCCGGCGGACTACGCGGCGATGGTCAAGCGCGTGTTCGACGGCTTCGACGCACAGTTCTCGTTCGAGCCGGGCCGTCTCATCGCCGGCAACGCGGGCATCCTGCTTTCGCGCGTGGTGCGCGTGCAGCAGCGGCCCGAGCGCGACATCGTCGTCATCGACGCGGCGATGAACGATCTCATCCGCCCCGCCATGTACGAAGCCTTCCACGACATCTGGCCCGTGCGCGAAGCGCGCGACGGCGAACGCAAGCCTGTCGATGTCGTCGGCCCGGTCTGCGAAACCGGCGATACGTTTACGCGCGCCCGCCCGCTGCCGCCGCTCGCCGCCGGCGATCTCGTGGCGTTCAAGACGGCCGGCGCGTACGGCGCCGTGATGGCGTCCACCTACAACGCGCGCGCGCTCGTGCCAGAAGTGCTGGTGCGCGGCGACCGCTTCGAGATCGTGCGGCGCCGCTGGAGCGTCGATGAACAGCTTGCGTTGGAGAGTATTCCGTCGTGGCAGTAAGCATGCGCCACGCCGCGGTTGCAGCCGCGCTCGCGCTCGCTGCTTGCGGGCAAAACGACCGGCAGGTCGGCGAATTTTCCAACGATCTGCTCGGCAACGAGATCATGGTCGAGGCCTTGCCCGATCCGGCGATCCCCGGCGTCGTCTGCCATCTCGGCTACTTCGACCGCAGCGTTCTCGATCGCGTGCGCCAGGGCAACTGGTTCGAGGATCCGTCGAACACCGCTGTGTCCTGCCAGCGCGTCGGACCGATCGATCTCAAGGGCATCCCGCTCGACCGCAAGGGCCAGGAGATTTTCAGCCAGCGCGAGAGCCTCTTCTTCAAGCGCATTGCGCTGCGGCGCGTCGTCGATCTGCAGAACCGCTCGCTGATCTACGTGTCGCATTCGCGCGAAGTGATCGAAGGCTCGGCCAAGATCAGCCTCTCCAGCGTGCCGCTGACGGCGGAAGAAGCGGCGACGGCGCGGCCGCGATGACCTGGTGACCTTTGTGTCTTCCTTTGTGTCTTTGTGTTTTGAAACACGAAGGGCACGAAGGAAGACACAAAGGTCACGAAGGCCTATGCCCCCATCGAGTACGGGCCGCCGCGTTCGATGCCGCGCTTGTAGGCCGGGCGGGCGTGCATGCAGTCGAGGTAGGCGTTGGCGTTGGCGTATGGCGTGAGCTTGCCGAAGGCGCGCGCGACTTCCAGCACGAAACTGATCTGCACGTCGGCGGCGGTGAAGGTCTTGCCGACGAGGTAGTCGCGGCCTTTCAGCGAGGCATCGATGTAGCCGAGGTGATTGGCGATCTCGCCCTCGATGCGCGGCTGCAGCGGCGCGCCGGCTTCGCCAAGGCGCATGGTGTAAAGCTGCAGCATCAGCGGCAGCATGGCCGAGCCTTCGGCGTAGTGCATCCAGTGGAGGTAGCTGGGCCACTCCTCCGCATCGGGGCGCACCGCGAAGCTGCCGCTGCCGTGCCAGCGCGCGAGGTAGTCGAGAATGGCGCCCGACTCCGCGATGACGCGGCCGTTGTCCTCGATCACCGGCGACTTGCCGAGCGGATGGATCGCCTTCAGCGATTCCGGCGCCAGCCGCGTCGTCGCATCGCGCTGGTAGGGCACGATTTCGTACGCCAGCGCCAGCTCCTCCAGCATCCAGAGAATGCGCTGCGAACGGCTTTCGTTGAGATGATGCACCTTGATGGTCATGGATGTTTCCTCAGGCAAAGAACGTCAAAACAAAATTCTCTTTGTGATCTTCGTGTCTTCCTTTGTGACCTTCGTGTCTAAACACAAAGGCACGAAGGAAGACACGAAGGGCACGAAGAGTCATGCGTACTGCGCAAAGTTGAGTCTCAGGCCCGGTCGGGGCCAGCGCGCCTTCACCAGCTTGCCGGTGGCCGAGAGCGTCACGTACGCGTCGCGCATGTCGGCGCCGCCGAAGGCGATGTTGGTGACGAGGATGTCCGGGAATGCGTGATGCTCCCACTTCCCGTCGGGCTCGATGGCGGTGACGCCGCCGTTGAGGATCGTCGCGACGCACACGCGCCCGTCCGCTTCGACAGCGAGGCTGTCGAAGAAGACGTGGCCCGGATAGGTGAAAACGTGCCGGCCGACCTGCCCGAGCGGCGGCGGCGCCACTTCGGTTTCGCCGGTGCGATCCCACGCCCAGAGTTTGCCGGTGTCGGTTTCGGCGGCGTAGATCGTCTTTTCGTCCGGCGAGAGACCGATGCCGTTGAAGCCGGTGCCGCCGTAGGCGACTTCAGTGATCTTCGAGCCGTCAGGCCTGGCGCAGTAAATGCCGCCGCGATCGAGCGAGCGGGCGTAGGTCTTGCCGAGGTCGCTGAACCAGAGATTGCCGGCGCGATCGACGACGATGTCGTTGGGACCGGACAGTTTGTACTCGCCGACGGTGTCGTACACGCGCTCGACCTTGCCGGTGTTGAGATCGATGCGCTCGATGCGCCCACCGGAATAGGTCTTCGCGGCGTGGCCGGGGATCGTCATGCCGCCGACGTCGTGCCAGACGAAGCCGCCGTTGTTGCAGAGGTAGAGCGCACCGTCCGGCCCCAGCGCGAGGCCGTTGGGCCCGCCGCCGGGCGTGGCGATGACTTCGCTCCTGCCCTTCCAGCAGCGCGTGACGGTTCCGCGTTTGATTTCGACGAGGATCGCCGAGCCGTCCGGCATGACGACCGGACCTTCGGGAAACTGCAGCCCCTCGGCGATGACCTCGAATTCCATGCCGGCCTCTCCCTCTCGTGAATTGGGGAGACCCTACCGGGTTTTCAAAGGGCGCCTACGTCGCGCGCTCCAGAATTCGGAACGTCATGGCGTGGTCGTCGCCGTCGCCGGCGGGCGCGTCGCAGGCAGAGACTTCGCGCCAGACACGGCCGTCGAGTTTCGGGAAGACGGTGTCGCCCGCCACGCTGGCGTGGACTTCCGTGAGGTGAATGCGATCGGCCAGCGGCAGCGCCTGGCGGAAGATGTCGGCCCCGCCGACGATCGCGATCTCATCGACGCGCCGCGCCGTGGCTCTGGCCCGGGCGCAGGCCAGCGCTGCGTCGAGAGATGAAAACGTCCAGGCGCCCGTGGCGCGGAGCGCTGCATCGCGCGTGACGACGATGTTGTCGCGACCGGTCAGCGGCGCCTTCAGCGCGGCCCACGTCTTCCGGCCCATGACGACGGGCTTGCCCATGGTGATGGTGCGGAAACGCGCCATGTCCGTGCGCAGCTTCCACGGCGTCGCGCCGGCGGCGCCGATCACGCCGTTGCTGGCGCGCGCGACCACGAAGGCGACGCGCGCGCGCACCGGCGCTACATGCCCATGGCGGAGGGTTCGAGCGACACCGGCGTCAGCGACTCGCCGACCAGCGCGTTCCGGTCGCGCAGCGGCGCGTTGGTCTGCAGCGCGCGGTTGGGATCGATCATCGCCGCCTGGTTGATCGGGCCGGCGGCGCCGCCGGCGTAGAGTTCGCCGTCGGACACCACGCCCGCGCAACGCGCGCGCATGGCTTCGGAGATGTCGATGGAGACGCGCGAGGTGGCGTAGCCCGGCAGCGGCTTGTCGAGCGTCACGTAGATCAGCGTGCCCGGCCCTGCCGACGCCGCGACCGGTTGCGGGCCGCCGCGCACTTCGAGAATGCACAGCGAGCCGAAGCCCTGATCGGCCGCGGCCATGTCGATGCGATAGGTTTTCGGGAAATGCCGCTCATAGACGGCGTAGCGCCAGCCGGCCGAGAGTTCGCCGCCCGCGACCCACGCGCCGGGCGCTTCCAGATCGCCGCTTTCGGCGGACTTCCACATACCGACCAGGAACGACGCCGGGTACATGACGCCGAGCGTCGCG
>Ga0187894_10006600_pt1 | contig 11315 bp, 7 predicted proteins | sample GBC1701081metaG_FD_136650 | JGI IMG/M metagenome (GOLD analysis project Ga0187894, IMG submission 136650) | White microbial mat communities from a lava cave in the Kipuka Kanohina Cave System on the Island of Hawaii, USA - GBC170108-1 metaG ...
ACGGCCGCGCAGTTCGCGTGGCGGAGGTACTCCGGGAGGGCGGCGACCACCTCCGCGCGGAGACGGTCGTCGTTGGACTCCCGCGGGTTGAGGGCGAGCGCCACGCGCTGGTCGATACCGTAGCGCGCGGCCCGGTCGTGCTCGAAATTGAGGAGGTGGTTGAAGTAGTCGAAGAAGCTCCCCGGGTGGCGACGCGGCTCGCCCAGCCAGAACGCGGGCTCGAGGATGCGGACGATCCCCGCCACCGACATCCGCTCGTAGTCGTCCGTGGTGCGGGCGTACATGTGGCAGTGCGGGTCGCAGATCCTCATGGTTGCGGCGTCTCCTCCTCCACCGGGATCACGCGGGCGATCTCGGGGACCTCCTCCGAGATGGCGCTCTCGATCCCGTAGCGGAGCGTGATGTCCACGCCGGGGCACCCGACGCACGCGCCGATCAGGCGCACGTACGCGGCGTCCCCCTCCACGCGGACCAGCTCCACGCCTCCGCCGTCCACGCTCAGGGCCGGCGCGAGGCGGCGCAGGACGTCCCGCACCTTCTCGGCGACCGTCGGCTCCATCCTGGTAGGCCCCCAATCGTAAACGAATGGCCCGTCCCGCGGCCCGGTACGGCGGGAGAGGGCGACGAGCGCGTAGACTTTCGGGAAGCCATGGCGGACGACGAGAAGCAGCCCGAGGCGTTCCGCCTTGCGGGCGACCGGCTCGGGAAGTTCGTCATCCTGCAGGAGCTGGGGCGGGGCGCCATGGGCGTCGTGTACGAGGCGTTCCAGGAGGACCTGCGGCGCAAGGTGGCGCTGAAGATCCTCCCCGCCAACATCACGCTCGACGCGAAGCAGGTCCAGCGGTTCCGCCGCGAGGCCGAGTCCGCGGCGCGGCTCCGGCACGACAACATCATCGCGATCTACGAGGTGGGCGAGATCGACGGGACGCACTACTTCGCAATGGAGCTGGTCGACGGGCGCCCGTTCTCGGCGTTCGTTTCCCGCGACGCCGAGTCGATGGAGGCGGCGGTGCGCGTCGCGCGCGACGCCGCGCGCGGGCTCGCGCACGCCCACGAGCGGGGCGTGATCCACCGAGACGTGAAGCCGGGGAACATCCTCGTCGCCAAGGACGGGCGGACCGTCGTGACCGACTTCGGCCTCGCGCGCCTCTCCGAGTCCGCGAGCCTGACCTCGACCGACGCGATCGTCGGGACGCCGAAGTACATGAGCCCGGAGCAGATCCTGCCGCGGGGGGAGCCGATCGACGGCCGCGGCGACGTCTACTCCCTCGGCGCGACGCTCTACGAGATCGTCGCGGGGCGCCCGCCGATCCTCGCGCCGAGCGTGCAGGCGTTCATCAAGGCGGTCCTCGACGAACCCGCGCCCTCCCCCAGGAAGTTCAACCGCGCGGTGCCGCACGAGCTGGCGACGATCCTCCTGCGCTGCCTGGAGAAGGACCCCAAGGACCGCTACGCCTCGGCGGCGGCGCTCGCGGACGACCTCGACCGCCTGCGCCGGGGCGAGCGCATCCTCGCGCGCCCGAAGACGTTCGCCGCGCGCGGCGTGACTCTCGTGCGGCGCCACCGCGTGCTCACCGCGCTCGCCATCGTCTCGGTCGTGGCCGTCGGCGCTCTCCTGGTGACGATGCAGCTCGCGAAGGATCGCGACTTCCAGGTGGAGCTGGGCCGGATCGCGGCGGAGCGGGACCTGACGCGCGCGGTGGATCGCGCCGAAGAGCTCTGGCGGGCGAACCCGGGGCGCGCCGAAGTCGCGGAGGCGCGGGCGCGCGCGTACGGCAACCGCGCGCGCGCGCGGAACGAGTCGGGCGATCTCGAGGGGGCTCGGGGGGACTGGGAGGCGTGCGGCGCCCCCGATCCGTTCTGGTACCCGCTGGTCCTCGTCGAACTGAACGAGCTGGAGGCCGCGCGGCGGATCGCCGAGGCGAGACCGAAGGACGACGCGGGCGCCGCGCTCACGCGCGCGCGGATCGCGCTGGTCGAGAAGCGGTACCTCGAGGCGATCGACCTGCTCGAGCCGGCGTTGCAGCGCGACCCCCACCCCCTCGCGCTCCTGACGGTGGGACTGGCGTGGAGAGGGGACGGGAACCGCGACGAGGCGTTCCGGGCGCTGAAGCTCGCGAACGAGCGGGGGGACGACGTCCGCGAGAGCTGGGTGCGCGCCAAGATCGAGTACTGGTGGAACGACGCCCGCGCGCGGAAGAACCCCGAGATCGCGGCGGCGTTCACGCTGGTCGGCGGCGCGGCGCGCGAGGCGCTGAAGGACCTCTCCACGTTCTGGGCCGGGATGACGCGGCGCCAGGCGAGCCACGTGGAGGAGTACGTGAGCGTCGTCCTCGCCCTCGCGGGGAGGCCCCCCGGCACCCTCGTGGCCGTGCTCAAGGCGGACGCGGAGCGGCAACTCAGCGCCGCCGCGACGCCGGCCGAGAGGGTGAAGGGGAAGCTCCTTTTGGCGGTCGCGCTGCAGAACGGCGGCGAACGGGCGGCGGCGAAGGACGCGCTCGACGAGGCGGCGATGGCGGGCGACGAGACGCTCATGCCGTACGTCCTGTGGGGGCTCTCCCTGCTCGCCCGGGCGGAGGACGACGTCCGGCAGGCGGTCGACAACGCGATCGACGCGGTCGAGGCCGCCGAGACCGTGGCCGGATGCCCCGAGCTCCGCCGGCTCGTCCGGAACGGCGCGTTCCTGGGGGAGGAGGCGCTCGACCGGGGCGAGCTCGACGCGGCGCGGCGCGCGGCCGGCTACCTCGAGCAGTTCGTCGCGAAGCACCGGGAGCTCGCCGACGCGTGCGCCGAGCTCCTGCGCCGCGTCAGGGCTTCTTGAGCCGCTCCAGCTCTTCCGCGGTCACGCGCCGGATCTCGAACGTCTTCGTGAGGACCGTGATCCTCTTGTCGGCGCCGTTCGCCCGTCCTTGGAGCAGCACCTGCCCCAGGCCGCGCGCGCCGAAGTACTCGTACTCCTGGTCCGTGCCCGGCACCTTGAACGCATCGGAGGCGAGGTGGGGTCCCGCCTCGAGCGCGGTGGGGAGATTGCCGTGCTCGTGCTGGTACCGGCGCAGGTAGATCTTCAGCCGGAGGACGCGGGCGATGCACGCCTTGGCTTCCGCGTCGCGCGGCCCGGGCCCCACGGTCTCTACGATCTCGGGCTCGCGCGCACTCTCGCCGGCCGTCACCCCCAAGGTTGCGAGCGCACCGCCGACGACGATCCCCCCGAGCACGAGTCCGTTGGTGTCGATGGCGCCGTGCGACTTCCAGTGCACGCCCGCGTCGTCGACGACCCGCCAGCCGATGCGCCCGTAAAGGTGGCGCACGAGGTCCTCGACGGCGGGCAGCTCGTAGATGCCGCCGCCCTGGTCGGGCTGCTGCAGCGACTGCAGGATCGGCATCACGGTGTCGTAGTAGAAGGCGAGCATTCTCGGCACGTCGAGATACGACACGCCCAACGCGCCCTCCGGGACGCGGGTGCGCAGCCTCTGGAAGTCCGGGTTGTCGAGGATCGAGGGCTTCGCGCCGCGCTTGACCGCCATGAACCGCTGGAAGCTCAGCGGGAACGGCGCGATGAGCAGCTTGCCGTCCACGATGCCGAACGTGGGGGCCACGGGCACACCCCCGAGCCGCGAGTCGCCGAACGGCACGATCCGGACCGATGCGTCCCCGAGCTTGGCGGACCGGATCCCGACGCCGTCGGGCATCGGGATCGCCGCGCAGAGCTTCCCGAGGGACTGCTCGAGCGCCGCCGGATCGCGCGCGTCGAACACGAGCGCGATGTCCGGGATGATCCCCTGGTTCGTCGAGACGATGAGCCCCGCCTCGGGGCCGAGGAGGTCGAGCAGGTCTTCGCGGAGCCGGAGGCCGGTCACGGCGCGGAACGCGGCCTCGGCCGGCACGCCCGCCCCGCTGGTCGTGGCGATCACGTTCCAGATCGCGGGGACGTCGAACCGGCCGCAGGTCACGTAGAAGGTGTTCCGCGGCGCGAACGCCAGCGCCGAGCAGGTCGCCGGCGCGCCGGGCGCGGCGAACAGCAACGCGAGGCCGCGGCGTTCGCCCTCGAAGAGGAGCGACGTCGTGGACGTGATGCCGGTCCCGTCCACGCCGGAAACCAGCGCCAGGGTGCGCATCGTGTCGAGCCCGGTCACGGCGAGGCCCTGCCGGGCGGCGTCGGCGAACGGGCCCAGGAGCGGCGCGAACGCGTCGAGCGCGCGGTCGAAGTGGAGCGTGAACGCCATCGTCCGCGTGCCCGGACTCACGAGCGCGAGCGCCGCCTTGTGGCGCGGGTCGTTCGAGAGCGAGTCCGCGCGCGCGTCGAGCCCCCGGTCGATCATGTCCCGAAGCCGCGCCTCGCTCGTCGTGACCGCGACGAACGGGCCCACCGGCCCGGCGAAGAGCGTCACGCGCCCCGCCTGCGTGCGCACGTAGCCGACGCCACGGTGCTCCCCCCGCTGGAACATCTCGTCGGCGACGCGGTCGATGTCGCCGAACGCGTCGCCGCGGAACTCGAGGACCTTTGCGGCGACCGCGCGCCGGATCGTCTCCAGCGCGTACGCGGGGTCCCCCTCGACGCCGAACGCGACGGCCGCGTCGACGTACACCGGCGGCTCGAGCGCGCCCACCACCGCGGCGGAGAACGCGCCCTTGATCCGGAACGAGCGCTTGCCCTTCGCGTCCTCGTACCGCACGTGGACGAAGGTGTCCGACGGCGAGAGGTCGCTCTCGAGCGTGAGCCGCGCGGCGTGTCCCAGCGGCAGGTTCATCGAGGTGAACGAGTTCTCCTGCGCGCGCGTGCGGGCGATCACCTCCTGCAGCGCCGGCTCGGCGAGGCAGCGGTAGTAGCAAAGCTCCTTCGCCTCGGCGGCGGTGGGGGCGCGCAACTCGAGGAACAGCGGCGTCTCCGGCGGAAGCAGGTCCGAGAGCGAGTTCGGCTCGGCGGCGAACGCCGCGGCCGCGACGAGGAGGAGGGCGAGGAGGGCTCGGGAGCGCATGGGCGAAGGCGTTCCTGATCACACGGCGTGCCCGACGGGATGTTCGCGACACAGGCGCAACCGCTTGTCTTGGAACGATTTATGGAGGGGCTCGGGGACCGGCGGCGGCGCGCGCCGTACGGGTCGGGCACGGTGAGCGAAAGGCGTACAGCCCCGCGCCGGGCGGTCCGATAAGGGAGGGGACCCATGGACGCCACGTCGCTGGGCCGTCTCTGCATCGAAAAGGGCCTCATCACCGAGAAGGACCTCGAGCGCTGCCTCGGGATCCAGAAGACGGGGGAGACCTGGCGGCGGCTCGGCGAGATCCTGCTGAGCGAGGGTCTCCTCACCGGCACCGCGCTCGCGAACCTGCTCCGGATCCAGCAGTCGATGCGCGACGAGTCGCGCCGGGGGCGCTCGGAAGCCATCACGGAGCCCCCGAGCAGCGAGCTCGGGTGGCTGCTCTCCGAGGCGAGGGCCTCGGGGGCCTGCGCGCTCCTCGTCGGCGCCGGGCGTCCGCCCGTGTTCCGGCACGTGGGCCGCCTCGAGGTGCAGAGCGGTCCCCCGCTCCTCGCGGACCAGGTGGAGGCGATGCTCATCGACGCGCTCCCCGCGGAGATGGTCGATCGCGCCCGGGCGGGAAGCTTCCACGAGGGGATCGCCGAGGTGACGGGCTCGGGGCGCGTGCGCGCGACGGTCTACCGGGAGTCCGGAGGGTTCGCGGCGTCGCTCCGGCCGATCCTCCCGGCGACCGCCGAGCTGGGCTCCCTCGGGGTGCCGCCGGCCGCGCGGGAGCTCGTGCGCGGGCGGAGCGGCCTCGCTCTGGTCGCGGGGCCCGCGCTCTCCGGGCGCACGACGACGCTCGCCGCGCTGCTCGAGTCGATCAACGTCGCCCACGCCTGCCACATCGTCACCATCGAGCGGCCGTCCGAGATCCTCCTCGAACCGAAGCGGGGCCGCATCAGCCGGTTCGAGCCGGAGGAGGGCGCGAACGTGACCGAGGCGGCCGAGAGCGCGCTGCGCGCCGACGCCGACGTGATCGCGTTCGGCTCGCTCGACGAGCCCGCGGCCGTTCTCGCCGCGCTCGTCGCCGCCGAGGCGGGCAAGCTCGTCCTCGGCGTCATGACGGCGCCGTCCGCTTCGGCCGCGGTCTCGCGCCTGCTCGACGCGCTGCCCCCGCGCCGCGCCGCGGCCGGGCGCGCGCTGTTCGCCACGTGCCTCCGCGGCGTGCTGGCGCAGCGACTGCTCCCGTCCGCGGACGCGAAGGGCCCGGAGATGGCGAGCGAGCTGCTCCTCGCGACGCCGGTCGTCGCCACGCTCGTGCGCGAGAACCGCCTCGCCCAACTCGCCGGGGCGATGGCGACCGGCCGCGGCGAGGGGATGGTCTCGCTCGACGACTCTCTCGTGCGCCTCCTCCGGCGCGGGCGCGTGACGTTCGAGGCCGCCACGGCGCACGCGCAGGACCCGGCGCGCTTCACCGAGGCGCTCGGGGGGAGGCGGGAGTCCGTCCATGCCGGAGATTGAGGCCTTCCTCCGCGCGCTTCGGGACGGGGACGCCTCCGTCCTCCACCTCCGCGAGGGGTCGCGCGCGTTCTGGCGGGTCGGCGGGGATCTCGTCGTCCGAGGCGAGCGCCTGCCCGACGGCGAGGAGTTCGAGGCGATGATCCTCGAGCTGCTCCGGCGGGCGGGGCCGGACCGCCTCCCCCAGTCCGACCACTTCGACTTCAGCTTCGTCTCCGGGGAGGTGCGGTTCCGTGCGCACGTGTTCCGGAGCCGGGACGGTCTGAACGCCGTCCTGCGCCGGGCTCCCACGATGGTCCCCGCCCCCTCCGAGTTGGGTCTGCCCGGTCCGGTGGTCGAGCGACTCTCCGGCGGCGGCCTCGTGCTGATCTCCGGCCCCGCGCAGTCGGGGAAGACGACGACGGCGGCGGCCCTGCTCGACGCCGTGAACCGCGCGGCGCCGCGCTACATCGTGGTCGTCGACGACCCCACCGAGCACGAGTTCACGCCCCGCTCGGTGATCCATCGCATCGAGGTCGGCGTCGACGCCCCGGACCCGGCGACGGCGCTGCGCATCGCGGTCGCGGCGCGGCCGGACGCGCTCTTCGCCGGGGACGTGCGCGACGCCGAGTCCGCGCGCCTCGCGATCCACGCGGCCGACGCCGGCGCGCTGGTCTTCGCGACGGTGCGCGCCGACGGCGTCGTGGATGCGATCGACCGCCTGCTCGAGCTCGTGCCGGAAAACCAGCGTCCGGCGACCCGCTCGGTCCTCGCCGGAGCGCTCCGACTCGGGCTCCACCAGGTGCTGCTGCGTCGCGCGAGGGTCGGCGGTCACGTCGCGGCCTTCGAGGTGCTCGTGGCGACGAAGGGAGTCCAGACGCTCATCCGCGAGGGGCGCGTGCCGGACATCGCTTCGGCGATGCAGCGGGGCGCGTCGTCCGGCACCCGGAGCCTCGAGGACGCCGTGGAGGCGCTCGTCGCGGCGGGGGTGGTGACCGCCGCCGACGCGTCCGCGCTCCCGCGCGCGCGCCTCGCGGTCAAGGCTTGACGCCGTACTTCTCGAGCTTGTCGTAGAGCGCGCGGCGCGAGATCCCGAGCCGCTTCGCCGTCTCCGCCTTGTTCCCGCCGGTGAGCTTCAGCGTCTCGAGGATCGCCTGTCGCTCGAGATCGCGGAGCGCGCGGCCTCCGAGAGGTCCGCGCTGGGAGGACGGCGCGGCGAGGGGGGCGTCGGCGAGGTGCCGGAGCAGCTCCGGGCCGATCACCCCGTCGCCGAGCGCGACGAGGCGCTTCACCTCGTTGTCGAGCTCGCGGATGTTCCCGGGCCACGGGTACGCCGTGAGGAGCTTGAGCGCGGCCGCGCTGAGCGTCTTCTTCGGCACCCCGGCCGCCGTGCAGGCGCGCTCGAGGAAGTGCTCCAGCAGGGGCTCGATGTCCTCCCGTCGTTCGCGCAGGGGCGGTAGCCGCACGTGGAGGACGTTGAGGCGGTAGTAGAGGTCCTCGCGGAACCCCCCCGCCTCGACGGTCGCCTTCAGGTCGCGGTTCGTCGCGGAGATCACGCGCACGTCGACGTGCTCGACGGACGTGCTCCCCACCTTGCGCACCTCGCCCTCCTGGAGCGCGCGCAGGAGCTTCGTCTGCATCGTGGGCGACATCTCCCCGATCTCGTCGAGGAAGAGCGTGCCGCCGTGCGCCCGCTGGAAGAGGCCGTCGCGCGTCTTCTCGGCCCCCGTGAACGCGCCCCGCGTGTGGCCGAAGAGCTCGCTCTCGAGGAGCGTCTCGGGCACCGCGCCGCAGTTCTCGGAGAGAAACGCCATGCTCCCGCGGGGGCCGTTCCGGTGGATGGCGCGGGCGATCAGCTCCTTCCCCGTCCCGCTCTCGCCCTCGATGAGAACGGTCAGATTCGTCGGGATGATCCGGTCGACGACGGAGAACACCTCGCGCAGCGCCGGGCTGTTCCCGATGATCTCGGCGTAGTCGTACTTGTACTGGTCGCGCGGCTTGAGCGCACGGAGCCGCGCGCGGTACGCCTCCATCTCCGCGTTGCGCTCGGCGACTTCGCGCGCGAGCCCGGCGTTCAGCTCCTCGAGCCGCTTCCGGTGCGCCTCGTTCTCCTCGAAGAGCCGGGCGTTCCCGATCGCGATGGCGGCGAGGTCGCGGAACTCGTGCAAGAGCGCCATGTCCTCGGGGCTGAACTCGGCGTCGCGGAACCGGTGGTCGACGTAGACCGCGCCGATCGTCGCCCCCTGGAGCTGGAGCGGGGCGCAGAGCACGGAACGCAGCTTCATCTCGCCGATGGACGCGCTGTCGAGGAAGCTCTGGTCCTCCGACGCGTTATCGGTCAGGACCGTCTCCGCCTTCTCCATCGCGCGACGCAGGATCGACCGGCTCAGCTTCCCCGCGGGCTTGCGCACGTCCTCGCGGTCGAAGTTGCGGGCCGCCTCGACGCGTCCCTCGTCGACGTCGCCGAGCCACACGAACGCGCGCTCGGCGCGGGTCAGCTCGACGATCCCGTCGAGCGTCATCGCCAGCACCTTCCCGAGGTCGCGCTCCGACGCGATCGACTTCGCCACGGCGAGCATGTGCTTGTACCGGGCCGCGAGCGCCGCATCGTCGGACCGGGACTTGCCGAAGAGCGCCATGGTCAGCGTTCGACCCTCGCGCGGGCGTGGACCTTGCTGCGGAAGGACTCGGCCAGGCGCGCGGTCGTCTCGTAATGCGCGAAGGGAGTGATCAGGTAGACGCGGTGGCTGTGGGCGGCGACGACGTCGAGCAGCTCCTCCGCGATGCGGAGGCCCTCCTCGCGCCCGGCCTTCCCCGAGAGGCCGCGCATCCGCTGTCGCACGCGCGCGGGCACGCTCATGCCGGGCACCTCGTTGTGGAGGAACTCCGCGTTCTTCTCGGAGACCACGGGCATGACGCCGAGGTAGATCGGCACCGCCATGTCGCGCGTCGCCGCGAAGATCTCCGCGATGCGCTTCTCGTCCCAGCACGGCTGGGTCAGGCAGAAGTGCGCGCCCTCCGCGACCTTCCTCTCGAGGCGCTCCACCTGGACGTGGAGGTGACGCACGTTCGAGTTGAACGCGACGCCGATGCGGAAGCGGGTCGGCCGCTGGATGGTGGCGCCGGCCGCGTTGATGCCGCGGTTGAGCCCCGACACGAGGTTCACGAGCCCGAAGGAGGTGATCTCGTACACCCCCTTGGACCCGAGGTGGCCCACGACGGAGACCGGGTCCCCCGTGATGCAGAGGATGTAGTTGAGGCCCAGCGCGCAGGCCCCCATGATGTCGGACTGGAGCCCGAGGAGGTTCCGGTCGCGGCACGTGAAGTGCACCAGCGGCTCCACGCCGGCGTGCTGCTTCATGAGCGAGGCCATCGCCACGTTCCCCATGCGGGGCGAGGCGAGCGGGTTCTCCGCCACGCTCACGAGATCGACGCCGACCTCCCGCAACCTCCGCGCGCCCTCGATCGCCCCCTCGAAGTCGAGCCCTCGCGGGGGATCCAACTCGGCCACGACGGAGGGCTCCGTCGGCGGGCGATCGAGGAACGACGGCGGGAACACCGGCTCCGCCCCGACCTCGACCCTCGGCGTCGGCGGCAGCGGTTTCTCCGGGCGGACGCGCAGCGACTTCCCCGCAAGCCGCGCGGCGATCATGGCGATGACCTCCGGCGTCGTCCCGCAGCAGCCGCCGACGAGGTTCGCGCCGAGCCCCACGAGCTTCTCCGCGGCGTCCGCGAGGTAGTCCGAACGCTTCAGGTACATGAAGCGCCCGTCCACGAGGTCCGGCGCGCCCGCGTTGAAGAACGCGCTGAGGGGCTTGCCGGTGCGCGGAGCGAAGTCCTGGAGGATCTCGAGCACGAGCCGGGGGCCTCGGCCGCAATTCACGCCGACCACGTCGGCGCCGAGGCGCCAGATCTCGGTGAGCGACGCCACGGGTTCGTCGCCGTCGAACGAGCCGGTGCGCTCCAGGAACGCCATCTGCCCGATCACCGGGAGGTCGCACGCCGAGCGCGCCGCGTCGTACGCCAGCTTGATCTCGCGGAACGTCGTGAAGGTCTCGAGCAGGATCACGTCGGCGCCCGCGTCGGCGAGGGCGGTCGCCTGTTCCCGGAAGTGCGCCTGCGCCTCGGCCGGCTTGATCCCGCCCGGGCCGATCGCCCCACGCGACATGGGACCCATCGCGCCGGCCACGAAGACCTCGCGACCCTGGGCGGCGCGCTTCGCCAGGGCGACGCCGGCCTGGTTGATCTCGCGCACCTTCCCTTCGTGACCGTGGTGCGAGAGCCGCTCCGCGTTGGCGCCGAAGGTGTTCGTCTCGACGAGCCTCGCGCCGGCCGCGATGTAGTCGGCGTGGACCCGCTCGATCACCTCCGGCTGGAGGAGGTTGAGCGCCTCGAAGGAGCGCCCCATCGGGTACCCGCGCTCGTAGAGGAGCGTCCCCATCGCCCCGTCTCCCACGACGGGCCGGTCGCGGATGGCGTCTAGAAACTGCACAGCCAAGTGCGCATTTTCGCAACACTCGGCGGGTCGTTCAAGTCGAGGAGGCGGCGACCTGGTCGCGGAACGCGCGCGCCGCGGGGCTCAGAAACCCCTCCTCGCGCGCGACCAGGTGGAACTCGCGCGCGACGGCGAAGCCGCGCACCTTGACGCCGACGAGGGAGCCGTGCTCGAGCTCGTCCCGCACCGAGAGATCGGACACGAACGCGACGCCGATCCCGGCCCTGACCGCCGCCTTCATCGCCTCCGCGCTCCCGACCTCGCAAGAGACGTCGAGCGCATCCATCTCCACCTTGCCCGCCGACTGCTCGAGAGCCGCGAGGGTCGCCGTCCGGGTTCCCGAGCCCTCCTCCCGCATCACGAGC
>Ga0187894_10006601_pt1 | contig 11312 bp, 10 predicted proteins | sample GBC1701081metaG_FD_136650 | JGI IMG/M metagenome (GOLD analysis project Ga0187894, IMG submission 136650) | White microbial mat communities from a lava cave in the Kipuka Kanohina Cave System on the Island of Hawaii, USA - GBC170108-1 metaG ...
ATCCAGGTCGGCGATGGCCGTCACCGCGCCGAATCGCACCACCAAACCTCGAACTGCTAGTCCATGGCGGCGGGCACCCGGGTCCTTCGGACCACGCCCGCCACTGGCGGCGGGGACCCCAGCCCCGCCGCAGGCAATGCTGTCGCGGCGGGCACCCGGGTCCTTCGGACCACGCCCGCCAGACGTGGTGGTCAACGGCGAGCTACTCGGGGCCGCCAGGAAGCCAGGCCGTCCGGCTTGGCGACCACCACCGCAGTGAGGATGAGTCCCGTCACCAGCAACTGGTACCGGCCGAGACCGATCGCTCGGTCCAAAGTGTCGAACACCAGGCCACCTCCGATGAAGAGACCGCCCACGACGGCACCACTGACCCGGGTGATCCCCCCCAGGTGGGCCACGGCAAGCAGCGAGAGCGAGGCTGCGATCCCAAACGATCCGAAGGACAGACGACTCTGCGAGTATGCGATGAGGGATCCGCCCACGCCGGCAACGAAGGCCGAGAGGGCGAAGGTCGCGATGCGTATCCCCCCAACGCGCACCCCGCAGGCGGCCGCCGCCACCTCGTCGTTGCGCACGGCCAGGGCAGTGTGTCCGAAGCCGCTCGCTCGCAGTCGGGCCACGCCCACACCGGCGGCTGCAGCCACGGCGAGGACGAACAGACCGAAAGCCAACGATGTGGGGGGTCCGAGTCCCAGATCCGGAACTTCGGCGCCGCCGAAGCCTCCGGTGAGGGTTGGGTTCCTAAAGACCAGACCCTCGAGGGCCACCGCCGAGGCGAGTGTGACCAGGGCGAGGCTGGTCCCTCGCACCTTCAGGGCTGGGAGGCTCACGAGCACGCCGAACGCGGTGGTAGCTGAGGCAGCCAGTAGGGGCGCCAGCGGGAATGGCACCCCCAGGCGCGTTCCCAGGCCGGTGAGAACGAAACCACCCAGGCCGGCGAAGGTCATTTGGGCCAGTGAGGTCTGGCCGGCGAAGCCGGTCAGGACGACAAGGGACAAGCAGGTGACGATCCCGATCAAGCTGGTAGTCAGGGCCAGCCGGCTCCGGTCGTCGAGGACCATCAAGGCCAGTACTCCGGCCCCGATGGCGCCGCCGGCCAGCAGCCCGATACGGCGAGGCGCCGCCGCCGCAGCCAGAGCGATTTCGCGCCGCGACCCTCGTTCCAGGCGCCGCCCCCGGCCGAGGGCCAGCGCCACCACCAGTACGACCAGGGGCAGAGCTTCCCGCAGGCCGGTTTCGGGCAGCCAGGGCCAACGGGACTGCGCCAACAACAGCAGAGACTGGCTGATTCCGATGCCGAGTCCTGCGACGGCCGCCAACGAGAACGACGCCATGCCAGCGACCACGGCGGCCACCAGAGCGGGGACGACCAGCAGCGACGACGAGGCCGGATCAACCCCCGTGATCGATCCGGCCGCAATGGCTCCGGCGCCTCCCAACGCTCCGGCCACCGCCCAGGTCCTGGTGGCCAGGCGAGTTGGGGAGTAACCCAGCAGCGCCACCATGGTGGTGTCCTCGGCGGCCGCTCGGCTCGCAAGCCCGAACGACGTGAAGCGCAGGAGAGCGCCCAGACCGAGGCTGGCGACCCCCACCAGGGCGGCCAGGATCAGCCGGTCGGCCGGCACGGTCGTACCGGCCAGGGCCACCGGGCCATTGGGAAGAAGGGATGGAACGAATCGGGCCGAGGTTCCGGCCGCCAGGGTGGCCACGGCTTGGATGGTGGTCAAGACTCCCACTGACGCCACCACCGACGAAATCGGCGACCGACCGGCCAGCGGTCGGAACACAATCAGATGGCTGGCTACGGCCACGCCGGCCGCAGCGGCCATCCCGCCGAGCAAGGACAGTAGGGAGCCCACCGCGGGGCGAAGGGCCACGAAGGCGTAGACGCCGGTCATAGCCATGGCTCCGTGGGCCACGTTGACCACCCCGGTGGTCCGATGGACCAACACCAACCCCAGGGCCAGCGACGCGAAAACAGCCCCGGGCCCCAGACCCAGAAGAGCAAAAGCGGCCACCTCGGAAAGGAGGTTTCCGTCGATGCGAAAGAGTACCGACAGTAGGGGGCTCCGCCCCCGACACCCCCCGAAGCCAAACCGCAGCCGGGGGCAGAGCCGCCGACTGGAAGACTGAAGCAATGTCCCAAGTCTGCGATAGCACTCGGACCTCGGCCCGGCCCCGCCGGGTCATGACCGGTCTGGTCCTGCTGGTGAGTCTCGTTGCGGTCGCCTGTTCGAAAGACCAGTCCCAGGGGGGCGCAGCGCCCACCGGTCCGCCGGTGGTGGTGGGTCTCATCAACCAGCAGGACGCTCCCACCGGTTCGTTTCCGGAGGTTCGCAGTGCAGCCCTCGACGCCGTCGCCTACGTGAACGGATCCCTCGGGGGGATAAAGGGAAGGCCCTTGCGCCTCGATGTCTGCACCACCGTCGGCACCCCTGAGTCGTCCCAGGGGTGCGCCACCAAGTTGCTGGCTTCCAAGCCTGTGGCCGTGCTGGGGGGCGTGGACCTCGGGGCCGTAGCCTCGCTCCCAATTCTGAAGAAGGCAGAAGTGGCCTACGTGGGTGGCGCTCCCGCCCTGGGCGACGAACTTACGGCCCAGGATGCCTATCTGCTGACAGGAGGCGCGGCGGCCGACCTGTTGGGATCGGTCACCTACGCATTCGAAACCCTCAAGGCCAAACGGGTGGGAGCCCTTTACGTGGACTTGCCTGGTGTGCTTTCCACCGTTGTGGCCGCGGCGCCCACGGTGCTCAAGGCCCGGGGGGCGACGGCGGTGAAACTGGTGGCAGAAAAGGCCGACACCGCAGACTTCACGCCGGCGTTGCGTTCGCTGCAAGCGTTCGATCCCGATGTGATCCTGGTGGTCTTCGGGGCTCAGAGTTGTGCTCGGATCATGACCGCCCGCCAATCGCTGGGTTTGGATGCGGCGATGTTTTATCCCGGAGCCTGTGCCTCGGCCGACGTCGTGACGGCAGCAGGGCCAGGAGCCGAGGGGGCGTATTTCGCCAGCGGGTTTCTCTCCTTCGACGATCCCTCCGAGGAAGTGGCGGTGTGGCGCCAACGCAGCAAGGGACGCAGTTCGCTGGGCCAGGCCGGGTTCGCTTCGGTGATGAACATCCACGCTCTGGCCGAAGGGCTTAAGGGGGAGGTGACGGCCAAGGCGGTGGCCGACCGGCTGTCGGTGGCGAATCAGGAGAAGAACTTCATGGCCAATCCCTACACCTGTGACGGGCGCCAGGTACCGTTTCTCATCGCGGTGTGCAATGCCTCGGTGCGGATCCTGCGTTATTCCGACGGAAGCTTCGGCGATGTCGGCGGACGGTGGATCAATGGTGGCGACGTGCTCAAGATCGGTGGATGACCCGATCGGCGACAGCGATCTTGACGATGCCGCCGCCGCCCTTGTGCACGGCCGCTTCGCCCGCTGCGAGGCCATGTTGGCATGTTGTCGCCCGTCGCCCGAGGTTGCATTGTTGGGCGCCCGCCTGCGCCGGGATCAGGGGTGGCCGGCCGAGGCCGAGGTTCGGGCGCGAAGCGCCGTAGCCCTGGCCGGCGACCCGGTGGCCAGTGCGGTCCACGCCGCCATCCTGGGCGACCTGGGCAGAGACGCCGAGGCACACGGTGTCTTGAGCCGCCTGGCTGTTGATGAGTTCGCGACCTTGGCGGCTTCGCCCGGGTGGTTGCCCGCAGCGGTAGCCCTGGCCGAACTGTGCCGGGTCGCCGACGCCATCGAAGTCGCCCCGATCCTGGGGGCGCGCCTGCTTGCCCATGCCGACGCCACCGCACCTTCGGTGGGAGGCAGCGGCTGGTTCGGGTCTGTAGCCCGCGCCCTGGGGCTGCTGGCGGCCACTGAGGGCGACACCGACCGGGCCGCCGCCTACCTGGCCCGCGCCCTGGACGTCCATGTCCGGGCTGGCACCCCTTTGCTGGTGGCTCATACCCAGCGGGAATGGGCGGCCGTGCTTCGATGTCGGGGGAGACGAGGAGACTGGGAGCAAGCACAGGACCGCCTGAGCGAAGCGGAGTGGATCTACCGCCGGTTGGGGGTGGGCGCCCAAGCCAACCAAGCGCGGGTGGTTCTAAACCGCGGCGGGGATCAAGTCGACTTACCCGGTGAGGTGGTGCTGGCCCCACACTCGATCGGCCGATGGAGGTTCGGTTCGGCCGATCGTATTGAAGTGGTCGAAGCGGGAGCCGGGGCCGCGGATCTGGCCGTACTGGTGAGCCGACCGGGAACCCTGGTCCATGTCGAGGAGCTGATCTCGGTGACGCAGTCCCCTCCAGCCCGCGACCAATCGTGGGAACCCTGCGAGATCGTCCACTGCGACCGTCTCCGCGCCGCCGAGCAAGAGGCCCGTGGTAGCGGCGATCGTCTGGGCGAAGCTCTGGCCCGAGCCGAGCACGAGCAGGTGACGGCCGCAGTGGCCCGTCGGCCCACTTTGAGTGGGCGCGATGCGGCGCTAGATGCGGTAACCAGCCGGCTCCGCATTGCCATCGACGCTCTGGAGCGGGCGCAGCCGGATTGGGGGCGCCATCTCCGCCACACCGTCGCGATCGGGGTTTTGTGCGGGTACCAGCCGATGCGGCCGGTCACCTGGCTGAGGTGATGACCATCCCTGCGACGGTGCCGACTTCACCGACCCCGGCAGCGACCGACCTTGATGTCGACGCGACTGACGTCGGTGCGGACGCAACGGAAATGCTCGTTCGTGCCGCGCAGGCCGCTACCGCCGCCGCTCATCCCGACGATGCCAACACCGAGATCGTGCGGGCAGTATGCGGCTTCACGTCATGGGAGGCGGGCTATGTCGTGACACCTGTCGAGGCGGGTACCGGCAAAGAGCTTGACGTCGGGAGACCCGTAATTTCGGCCTGGGCATCAGCGGACACTCTGGCGCTCCGGGTCCTTCGTCAGGTGACGCTGGTCGGCGGGGTCCGTGACGGGGGCAGCCTGGTGGCGAGGGCGTTGAGCGAGAATCGCTGGGTGTCTTCGCCCGATGTGGGTGAAGCGGCTCGGGCCGCCGGGTTGGCCTGGGCGGCGGCTTTCCCGGTGGGACGGCCCGGCGATCGGGGCCGTTGCGCCTTCGTGTTTCTGGGTCCCGACGGGGGCCTACCCACCGAGGCGGCGGCCCGGTTGGTCTCGGCCGCGGTGGCCATGGCCGTGGCGGTCAGCGATCGCCAACTGCGCCTTGTCGCCGAAGCCCGGACGACCGCTCGCCAACCAAGCCCGAGTGACAGCCCGAGCGCCGCCGAACCACGCCCCGCTTCGCCGGCGCGCGCCGGCGGGGTGTCGCCCCGATCGGTCCGCGCCTTGCAATCGCTTCCGCACCCGGCCGGGGCTGAGGTCGACGCCCTCCGCCACGGTATCGACCGAGGTGAGCTCCGCCTCGTCTACCAGCCCATCGTCCGGCTCTTGCCGGCTGCGTCATCGCCCCCGGGTAACGGCGACGGCGATGGCGACGATGGCGCCCGGGTCTTGCGCCACGGCTTGGTCGGGTTCGAGGCGCTGGTGCGTTGGGACCACCCACGTCGCGGGCTGGTCGGACCGCTGGAGTTCGTCCCCCTGGCCGAGGCGAGCGGACTCATCGGGGCGCTCGGGCGGTTCGTGCTGGTGGAGGCCTGCCGGCAGGCGGCGGCCTGGCCGGGAGGTCCGGGCGCAGCGCGCATCAGCGTGAACGTCTCGGCTCACCAGCTGGCTAGTCCCGACTGGGCCGATGACATCGAAGCGGTACTGGCCGAGACTGGCCTGGATCCCAGGCGGCTGGTCCTCGAGATCACTGAGTCAGCGGTTATGGCCGATGTGGGTTTGGCCGCCGAGCGTCTGGCTGCGGTGCGCGTCGGCGGGGTCCGCATCGCCCTTGACGATTTCGGCACCGGGCAGTCGTCTCTCAGCTACCTGCGCACCCTGCCCGTCGACATCTTGAAAGTCGACAAGTCCTTCATCGACGGGCTGAGCCCGGATCCCCAGGAGTCGGCCGTGGCGCGCGCCGTTATTCAGATGGCAGCTCGCCTTGGCCTTGACGCCATCGCCGAGGGGGTATCGACAGTCGCGCAACTCGCCATGTTGCGCCGGCTCCGGTGCCCCTACGCGCAGGGCTATCTGTTCGCACGTCCCCTTAGCCGAGATGCGGCGGCCGACCTGGTAAGTCTTGCTGCTACAGGTGAGCCTCCGCCGCTGCCTTTACGGCCGCAATGATCCCTTGCCAGTCGGCGCCACCCTGGCGCGTAACGGTGACGAAGTCGTTCACCCCGAACAGCGAGGCCACGCCCGGCGTTTCGAACACGGCAGCGGCGAAGGGGTTACCGGCGGCGGCCTGGGCGTTCGGGAAGTTGATGGTGGAGGCCAAGCGGGTGTCGAGCACGAACTTCATCGCATTGGGATTCGGGGTGGGCGAAGCGGAAGCGGTAGCCATGACAGGCATCGTAGGGGTCCGCCGACGGTCGTTGTGAAGAACGGCCGCCCACTACGGTGAAGTCTGTGAACCCTACGGCCCGGTTCGCCGCCCTGGTCGCCCGACCGGAGGCGGAGATCGCTCTGGACGAAGCCGCGTTGGTGGTGGCTGCCCACGCTTATCCCGACCTCGATGTCGCGGCCGAGTTGGCCCGCATCGACCGGCTCGTACCCGACAGCATCCCCCGCCAGGACCTGGACGCCTGGAGCCATCTCATGTTTACCGAGCTCGGCTTCAGCGGCAACGTGGCCAGCTACTACGACCCCCAGAACTCCTTCCTCAACGATGTCGTCGGGTCCCGCCGAGGGCTGCCGATCACACTTTCCGTCGTCGGGATAGCGCTGGCCCAACGCCTCGATCTGACCATGGTCGGAATCGGGATGCCGGGCCACTTCCTGCTTCGCAGTGCCGAGGATGACGACGTGTTCGTGGATCCGTTCGCAGCCGGTCTACGCCTCGACCGCGCTGGTTGCCAGGAGCGCTTTCACGCCGTGATCGGAAGGGACGTGGCTTTTTCACCCGGCTACCTGGATCCGGTCGGTCCCCGGGCTTTGCTGACACGCCTGCTAGCCAATCTGAAGTCGATCTTCGCTCATAGCGGCGATTCGACTTCGCTCGAATGGGTGTTGGACCTGCGCCTCACCATCCCCGGAGTCCCCTTGCTGGAACGCCGCGACCGGGCTCGACTGCGGGCTTCGGCGGGGCGTTTCGGCGAGGCGGCCGACGAGTTGGAGGAACTGGCCTTCGCCCTGCCCGACCTGGCCGACGACCTGGAGGCCGAGGCGATAGCGGCTCGCGCCCGACTTAATTGAGACTTGCGTGGCTGGTTGGGCTGGCTGTGGTGTTGGCCGGCTGTTCGGGTCCGACCGCCGCCCCCGGTGTAAAGCAGCCTGACCCGACGACGACCGTGGCCGACGCCGAGGCCGCGCTGGCGGTCAGGTTCACGACGCTCTCGTTCGACCTCGACGCCGCGGCCACCCCGCCTCCCGGCGTCGCCGAAGCTGCCCGAACCCAGGTCTTGGCGACCCTCGACGCCTACTTGAAAGCGGCCACCATTGAACCCACCCTGGGTAGGCCGGTGGGCGACCTGGGGTTCATCTTTACGCCGGCAGCCGCCGGCCGGTTGACCGGACCCGACCGGGCGGCCCTGGTTGAAGAGGTCTTGGTGGGTTCCGATCAGGTCAAGCCCACTGCAGCGGTGGGCCTGCGGGCGCTGGTGGGCACCGACGGTAAACCGGTGGTCATGGCGGCGCTGATCGATGTGGGCGTCAGCGCCAAGGTGGGGGAGGCGACAGTGCGGGTCACCCGGCAGGGCACTCTGGTCCTGGTGGATGAGGGGGGATGGAAGATCGACGGTTACGACGTTCGGACAACGCGCCGCACCGGGGCGGCGGCGTCGAGCGTTTCCGTGGCCACCTTGGGCCAACGGCCCGGGGCGGCAATGGGTACAGCGGGCTGATGCGAACCCGAGCCGGCCTGGCAGTGGTCGTGGCCGCCTTGTTGTTGGGAGCGTTGTTTGCCGCGACCTCGTTGCAGGGTCGCCCTGTAGGTGATCCAGGCCCAGGCGCAGCGAACAGCATCGCTTCGACCACGGTGGTTCCCGAAATGGTCGTTGAGAAGGTAAGCGACGCCCGGTTCGCACCCGGACCCGACCGCCCGTTTTTCGTAGCCGTAATCGGCAACGACGCCCGCCCGGGCCAGTCCGTGTCGCGCGCCGATGCGCTTCACCTGATCGGGGTCAATCCGGCCACCGGCCAGGCGACCATCCTCAATATTCCCCGGGACACCTACGTGGAGCTTCCCGGTGGGGGGCGGGACAAGATCAACGCGGCCAACGTCCGCGGGGGCCCCGTGACGACCGCTCGGGCCCTGGGCCAGTTGGTGGGGGTAGACGTTTCTTTCGTGGTCAGCACCGGTTTCGTGGGCTTGGCGGCCATGGTCGACGAGCTGGGCGGGGTGTCTGTGGACGTGCCGGTGGCCATGAACGATCCCCTTTCGGGGGCGATATTTCCCCGGGGCCGGGTGCAGATGTCCGGGGCCCAGGCTCTGGCTTTTTCCCGGAACCGCCATTTGGGCGGCGGTGACTTCACCCGCAGCCAGGACCAGGGCATTCTCATTCTCGCTGCGTTGACCAAGCTTCAGGGCGAAGGGGTGAACCCGGCCAACATTGTCCGCTGGATGGGAGTGTTGGCTCGCCACTCCCGCTTCGACAACGTGTCGTTGACCGAGCTCTATCGCCTTGGCCGAGTGGCCGCGTCCATCGACCCCGGCCGGGTGGCCAACATCACCATGCCGGGGCGGGCCGGCCAGGCCGGCGCCGCTTCGGTTGTGTTCGTAGGTCCGGAGGCGCCGGCCCTTTTCGCCGCCTTCCGCGACGATGGCGTCGTGTGACTGCCGTCCCTTAGCCTTAGCGGTCGGTCCACCGCTCACCCACGAGCGGTCGTAGGGCGGTCCTGTTCGACACGGGCGGGCCCGGCCCTTGGCACCGCACTGCGAAGCCGCTCATGTTTCGCAACGCACTTTCAGATGGCGGCGGAGCAGTTTGCCCGACGCGGTGCGTGGCAAGGCATCGGTCAGTTCAAGTTGACGGGGTAATTTCGGCGACGACAGGAACTCGGCGGCGAAAGTACGTAGGTCCGCAAGGCTCGGTGGGGCGCCGGGATCGCGCGCCACCACGTGGGCCACCACCCGCTGGCCCCACTCGGCGTCTAATGCGGCAGCCACCCCCACGTCGGCTACCGCCGGATGACGAGCCAGCACCCGTTCTACTTCGGTGGGGCTCACGTTCACGCCTCCGGTGATTATCAGATCCCGCAGCCGATCCACGATGCGCAGGCGACCGTCGCGATCGAAGGTCCCTACATCGCCGGTATGCAGCCATCCCTCGGGGTCTATGGCCGCCGCAGTGGCAATCGGGTCCAGCCGATAGCCCCGCATCAGGGTGGGGCCTCGGAGGAACACCTCGTCGTCGGGTCCGAGGCGCACCTCGGTGCCGGGCAACGCCTCACCGTCATAGATCATGCCCCCCCAGCATTCGCTGAGCCCGTAGGTGCCGATGGCTTGCGGCGGCAGGGCTCCGACCCAGGGGGCTCCGCCGACCAGGATACGCCGAAACCCGCCCAGCTCCACGCCGGCCTCGAGCAGCCGACCAACCATGGTCGGCACCAACGATGTCAACGTGGGTTGCTGGCCTGAGCAGCCAGGACCCATGAGCTTCTGGATCGCTGATGGGTCGAAGCGGTCGAGGGCTACCAACCTGGTCCCGGTCACCCAGCTGCGGGCTACCACGGCCAGCCCACCGACATGGTGGGGGGGCAGGGAGCCGAGCCAGACATCGCTCGGGCTCGTCGCCAGTGCACTGCTGGTGGCCAGCGCCATGGAGATGAGTCCGGCCCAGGTGAGCTCCACGCCTCGGGGCTGTCCACTCGTCCCCGACGTGGCGACCACCGCGGCCACTTCGGGCGCCGGATCGACGTTCGGCACCATGGCCTCGAGGAGTCGCTGCCGCTCCATCTCGGGTGCACCCGGGTTGACGACGAGTACGGCTTCGCCACGATCCCAGGCCCGAAAAATGTCCGTCACCGCAACAGTGGGGGTTGCGTGGACCAGAGTGATCGCCATGGGGAGGACTACCGTAACGCCGTGGCGCAATGGGAGCGACGGGGAGAATTCGTCGATATCCGCTACGAGGTGATGACCGGAGCGGCGTTGGATCTTCTGGTCAGCGGAGCAGAGCGCGACCGCCCCACGAGCCACCAACTGGGCGAAAAAGCTGGCGGACCGGGAATTGCGAAAATCACCATCAACCGGCCCGAGGTGCGAAACGCCTTTCGCCCGCTGACGATCAAGGAGCTGTTGGCGGCGTTCGACGCCGCTCGAGACGATCCCGCGGTGGGGGTGATCATCCTCACCGGTGAGGGCCCGCTGGCCTTCTGCTCGGGGGGCGACCAGAAGATCCGGGGCGACGACGGCTACATCGATTCCGACGGCGTCGGGCGACTCAACGTCTTGGACCTGCAGATTGCCATTCGCCGCCTGCCCAAACCGGTGGTCGCCATGGTGGCCGGGTACGCCATCGGCGGTGGTCACGTCCTTCACCTGGTGTGCGACTTAACCATCGCGGCCGACAATTCCCGGTTCGGCCAGACCGGTCCCCGAGTGGGGTCTTTCGACGGGGGCTACGGCGCCGGACTGCTGGCCCGGACGGTGGGCCAGAAGAAGGCCAAGGAGATCTGGTTTCTCTGTCGCCAGTACGACGCGGCCGAGGCACTGGCAATGGGTCTGGTCAATACGGTGGTTCCGTTGGAGGAATTGGAGTCAACGACTATTGACTGGGCTCGCGAAATGTTGGGCCACAGCCCGCTGGCGCTTCGCCTGATCAAGGCGGCTTTCCATGCCGACACCGACGGGCTGGCAGGAGTCCAACAACTCGCCGGCGACGCCACGCTCCTCTATTACCTGTCCGAGGAAGCCCAGGAGGGTCGCGACGCGTTTGTGGCCCGCCGCCCCCCGGACTTCAATCGCTTCCCTCGCCGACCGTGAACTCCGGCCCGGAGGCCGCCCCATGAACGCCTCCGTGTGGGTGACGGGGGCCCGGCCTCGCACCCTGGCTGCCGCGGTGGCGCCGGTGTCGGTGGGCACCGCAGTGGCTGCCCACCTTGGTGCGGTGGTGCCGTTGCGAGCCGGATTGGCGCTGGTGGTTTCCCTTGCCCTGCAGGTCGGCGTCAACTACGCGAATGACTATTCCGACGGGGTCAAAGGCGTCGACGACAACCGCAAAGGGCCGACCCGGATCACTGCTGGCGGTCTGGCATCGCCGGCGGCGGTGAAGCGAGCGGCCGTGGCGGCCTTTGGCGTGGC
>Ga0187894_10006602_pt1 | contig 11312 bp, 7 predicted proteins | sample GBC1701081metaG_FD_136650 | JGI IMG/M metagenome (GOLD analysis project Ga0187894, IMG submission 136650) | White microbial mat communities from a lava cave in the Kipuka Kanohina Cave System on the Island of Hawaii, USA - GBC170108-1 metaG ...
CGAAAGATGGCTAAAGCCTCTATCAAAAGCCCCATGAATGGGGCTGAAAAACTGATTATATTTCGTTTCCCAGCCGTGAACGGCCGGGCTAGTGGAAAATTCATTGCTACCCTTGATTCGCATTATTAAAAACTATTTATGGAAGAACGATTACAGAAACTTATATCGCAGGCTGGCGTCGCTTCGCGGCGTCATGCTGAGGATTTAATCAAAGAAGGTGTAGTTACGGTCAACGGAAAAGTCATAACCGAACTCGGCACGAAGGCTGACCCTGAGCGCGACCATATAAAAGTTCACGGAAAACTTATCAATCTGAAATTACAGCAACGCGAAAAAGTTTATGTGCTTTTGTATAAACCCAAAGGATATTTAACCAGCGTTTCTGACCCGCAAAAACGAAATATCGTAACTGATTTGGTCCCGCCCTCGCTTGGAAAACTTTATCCCGTCGGGCGGCTTGATTTGAACACCGAAGGTTTATTGATAATGACCAACGACGGTGATCTTACAAACTACGTCACGTCGGCAAAGAACCGTGTCCCGAAAGTTTACGAGGCAAAAGTAAAAGGTATTCCGCCTGTGTTTTCGATTGAAAAGTTACGCAAAGGCGTTAAACTTGAAGACGGTTTCAAAACCGCACCCGCCGAAATCGAATTTATAAAACAGACAGAGACAAACGCTTGGTTTCGCGTAACTTTATACGAAGGTCACAATCTGCAAATCCGCAAGATGTTCGATTCAATCGGACACTCTGTCGTAAAACTAAAACGGGTCGCAATCGGTTCAATCAGAGACGAAAGGTTAAAGGTCGGTTCATATCGTCTTCTTGCTCCGTTTGAAATCAAACGGTTTAAGCAAAAGGAACGAAAACCTTTGAAACATATCGTTGTGGCAAAAAAAACATCAACCAAGTCTCGCCCGATTTCTGAAAGAAAGATTGAACGCAAAAAATAAAAAACTAAATACTGAAACCAATCCAGGCGGCGAAGCCGAATTATTTTTGTAACGTGAAGTTGCAAAATTATTTATAGCACGGTAAATAATTCTTATCTTATTTTGATAGGGAATTATTGCAATGAACTTTGAATTAACGGAAGACCAACAACAGGTAAAGATGAGCGTCCGGGAATTCGCAGAGAGCGAAATCAAACCGAACGTGATGGAATGGGACGAAGTACAGCATTTTCCGATAGAACTTTGGAGCAAACTTGCAGACGTTGGATTAACGGGTGTTGTTTTTCCCGAAGAATACGGCGGCGCAGGTATGGGTTATGTCGAATACGCGACAATTATCGAAGAGGTTGCGCGTGTTGACGGTTCGATTGGATTGAGCGTAGCGGCGCATAATTCGCTTTGCTCGAATCACATCTTTTTGTTTGGAACCGAAGAACAGAAACAGAAATACCTTGTCCCTCTCGCGCAAGGAAAACACATTGGAGCATGGGGATTGACCGAATCACAGGCGGGTTCTGACGCTGGCGGCACGCGCACGACTGCCATAAGACAAAACGGCGGTTGGATTGTGAACGGTTCAAAGAATTTCATCACACACGCCATCAGCGGCGACACTTGTGTTGCCGTCGCAGTCACCGATAAGACAAAAGGCAACAAAGGAATCACCGCTTTTATTTTCGAGAAGGGAATGAAAGGTTTTTCGCCCGCAAAGAAAGAGAACAAACTCGGAATGCGTGCATCGGAAACCGCGAGCGTTGTTTTTGAAGATTGTTACATAGACGATTCACAACGCATGGGAAACGAAGGCGAAGGCTTTCTTCAGGCAATGCAGGTTCTTGACGGCGGCAGAATTTCAATCGCGGCTTTGTCCGTAGGGATAGCGCAGGGGGCTTATGAATCCGCCGTAAAATATGCGAAAGAACGCCAACAGTTCGGGAAGCCAATCGCGGAATTTCAGGCGATTCAATTCAAACTCGCAGATATGCTGACGCAAATCGAAGCCGCAAGATTATTGACGCTTCGCGCCGCTTACTTAAAAGATAACGGAAAGAAAGTAACGAAAGAATCGGCAATGGCGAAACTTTATGCGTCAGAGGTTGCCGTAAAAGTTTCGGAAGAGGCAATTCAGATACATGGCGGTTACGGTTTTACAAAAGATTATCCTGCCGAAAAATACTGGCGTGATTCAAAACTCTGCACAATAGGCGAAGGCACGAGCGAGATTCAAAGAATAGTGATTGCAAAGCAATTGTTGAGAGTTTGAATCTTCATACATTTGAAATTTACGTGCGAACAATGCGAAAGAATGTTTTATTCGCGTAGCTCGCGTAATTATGTGGCGACAAGGTTGCGAAGAATTAAGAGTAATCGTAACTTTGTCGCCGTTTAGTTTAATGAAGCACCAAGATTCTGCAAAAGGCTTTTCATTGCCCGGTTTAAGAGCATTATGTTTGACTATAAACGGTTTGTCTCTAACGAGGCTGAAAGACAATTTATTCATATTTACAAACATTCTTTCGCAAAAATAGTTTTCTTTCTCGCTGTGATTCTTTTGTTTGCGTCGTGTGACGAACACCCCACCAAAACAGACGCAGAAAGACTCGCTCAAAATCATCAGGACACGGCGGAACTAAAACGCATTCAGTCGGTCATAATCTCCACAAAAATCATTCTGGCTTCCGATTACGAATCGTTGAAGAACTTACGCGCAAAATATCCGGCTTCGGTTGATGTAAGGCAAACATTCCAAGCGGCTTTAATTTTAAGAAATGATTGGGAAGCATTGGAAAAATTTCTAACAGAAATTCCGCAAGAACAAAGAACCAAAACCGGGCAAATCGAATTAACAAAGGTTTACATCAAACAAGGAAAAACTGCGGAGGCTGCAAATGTAATTGAACCCATGACAGTCGCCGCGCCAAATAATGCCGAGCTAAACGGATTGGCGGGACAGGCGTTTTTCTTTACAGGACAATATGACAAAGCGGCTGTGTGTCTTGACCGCGTTTGGAGTCAGTTGATTTCAAACAAAAGGGTTGACGAAATTTCGATACGGGGGCTTATCTATTTTTATAAGGGCGATTATCAAAAGGCTATAGAAACTTTACAAGAGACAATCAAAATTGACCCGAAACATATCGCTGCTTTGAATGGTTTGAGCCGTGTTTATTCGGTTACCGGAGATGAAAAACAAGCAGATGTTTATCGTTTGCAAGTTGAGAAAATCTCGCAGGAGACTACGACAAACGAAACTAACAGAGCGGCATTTACGGAACGCGCACGCGAATTGGAAACGGCATGGAATGAAAAACGCTATGAGGACGTTATAAAAACCGCGCAAGAGATGTTGTCAATCGCTCCGCACCAGCAAAAAGCTATTCTTTATCAATATATCGCGGAGGCTTGTCAAGCATTGGGAAAAACAGAAGAAGCAAAGGCAGCAATGATTGAAGCCGAAAAGTTTAAGCAGACCAAAATGCCATGATGAAACAAAAAAGTTTTTTCTTAATTTTTGTTATAAGTGTTTTTTTAGTCGGATGTGCGAAGAATGATGACCTCACGCAAAAGAATCAAACTACAACCAAAATTCGTTTTGACGATGCTACGAAAACAAGTGGCGTTGATTTTTTGCACGTACCTACACGAACCGAAAATAAATGGCTTCCCGAAATTATGGGAAGCGGCGTTGCGGTTGTTGATGTAAACCGCGACGGTGCGCCAGATATAGTTTTGGTCAACAGCGGTGCGGTTAAGTCGAAAGAGCGTTCTGTGGATGCGAAAAATAAGCTTTACATAAACGACGGTAAAGGCAAATTCACAGACCAAACTGATGCTTGGAATTTGACGAGTGCGGGTTATGGAATGGGTGTCGCAGTCGGCGATTACGACGCAGACGGTTGGACGGATTTGTATTTTACTTCTTACGACGGCAAAGACCGTTTGCTTCGCAACACGGGAAAAAGTTTTGAAGACGTGACGGATAAAGCGGGAATAAAATCGGAAGGAAAATGGAGTACGAGCGCGGGCTTTTTTGATTTCGACAAAGACGGAGATTTGGATTTATACGTCGTCCGTTATGTCAATCACACGCCCGAAAATGACAAGAAAGCTTATCGAAACCGTGTTCAGATTTATCCGACGCCTGTTTTGTACGAAGCCCAAGCCGATTGTCTTCACCGTAACAATGGCAACGGAACATTTACAGATATTTCGGAACAAGCAGGATTAACAGCCGCGCCGCGCAAAGGTCTTGCACTTGCGATCGGCGACATTGATTCGGACGGTGACGAAGACGTTTATGTGGCAAACGATTCAAATGCGAATCAGCTTTGGATAAATGACGGCAACGGAAAATTCAAAGATGTGGCGCAACTTGCGGGATGTGCTTACAGCGAAACGGGAAAAGAAGAAGCCGGAATGGGCGCGGACTTTTCCGACACGGACAACAACGGTTTGTTAGATATTTCCGTGACAAATTTTCAGGATGAGTCAACAAGTCTCTATCGTCAGATTCAGCCCATGCTTTTTCGTGAAGTTTCAGATACAGCAGGTGTTGGACAAACAGCGCGTGCGCGTTTGAAATTCGGTATTGATTATTTTGACGCAGACAACGACGGTGACGAAGATTTGTTGGTCGCAAACGGGCACATTGAAGACAATATAGAACAAAATTCGGACAGCGTAACATTCGCGCAGATAAACACTCTGTATGAAAATTTGGGCAACGGAAACTTTTTAGACATCTCGGGAATTTGCGGCGATGCGTTGAAAGATAAACAGGTGAGTCGCGGGCTTGCCACAGGCGATTTGAACGGCGACGGGTCGATTGATTACGTCATTGTAAACAACGGCGGCAAAGTGCAAATCGCTTTTAATACAACACAAGAAAAAGGAAATTTCGCAGGGCTTTGGCTTGAAGGAAATAAAAACCGAAATGCTACAGGAGCGCGTGTAGTGGCAAAGATTGGCGGGCGCACAACCCAACGTCAGGTAATGGGAGCGCAGAGCTATCTTTCCGTCAGCGATTTTCGTGTTCTGCTTGGCTTGGGACAATCGCAAACAATTGATGAACTCACGATTTACTGGCTTGGCGGCACATCGCAAACAATAAAGAATTTACAGGGCGGAAAGTTTTACTATGTGCGCGAAGGAAAAAATGTAATGACATTTGTGCCGGGCGAAATGAATGTAGAAACACGACCGTAAGGGGGTGCAGGTTTAGATTTATGATGAAAAATTCTGCAAAAAGAAACCTTGATTTGGAAAGGATTGTCGAACGTAATCTCGAAGAATTAGAGAACTCAATTTCCACAAAGACGGGGTTAAAGGTGGCTGAGATTGTAACGAAGATTGCTGATAAAGAATCGGTTGAATGGGCAATTGAAGGCGGGTTAGCGATGCACCTCTACGGCTTTGACCGTTCGACAAAAGACGTTGATTTTATCGCAAGTGGAAAATTGTCATTGGCAGTTAAAAGGCGTTTGAATTTTGGAGGCGAAAGATACGAAATAAAAACCGGAAAAAAAACGGTTGCTGTTGATTGGATTTTACGACGAGACGATTACAAGGATTTTTACCGTCAGGCATTAGAAGATATGACAGAAATAAGAGACTGGAAAATTCTGACGCCCGAATGGCTGGTGATTTTGAAATACATTGCGGGCAGAGCAAAAGACAGGCTTGATTTGTTGTGGCTTCTCCAACAAAAAGGTCTGGTCAGTCGAAAAATTGTTTACGAAAATCTGGTAAAGGTTCTTGGCAAAAAAGGGGCAAAGCTTTTTTTGCTTGGTTTACAACGCGAATATGATTTAGCAGATTTAAGTGCAGGAAAAAGCGGAGACGAAAACGAATCTTACGAATCAGACCCTTATCCCGAATACAATGTTTGAAGTAAAAAAAACGCTGGTTTTATTTTTGGTAATCAACTTTTTGTTGATTGGTTTCGCTTGTCAAAAAAGCCTTCCTGAAAAATCTTCGACCGAATACCGCGAGGCAATCTCAGCCTTTTATTCGGGGCTTGCTGCACTCGAAGTCGGCTACGACCTTCAGGCAAAAGAGAAACTCACACAGGCAACAAAACTAGCGGAAGGTGAACCTGCCGTTTGGGCTAACTTAGGGATTTTGCAAATACGTCAAAGAGAGTATGAAGCGGCAGAAAAGAGTCTGGAAAAAGCGCATTCGATTGTCCCCGAAGACGGACGCGTTTACGCTCTTCTTGCACTTCTTGAAACACAGCGCGGCAGTTTTGATAAAGCCATGTCACATTGGCAAAAAGCAATCGAGTTAAACCCGAAAGATTACAAAGCCGTTTACGCACTCGCACAAGAAAAAGAAAGAGCGACGGATGACGCGGCAGCACAACGGCTCTACGAAGAAATCCTCAAATGGAACGAAACGAACAAAGCAGTCTGTCTGGAAGTCGCACGATTAGCGGCTAAACGTGGTGATGCTGAAACATTAAAAGCGACAGTCCCACGAATCGCGGAAAAAAACGACTCTTGGACACCCGAAATAAAAGAACAATTCGACGCGCTCCAAAAAGCCGTGAATGAAAACAACTTAAAACAAGCCGCAATCCAAGTCGCTTTTTTAAGAAATGTGCTTTTGCGCCTCCCTGAGTTCAGAAACGATTTAGCGACAATCAAACATTCGGACACCATTATCGGCGAACCTTTTTTGAAGCCTCTGAAACTGCCCGCGCCTGATTTTTCGCCCGCGCCGCCCGATGAAGCTTTGAGGTTTGAAAATGAGAAGATTGAGGAAGCAAAAGCCGTTTGGGTGAAGAGTTTAATTTTATCGAACGATTCTGCGCCCGTTGTTGCATGGGCAAACGAAGAAGAAATTCACGTTGGCAAAAATGTCTTCAAAGCAAAAACAGTTTCTCACGAAAGCATCACGCCGATTGATTTCGATTACGATTTCAAAACTGATTTAGCAACCGCATCGGCAAACGGTTTTCATCTTTTCAAACAGGAATCAAGCGAGAAGTTTGTTGATATAACAACGCAAACAAAACTGCCAAAAGAGATTTTGTCAAAATCTTATTTTGGTGTTTGGGTTTTGGATGTTGAGTTAGATGGCGATTTGGACTTGATTTTAGGCGCAATGGAAGGCGCACCTGTTGTTTTGCGAAACAATGCCGACGGCAGTTTCAAAGAAGTGAAAGCCCTTGAATCTGTGAAGCAACTACGCAGTTTTGTGTGGGCAGATTTGGACGAAGACGGCGACCCCGATGCCGTTACGCTTGATGCAAACATGCGTTTACAGTTTTTCTCAAACGAGCGTAGCGGACAGTTTCGTGAAAGAGGTTTGAAAATCAATAATGCTGTTGCAATCAATGTTGCAGATGTGAATGGCGGCAGCCATTTGGATTTGATCGCTTTGCTGTCGGACGGTGCGTTTATTCGTTTTGAAAATTTTGAGGCAAAAGAGGCTTTTCGCGTTGATGACAATTTCAAAATCAAAATTCAAGATTCAAAAATTGGGGCTGTAAAAATTATTACAGCCGATTTTGATAACAACGGCGGCAATGATGTTTTAATTTCTGCTACAAAAGAATCGCGTTTGTGGTTAAGCGACAAGGGCGGGAAATTTAAGCCGTTAAATACGGCAATCAGTGCAAGAGCTTTTTTAACGGATGATATTAACAACGACGGCAGACTTGATTTAATAGGGCTTGACGAAAACAAGAATCCCGCCAAATTCATCAATCGCGGGACAAAAAAATACGGTTGGCAAAAGATTCTACCGAAGGGCGCGAAGATAACGGGCGACCAACGCATAAACTCTTTTGGAATAGGCGGCGAGATTGAATTGCGTGCGGGATTATTAACACAAAAGCAAATTATAAATTCTCCGATTGTTCATTTCGGTTTGGGGGAACAGCCGAAGGCGGATTTGGCGCGGATTGTATGGCCTAACGGAATTGTACAGGCGGAATTTGATTTCGCTCCGAATCAAGAAATCACAGCAGACCAGCGCGTGAAAGGTTCCTGCCCGCATCTTTACGCTTGGAACGGTGAACGGTTTGAGTTTGTAAAGGACGTTGCGCCTTGGGGAACTGTGCTTGGAGTTAAATTGAACGAAAAAGATTTTCTGCCAATCCGCCGCAATGAGGAATGGATGCGTATTCGGGGCGACCAACTAAAAGAGCGCGAGGGAGTTTACGAACTCCGCTTAACGGACGAATTGGGAGAAAGCTACTACGTTGATAATTATTCACTGATGACTGTTGACCATCCCGTCGGCACAGAGGTTTTTATTGATGAGCGATATGCTGACCCGCCCGTTGAATTGACTCCGCGTTTGATAACGACGCCGAAAAGTTTTCCGGGTGCGAAAGATGAAAAGGGAAATGATGTTGGCGATGTTGTTCGCGCATTGGATGAAAATTATCTGGGCGATTTTGAACGCGGTAGCTATCAAGGCTTAGTAAAAGAACATCACGTTGAATTGGAATTACCGGACGAAGCACTGCGTGACGGAAAACTCTGGTTGGTGGCAGACGGTTGGGTGAATTTGATTGAAGGTTCCGGTTATGTTGCATTATCACAAAGCAATCTGGAACAGCCTCTTGATTTAACTTTGGATGTTGACGATGGGAAAGGCGGCTGGAAAACAGTTCAATCGAAACTCGGTTCGCCCGCAGGAGTTTATAAAACAATCTTGCTGGATTTGAGTTCCGCGTTTCTTAAAGACGCGCCGCGTCGTTTGCGTCTTAGAACAAATCTTGAAATTTACTGGGACAGGCTTGCTTGGGCTGTTGAGCTAAATTCAAATGAGATAAAAAGCGAAAGATTGAATTTATCAACGGCAGAACTTCGTTATCGCGGGTTTTCGGAAATGAAGAAGCGAAATGAGAACGCGCCCGTTGTTCCAAACTACGAACGAATCGCAAGCACTTCGCCGCAATGGCGGGATTTGGAAGGCTACTACACACGGTTTGGTGACATTAAAGAATTGTTGTTTGGCGTTGATGAAAGATTCGTTATTGTCAATGCAGGTGACGAAATGGCTTTGCGTTTTAGTTCTTTACCTTTGAAAGAAGGTTATGTAAGGGATTTTATTTTCATCGGTCACGGCTGGCTAAAAGACAGTGATATGACAACCGTTTTCGCTCAGACAGTAACGCCATTGCCGCAGTTGGGCGAGATGAACTACGCGCAAAAATCCGTCCGATTGGAAGACGACCCCGTTTATAAAAAACACAGAGAAGATTGGCTACGTTTTCATACAAGATACGTCGCGCAAGATAGCTTTAAGCCGGGAGCGCGGAAGTAACTACCGGGAACGCAAGCGTCTCGCTTGCCAACGAGCGAAGCGAGTAGAAACTTTCGTTAAAAATCAGTCATATTTTTATCGAATCCTTTAAGCTTGCCGGTGGCAAACTTTGGCAAGCGAGACGCTTGCGCTCCCGGCAATGACGTTTTATGAAATATCTTCCGAAAATAATTTTGGTTTTGTTCTTCGCGGCTTTGTTGGCGACGCCGTTGATTATTGAGCATTGGTGGAATAATACCGAAGAAGCAAAAACAGTAGTTGATAAGCAGACAGCCTTAAATCGTTACGGTTTTTATTTTGAAGAAGTATCAAAACAGAGCGGCATCAATTTCATTCATACACAGGCGAAACTTGATTCAAAGTTAGACCACATTATGCCGCAGGTTGCCGGAATGGGTGCGGCTGTTTCCATAACCGATTACAACCACGACGGCTGGCATGACATTTACGTTACCAACAGCGGCGAAGGGACAGCCAACAGCCTCTTTCGCAACAACACGGACGGGACGTTTACAGATGTTGCGGCGCAAATGGACATAGCAAATGTGAATAATGTTGAAACAGGCGTTTCGATGGGCGTTGTCTGGGGCGATTACGACAGCGACGGTTTTGAAGATTTATTTTTGTACAAATGGGGAAAGCCCGAACTCTATCACAACGACGCAGGCAAAAGTTTTACACGCGTTACAGAGCGAACAAATTTTCCCGCCTGGGTGAACGCGAACACAGCCATTTGGTTTGATTATGACCGCGACGGAATGCTGGATATTTTTCTTGGCGGTTATTTCCCCGAAAACATAAATCTCTGGAAATTAGAAACGACTCGCATGATGCCCGAAAGTTTTGAGTACGCTAAAAACGGCGGGCGCAAATATCTTTTTCACAATTTAGGCAACGGAAAGTTTGAAGAAGTAAGCGAACAAATGGGTATAAACACACGACGTTGGGCTTTGGCAGCGGGCGCAGCGGATTTGCGCGGGACAGGTTATCCCGATTTGTTTATCGCAAACGATTACGGTGTAGCTGAATTATTCTTTAACGAGGGCGGAAAAAAGTTTGTTGATGCGGGCGAAAAAACAGGCGTAGGCTTCGCACCGAAAAGCGGAATGAATGTTTCGTTCGGTGACGTTTTGAATCGCGGGCAATTTGGAATCTACATTTCAAACATTTCCGAAGAAGGAATTTTATTGCAGGGAAATAATCTCTGGTTACAGCGAGCAGGAACAAGCGGCGAGACTCTTAAATATGACAATCTGGCGCACGATATGGGCCTCGAACTTGGAGGTTGGAGCTGGGGAGCGCAATTCGGTGATTTGAACAACGACGGCAATCTGGATTTGTTTTTAACCAATGGTTTCGTTTCGTTGGACAAGGGGACAAACTATTGGTACGACTATTCAAAAATTACTGTCGGCAATAACACTATAATCGGTGATGCGGCGAACTGGCCCGATATGAAAAACCGTAGCCTCGCAGGTTATCAACAAAAGCGAGTCTGGCTGAATGACGGTGCGGGGAAATTTAACGACGTTGCTTTGTCCGTTGGCGTTACGGAAAGATTCGACGGGCGTTCCGTTGCTCTTGTTGATTTATGGAATCGTGGCGTGTTGGATGTTGTGGTGGCGCACCAACGAGCACCTTTGCTGATTTACAAAAATACCGTCAGCCCTGAAAATAAATGGATTCAATTTGAACTCGAAAATAAAATCGGAACACAGGTGACGGTTTTCTGGAGTGGTAATCAACAAGTTCAGGACGTAAACGGCGGAATAGGTTTCTGTTCACAAAATCAACGTCGTCTGCATTTCGGTTTAGGCAAAACCGATAGGGTTGAAAAGGCAGTTATTCGCTGGGCGTCGGGCAAAACACAAACAATCGAAAATCCAGAATTGAATAAGGTTCATCGGCTGGGAACGCGGGCATCTTTGCCCGCCAGCGAGCGCAGAATGCGCGAGTAATAACTTTTACGTTAAATCAATTTTTATTGAAGCTTTTTAAGCTTGCTGTCGCAAGCTTTTGCAGACAAGATGTCTGCGCTCCCAGCTAATAACTTTTACGTTAAATCAATTTTTATTGAA
>Ga0187894_10006603_pt1 | contig 11310 bp, 3 predicted proteins | sample GBC1701081metaG_FD_136650 | JGI IMG/M metagenome (GOLD analysis project Ga0187894, IMG submission 136650) | White microbial mat communities from a lava cave in the Kipuka Kanohina Cave System on the Island of Hawaii, USA - GBC170108-1 metaG ...
AAGGCGGAACTCCATGCTCTTTCGTCATTGTTTCAAGGCGCCGTCACGAACGACCTGAACGACGCCTCCCAGATGAATCAGGATGAATCAGTCTTTTTTCGCCATTCGCCACTCGCCTATCCACTCGCCTATCCACTCGCCTATCCACTCGCCTATCCACTCGCTTATCCACTCGCTTATCCGGCCAGTGTTCCCACCTGTGGCGGAACGGCAAAAGCGTCGGCCGCCGCCTCGCTCAGCGTCAGACTCACGCTCAGACCCAGCTCTTGTAACAACCTGTTTCTCGCCGCGACCGTGTCTCCCCTCATTATCCCGGCTCGGATTAGCTCTCTTCTCGCATCGTCGCTTTCCGGCGCGGCGTTGAACGCCTTGAACGGCTCCCAGTAGTACGCGTCCTGAATGTTCGTCGGGTCGTATTGCAGGTTGGCTCTCTCGATGTCGGAGGTTACTCCCGGCGCGGGCGGATTCTTCGGCCTGATCTCTACTCCCGACAGCGCGCCATCGATAAATCCCTGGCCGTTCAAAGACGGCGTCAGGGTCTTGCCCCACAAACCCGCCGGAACCTTTTTCTTGATCGGGACAAAATCGAAGTCCGTCTCGGCCGGCGCGGGCGCGTTATTGACTATCCGGTTGATGCTGACCTTGTGCTTCGCGCTCAGATTGGCGGGCGCAACCTCCATTGACCCGATTCCAAAGTCCGTCGCCAAGGGCGCTGGGAACTGTAGCTGATTGTTTCCGGCGAACACTTCCTTTGACGGAATCATCGAGTCGGTCATCAGGCAAAAGTCTTTCGGGCTGACCATCCACTGCTTCGCTTCCGTCGTCCGCGTCAATCCGCTCTTGATGGCGACGCCGCACATCTCCGCGTCGCTCGGCAGGAATGACGTTCTGAACTCGTCCCAGCCGATTGGTTGCGGCCGCTGCGAGCCCGCGCTCCCGAATGACACGTCGAACGAGATGATCTTCAGACTGATATGCGCAGTGCCCGAAAACTCCGGCCCCCAGATGTGCAGGTTCGCGCCCACATCCACCGAGATGGTCTTGCGCACCGTCGTCACCCACAAATCGACCGTGAAGGTGTAGGACACTCCCATGTTCACGTAGATGCGGGCGTCGTAGTAATACGGCTTCCACGAAATTATGAAGTCCGCTCCGGCGTTGAACCACGCTCTGAGGTTGCCGTCCTGCCACGTCGCTTCCAGGCTCCCGCCAGCCATCAGCGCCGACGCCGTCAGCGCGTAGTAGACTCCTCCCTTGATGCTGAGGTTGTTACTGACCCGCCAACTGACCCCCAATCGCGGCGTCCTCGGATAATAGTCCGGGACGTTGAAGCTCGGATGATAACCGCCGAGCGTGATCACAAACTCGCCGGCGCGCTGGCCGGAAAACCAACTGTAGAAGGCGAAGCCACCCGTGATATGGCAATCCCTCGTGAAGATGTATGAGGCGGGCGTCAGTTGGGCTTGCACCCCCAGAAAGCCTTCGTCAGGGATGAAACTGGCTCTGACGGCCATCTGGACAACGGCCAGCGGCGGCGTGTTCGCGGGCGTCTGCGGCGGCGAGATCAAGGTGGACAGTCCCAGCAGATTCACTTCAAACCGGTTGCCGAAGGCCACCGTCAGCAACACGAAGGAGTCGATGATCTTAAACGAGGTGAACTTGATGCCGACGGCCAGGAAGATTTCGCCCACCGACGGCGGGATGTATTGCTGAATGCTTTGCAGCTCGGTCTCCAGATTATTCGGAGCGCGCGGCCCGCTGACCGCCTGGGCGACGAGCGGGAAGTTGGCGACCTGCTCGATGGCCGGCATGACCAGCGAGCGGTTATAGCCGAATCCCGCCGCCAGCCCGGTGACGAAGAAGAAGGCCGGGCCGCCGAGCGGATAATCCAGCACGGCGTAGACGAAGAGCGAAGGGTGTCCGTCCAGGTCGGCGTAAGAGCCGATGGCCGAGAGCGCGAACTGCGGGGTCTTGATGATCGCGGCCCCGTCGTACTCGTCATAGGTCTTTCCGCCGACCACGATCTGCCGCCACAGGAATGCGCCGCCGATCTCCACCGGCCCGTTGCTGTAATCGATGCCCAGGCCGCGCAGCTTGAATCGAGGGTGAAACTCGTTGAGCGGAGAACCCGCGGCCAGTCCGTCCAACCCCAGCGTGAGGCCCGCCACGGACAAAGCGGCGTCGAGCAGAAACCAGATGGCGCCGTCCTGATATTGCACGCCGACCCTGTTAAAGGTGACCGGGCCGAAATTCTTTTGCAGCGTGAACCATTTGGCGCTGTCGGTCGTCGCCGGCGCCGCCGTTGTCGTGGCTGCCGTTGTCGTGGAGGGCGAACTGCCGGTCCCGTTCGACTGCGCCCCGCCGGCGACCGGCAGCGAGAGCGTTTCAGCCGACGCGCCGAATCGCATCTTGGCCGAGATGGTCAAGCCGTCCGGGATGGCTATGGCCGCGCCGTTACCGCCGCTCTGCTGCGGAACGGGCAATGAGGCGCCGCCGGGAATGGCGCCGATGATGTTATTAAGGCTGGTTACTTCGTCCTGGGTCAGCGGTTTGGAAGCAACCAGGATTTGCAAATCATCCACGCCCACCTCTTGATCGCGCGGGAACTGCCGGCCGACCAGCGGCAACTCGGAGAGGCTGATCTTGGTTCCGATATCGAGGCCGAAAAGAAACTTCGTTCCGCTCGGATCTTTGCGAAAGGCGAACAGGACATCCTTCAATTCAATTTCCAGACTTGGCGGGATAAAGGCCGCGACGCTGGAAGAGACTTTTTCGACCAGGGATTTGATCTGAATCTTGCCGCCGCCGCCGTCGCTGTTATATGTGGCGACAAACATGTCGGAAACGTTGTTCTGCACAAAGGCCAGGTTGAAGATCAGGTCTCCGACCAGGATGCGCCCGCCGAATTTCTTGGTGTAGACGCCGTTCTCGTTGATCAGGTCGATCGTCACCGTAATATCCACCTGCTGATCGCCCACCGGGAATTTGGCTTCGCAGGTGAAGGTCAGGTTTTTGGTTCCCGTGTTGAACTTCAGGCCGAGATTTTCAATGACGAGATCGGAGATGGCCGAAGGTAAAGTGAGGGCGCCGAAGGTCAGCGCGATATCGTCAATTATCTCGCCAATCGGAATCTCCTGTCCCGGGCCTGTGGCGCCGTTAAATTGCCATTCACCGCCGGTATTCAGTTGCGATTTGGCTTTGTCGGCGGAGATTCTGATGAGGACGCCGGCGATGATGATCGCGCCTTCGATGTGGACGGATGAATTCTGCGCCGCCTGTCCGGGCTGCGTGATGTTGGCCGTGACGTACAGGTCGTCGAGGACCAGATAGCCGGGAATGACAGTCCAGGGTTCGGCGTTCCTGATCGAAAAAGCGAGTTCCGTCAGCCGGGCGGTGGACAGATCAAAATTGAGATTCAAATCGGTCAGATTGAAGCCCTGGCCGAAAGGCATAAACGACTGCGGCAGGTATTGCAGCATCTCGCCCGGCAGCATCCAACCGGCCAGATCGGCCAGCCCCGGAATGTGAATATAGTTGAGCGTGAACAACTCGAAAACCCAGGAGTCGGCCTGCGTGATTCGTTGCGCGGAGATGCCGAGCGCCGCCCCAAAGACGGTGACCGTGCCCTTGACGATGCCCGTCACGTAAGCGGGCTGTTGACCGTCGTTGCTATGCAACCACAGGCTGACGAGCAGATCGTTGATGACCAGGCCCTGATCCGGAATCAGATTCCACGGGCTGTTGGTGTGCATGCCGAAGATCACGCCCTTGACCGGATTGGCCAGAGCCGGATCGAAATTAATATCCAACTGGCTGATCGTCAGGTTGCCGATCTCGCCGATTCCCTTCGGCAGGTGTTCGCCGACCTCTCCGATCCCCACGAGGTAACAGATGTGCGTCAGATCCGGAATCGTGAACGGTTCGGCGGCGAGGCTGATGGTCCATCCCTCTTCGCCCGCCGGAATCGGCAGCCTGACGCCTATCGTCTGCTGCATGCCCGCCGGCCCGATCATGATCTTGCCTGTCAACAGTCCCAGTGTCCGCCACACGCCTCCGGCGTGGATCAACCGCGCCGCGATCTTCCAGTCCGAGACCGAGAGGAAGGAGACGATATCCCATTTTTCCAGTTGCTCGATGTCGAACGAGACGTAACTCAAGGCGGGCGGCGAGACGCTGACGCCGATCTCGACATTTTTGATGGCGAGGCTGCCTAGTTGCTGGATGGCTCTTTCGATGGCCGACCTGATGGCCTCCGGCAACGGGCCGATGACGCCCGCTATTCCTTGATTGATGAACGTGGCGACGCTGCCCAAGGTGGGCTGCGGAGAGTCTTCGGTCAGCGTGATGATCCAGTCGCCCCGCGTCGGGATCGTCAGCGTGACAGTGACATCGAGGTCGCCCAAGGTGAAGGCGCCGCCGATAGAGGCGCGATAAGTGCGCTTCGTCAGCCCCGTGTAGTAGACGTAGGTGTCGGCGCCCAGCCCGAAGCTGAACCCGCGCAAGCTGAGCACGGAGGGGATGAGCTGGAACGGCTCCTGATTGCCGCTGCTGATCTTGATGGCGGCATGCGAATAGTCGTCAGCTCCGGGATTGAATTGAAAGAGAAACTCCGAGACGCTCATCGCTCCCATGCCGGTGAGTTGGGAGGGCAAGTAATTGGTCAGGCTCGAACCGCCGATGAGGTTGGTCGCGCCGCTCAGGCTGCTCAATGAGTAGCCCGCTTCCGCAATCGTCAGGTTGAGCAGTTTGGGATAGATCAGAGGCAGATCGACCTCGAAGGCGATTGTCCGCGAGGCGAAGGTCAGCTGGCCCGCGGCTCGTCTTTTGACGACGTTGGCGACTCCGGCGCCGGCGCTGCTAATGGAAACCTGCCCGCTCCGCATCGTCATCGAGCCAAACGAGAGCACATCGAAAGTAAGGTCTGACAGATTGCTCTCGCCCGCCAACGCGAACTGCGGCGTCTCTCCGCTGTTGTCAATCGCTCCGCCGACGGCCACGGTTTGCGTGTCCGTCGTCAGGTCGGGAGTCACGGGAACCAGCTTGTTGGAAACCTTCAGCTTCGCCTGAAAACTCAACCCGCGCGTCAACGGAAAAAAGACTCCGGCCTCGGTGTGATCGTAGGAGGTGAGCAGCAGGAGGCATTCGGAGAGACTGAGATAATCCAGGTCGGCCGTGGCCAGCGCCGGAAAGCTCGTCGAGAAACGCCATTCGCTGCTCAGAGCGGCGCGCAAATGGATGTCCAGCGTCTGAGCGGCGCCGACAATGAAGCGGATCGAAACCTGGCAGTTCTCCGATTGAAGAATGGTGGCCTGACCTTCGATGGTCAAAGTGGTTTCGTCCGGCGACAGCGTGGGCGCCGTGGCGGCGATGGCCAGCGAATTGACCTTTAAAGTCCGGTCGATGAGCGCCAGGATCTGATCGGGAGCGCCGGCCGCGCCCGCCGGCAGCGTGACGCTGTTCAGCGCCAACGTGTTGGCGTCGGGACGATTCCCCAGTAAACGAGTCCGCAGATCGGAAAGAATAGTCGTGCCGTTTGACATGGGCGCCTTCCTCTTTCATTTTCCACAAAACTTTTGTCTCGCCGCCTAACTGCTAATCCAACCTGTCGAACGCTCGCCGAAGCCAATCGGTCTGGCTGCCTCAATCACCTGCGGGGTCGCAAACCAGATCGAGGGGGTGCTCGGCGGATTGATGTTCGGCGGCGTTTGAGAACTGAGGAGGGATACATAACTCTGCAAGTTATACGGAGGATCGGTGGGAGCCAGCCAGATCGCCACCGGCCGCTTGAACTCCAACGCTCCCCATTGCAAGTCCGCGAGATCGAACTTCCGGCTCACTTCCCACTGCACTCCGGCGAGGACTTCGGTTTTTTGCGCCGAAATCGCATAACTGAAAGTGCGGTGCGTGAAAGAGACGACGATCTCACCGCCGCCGAGGTCGAGGAAGGGAGACTGCTGTAAAGACTTCCTCCCACGCAGCGTCGAATCGGTTTGCATCCCGGTGAAATCGCTGAAAGCCTGCTTCTGCTTCTGATAGGCTTTGTACTGCTCGAACATATGCGTATTGGCGTCGATCACCAATTTTTCAAAGGTATAGGTGTCGAAATTGTAGGCGGTCATCACGCTCCGATCCTGATTCAGGGAAATACAGATCAGGCCGCCGACATATTCAGGGTCGTCGAACTGGATCATGAGGTAACGGCCGATCGTCTTGATCCAACGAATGTCGCTTTCGACAATGTCCGGAGTGACCTCCAAAGGATTTGTTTCGAGCGACTGCTTCTGCCGGTTCATCAGCGCCAGCGCGTATTGAATCGGGTCCAGGTTGCTGGGAACAACTCGCTCCTGGAAAATCGGATCTTGAATCTCCTGATAGCGATTGATCTCCCTGGCGATGGCGGCTTCATCCAGCACATCCAGGTCCAGGCCCACGGGCGCCGTCAGCGAGGCGGCGAGGGAATCGGACAGGTTGAACTGCTGGCCGACCTTGAGCAGCGATCCGTTGTGCATGCCGTAAGTGAAAAACTCCGCCGGCTGCCGATTCCTATCGAAAAGCAAACCGTTATAGGCATAGAAAGGCGGCAGCATCTGGCCGTTGGGCCGCAACAGTTGGTAGGCGCTCCGCGGGTCCATCATGTCCAGCCAGAAATGTTCAGGCGAGATGAAGAATGGATTGCGATACCAGTCTTTATAATCGATCTGCGGGCTGTACTTCTCCGGCGAGAGCGGCTCGCCCTGAAAGCTGTATTGACCGAACTGGATCAACCCGATGGTGTGAGTGCCCTGCGGGACAGAATCGGGCGGTTGGTAGAAGATTCGCGCCAGCGCCGGCTGGGTGCGGTTATCGAACCCGATATAGAAGGTTCCCGTCCGTGTGGACTCGATCTTTGCCGAGAGATCGTTCCACCCCAGAAAGACCGGGCGGTCCAATTGCTGCCCGGCGTACACGCCCATTAACCAGACAAGCCCGTTCTGGTCGGCTTTTGCTTCGATAGCCATAAGTAAAATCCCTTTTCGCGTTGGCCGCGACGCCCGCGCATCAATGCAGATCGCATTCATGCTCCCACGGCCCGTTCGTGGCGTCCGGGTTCAGCGGGTCGCTCGTGATGGAGGGCCGCAAGGCCATAAACCCGGCTCCCAGCGCCGCCGGCGCGCCAGAGCCATAGACATGCATGGTGAGGCCGTTCACGCCCTCGTCCTTGATGTCGTTGTCAAAGGGCCGGACGATTATGTCGCCGATGATCCGGCCATTGGTGAACTCTCTTTTGAACTTCTTCTTCGTGTTGTCCGCCGCCATCTCGGTGATGTAGTAGTTCTCAATCGAATTAGTAATCGTCTTGCCGGCGGAGTTCTTCCAGCTTCCGCTTTCAAGCCGATTGAGGACTTCCTGAGTGGGGTGGGAGTGGAAAGAGTCTTTGGCGCCGGACGAGATCAAGACGATTTTGGGCCGCATGGTCGCCAGCAGAAACACGTCGTTGCTGGAGGCGCTGCCGTGATGGTTCGTTTTGAAAGAGCAGACATGGCCTTTCGGCGTGGCGCCGGATTTCGGGTATTGGGTCTCCAACGCCGTCCTGATCGAAGTCTCGATGTCGTCGTGAGAAGAAACCAGCTTTTGAAAACCTTTTTTGTTCCGCGAATCCGCATTCTTCCCCAGATTGCCCCCGACCTTGTCGCCGTCGCCGCCGATGTCTCCGCCCAGGAAGTGGCGGAACGGCCCGTACTCCAGGACCAGCACCAACGAGCGCGCGTTCTGGTCGGCCTTGTATTTGAAGGGGACGAGACCAAAATTCAAGACGTTCCGGTTGGTGGCCAGGCACAATAACTGAATCTGCGTATTATTTATGCCCTTGCCCAGGTCGATGGCTTGTCCCGGCTTAAGAATTTTGCGTGCGATCTTGAATTTGACCTTCTCCTTTAACTCCCCGAGGTAGCTGCCGAAGACGGCGGTATCAGGATCGAACTTGCTATCCTCGCCAATGTCATAAGCGCGGGCCGGGGGATAATTGGCCTCGATGTCCTTCTTGTCGATGTCGTATTTCGGCCCACGCTTGTTGAAGACGTCGTTTATCCCGCCCATATGATCGCTGTGGTAATGAGTGAGGACGGTGTAAAAATTTTTCTGCGTGGCCTTTCCCTTGACGCCGTATCTCTGCATGTACTCGAAGACATCGTAGCCATATGTTCCATCGGCCGCGTCCACGAGCACGGCGTATTTGACCGTGCCCTCGAGGTCTATGCCGTTTTTGATGGCGAACGGCAGCAGGTCCACGCTGTTGGTCGGCGCGGTCATGGTCAAATTGATCTTCGCCCTCAAGGCGGGCAGGTCCCGGTGGATGATCAAAGTGGCGTCGCCCTGGCTGACGTTGATTTGGTGAATCTCCAGCCTCATGGTTTCCTCCCATTCGCGCTCAGGCTTTTGGCTTGGGCGCTTCCACGGTTAAGTAATCGACATCCGCCCGGATCGCTTTCACCTCCCAGGAGAAAGCGCCGTCGGCCCTGGTCCCGTAAATCTTGAATTGCCCGTCCCGAATCTCTTCATAGCTCAACCGGAAAGGCTCCTTGCCCTTGGCGGTCAAGAGGACGGTTCGGCCTTCTTTCCGCGTCAACGCCTCGAAGTATTCGGGCAGCCGGATGGTCGCCTCGCCCTGGCGGAGTTGGGCCTCGCCGCGATAGTAGACGCCGACTTCGGGGCCTTCGATACAGGAGTGCGCGAGGTTGTAACCGGGCCTGGTCGGATGCGGAATCAGGAAGTTTTTCTCCTGCGCCCAGATCTTGCCGTGTACGACTACTTCGCCGATCCCGTTCCAATCGCCCCAGACCAGCACCCCTCGATTGGCGGTGGCGAGCACGCCGCCAACCCTGCCGGTGATCTTGAGTCCGTCAGCGTTGCTAAATCCGACGGAGAACCTCCCTTGCTGATTCGTTTTGAAAGCGGTGTTGGCGGGAACGTTAAAGTCGAATCCTTTTTGGATGGAGTTGCCCGATGCGGGGCCGGCGAATCCGATCACGTTGCCGGCAAAGATATTGATATGTCCGTCTCCGGCCAGGTTTCCTTCCTTGAAATGAATCCCGTCGGGGCGGCCCTCGATGCGGTGCCAGAACCGGTTGCCGTGATGGAACCGGATGCTCGGATAGACTTCGGGCACGACGGCCGGCGCGCGGTCATCCTGCTGGTATAACTCCAGGAATAAAAACTTGCCGCCGGTCTTCTCAGCGCCTTCTCTGCGCAATTGCATGTGATTGCCCGAGGCGCTCACTGTCAGCTTGATTCCCGGCGGCGGACTAACCGTCCCAACGCCTACGCCGCCCGAAGCCATCAGCGCAATGTGATCGTCGCCGTCGTTCGCGGTCCCGATTTCAAACGTGGTCGCCTCGCCGCTCCTCGCGTAATACCTGATCCAGGCGGCGTCTCCGCTTCCGCCGCCTGGGTTTTTGGGGAACAGGATGCCGGAGTCCTCGGTGGCGCCCTTCTCCGGCATGATGGCGCCCTGAACGATTTGCAGCTTTGCTTGCGGATTAACCGTGCCGACGCCGACATTACCTCCGGCTTTGATATACAGCCTGCCGTCGGCCACTCCCGATTCGGAGAAGTTCAACCCCGAATTTACTCCCCCGACCTTTTGGCTGATGTGCCACTTGGTCGCGCCGCCCACGTCTTCAAAAGCGAGCAACTCTTCCCCGACGCCGGCCCCGCGAACGCTCAGCGGGCTTCTCGGACTGGACGTGCCGATGCCGACCCGGTTCTGGTTATAGATCAGAGGCCCTTTCTCCGCGACGCAGACGAATTGCCCGTCCCAGTATCCCGGGATGTTCTCGTAGTGGAGGTACAGGTTAGCGTGACCGGAGGGCAATGAGGACTTGACGCCTCTCAACTTCAGCAGGATGAATTCGCCGGGCGCGAGACTTTTCTTCGTGGCGTGAGTCACTACCCACTCCGGAGTGATGCTCTGCGGATTGAATTTGATCGTCCAGCCCGCGCATTCGGGCTGGATGCCGGCGACATCGGAGGCCGTCCCCAAGGCCCAGTCCTTACTTTCGCCGTCTTTTTGCACGTCAAACGTGATGATCAGTTTGGAGGCGTTGGCGCCGGCCGGGTTCCAGTCGATGCTGTCTTTGCTGCGCGTGTTGGTGATCCGCAGTAAGAGATCGACGCTCGACCTGCCGTCGTTCAAGACGAGGTTCGGACCGGCGAAGCCGACGTGGAGCGGGATGTTCTTCTTGCCGCGCTGGTTGACGACGTTCAGGTGTCGCGCCCGGAAACCCACGATGGGCGTCACATCGTTCGAGTATTTGAGCTGGCCGTACTTCAACTCTACTCTCGTGCCCCGCGCCCCGTCGCCGGCGTCAGCGCCCACGTGTTGCAGCGTGAGCTTGATCTTGTCGGCGGGATTCACGGTCAGACTTTCGGATCTGAGGAGATAGAGTGAGACTCCGTCGCCGTTCGGCTGCGACTTGGCCAGCCGCCAGCCGCTTTCGGCCAGGGCGATCTGGCTCAAAGAGGCGGCGGACAAAGTCCCCGGCCTGAACCGCAGCTCGAAATGGCAATTGCCGGCGGCGGCGGTATCGGTCGCCTGTTTGACTAACTCGATGGCTTGCCGCGAGGTATTGGCGATCTCCAGCCGCAGGTTGCGCCCTGTCGGATCGTCGTCAATGTAGAGCACCTGTTGGTCGTCGTCGTCGTAGAGATTGAAATCCACCGGATGAGTCTGGCGGAACGCGGCCATCGCCGTTTGATCATCCTGCATGTCCAGGTTGACCTCGGCGGCGGTGAGCGCCCGGTTATAGACGCGAACGCTGGCGACCTTGCCGCTGAAGCCGAATTCGCCCGCCGGAGCTTGCGCGACGGCAAAATTCCAGTTGGTGAACTTAAACGCCGCCGGTTGCGGCTGTCCCTGCTCGACGCCGTTGACGTAGCAGCTCAACTGCTGCCCGTCATAGACCATGGCTATGTGAGTCCACGCTCCCCTAGGAATCGTCGGCCTGGCTTGAGGGCCACTCCAGAGTCCTAGCTGGGAGGCGCCGCCAGACGCCAGTATCCAGTGATGAGCGCCGGGGCCGTATTGTCCCAGGACGAGCAGCCATGCTCTTCCCGGAGGATAATCTTTTACATAGATCCATGCCTCGATCGTGTGCGCCGGATTCGGACTGGTAAGACCGATATTGGCGGCTGTCACGCGATCTCCCGCGCCTTTGCCCGGCTCGTTAAAGCTCAGACAACTGCCGAAGACATCGTCCGGAACCAGTTGCGGATTGCCCTGCACGACGCCGTCGTTGTCTTTCTCCGAAGCGTCTTCGATCTTGCCATTTTCGA
>Ga0187894_10006604_pt1 | contig 11310 bp, 10 predicted proteins | sample GBC1701081metaG_FD_136650 | JGI IMG/M metagenome (GOLD analysis project Ga0187894, IMG submission 136650) | White microbial mat communities from a lava cave in the Kipuka Kanohina Cave System on the Island of Hawaii, USA - GBC170108-1 metaG ...
CTGCACATCCAGAAAAACCAGGTCGGGCGCGAGCCGGCTGATTGCGTCAATCGCCTGTTGGCCGTCGCTGCATTCATCAATGACCTCGATGTCCGGCTCCGCGGCCAGCAAGGTACGCAGCCCCTTTCTGGCCTGGTATTCATCATCCACGATGAGCGTTTTGATTTTATCCATATCTATAAGCGGGAACTATAAGCGGGAACTATAAGCGGGGCTGCTCTCCCTGCGATTGTTGGCGATACGGAATCTTCAGCCGCGCTATGACTCCGGTAGGACTGGCGTTTTGCAATGTCAATTCCGCTCGCCCGCCATAGAGCTGCGCCAGCCGCGTGCGCGTATTGCCGAGGCCGATGCCTTGCGCCAGTTCCCAATCATTCGACAGCCCCTTTCCATCGTCCTGTACGATCAGTTCCAGCCATTCGTTCGCGCGGCGCGCGACGATGCGGACGAGGCCGGCGGAAGACGATTGGGCGACGCCGTGCCGGATGGCGTTCTCAACCAGGGGCTGCAAAATCAGATTCGGCGCAAGAGCGGACAGCAACTCCGCCGGGACTTCGATTTCAACGCGCAGGCGGTCGGAAAACCGGATCTGCTCAAGCGCCAGGTAGCGCCGGATGAATTCGAGTTCGTATTCGAGCGGCGCCTCCTGTTCCGTATTTTCGTTGAGCGACCAGCGCAACAATTCGCCGAGTCCGGCGGTCATCTCCACCGCCTGCTGATGCTCGCCGTTGCGAATGAGCATCGCCGCCGTGTTCAGCGCATTGAAAAGAAAATGCGGATGGAGTTGCATCTGCAACGCCTGCAAACGCGCCTGTTGCAACTGCGCTTCCAACGCCTTCGCTTCCAGTTCGCGCGCGCGCGCCTGGTGGTAAGTGTCCCGCGCGATGCCCGCGCCGAGAATCGCCCAGTAAAAAATCACTTCTACATACGGCAGGAATTGCGCCAGCCGGACGAATTCATTTCGAAAACTGACGGCCTCGCCACTGCTCAAACTGCTGAAGACAGTACCGAGCGCCGCCCAGCTTGCCAGATGCGACAGTCCGAAAAGTATCGCCAGGCCGAAATGCGCCGGCAGCGCATAAAACAAGCTTTGCCTGCTGAGCGGAATTCGCCGCCCCAGCCGGAAGATCAGCGGCGTAACCAGCGCCCAGTAAATCCAGACCGCTCCCGACGAGAACAAATAAACCAGGAATGTGAAGGAAGAATCGCCCGGCCCGCCGCCGGCAAAGCGTTGCGCCGCGGTAATCAATGACAGCATCAGCCATGCGCTCAGAATGATCAACCAATGAAGGCGGCTTACCCCGCGCTGTTCCACCGCGATCGGCGTTTGTTTATTCGTCCGGCTCAAAATGGCGCATCCCTTTCCCGAAATTACCGACGGCTAGAGATTACCCGAGTTGAGGGGCCAGGCAAAAACTCAAATAGCCGTTGACCGGGTAATTCACCGCAGCAAATTTTTTGCCGCTACGCTTGTTTACGCAAGGAGACGTCGAAGGCGGGCAGCGTTCTGATTTTACGTTTCTTTCACGGCTATTATCCGGGCGAGATCGCGCAAATCCTTCGCAGCCCCGCGCGGGCCGTGGCCGATTGGCTGCGGCTTGCCCGGCGCGAAGCAAGGCTCTACCTGGAGGACCCGCAACGTCTGAGCTTTCTGTCGGAAACTCCCGCGTTGGAAACGCCATCTCAGATCTACGACACAACGACCGGCGACTTCGCGCACGATCTGCGCCGGACCATCTTCCATTCGCGCCACGAACAATGCCTGCCAAACGATCGATTGGAAGAACTGTACCGCTCGCCGGCGAGTGAAGCCGTAAACAGCGCGCTGCTCGGCGAAATCGTCAGTTGCCTGCGCTGTCTGGATGCGGTCAACCGGCGGCTCGGCCTGCCGCTGATTTCCGAACGCCATCCGAAGAATTACTGCATCGGGCCGGCGCCGTGGAAGAGAAGGCGGCGGCCAATCCCGAATTGGCCAAGCATCGCACGCTTCATCTCGAAGAACGGAATCCGCTCAACGGCGCGCTCATCTCCCGCCGCCGCATCGAGGTCTGGCGGAGCCGCGCCCGCGGAATTAAGGCGCGCCGCCTTTACGACGAGAGCGGGCGCCTCATCGCCGGCGACTGGCAGCCCGAGGCTGGCGCGCGTCTCATCTACAAACATGGGTCCAAACCCGTGCAATCGTCCGCGCCGAAGATACAAACCGGCTCGCAATTGAGTTTCGATGAGGTTTGGCTCTGGGAGCCGGCGGCTGGAGATTTCACGGCGTTGATCAAGCAGGTTGCGCCCGCCGCGATTGAAGAAGCCAGGGTTGAAGAGAACGCAACCGGCTACGTGATTCGTTACGAGCGGGAAACCGCCGCCGGCTCCGGGTTGATAAAAGCCTCACTCGTCTTGAGCCGCGCGATCCGCTGACCAATCAGCCATTCGCCGGAGGTCTCATTCCGGCTAATCGCATCAACCCGATTTCGCGCGCGCTCCTCGATCAATTCATTCCACGACCGAACAACCAGACGGGGCTTTTCTTCTATGGTCTGGATGACTGGCGCGCGCGCCCGAATCTGACGATCCAGTTTGGTCTGCGATACGAATTGATCCCGCCGCTGACAGACGATCTGAAACAGATCAGCGTCTTTCGACCCGGGCGCCAGTCGCAACGGTTCCCGAACGCGCCGGCGGGCATCCTGTTTGCCGGCGATCCCGATCCGATTCTGGGCGTTGCGCCGAGCGGCGGCTATCCCGCGGACAGGAACAATTTCGCGCCGCGCATCGGGCTGGCCTATTCGCCCCGGGCCGCGATGGGCTGGCGGCGCCGTCTGTTTGGCGAGAGCAAAACCGCGATTCGCGCGGCGTGGGGCGTCTTTTATGATGCGACGCTGGGCGAGGCTTCGACACAAGTCAAACTGATTCAGCCTTTCTCCGCTTCCTATACCCTGAGCGCCCCGCGGATGGAGGCGTCGCGCAGCGATTTCTCCAATCCTTACGGTCTATTGCCCAACCCGTTTCCGCTCGATCTCAGCCGTCGCGTCTTCGTCGGCCCGGTTGATCTGGAGCCTTTCGATCCGCGCTTTCGTACGGCCTACACCTATCAGTACAACCTGACGATCCAGCGCGAGCTGCCGGGATCGTTACTGCTGCAACTGGCCTATGTGGGCAGCAACAGCTTCAAACAGAGCCGCGAGCGTGAATTGAACCCGGCCGTGGCCGGTCCCGGCGCCACGCCGGACAACGCGCAGGAGCGGCGCATCTATCCGCAACTGGGGACGCTCCGATTATGATCGCAGGCGTAACCTGACGCTGCATTACACCTGGAGCCTGCCTGAGCTGAAACTCAGCCGATTGCCCGATCTTCTGCTCAACGGTTGGGAACTGGGCGGCATCACGCAAATTCGTTCCGGGATGCCGCTCGCGATTGAGCAATTTACCGACCCGACGTTGACGTCGGGAGACATTTTTCAAGGTGTGCCGGACCTGGTCGGGCCTTTCCGCCGCTTCGATCCGCGCCGGGCGCGGACTCTCGTCGTCAACCGCCCTGAATCGGTTGGCGGCGGTACGGAAACGGTCACTGGCGCCTTCTTCTTCGACCCGGCGGCGTTTCGCGCCGTGCCCACCGGGAATCCGGCGAAAGCGCGCAACGGAAATCTGGGGCGCAATCTATTCGATGGGCCGGGAATCAATCAGTGGGATTTGACGCTCATCAAACGGGTGAAGCTGGCCGACACTCGTCACTTCGAACTTCGGGCCGACATCAGCAACCTCTTCAACCACGCGCTGTTCTATCCGCCGATTACGACGGTCGACGACGCCAGTCTGATGTTCGGTCAAGTGACTCAGGCCGCGCCGGGGCGCGTCATTCAATTCTCATTGCGGTACGGTTTCTGACACGCCGGATCAGTCCCGCGAGCGGCAGGCGAGCGCTGATTGCGGCAAAAGGAGGCGACACAAGTGCGCATAGTACGAAGCATACTCGGCATTTTGGCTGGACTGGTGATACTTTCGCTCATCGCGGAGGGAATCGAGTTCCTGATTGTCACGGCGCTGAATGGGTCCATCACTATGGCGTCAGCCAGGCGAAGACGCGCCAAACATAGCCTTCAAGAAAATAAAACGTAGTTTCATTGTAACGGCTCAGCCCTGGAAGCATGAAGAGAGAGTACGGAACAAACGGAAATAACGGAACAGACGGAAAAAAAACAGAAAATCTTCCGTCTGTTCCGTTATTTCCGTTTGTTCCGTACTCTCTCTTCGACTTGCCCTATCGCTCTCCACGGTTAAATGTAGACCTACCACTTCCGTTTGTTCCGTACTCTGTTGGGGCTCATCGGGTACGAAAGCTATAGCTCGACGCCGTTTCTAATGACACCGGACCGGCGATAAGCTCCCGGCCCCTGTCCGTTCCATTTTTTAAACGCTTTACTGAACGCCGCCTCACTTTCGTACCCGACGAGGGAGGCGATCTCGGCGGTTGTCAGCCTGCCTTCCCGGATCATCTCAATAGCCTTGTGCATTCGCCACCGCGCCAGGTATCGCAGCGGCGGCTCCCCGACAAGTTTGGTGAACCGGTTTGCGAACGCCGAGCGCGACATTCCGGAGAGGATCGCCAACCGCTCTACTGTCCAACCGCTCTGCGGCGTCCGATGGATATTGGCGATTGCCTCACTGATCTGCGGGTCCGTAGCCGCGGCGAACCAGTTCGGTTGATCGCCGGAAACGGTGTTTGCGTATGCCCGAACCGCTTGAATGAAGAGGATGTCGGAGAGCCTGGTAATGATCGTCTCGGCGCCCGGTTTGCGCGAAGCCGCTTCGGAAGAGATGAGGTCGAGAGTCGTTTCAAGCCAGTCATCCACTTTGCCGTCTTCCCCAATGTTCCCGGCCGCTCCGGAAAAATGCAGAAAGGTCGGTAAGACTTTCAACAACGGATGACTTTCGTGGTTCTCGACGAGAAACGTGCCGCCGATAAAATTTGTGATCTCGCCTTTGCCCTCAACCTTGAATGTTCCATCCGGCCTGGGAGGATTGCGCCGCAGCCATTCCTGAAGGTCTACGATTTCCGACCGCGGCGAGTCCGAAACTTTACAGTCGCATCTTTTCGTGATGATGATGAAATCGCCCGCCTTCAGGCGCCGGCGTATCTTTAGTTCCTCAATGACAAGAAAAGCGGACCCTTTGGTCAGAATGAAAAATGGCGCGCCGCTCTCCTCGGCGATATGAAGACCCCAGGGCGCGCCGATCTCGATCGGGCAATAGACCGTGCTGCGCACCCTCACGCTATTCAAGACTTCGGTTAAAGCATCCATAGAAGATTCAATCCGGACGATCTGACATAAAACTGAGCGTATCTCACATAGAAAACCCGGCCAAGTGATTGTAGTCTCGTCTTCGTTGGTCGATCAAACATGAACAAGGCAAACATTAACAAGGCAAACATTAACAAGGAGAAGGATATGTCTATTGTGATTACAACACCGACAGGGAATATCGGCAGCCGCGTTTTACAACAACTACTGAAAGCCGGAGCGGATGTCTCCGTCATAGTTCGCCAACCGGAAAAACTCTCCGATTCCATACGAAGCCGCGTCAAAGTCCATCAAGGATCGTTGGCTGATGCGGATTTGGTGACAAGGGCGTTCCACGGGGCCAAGGCCGCACTCTGGGTAACTCCGCCCGATGTCGCGCCTCCGGATGTCGCCGCGCATCACAACGAGATGGGCATTGTCGCCGCGAAGGCGATCAGGGAGAGTAAAGTTCCCCATGTGGTCAATATTTCGAGCGCGGGCGCGCAACTCGACAACGCCGGACCGGTCTCCGGTCTCGGCATAATCGAGCGCCGATTGAACGAGGTCGCGGAAAACGTCGTCCATCTGCGACCGGGCTTTTTCATGGAAAATTATCTTCCGGATCTTGAGTCGATTAAGAGAGATGGCGCTGTCTACTCTCTTATTCCCGGCGATATGCCGTATCCGATGATCGCCACTCAAGACATCGGCGACGTCGCGGCGGAATTATTACTCAAGACGGAATGGAGTGGCCGAAGTGTTCGCGGCCTGCATGGTCCGGCTGACTTGACCTTTGCAAACGCGGCTCAAATCTTGAGCGATTCAATCGGCAAGCCGGTGAAGCATGTCATGATCACGCCGGATCAAGCCTATCAAATCTTTCTCGGTATTGGGGCCAGCCCCGGATTCGCGAAGGCGTACGTTGAAATGTATCAGGCTCTCACACAGCCGGGGGCAATCGCGGAACCGCGGACGCGGCAGACGACGACGCCGACAACGCTGCGCGAATGGAGCGACGCCGTTTTCCGCCCGCTCCTCGCCAGTCAATAGAGACGGAACATATTGGAGGCCCGGGATGATCGACAACTTACTCTTCGCTTTGACGCTTTTCTCGGCGCTCGGCTGCGGGCTGGTGGCCGGCGCCTTCTTCGCTTTTTCGAGCTTCGTAATGAACGCTCTTGCCCGCCTCCCGCCGGCGCAGGGCATCGCCGCCATGCAATCCATCAATGTCGCGGTGATCAATCCATTGTGTGGGGCGGTGTTTCTCGGAACGGCCGCGGCTTGCGTCATTCTGGCCGTCTCCTCGCTGTTAAGGTGGCACAGGCCCGGCGCCGCCTACCTGCTCGCCGGCAGCCTGCTCTATCTCGTCGGCGCCCTTCTGGTGACGATCGTGTTCAACGTGCCGCGGAACGATGCGCTGGCGGCCGTCAATCCGGCGAGCGCCGAGGGCGCCAGCCTATGGGCCGGCTACGTCGCCAGTTGGACGGCCTGGAACCATGTGCGGACGGCCGCGGCCCTTGCGGCGGCGGCGGCGCTCACCATCGCGCTCTGTTTGCCACGCGATGGGGGAGCGGCCTGATTGATGAAGCAGGTTTGGAACACAAAAAGCACAAAGGCAGAACGCAAAAAGCATAAAAGAGGAGTAACTGCTCAGCCCCAACGCTGAGCAGTTACAAAGAGGAAACAGATGTTTGAACCTTCACGCTCCTTTGTGCTTTTTGCGTTCTGCCTTTGTGCTTTTTGTGTTGAGACAGGCTTGTCCTTTACTGAATCAATTTGTATGCCGATGTCACTTCTCTCCTTTCCGCGCGCCGGCCTTTCTTGACGGCGGTTTGACGCCGGCGCGCGGTTGCGTTTCGGATTGAGGCGCCGGTTGCGGCGTCGGCGCAGGGGCCGGCGCAGGCCTGGGGAGAGATTTGATGATGATTGGTTTGGCCGCCACCGCTGTCGAACAATCGGGTTTCGTGACTCTCAAGTCGCGGGGGTGGATGGGGGCGTCGTCATCAACGGTTACATCGACGGAAAGCAGGCTTGCCGTCGCTCCCGGTTTAACATTGGCGGTTATGCCCGGTCCCAGACTGACCGTCGGAAGCGGAGTGGAGAGCAGGTTCGTTCCTTCGATAACGAGTGTTTGATTTCGGCCGCCCTGCGTCAACTCCGTCGGCCTCACACTGCCAATAGTCATTCCCACGCATTGAAACCAGAACCTGCTGAAGGAAAGGACAATCCGCCGGCAGGAGCAATTATCGATCTCCTGAATTACGCCGTCGCGGTTGAGCCTCACTCTGGCCAGCACGACCCAGGGGTCGGCCGGACATTCGGGACAATCAGTGAACTTATCCAGGACCAATTCCTGCAAACTTTCAGCAGGCGGATTTTTGTGCGACTCCGGACAATCGTTCAGCATGCCGATCTCATATCCGTCGCAGAAACGCGAAAACTCGCACTGCGTATCGCCGCATCCGCAACTCGCGGGCTGCACGCGCACAGGCCGGGTCGGGACCTCATTGTATTTGACCGCGACGTAAAGCGTGATGTCTCCGCTCCCCTCCTGGCGCCGGATGAAGACGTCGCTGCACCAGGGATCGGCCATTTCGCCGCCGGGCTCGCCGCAGACGCTGATCAACCCTTCCGTGCGCAAATCGACCACACGCTCCCGGTCGATTACTATCTCGTCGCCGTAGGGGCCGAGGATGTAACCCGGATGCACCGCCACCTTCCACGGTTCGGCGTCGCTCTTATCGGGCTTGGGAACCAGACACACCTGCGCGCCACACACCACGCCCCATCCATGAAGCAGGCGGTTGTGGCGGCGCATCTTGTCGCGGAAGTAGTTTTGCTCCAGGGTCATCTCCGCCGGAGTGATCAGTTGTCGCGGGAAATAACGCGGACGCTCGAGCAGGCCGTCGGCGCAGAACTCTCTCTCAGGTTTGGTCATGGTTTTCATCGCTCACCTCGAATTCGGTTATCACTTTTCACGTCGGCCGTAAACAGGGCTTTGCCATCCCAATAAAATGTCGAAGAGCAGATCGTTTGCGTAAACAATCGGGCGGACGGCGATGTCAATTGTGTCGGGATCGCAATCGCGATCATCTTCTGAAAGGTGAATGTGGGCCAGGCGAATGCACGGGTCCTTCGGCATTGACAGGCAATCACGCTCGCGCGTCACCCACTTCACCAGAGCCTCGTAATCAATCTTCCCTTCCGACACGATGTGGGAAATCTGGCATTGATCGTTGTTCGGGCGGTCACACCAGTGTGTGAACTTGATTTGATAGCCCTCGCGGATGGCGCCCGGCGCGCAAACTTCCGGGCCGTGACAATCGCCGGCCAGGACGGGCGCCGGATCGGTCTCGCACTCGTGGTAACAGATCATCACCTGCACACACACATCGTCTCCGTCGTGATGCGGCTTCTCCTGGCGTTGCGCGTAGGATTCCGCCTGATCCGCCTTGTCGCCTCTCTCCCTGGCCTTGGCGATCACGTCCGCCGGGATTCGGATCGGCCGCGTTTCCTGGGGCACGATGATCTCGCGGCCCCATTTATCGATGGCGAAACCCGGCTTCACGATGATCGAATCGGGATGACCTTTTGCGGGAACGACATCGAGGCCGCAGACCACGCCGTAGCCCAGTACCGCCCGGTTGATCAGCCAGCGTTTCCCGTTGTGGTAATCGGTCTCCAACCTGAAGTGAAACTCGTCGAGCATCTTGCCGAAGAAATACCGGTTGCGCTCGAACTGGTTGAGACCACTGTGTGACATCGGCGTATGCGTTGTTGAGTACATAATTCATCCTCCACGTATGAATGGCGTTTACGAATGGCGTTTATGAATGCTCGACCTCGAACGGCCGCAGTCCCAGACGCGTCGTCCGTCCCACGCTGCTGCGTTGACCGATCCTGCCCGGCGGCTCTCCGCCCAGAACGAGACCAGCCTCCGCCGAAGTTGACGGAGACAAAGGAGAGGGCTGGAGCGGCCCCGCGACGATGGTGTCGATCCCCACCCGCGATTGAAACCCGATGCGCAGGCTCGGCTCGACCACGCACAGGTGATAATCCGTGTGAGCCGGCTTCTCGCGGTCCAGGACGGCGCGCGCCGCCTCGACCGTCTCTCCGCCGAAAGATCCTCCGCGGTACAACCGCACGCTGAACCGGTGGGCCAGGTCGTCGAAGAGCGGAGCGCCGAACTCTTCCTGCGTGATCAGGTGCGATTGATCGAGCGTCGCCGTCGTCCCGACCACGGCTCCCTGCGCTTCGGCGGCGGCGAGCATGGTCGTGAAGCCCAACAACGACGTTTGCCTATGCTCCTGCGGCGCGTTTTCGTCCTCCGGCAACGCCCACCAGTTGGATTGCAGCAGAGGCTCTTCGATGCGCGCTTCGACGCCGGCGAAGAACCGCAGCGACTCGCGCAATCCGTCCACCGTGCCGCGCCTGGAATACAGATCGAAGGCCTTGGCGATGGCCTCGCGTTTGCGCTCTTCGCTCCACTCGCCGTCCGGTTCGAGCGCCAGCCATCCGGCGAGCCATTGCAGGAACTCTGGCGGCGCGGCTTGCGGATCGAAGAGTTCCGGCAGCGATTCGATCTTCGCCTCTACTTCGACGAAGAGGCTTTCGAAGAGCGCCAGGAAGCGCGTCAGGAACGCCGCCGATTGCAAATCCTCGCGATAGATCGCGGGCAGGCGCTGGATGTAAGTCTCGTGATCGAAATCCACCCGCGCCTGTGACAGCGCCGCCGTGGTCAAGCCTTCGCTGATGAATTCGACGCCGACCCACAAACGGTCTTGCGGCGAGCCGGGGAAGATGGCTTCCGTGATGTCCGGCGGCAAACGGAGCCAGCGCTTCAACGGCGGCGGCTCGGCGCCTTGCGGCAGATCGATCGCGCCGCCTTCCCACGGCGGCAAACTATCATCATCCGGCGCGGGCGGCGGGGCATCGTCGTTCGAGGCGTAAACGAAAATCCGCAGATGCGCTCCCTCGGGCAATGGAGCGACCGCCGCTTTCAATCCGTGCCATTGTTCCCGGCGATGGCTGGGGTTGTGGAACGGGCCGCCCCACATCCATCCGCGCCCGACATAAGCGCCGTCGATGTCGAGCCGAATCACTACGGGATCGCCGCCGGTGTGAACCAGCAGATCGCCGCGCGAATCGAAGGCCAGCGCGTTGATTGAGCGATGGAACCCTTCGGCGCGGCCGACGAGCGTCCCGTCGTGTTTGAACTTGAAGACGCCTTTTTGCTCCGCGTCGCCGACGAAAATAGCGCCGTCATTCACGGCCAATCCGATCGGAGCTTCAAGCCGCAACTCCATGTCCGAGATGTAATGGCCGTCTTCATCGAATACGAAGACGGAGTTCGACCCTTGATCGAGGATGAAAACCTCGGTTGATTCGCCGCATAAATTGATTGCGACTTCGCTCGGCCGCTGCAAGGACTTCTGCCGTTGCGAAAGCTCCGATTGGACGGTCGGCCAGAATTCCGCAACCGGATCGCCGCGAAGATCGAACTTCAACACGCGCCGGGCGCCGTAATCCACGACGTACACGTCGCCCCTGGCGTCAACAGCCAGCGACTGCGGCTCTTTGAACGGCTCCGTACCGTCGCCCTCCCACACATCCAGGAGCTGCAACGACTCGGCGTCGAACATCCGGATTCGTTTATTGCCGCTGTCCGCGACGAGCAAGGCTCCGCGCATCGGATGAAACGCGATTCCGCGCGGGCCGCGCAGCCGCGTCGCGGTGGAGACTTCTCCCCCGACGCACCGAGCCGGCGCGACGCTTCCGTCGCAAGAGTCGATGCGCATCAGGCGATGACGACTCGGATCGGTGAACCAGATCGCGCCGTCATCGGCTACCGCAATGCCGGCGACAGACGGCTGCGCTTCATCTTCCTCCGCGTCCTGCCGCATTTGGCCCTCAAACCGCGGCAGCGCGGCCAGCGTGAGCGCGCCATCCTCCCGCGGTTCCAATCCCGACAGGGTGAAATCCGGCCAGCGATTGTCGCGGTTGAGATAGAGGAAGCTGTTTGGATCTTGTCTGTTCA
>Ga0187894_10006605_pt1 | contig 11310 bp, 10 predicted proteins | sample GBC1701081metaG_FD_136650 | JGI IMG/M metagenome (GOLD analysis project Ga0187894, IMG submission 136650) | White microbial mat communities from a lava cave in the Kipuka Kanohina Cave System on the Island of Hawaii, USA - GBC170108-1 metaG ...
AAGCGCACGCTGCGATGAGCCGCGTACGTTGCGGTGGCGAGCGAGTAGCATGCGGATCGAGGATCGCTACGATGCGCGAGCGCAGCGACGAGCAATGTGTCATGCCGATTGCCAAGCGGGCAGGAGGAGTCATGCCGCTACTGCGTGCAGCCACATCCAGCAGGAATTGAGCGTAGTCGGAAGGCGTCGCGCCGGCGCGCAGCACCGAATCGTCGCACGCTCTTTCCTGCAAGCTGCGGACGCGTTCCGCTGCGAGCCAGACGAGCGGGTTGTACCAATACAGCACACAAGCAAGACGAGAGACGAGGGTGCTGAGAGCATCGCGGCGCTGAATATGTGCAAGCTCGTGCATGACCGCGGCGTACCGTGCGGATTCAGGCCAGGCGTTGCCCGCGGTCGGCAGCAGCAGGACGGGACGCAGCACGCCCCACGTGCAGGGGCTCAGGATGTGCTCCGATTCGAGCACGCGCAGGCGGCGCTGATCGAAACTATCCGAAGTCGAGATGCGAGCCAGCGTCGCGGCCCAACACGTGGACGCGAGAGGCCGCGCTTGTCGTCGCCAGCGTGCGAGAGCGATCGTTGCCAGCAGTTCGCGCGTCAGAACGATCGAACTGCCAACGAGCAGCAACGCAATCACGATCGAGCCGACAGGTGCAGCGGTCCTGCCGATGTTTGCTTGCGCGGTTGGTAATGCAATGACGTCATGCGCCGGCAAGAGCAACACAGCACATGGCATCAGCACACAAAGCACCAGCGCCGCAGTCCACAGCACATGACTGAATGCAGCCGACTGTCGACGTAGCACAAACGACAACAATCCAGCCGCAGCGACGACGAGGCTCGTCTTGAGCACGAGACTCGCGATGGTCACGAGATCAGGCATGTCAGCGCCCCTGCTTGCGTGCGTTGTCGATGAGCGTGCTGAGCTCGTCCAGCTCCGCCTTCGTCAGCTTCTTGCCATGCGATGAACCGAGCAAGGCAGCCGCGGTGCGCGCCGCCGAGCCTTCGAAGAAATTGTCGACCAAGCCGGCGAGGGCGGCGGAACGCGCCTTGGTGCGCGAGACAACCGGTGCGTAGATGTAGCGCGGGCCGTCCATGCGATGTTGCAGATGCTGCTTGTCGACCAGGATCCGCAACAGCGCGCGGATTGCGGAGTAGCTCGGCGGGTCCTCGATCTGCTCGAGGATCTGCGCCGCCGTGGCTGCGCCGAGGCGATAGACGATTTCCATGATCTGCCGCTCGCGGCGGCTGAGACGATGCGGGCCGGACATTCTGCGCCTGCTAATTTATTAGCACGTGCTAAGAAATTAGCACGCCGCTGCGGAAAGTCAATCGCTGTAGGTCGGGCTTCAGCCCGACAATCCCTCGTCAATTCTGCGCACTGAGCGACAACCCTGGCACACGCAGCAGCTCCCGCGAGATCTGCGCGCTGAGCTCCTGCAGCAGCGCGAGGTGCTCGCGCACGAGCTTGACCTTGGCGACACGCCGCGTGAGCCGGGACGGGACCTGGTGGAGTTTCCGCGCATTCTCAAGCGGCTGGCGGAGAGTGGCGCAACGGCGAAGTACCAGCGGCCGCGCTGTGTCGGCGAGATCCGCGTGCGCAGCCTGCAGCCCGCGCAGACGGACGTGCAGAACATGAAGGCGGCGACGTCGGCTGCTTCGCCGAGCGAAGCGTTTCTGAACGCCGCATCGCCGGGCGTCATCGCACTGTTCCAGCCCAACGATCACTACAAGTCGCAGGACGACTATCTCCAGGCGGTTGCCGAGGGGATGCGCGCGGAATACGAGCTGATCACCGCATCGGGCCTGCTCGTGCAGATCGACGCGCCAGACCTCGCGATGGGTCGGCACACGATGTATCGCTACTTTCCGGCGGCGCCATTGCCGGAGCCGCAGCAGAGCAGCACGCCGGAGCACGCACAGAAAATCGCGGGGCGCTACGCGTCGTCGCGGCGGGCGGAGACGACGTTTTTCAGGCTGTTCACGTTGCTCGGTCAGATGGACATCACGCCGAAGGCTGACGGCGGTGTGACCGTGCCCGCGTTGACCGGGCTGAACGGTAAGCCGAAGGAGTGGCGTCAAACGGCGCCGTTCGTGTGGCGCGACAGTGGCGGGCCGGAGCAGATTGCAGTGCTGATGAACGGCGACCGCGTGCGCATGCTTGGCGCAGACGAGATCGGCGGCATCATGGTGATGCTGCCCGTAGCCTGGTACCAGTCGGGTGCGTGGATTCTGCCCACCATCAACATCGCGGCCGCGATTCTCGTGCTGACGGTTGTCGCGTGGCCGATGGCGGCATGGCGCAGACGGCGGCGTGGTGCTCCGCTCGCGCTATCACCGCGCGAGCTCTCCTGGTACAGAATCGCGCGGGTCGTTGCGCTCATCGACGTCGTGTTCCTGGCGGGCTGGATGGGCGTGGTCTCCGCCGGCGATGCTGACCTCGCGGCGTACGACGGACATCTGGATGTGTGGTTCTATGTGCTACACGCGCTCGGATTGCTGGGTGCTGTCGGCGCGATTGCAGCGATCTGGAACGGCTGGCTGGCGCTCGCAGGCAAGCGCGGGTGGCAAGCGACGACCTGGAACGTAGGGTTGGCGGTTTCGTGCGTTGCCGTCAGCTGGTTTGCTTTCGCATTTCATCTGATTCGCTTCACCCTGAAGTATTGACGGAACCTACGCAAAGCCCGGGCAATTTGGCCACTGTAGGAAGTGGGCCAATTGTCCGGGAGAGCGTCATGATCGTCACCGTTTGTGAGTTGCCCGATGACACGGAAGCCTTCGAGAAGCAGTGGGCGCGCCTCGCCGGCCACGTGAAACAAGCGGCCAGCAGCGTCGTGCTGTTGCCGGAAATGCCGTTCAGCAAATGGTGCGCCGACTCGGCGGACGTCGAAGCTGCGCGCTGGAGCGAAGCTGTCGCCGCGCACAATGCCTGGGAGCATCGACTCGCGGAGTTGGGCGCAGTGCTCGTCGTCGGCACACGCCCCATCGACTTCGGCAACGAGCGTTACGACGAAGGCTTCGTCTGGGACGCCGAGAACGGAGCCCGCTCCGTGCACGCGAAGGCTTCGAACGACTTCATCCCGCTCCAGGCGCACGGCATCGACATCGGCTTCATGATCGGTTCGGAAGCGTGGGCACGCGACGAGCGGCCTTATGGCCGTGGCGAAATCGACGTCGTGGCGATGCCACGCTGCACACGTTCGGAGTCGTTCGCACAGCGGCTCGCGCAGGCATGCGCGGTGGCGACCGAGAGCGGTGCGTTCGTCTTGTCCTCGAACCGGTCCTCGCCGTTCGAGGGGCAGGGATGGATCATCGCGCCCGATGGCCGCGTGCTCGGCACGACCAGCGCGCAGCAGCCGTTCGTTTCATTGGAGATCGTCCTGCCGAGCGAGCGAATCTCCGCGGACGCAACCCGCGGTCAGCCGGCTCCCGATTGGATGGACCCGTTGGACACCGGAGTGCCCAACTACGACGCACGTTGAAGTCGCGGGCGCTACAACGCCTGCATGCCGAAGTTAGCCTTCGCGACGCGAGCTACTACGGGCGCGTGCACGACCTGCGATCGTCCTGCCGTTTGTAATAGTGCGCGTCGTGTAATGCGGACGTCGGCAAACGCCGGCTTGTGAACCGGATACGAGCGAACTATACGAACTGCTCCGAATCAGGGAGCACGTATGTCACTCGTCAAACCTGGCCGTGATGCGGCGGCTCCTTGGCGTGCGTCTCTCGCAATCCTGTCGTTCGCTGCGGCACTGTGGGTCGGCAGCGCAGCTCACAGCGCAACTTTACCGAGCGGATTTGCCGAAACCCGCGTCGCAAGCGGCCTTGCAAGTCCGACAGCGATGTCCTTCGCGCCCGACGGGCGTCTCTTCATCTGCGAGCAGGGCGGTAGCCTGCGCGTGATCAAGAATGGCGCGCTGCTGACGCAGCCATTTCTCACGCTCAATGTAAATTCAACCGGCGAGCGCGGCTTGCTGGGCGTTGCGTTCGATCCGAACTTCGCGAGCAACGGCTTCGTCTACGTCTACTACACGACTGCCGCCTCACCCATTCACAACCGAGTGAGCCGATTCACGGCGAGCGCAAGTAATCCTGACATCGCTGCTGCTGGCAGCGAAGTTCAGCTCCTGAACTTGCCGAACTTGAGCTCGGCCGAGAATCACAACGGCGGTGCGATCCACTTCGGCACCGACGGCAAGCTCTACATTGCGGTCGGCGACAACGCCGCCTCGGTGAACTCGCAAGAGTTGACGACCACATTGGGAAAGCTGCTGCGGATCAATGCTGACGGCTCGATCCCCTCGGACAACCCGTTCGTGAGTCAGACCTCGGGCATCAACCAGGCGACCTGGGCGCGCGGCCTGCGCAATCCGTTCAATTTCGCCATCGACCGGTCGAACGGCCGCATTCACATCAACGATGTCGGCCAGGATTCGTGGGAGGAAGTGAATCACGCGATCGCCGGCGTGAATTTCGGCTGGCCGCAGACCGAAGGCCCGAATCCTCCCGGTTCTGCCGGCGTTCGATATCCGGTGCACGCCTATGAGAACGCAGGATCGAACTGCGCGATCCTCGGCGCAGCTTTCTATCGACCGGAGACGGCGAATTTCCCGGCTGAGTTCGCCGGCCGGTATTTCTTCGGCGACTTCTGCGGCGGCTTCATCCGCATGTTGAGTCCGCCGAACTACACAACCTCCGCGGGCTTCGCGACCGGCATCGACTCGCTGGTCGACATTCAAGTTGCGTCCGACGGTTCCTTGTACTACCTGGCGCGCGGCGGCGGCGAAGTCTTTCAAGTGCGCTTCACCGCGAACTCGGCGCCGAGCATCACCTCGCAGCCGGCGAATCGCACGGTTTCCGTGGGCCAGTCGGCGAATTTCAGCGTCGCGGCCTCCGGCACAGCGCCGCTGCGCTATCAGTGGCAGCGCAATGGCTCGAACATCGCGAACGCTACGTCTGCAACTTTCACACTTCAGTCCGCGACCGCAGCTGACAATGGCGCGGCATTCCGAGCCGTCGTGAGCAATGACTTCGGCTCCGCCACCAGCAATGCGGCGACACTGACGGTTCTGACCAACGGTGCGCCAACCGGCTCGATCAGCTCACCGACCGCAGGCACGCGATATCGAGGCGGGCAAGACTTCACGTTTGCCGGCACCGGATCGGACGTCGAAGACGGCACGCTGCCGGCGAGCGCGTTCACTTGGCGAGTGGACTTCCATCACGACGAGCACACGCATCCTCATGTTCCGCCGACCAGCGGCGTGACCAGCGGCACATTCAGAATCGCTGACCGGGGCGAAACATCCGCCAACGTGTTCTATCGCGTGATTCTCACAGTGCGCGACTCGACAGGCTTGACGCATACCTCGTCGGTCGACGTGGTGCCGTTGACTGCAGTTGTACGCATCGAAAGCAATGTGCCGAATGCACAGCTGACGCTGGATGGCTCGCCAATCACTGCGCCGTTCACGTTTACCGGCGTCGAGGGCGTCATTCGAACGCTGGGCGCCGTGTCGCCGCAGACGTCCGGCAGCACGACCTACGAGTTCGTGTCCTGGTCCGACGGCGAAGAGCAGACACACGAAATCACGACGCCTGCCGCCGACACGACCTTCACAGCACTGTTCCGGACTACCGCTCCGACGCAGGTGTTCGCGGAAAATTTCGAGACGGCGACAGGCTGGGCCCTCGCTGCCACTGGCAACACTGCAACGACGGGTCGGTGGCAGCGCGGCGATCCTGCGCCGACCACCTCGCAGGGAACAGCATTGCAGCCGGGTACGTGCCACGGTCCGTCGGTGAACTGTCTCATCACGGGGCTGAGCGCCGGTACGGCGGCGGGAGCCAACGACGTCGATGGAGGGATGACCAGCATCGACTCGCCGGTGATCGCTCTGCCGTCCGCGAGCGCCATCACTCTGCGCTTCCGCTACTTCGTCGGCTTCCTGGCGAACGCGACCAACGCGGACTTCTTCCGCGTGAGAGTCGTCCGGGCGAACGGCACATCGCAAGCCATCTTCACGCGTAGAGGGACCAGCAGCAATGTCCCGGGTGTGTGGACCTCGCAGTCGGTCAATCTCAACGCATTCGCCGGACAGAGCGTGCGCATCCGCTTCGAGGCTCTCGATACAGCCGCGGTCAGCATTGTCGAAGCAGGTGTCGACAACGTCGTGATAACGAGACAGTAGCGATCGGCGCTTCGACGCAGGAGTTCCTACCGCTTCAAGATGAACTCGCGATCCACGGTCTTGCCAACCCGACCACACTCCGATGTAGACGGGCGCCAGGCCCTGCGCATCGAGCCACTCGAGTCCGATATCCATGAGCTGCGAGCCGAGACGCAGGTTGTGATGGCGCGCCAGCACGTAGAGTTGCTGAATTTCTCCCGCGGTCGGCTCGCGATTCTCGATGGGCAACTTGCACGCGCCCACCGCGATGAATCCGACCGCCGTCGCGTCGGCAAGCGCAGCGACCTAGACCGCCCCACGTGATACCTTGTGTCGCCATACGTGTCCAGCGTCCCGAGACCGCGCATGATCTCAGTATCAAGAAGCAGCCTCCTGCTATTGCCGATCGGTCTACTCGGCGTTGCCGCTGCCTTCGGCGCAGAGACTTCGGCTGCGGTCGATCCTGAGCGCATCTCGCAAGCGGTCAAAGTGCTGGCCTCGGACGAGTTCGAAGGCCGCGCGCCCGGAACGCCCGGCGAAACGAAGACCATCGAATGGCTTTCGAACCGTTTCCGCGAGCTGGGTCTCGAGCCCGGCGGCGAACGCGGAAGCTGGACGCAAACTGTTCCGCTCGTTCGTACACAGGTCAATCCGCCGGCCACGATGAGCGTCTCGATCGAAGGACAGCGACGCGCGTTGACACAGAACAACGACATTTACGCCAGCACTCTCCGCAAGGTCGATCGCGTGTCGATCAAGGAAGCGCCTGTCGTGTTCGTCGGTTACGGCGTAACTGCGCCGGAGCGCCAGTGGGACGACTATAAGAAGGTCGACCTGCGCGGCAAGGTCGCCGTGTATCTGGTCAACGATCCTGATTTCTATGCCAAGGCTGGCGAGCCCGTCGCGGGCCGCTTCGGCGGGCGGCGCATGACTTACTACGGCCGCTGGACCTACAAGTTGGAAGAAGCGGCGCGTCGCGGCGCCATCGCAGCGCTGATCGTGCATGACACCGAGGGCGCAGGCTACGGTTGGTCCACCGTCATCGCCCCGGCGGGAGAGAACTACGATGTCGTGCGCGAGAACCCCAATGAGCGAGTGCTTCTGCACGGTTGGCTCGCGAGCGCAGTCGCGAACGAAATCTTCAAATCCGCGGGACTCGATCTTGCGGCGTTGAGCGTGCAAGCGCGCCGGGCCGATTTTGTGCCAGTCGCGCTGAAGGACGTCCGCTTCGATGCGGACTTGCCAGTCACGGCGATGCTGGCGGAGAGCCGCAACGTCCTGGCCAGGATCCCCGGCAGCAAGCGCCCCGATGAAACGATCATGTTCGCCGCGCACTGGGATGCGTATGGCATCGGTCCGCCCGATGCACAGGGCCGCAGGATTCGGCCGGGCGCAAACGACGATGCACTGGGTGTCGCCGGCGTGCTCGAGCTTGCGCGCGTATTCAAGGCAGGACCGCAACCGGAACGCACACTGGTCTTCGCCGCGTGGACTGCAGAGGAGCGCGGGCTGCTGGGGTCGCAAACTTACGCAGTGAAGCCGCTGTACCCGTTGGAAAAGACAGTTGCAAATCTGACGCTGGACATCCTGCAGACCGCAGGCCTCGCGCAAGACGTGCTGCTGGTGGGTGCGGGGCAGAGCGAGTTGGAAGATGACCTTGCGCGTGCGGCCGCAGCACAAGGTCGCGTCGTCACGCCGGAGCCGCTGCCGGAACGCGGTCTGTTCTATCGCGCAGATCACTTTCCGTTGGCTCGCCAGGGCGTGCCGGTGTTGCTGCTGATGGCGATCAGCGGCGCGGCAGATATGCGCGAAGGCGGCCGCGAAGCGGGTAATCGCTGGCTCGAAGGTTACATGCGCTGCTATCACCAAGCATGCGATGCCTGGGACGCGAGCCTGGATTTCCGTGGCGCCGCGCAGGACGTCGAGCTCTTCCATGCGATCGGCAAGCGTCTCGCGAGCTCGACGCGCTGGCCCCAGTGGAGATCCGATTCGGAGTTTTACGGAGTGCGCGCCAAGTCGGATGCGCAGCGGCGCTGACGATCGGCTCATACTCATGTATGACGATCAAGAGGCGTACTTCGGTGCACTGGTTCCATTTCTGTCGAAGGCCTAAGCTCCATGCCGTCCACCTCGGAATCCGCGCCGTCCAACGGTTGACTGAACAATAGGGGGACAGTCCGCAGTAAGTTGTAGTGCCGGGAGCTGCCGCGATAATTATGTTTAAGCGCAGCGTGGGAGGATCACATGGTCAAGAACAATTGCCGAGCCGCCAGCTCGCTGCTGTGCTGCGCTGCCGTGCTGACGTTGGTCGGGTGCACGATGATTACTCCTGAGTGGCGTCCTCGACGGGCAGCAGCGGAATGTCGCGCTGACTCGATGGAGTACTGTGTGATCGACAACTACGGTAAGAGATGTAGTTGCGCGCCGAATCAGAGCGTCGAGGCGGTCCTGCGCCGTCCTCAGTAGTCGCGTCCGCAGAGAAAGTCCAAGCCGTTTCGGCTTCTCGCGGCCCTGCAGGTCGACCCGACCCTCTTCCAGGCGCGCTGGACGATAGGTTTCAGCCGGGCATGTCGACGCTCCGAACGCCGCGGACAGAAGCAAACCGGTTGTGAAGTGAAGCTTCATGACCATCACGTCATCCTGTTACTTGACGCCGGCAGTCACGATCCACTCGCGGGCACCGAACCACACGCCTTGCTCGCTGAAGTTCCTCGCCATCGTGTCGCGCAGGCTCGGCTGATCGCGACGTCGAAATGCTGCGGCAGGAAGCTGATCGCCTGCGCGTCGCCGTGCTCGAACAGGAGGTTGTGTAATCCCTCCGCTGCAGCCAGCACGCGAGCCCGCACGATCATCGGCTCGGTGATGTCGACACCCAACGCACTGCCGGTCGCGGCCAGGCGCGCAGCCTCGCGCGTCGTTTGACCCGTTCCGCAGCCGATGTCGAGCACGTGCTCAGGGCTGCGAATAGCGCAGGCCGGAAGCAAGGCTCCGTTATGCGATTGCAGTTCGGCGTCGTAGTCCACGTGTGATACGGTGCGCTTCGCTATGCGCATAGTACTAAAGCTCGCGGCTGCGACCCTAGCGCGCTGATTCACGAGGCAAACGCGCGATGCGTGCGAAGTACGACATCATCGGCAACAACTATGCGGAGCTTCGCAAGCCGGATCGCCGGATAGCCCGGATCATCGAGAGCGCACTCGGCTCAGCGCAAACGATCTTGAATGTCGGCGCAGGCACCGGTTCCTACGAACCGACCGATCGATTCTTGATCGCTGTCGAGCCTTCGCGCGAGATGATCCGAAAACGCAGTCCGGCTGCAGCCGAAGCGATTCAGGCCAGCGCCGACCATCTGCCATTCGATGACAGGAGTTTCGACGCCTCCATGGCGATCCTGACCCTTCATCACTGGCCCGACAAGCAGGCAGGTTTGCGCGAGATGCGCCGCGTAACACGCGGTCGGATCGTTCTGCTGACGTTCGATCCGTCGCACCGGCCGTGGCTGACGGCGTATCTTCCGCAACTGGTGGCGTTGGACGAGGCACAGATGCCAACGATGTCCGACTACGAACGCTGGTTGGGCTCTGTGCAGATCACTCCGCTGCTGGTGCCACACGATTGCAGCGATGGCTTCCTCTACGCCTACTGGCGCCGGCCTGCGGCGTATCTCGATCCATACATCCGATCAGGCAGCTCGTCCTTCTGGGCCCTCGGCACCATCGAAGCAGGATTGCAGGATCTGAAGCGCGACCTCGAAACCGGCGAGTGGCAGCGCCGCTACGCCGAGCTCCTCACGCTGGATGAATATGACGCAGGGTACCGACTCGTCGTCGCGGACTGATTCATTCCTTCTTCTGCGCCGCCTGAGCTCGTTCCTGCTCGCGCGCTCCTCCCAGCATGCCTGGAAGCGCGTAATTGCCCTCGGCGCAGGCGTACTCGTGAAGATTCTCGTCGATACGGTTGAACGGCAGCTCGCCGCTGTACGGCGCGGTGAACGTCGATGGGTCCTCCACTGTGAACTTGTAGAGGATCACATCCGGACCCGTGCGGGTGAACCGTTCGGTCACCTTCAACTGGTCGGATGCGCCGCGATAGGGCCACAGCGGTGAAGTCTGCGCGAGTTGCGTCGGATGGAGATTCGTCGTCTCGACCACGAGCGTGTCGCCTTCCCAATGTCCGATCGAATCGCCGAACCAGGAGCGGACTTGCGCTGGCGCGTGCTTGCTGGCACCCAACTTGACGATGCGCGTGTCATGCACCATTTCCGTCATGATCATGACGTAATCGCTCGTCTGAACGATGGTGTAGTTATTGTTGTAGAAATAGTTCGGCAGCATCGGCGGCCCGGCATTCGATCCGAATGAAGTGAGGCAGCGGTCGGAGAGCGATGCGAGCTCGGGACCGTCGAACTCGCCGAACTTTCTCCGCAGGGCCATTTGTTCCCCTACACGCTGCTTGCCCGCGGCGGTCATAGCAGGGATGCGACCGTCGGCTGGATCGACGATGATGGAGCTGCGCGGGACGCCGTCGATGCGGATGACCTTGTGACCCGGGTCGAGCCAGAAGCCGTTGTAGCCGCCGACCGCACCGCCGGCCGCCACGGCAATCTGCTCGACAAACGTCTGTTCGCCCGGCGGCGATAGCGCGATTTCGCCCCCCTTCGGCGGCGGCGGCGCGTTGGGATCAGTGGGCGCGTCGCGGAATTCCTCCACGAGCTGTGCGCGCTTTTCGAGCGCGGCCGCTTGCTCCTCGGTCAGCGTCGGTCCGCCTTTCTTCAACCGTTCGAAGGGCGTCTGGGTTTCGTTGCTCCAGTTGCCCTGCAGGTCAGGTTTTCCCTCAGGAGTGCGTGGCGCGACCCAAGGTTTGCCGCTGCCCGGCGCCTTTGCAGGCGTTTGCGCGCCGACAGGCGCAAACGGGATCGCCGATAGACCCAGCGCCAGAGCGAGCGCGCCGGTGAGCGCAAGGCCCCTACGCCGCAAGAATAACGTTCTGCTCATCGTGATTGACTCCTGAATCGGCATTAAACACGGCGACATAAATAATGCAGCATTGTGACATAATGGCACCCTTCGTTGCTGCCGGAGAAGGACGATGCGCAAGCTTGAGATCGAGGACGCGGAGGTGATGCGGATAGCGATTCAGC
>Ga0187894_10006606_pt1 | contig 11307 bp, 7 predicted proteins | sample GBC1701081metaG_FD_136650 | JGI IMG/M metagenome (GOLD analysis project Ga0187894, IMG submission 136650) | White microbial mat communities from a lava cave in the Kipuka Kanohina Cave System on the Island of Hawaii, USA - GBC170108-1 metaG ...
AATCTCAAGATCAGCAAGTTCGGCGGCCTCACCCGGACCCGTCTGGCGCGCGACCTGTGCGTGGAGATGGGAATCGCGATGACCCTCGAAGACACGTGGGGCGGCGACATCGTGACGGCAGCGATCGCGCACCTCGCTCACAGCACTCCCGAGGAGTTTCGCTTCACCAGCACGGACTTCAACAGCTACGTCACGGTGAGCCTGGCGGAAGGCGCTCCGACGCGAGTCGATGGAAAGATGAGGGCGTCGACCGCGCCGGGGCTGGGCGTGACGCCGCGCATGGACGTGCTGGGCAAGCCGGTGCTCGTGGTGGGTGCGTAGGCCCATTCTGATCTGCATCCGCGACTGAACCCCCGCCCGTACGTCTACGACCAGGAGATGGCGGGGCGTACGAAATGCAAATTCTGCACGCGCTTGCGCCGGCAGCAGGCGGTCCCTTATCTTCGGGACGAGGCACGGACAGCCGCGCGTCGCTGCCGCCGTCGAGGCCACGGAAGCCTCACCGTGCTGAAAAATACGAGACGGGGAACCCGGATGAAGTGGACTGAAGGTCTGCGATCCGCGATCCACCGGTTGCGGCTGCGGCGGGAATTTTCGGGGCGGGTCGATACCCCCCACCACCGCATCTCCAATCCGTGGCACGCGGTATCGGTGGAAAGCGGGCTCTACGCCTGCCGCGCCGCACTGGATCTGCGCGGCAAGCGCATGTTGTCGCGTGAAGCGCCGGTGTTGCCGCTGGTGGCTTGCCCGCACGCCGACCAGTGCACGTGCCGCTTTCGCCATCACGCAGACCGGCGCGCCGTCGATCGGCGCGCGCGCGATGCTGGACTGCCGACGGGCGCGTTTCTCAACGGCACGGGTCCCGAGCGCCGCGGCCCTTCGCACGGCAGGCGCAAGACTGACGTCTGATCCGACGATCCACGGTGTCTGTTTGCGCCGTGTCCGGGCCGCGTCGCGCGCCGCCCGCGCCGGCGCTGCCCGTCCCGAAGTGCTTGCAATTGCCGGCGGCCGCATGCGTGCAGCAAACTCATGAAGGAGTCAGGCACCTTTTCGGAGATGGCACGACGTGCAGCGCAAGCAATTTGTGGATTCCCGCGCACTCGCCGTCGCGCGCAACCTCATGCTCGTTGCGACAGCGCTCTTCGCCGCGTGCGCACCACCCTCGAGCGAAACGGACGTCAGCGCGCAAGCTGGCGCTGACGGGAAGGCACTCGTCGCCGAGCTTACCGCGCAGGCGGACGCGTGGGACAAGGCGATTGTGCGCAAGGATCGCGCGGCGATCGAGGGCAACATGGCCGAGGATTTCCGCCAGATCGACCGGCGCGCGAACGTCGAGAGCAAGGCCTCCTTCGTCACCGGCCTGATGGATCCGGACCTCACGATCGATCCGTACACCGTCGAAGACTTCGAAGTGCGCCTCTATGGCGACGCCGCGCTCCTGAGCGGACGCACGCAGATGACAGGCACCTACAAGGGCGAGCCGTTCGCGAGCCAGTACCGCTACATCGACGTGTATGCGAAACGCGGCGACGAATGGCAGATCGTCAGCGTGCAGATCACGGCGGTTCCCGACCAGGCCCAGTAACGGCCGGCATGACACGGGTACTTTTCGTCTGCACGCAGAATCGGCTGCGCAGCCCCACCGCGGAACAGGTATTCTCGAACCGGCCGGGATTCGAAGTTGCTTCCGCGGGAACCGATCCGAGCGCGGCGAATCCGTTGTCGGCCGAGGTGGTCGAGTGGGCCGACGTCATCTTCGTGATGGAGAAGGCGCACCGCAACCGGCTGGTCCGGCGCTTCCGCGACCGCCTCAAGAACAAGAGGATCGTGTGCCTGGATATTCCCGACGACTTCGACTACATGGATCCCGGCCTCGTCGGGATCCTGGAAGCGAAGCTCGGGGCCTTCTTCCAGCGGACCTGAGCTGACGGGCGAGGGGAGTGGACATGAGCGAGACGAAGTCGGCGCGGCGCGCGCGCGCGCTTTACCCTTTCTTCTACTGCTGCTTCCTGGTGCTGTGGTCGGCGTCGTCCCTCGCGGACGGAGTGACCGCTCTGCGCTGCGGGCGTCTGATCGATCCCGTCGACGGCTCCGTGACACAGAACGCGGTGATCGTCGTCAAGGGCGATCGCATCGAGCAGGTCGGCACGGGTGCGCGCATTCCGGACGGCGCGCGCATGATCGATCTCTCCGCGTACACGGTGCTGCCGGGGCTGATCGACAGTCACACGCACATCCTGTTGCAACCGGAGGACGAGGTCGGTGCACCGCCGGTCGTCGTGAAATCGCAGGCGTTCCGCACCGTGCAGGGTGTGGCGGCGGCGAAGCTCGATCTCGAGGCGGGGTTCACCACGCTGCGCGATGTCGACAGCGAGGGCGCGGGGTTCGCGGACGTCGCGATCCGCGACGCGATCAATCGCGGCATCGTGCCCGGTCCGCGGCTGTACGTGTCGACGCTGGCGCTCACGATCACCGGCGGGCACATGAACAACGCGGGGCTCAACCCCGACATCATGATTCCCGAGCCCGCGTCGCTCACCGACTCGCGCGACGCGATGGTTGCCGAGGTGCGCCGGCAGGTGAAGTACGGCGCGGACTGGATCAAGCTCTACGCGACCGGCACCCTGCGGCACGTCGACCCGGTAACGCTCGACTCGCTCAGCCAGGTTTCCGTCGACGACGTGCGCGCCATCGTGGCCGAGGCGAAGCGCTGGAAGCGCGATGTCGCCGCGCACGCCTACGGCGGCGAGGGCGCCAAGAACGCCATCCGCGGCGGCGTGCGCTCGATCGAGCACGGCATGATGCTCGACGACGAGGCGCTGAAGCTCATGCTCGACAACGGCACGTTCTGGTGCCCGACGCTGTCGGTCTACATTCCCTCCCACGCGGAGGACGATACCGAGCTGCGTCGCAAGATCGTCGCCAGCCACAAGAAGGTGTTCCAGCGCGCAATGGCCATGGGTGTGAAGATCGCGTTCGGCACGGACGTCGGCGCGTACGAGCACGGCACCTCGTCGCGCGAGTTCGTGCGCATGGTCGACTACGGCATGAAGCCGCTCGATGCAATCCGCTCGGCCACGCTGCGCGGCGCCGAGCTGCTGCGGATGGAGAAGCAGATCGGCACGCTCGAAGCGGGCAAGTTCGCAGACGTGCTCGCGGTCGAGGGCAATCCGCTCGACGACATCAAAGCCCTGCAGCGGGTGGCGTTCGTGATGAAGGGCGGAAAGGTCTACAAGACGCCGCACTAGTGATTCTGATGCGTGTCGCAGTCTCATTGCTTCTTGCTGTGCTGTGCGGTCTGCCGGATGCGTACGCCTGTACGTGCTCCAGGTCGAGACCTGTTGCAGAGGCGTTCAAACAGTCGGACGACGTGTTCCTCGCACGAATCGATACTGCCGATCGTGTTCCGACCGATGGGGATACCACTGGGCGCTATTGGACCGAGACGGCGCGATTCGTCGTTCTGGAGGTATGGAAGGGTGACGTCCGCCCCGGAAGTATTGCAACGACACGCTCGAGGACGGGTGGTGGGAATTGCGGTATCAGTGCGTGGAACGATCCAATGTGGTCTGAGACGCTCGACGTCGGCACAGAGAATACGCAGCCTACCCGGTTTTCCGGCACATGGCTGATCTACCGTGCGGGAGACGCAATGCATGAGCTTTCGCACTGTGGAAACAGCAAGCCGATCGAGCATGTCGCAGAGTCCGAGCTTGCCGAGTTGAACAGGCTGCGGAAGGACGCCGTGCCTGAGGACGAAGCGCAGCCGCAGCCGGCTCCCTCGAACGGCGATCAGCGCAGCCGACTCGACTCCATCGACCTGTTCGTCGCATACGAGCACAGTTCCCTGACCAGCTTCGCCGCGACCACCGCAGTCACGCCGTTCACATCGCGATCGGGGTTCAGTTCCACCACATCCGCACCCGCCAGCGGCGCGCGCTGCGCGTGCAGCACGCGCAGGATATCGCGCACGCTGAGACCGCCCGGCTCGTGATGTGAAACGCCCGGCGCGTACGCCGGATCCAGGCCGTCGAGATCGATGCTGACGTACAGTGGGGCCGCCAATACCGGTACGGCCGCGGGGTCGAAGTCCTTCATTTCGATTATCTCGACGCCAAAGCGCCGCACCTGCTCGCGCAGGTGGCGATTGAGCGTGCGGATTCCGACCTGCACGAGCCGTGACGCCAGACCTTCCTCCATGATTCGTGCGAACGGCGAGGCGTGCGAGCGGCGATTTCCTTCGTAGCTGTCGTAGAGATCCGGGTGTGCATCGAAGTGCAGGACCTGCAGCGGCCCGCTATGCGCCGCAAGGCCACGCAGCACCGGATACGTCACGGCGTGATCGCCGCCAAGCGCGATCGGGCACGTGCCTTGCCTGGCCGCATCGCCGATCGCCTCTGCGATCAGTTCATCGTCGCCATCGGCTTCGCGCAGCGCGAGGTCGCCGAGATCCCTGATCTCGACGTCTGCACCGAGCTCGACGCCGTTTTCGGCGGTTGCAGTGTAGGCGTCGCAGAAGAGCGCGGCACGGATGTGCGGCGGTGCCTTCGCCGGCCCGCGCAGATAAGAAGAGTGGCGGTCGGTCGGCAGGCCGATGAGGCTGATGGCGCGGGATGTGGTGTTCGGCATCGACTGTATCTGTCCGTTGGGTTGTTGGAGATTCGACGATCAGAGAACGGTGAAGTTGCAACACTCCTGCAATGATTCGTTGCAAAAACTCTTGCACATCCGGGTGTTGCAACTCGCGATGGCAGTCGCGCGAATTCCTCGCTAGCATCGGCTCGCACCCATCGCAGCACCACCAACAGTGTAAGCGCTTATCGGCGCGCCACGGAATGAGAGGGGATGTCTCATGTCGGCACCGATCATGTCACGCGCGGTCGCGCGTCTTCCAGGACTCTGCGCCTCCTTTCTTGCAGCCTCGCTCGCCCATGCGGCGGTCGGACGAACGCCTGGGCAGTTCATGGTGAGCCCCACGGGCTCGGCGCAATACCAGATCCCGATCTGGACGCCACCAGGCGCGGGCGGCATGAAGCCGGACCTCTCGATCTTCTACAGCCATGACCGTGACAACGGCATTCTAGGGATTGGCTTCGACATCTCTGGCTTTTCCGCGATCACGCGCTGCGCGAAGACCATCATCTGGGACACGGTGGATGCCCCGGTGCAGATGCAGACGTCCGATGCGCTCTGCCTGGACGGGACGCGAATCCTGCTGACCTCGGGAACGCAGGGCACCGCGGGCTCCGAGTACCGCACCTCGGTGGAAACGTTCTCCAGGATCAAGGCGCACAGCGGCGGCTCCTGCTCGCCGATCTATTTCGAGGTCTATCGGCGCGACGGCATGATCCTGCAGTACGGGAACTCAACCGACTCATGCATCGACTTCGGCTCCGGAAGCGGCCGCGAGTGGGCGCTGACGTCGATCAGGGACCGCTCCGGCAATACGACCACGTTCAAGTACACCGAGGACAACACCAACGGCTCCTATCGGCCGGACGAGATCACCTACGCGACGAATAGCAACGCGGCCCTGTACACGGCACCGTACAAGGTCAAGTTCGTCTATGACGGAACCAACCGGTCGGATCCCATCCGCACGTTCTGGCCGGCCGGCGGTGGTGGGCGTGACGAGTTGAAAAGGCTGCAACGCCTCGAGGTTCAGCACAGCGCTTCAGTCAAGAAGATGTACCTTTTCGAGTACACCACCAGCGCCACGAGCGGACGGTCACGACTGTGGAAGGTGAAGGAGTGCTCGACGGTCGATACCGATCGCCTGGATCCCACCGTCTTCGAATACACGACTGCGACCGCAGGACTGCTTTCGGAGCAGAACCCGTCGCAGAACGTGTACGGCCTGCAGATGATCGACGTCAGCGGTGACGGCCGTGACGACATGGTCTACAGCAACCACACCACGTCCGGTTCCGGTCAATGGCGGATCCGCCTGGCCAACTCGAGCGGTGGATACGATTCGGAGATCGTCACGGGCATCACCAACACGAACTACGCGACCGCCCTGCCGATCAATTGGGACGGCGACCGCTACATCGACCTCCTGTCCGCCCACAGTGGGGGCACGTGGCATGTGCTGCGCTGGAACGGATCGAACTTCGCAACGCCCCTGAACACCAGCGTTTCCAGCTCGGCCGACTACAACACGATGGATCTCAACGGGGACCAGCTCGACGACCTGGTCAAGGCCGACCATTCGAGTGGTGCCGCAGTTTACGTGCGCTATAACCAGGGAGGGAGCTTCGGGAATGAGACGTTCCTGTGGTCAACCAACAATGCCAATGTGTATTTCCTGCAGACGTGGCCCCTCCGGTACCAGCGACATCGCAGCGCGCAGCGTCGTTCCGATTTCAACGGCGATGGCAAGGAAGAATGGATCTGCTGGATCCAGGAGTACTTTCCGGATTGGGAGACGTACTACACCACCATCGCTCTATGCAATGCCGGAGGGTACACACCGATCGAGGGGAGCGACGGATCGTACGACCTCGGCGGAAGTCACATGTATGGCGACATCAATGACGATGGTCTGACGGATGTCGTGTGGGCCACCAACTCCAACTTCAAGGTTCTCTTCGGCGGCGCCACCTCGATCACCACCGGTCCATCGAGCGCGAGCCTCTACCAGTTCAGTTTCGTCACCGCCGACTATGACGGCGACGGGCGAGACGATGTCCTGGCACAGAGCACCACGTCGCCATACACGCTCTACTACCTGCGCAGCACGGGCAACGGCCTGGCGGCGGCAGCCACGGCATCGGTCACCTATCCCGCCGCCACCATATTCAAAGCGGCGGAGATCAACGGCGACGATCGAACGGATTTCGTCAGCATCAGCGGCGTCGCCGTCAAGTATCGCCTGCATCAACCGCCGTACGATCTGATGTCCTCCGCCACCGATGGCTTCGGCGTTGCCGCGGCGTTCACCTATGCGCCCATGACCGACTCAACCGTCTACACGGTCGGCAGCGGTTCTGTATATCCGTGGCGTGAGGTGCAGTTCGCAACGCAGCTGGTGAAGCAGGTCACCGCGACCGACCAGAGTGGTACAACCGGTACGTATACGCTGACGTACAGCTACAGCGCTGCCCGGTCGCACGCGACGGGCTACGGCTATCTCGGCTTCGAGAAACGCACGACAGTCGATTCGCGCAACAGCCTGAAACTCGAGGAGACCTACTCGCAGCTCTACCCGAGCATTGGCAAGCTGAAGATTTCGACACTGAAGCAGTCCAACGGCAACGTCATCCGGCAGACCACCAACGACTGGTGGCTCCTTCAGACGCTCGGCGGCGCCTGGTACCCCTACATCTACAACTCCGTCACGACCGATCGGGAGCTCGACAATACTCACTTCCGTACCGTCTCGTGGACCATGCCTGGGAACAAGGGCGCGAGTGGCCTCAACTCCACGTGGGGGGTAGTTACTGACGTGACGACTACGACGACGGAGGTTGCGACTGGCGATTGGACCACGCACACCAAGACCGAGCGGATCGCGGTCACCGATCTGCATGTTGATTCGACCAACTGGTGCGTTCGGCCGAAAACGACGGAGCTGACTAACGATCTTTCCATCGGCAGCATTCCGTCGCAAACGAGGACGATGGAGAGAACGTGGGACAGCGCCTGTCGGGTCTCCCGCGTGCGTCTCGAACCCGGCAGCACGACGCTGGAGGTCGATACGCAGTATGAGTTCGATGCTTTCGGGAACGTCGATGAGGAAACGGTCACTGGCGCCGGAATGACCGCGCGAGTCACAGAAACGGACTGGGACTCGTCGAAGGGTCAGTTCCCGGAGACGATAACGAACGCACTCGGTCACGTGGTCTCGTTCGACTACGACTATGGCTTGGGCCTGCTCACCACGGTTGTCGACCCCAACTCGGAAGTATCCACGCCCATCGTAACGTCCTGGACCTACGACGCATTCGGACGCAAGCAAACCGAAACTGACCCCGACCTCACCGATACGCAATGGGCGTTTGCGAGCTGCACGACGTCCGATTCGCGCGTGAAGTACGCGGTCGACGTGAAGCTGCGTCAGACCAACGACACCGTGATGCGCACGGATAACGTCTGCTTCGATCGTTTCAATCGGCCGATCCTCGGCCATCTGCAGCTCGCAGATGGCGGCGCCTACTACGTGACTTCGGTGCAGAAGGTGCAATACGACTCGCTCGGTCGGGTTTCACGTCAGGACAACCCTTTCGATTTCGGAGGCTCGGCGAACGGCTATTGGTCGTTCAGCTACGACATCTTCGATCGCCTCACCGCCGAAACTCTCTACACGGCTGCCGGATCCTTCAACCGCGATCGCACCTATGCCTACGCGGGCTTGACGACGACGATTCAGGACTTCCGCGACAATTCGACCACCGGAGTCGTTACAGCGTGGGGTGACCTCGCACGAATGCGCAACGCCACAAGCACCGATACGACCTATGAGTTCGACGCTTTCTCACAACTCACGAAGGTGTCGGACACGGTGTCCGCGCTGCAGACTCACACCTACAACATCCGCGGCATGAGGTTGACGAGTGCCGACAACGACATGGGGGGCTGGACGTTCGAGCACAACGCGCTCGGCGAGCTCCTTCGCGTGCGCGATGCGAAGACCACTGCGCCGAACTGGACCACGGAGTACATGAACCTCGATGCCCTGGGACGACCCACCAAACGAAGGGAAGCAGAAGGTGACACGGACTACACCTGGGGCAACTCGGCAACGTCCAACAACATCGGCCGCTTGGCTTCGGTAGCGGGGCCGAACTATTCGGAGACCTTGAGCTACGACGTCAAGGCGCGTCTAACCGGTCAATCGATAACGATTTCCGGTGATACCACGCACGCAATCGACTACGGATACCACTCCGACACCGGCTTCCTCGATACGCTCACGTTTCCCACGAGCACGTCGTCGTACCGGTTCAAGCTGCAGTACGAATATGCATACGGCGCGCTGACGAAGGTCAAGCGTTTCGATTCGCCTTACACGGCGTACTGGACACTTTCAGGAACGGATCCACGGGGCAATGCCCAGCTCGAGACGCTGGGAAACAGCGTATCGATCGAGAGCACGTACGATCAGCTCACTGGCTTCCTGTCGAGTCGGGTATCCAACACCGGCTCGCTCATGAATCTCGCCTATCAGTGGGACGCGAACGGAAACCTGACTCAGCGTCAGGACGTGCGCCGCAGCCTCACTGAAGCTTTCACCTACGACACGCTCGACCGCGTGGTGAGCTCGACACTCGGTGGCAGCTCGAACCTTTCCGTCTCGTACGACTATTACGGCAACATCACCGCCAAGGATGGGCAGTCCTACAACTACGGCACAGCTCAGTCGGGCTGCGACTACTACTCACATTCGCAGCGGCACGCGGTGCGCAAGGTTGGCACCACGGTGTATTGCTATGACGAGAACGGCAACATGGAGAAGCGAGGCGCTACCACGATCAGCTGGACCCCCTTCAATCTGCCGAACTCGATTTCGAGTGGGACGCCTTCCTCGCAATTCTGGTACGGGCCGGGACGCGAGCGGATCAAGCAGGTCGGCAACTATTCCGGCGGTTCGGAGACGACCTACTACGTCGGAGGCATTCTCGAGAAGATGGTGTCGTCTGCCGGAATCACGCGATTCCGGCACCGTATCGAGAGCCCGACCGGGCTGGTTGCGATCTACGAGCGGCCGAGCACTGGCAGTGAAGAGACGTTCTACTTCACCAAGGACCACCTCGGCAGCGTGGACAGCGTGACGGATGCGGCAGGCAACGTCGAAGTGCGGCTGGCATACGACGCTTTCGGCGGCCGTCGTGACGAATCCGACTGGAGCGGATCGCCACCATCAGCCGACTGGACGGCGATCGCGGGAACGACGAGACGCGGGTACACCGAGCACGAGCATCTGGACAACCTGGGGCTCGTTCACATGAACGGTCGCGTCCACGATCCTGCCATTGGGCGGTTCCTCTCCGCTGATCCGTTCGTCACGGATCCGCTGTCCCGCCAGTCCTTCAATCGCTTCAGCTACGTGATGAACAACCCGCTCGCGCTCGTGGATCCGAGCGGGTTCGACTGGTGGCAGCACAACAACGAGGACAGACGGCACGGCGATCTGAGCGACCTCGATCTCGAGACCGTCTTGTGGGTCAGGGACGGCATAGGCCCGCAAATTTATGAGCCCCAATCCAACGAGGAGATTGGCTTCACGCAGCGGTCGACGTCGACGCCGACTCCAACATCTGAGGAACCTGCGCCGGAGGGGTCCTCGGTCGACTGTAGCGCCAAGCCTTGCATCAACTACAGCATCGCCGAGGACGGCGGCGGTGTGCGGCGTCCCCCGACGATCTCCGAGTCCCTTGAGACTAGCAGGGCACACATAAGAGAGCTGCAGGAATCGCTTGAGCAAACAAAAGAGATGTACGCGAGATTCGAGGCCGAGCGCCAGGCTCTGGCGGCAAAGAACGCGGCGAGACTGGAAAGAGACTGGAGTAGAGTCAAGTGGGTCGTCAGCTGGACGCCTTGGGGACGGGGTGTCAAGGGTGGTCAATGGGTGCTGGCCGGCTTCGGCGGAAAGGCGGCCGCAAGGGGATCAGCCGGGACGCTGAAGGGCCTCGGAAACATTGGAAGCCACGGAGTTATCGACGCCGGTAAGGCACTCGGAGCAGGTCAGAAATGGCTCGGCGCCGGCTACAAGGAAATCGCACCTGGTGTCTTTAGGTCGGCGGATGGTCTGCGGCAATTCAGGATGACGAATGCAGACATACTTGGTTCACACGGCAAGATTGGTTCGCACGTTCACTTCGAGGCGCTGAACGACGCAGGGAAGGTGATTGAGAACCTGCATCTTCCGGTGACGCCGTGATGCGTTTGCGAGCAACAGTCCGGAAAGTGACCGGAAACACCACGCACCTGCAAGCCGAGCGGCCTGCTGGCGAGCTCGAAGTGACGCCTGTGGAGGATCCGAAGACCGTAGAGGTCGTCGAGCAAGAAGGCGCTATTTACTTGCTGCGCCTGGACGATCGAGGCGAATGCGTTGCAGATACGTGGCACGAAACCGTCGAGGCGGCCAAGGCGCAGGCGAACTTCGAGTTCGGAATCGAGGATGGCGATTGGAAGGACGTTGAGCCTCGGCACTGATGGCCAAAGGTCACGAAATCGCGGTTAGGCAGGATAGTTTGTCATCTGGCGCGCCAGTCCCCGAAGGAAGAAGCTGGGAGCGCGCGATTTTGGTGACGGCGGTAGCATGGAGTGGTGTCGGGAACGAGGTCGGCGCTAAAGGCTTGGTGC
>Ga0187894_10006607_pt1 | contig 11303 bp, 5 predicted proteins | sample GBC1701081metaG_FD_136650 | JGI IMG/M metagenome (GOLD analysis project Ga0187894, IMG submission 136650) | White microbial mat communities from a lava cave in the Kipuka Kanohina Cave System on the Island of Hawaii, USA - GBC170108-1 metaG ...
GCTCCGGTGAATGCGCCTTTGACGTGGCCGAAGAGTTCGCTCTCGACCAATCCGGCGGAGATTGCGCCGCAGTTTACCTTAACCAGAGGGCGATCTTTGCGACCGCTGCGGTCGTGAATGGCGCGGGCGATCAGTTCTTTCCCCGTGCCAGTTTCGCCGAGGATCAAGACTGTCGCATCCGTCGGCGCGACGCGTTCAACTTGCTCGAGCACGGCGAGCAGCGTGGGACTGCCGCCGACAATCTCTTCAAAGTTATGCTCGCGGCGAATCTCTTCCTGCAGGTAGACGTTTTCCGCGTGTAGCCGATTTTTGAGCCGCTCGACCTCCGCCATCGCCAGCCGCAGTTCCTCTTCCGCATGCAGGCGTTCCAGTTCGGCGCCGGCGCGGGCGGCAAAGATATTCAGCAAGGACAATCCCCGCGGCGTTTTGGCCATGGGCTTGTCGTCGAGGATCGCCAGGTGGCCGATGACCGAGCCGGATGCATTACACAGCGGAATCCCCAGATAGCCGACGGCTCTCAGATCGACCAGGTCTCTATCTTTGGGGAAGAGCTGCTGCACACCGATTGGGTAAAAACAGGTTTCTCCCGCCAGCACCTTCAGGCAGGGAGTTTCCGCAATTTCATACGTGGCATTGTCAGCCAGCCTGTCACCCATCCAGAAAGCCAGCATCCGCGCCCGAAGCTTCACGCGCTCACGGCACTCGGTCACGAACGCATAACGCACCTGAAGCGCGGTGGCCAGATGGCGCGCCAGCGAAGCAAAGAAATCATCTCCGGTCACTGCCGCAGTGCCTTCCATAATCGAGCGCAACGTTTCTTCACCGGACTTCATCTCGTCATAGAGCCAGGCGTTTTCCAGTGAGATGGCGGCCTGTGAAGCCAGCATCTGACAGATCAGGATGCGTTTCGGCGTGAACACGCCGGAGGCCCGGTTATTTTCAAGATACAGGACGCCGACCAATCGGCCCTGGTTGAGTACCGGGATGCACATTACCGAGCGCGTCTGACACCGCGCTATGTACGGGTCATCGCCGTACCGATCATCGCTCCGCGCGTCCGCCAGGACGATGTTTTCCGACGTCCGCCGCACATAGTTCACAATGCTGGCGGGCAGGCTTTGCGCTTGATCGAGCGGAAGCGCGTCGTGCAGCTTAACTTCGGCGCCTTCCAGCGAGCCTTCGGCGTGTACGAACGATTCGCCTTCGCGCTCAAGAATAAGACAGCCGCGCTCGGCTCCCGCATTCTCAATCGCGATGCGCATCAACATCGTGAGCAGCTTTTCCAATTCGATCTCGCCAGCGATGGCCTGCGCGGCTTTCATCACGCTGAAGTGATCGAGCGCGCCCGCCGTGTCAGTAGCCCGACTGTCGGCGAGAGCCGGAGAATCGCCAGGCAAGCCCTCCACGACGGCCGGGCTACTGGCGCGGCGGTCCGGGCGCTCGTGATCCAACGCCTCCACTTTGGCCGCCGCGCCCCATCGCGCAAAGCAGGCGCGCGCTTCAGCCAGAAATACGGAGCCGATCTTCTTCTGCCCCCGGCGAACGTAAAACCTGGCGCAAAGCTCGTTCGCCAGCGCCTGATGCTGCACGCTGTTTGTCTCTTCGGCGTATCCGACGGCGCGCTCATAAAGCTCCAGCGCCGATAAGTCATGGCCCGCGACGCGTTCAAGCTCAGCCGACAACAGCAGCGACTGGCAGAGATAATTCTCCGGGCAGTTTTCCGCCAGGACCGCAAACGACCTGCGCGCCTTTTCTATTTCCGCGAGATAACTTTTCTGTTGACCCTCTCCGGCGCCGGCATAGTTCGCCGCCAGTGTCAGGCCATTCCAGAACTCGAAGATGACCGGCCAGATCGTTCCTTCCAGATGATGGACAATCGCGCGCCCGAGTCGCGCGACTTCCAGGGCCTTGCCGGTTTCCCCGAACAGGTAACAGAGTTGCAGTTTGGTAACGGCGTAACAAATCGTGAAGAACGGATTGTCGCGATAGGTCTCTACGTATTCGGTTTCATCGAACTCCCCGTCCGAAAGTGAGGTCGGCGCGCGCGTCTCCCCTTGCAGCGCCCGCGCCCAATTCAGCAGCGCCTTCTGGCCGTCGCCGACGCTGGCCACCTTCAGCTTTTTGAACAGCGCCAGATTGGGCGTGTATTCGCGGACGAATTGGGCCAGGTTTTGGGCGATGGCCATCGCCACCCAGGTTTCAGTGAAGGCCCCGTAAACGCCGTAAGTGAAATCGCCGGTCTCGAACCCGCTGCGGCTGGCCTCGCGCGCATACGGTATGCAGGTATGCAAGGGACGCCGCCACAGGTTGGCGTGCGCGTGGAACTGCTGGTAAATCTTCGCCCGCCGCCGCGTGTCGTTGAAGCGTTCGTTGACAGCCAGGGCCAGCAGGCCGAACTCGTAAGCCGCTTCGTAATCTTCGCGCGCCGGGCCGACGGTGATGGTGTGCGTCGCATACCCATAAGCCGACTCTTCTGAATTTCCGTATGCCAGCGACAGCCGCACCATCACGGCTGAAATCAAACGCGTCAGAATTTGATGGCCGGAGATGTAAGCCGGCGACCAGATGGTCGTCAGGATGTTCATCACCATCCTGATTTCAGGATCGGTCATGGTTGGCAAATCAACCAGCGAAGCGATGCTGCGGCTGCCCAGCAGCGATTGAATCTCCTCAACTTCGCGGTCCAGCGCGGCCTGTTGTTCTGACTCGGAACTGGGGAAGGAGACGCCGAACAGCGAAAGAGCTTCGCGTGCGCTGGCGATGGCGTCCGCGTAACGCGACAGGTTTTCGTATTGAACGATCCGCAGGCTGTGGACTCTCGCCCTGTCCAGATTGGTCTTCGCGCGCCCAAGCAGCGATTCAAACGCCGCTTCCGCCTCATCGAAATTGCCGCACAGGTTCTGGCATTCGGCGGCTTCCAGGCGCAGCGCGAAGGCGAACTCGTAATCGGATTCCCAATCCGCTTCGCTCAGTAGGCTTGCGCCGGCTTTCAGGTATTCCAGCGCCGCGTCATAGGCCGTCGAGGATTTAGCCTTCCGGCCAGCGCTCAGGTTGAGCCGGGCCAGCGCCCGGCGCTCGGCGTCATCGGCGATCAACCCGCTGCCGAGATTCAAATGATGAACAACGTCAAAGAGTTTCTCATCGGCCTGTTCCAGGTCCACGCGTTCCCGCAGCAGGCGCCCCACGGCCAGATGCGCGGGCCGCTTCAATTCCTCGGGGATCAAGGCATAGGCGGCCTGCTGCACGCGGTCGTGTAGAAAGGCGAAAGATTGGGGATTGCGGACTGCGGGCTGCGGAATCTCTTCTGAAGGCGAATCGGAAGACAGTGAGTCCGCAATCCGCAATCCGCAATCCGCAATCGGGAGGATCAATCTTTCATCAATCGCTTCCTTCAACACATCCGCCGCCGCTTCCAGCGATTGCTCGCTAACGACGGCGAGCGTTTGCAGATCGAATGAATTCCCGATGCAGGAGGCGAGCGTCAAAGCGCGCTGCGTTTCGGCGGGGAGGCGCTGAATTTTCTGCCGCATCAGATCAATGACGTTGTCCGTCATCGCCGCGCCCACGATCTCGTCAATGCGGTACGTCCAGTGACCCCGCTCATAATCGAACCTGAGGAACCCCTCCTGTTTGAGCGTCTTCAGAAACTGGATGACGAAGAATGGATTCCCGGCGGTCTTCTCCCAGACCAGACCGGCGAGCGGCGCGGCCTCCGCAGGCCGGCAGCGCAACGTGTCGCCGATGAAGCGTGCCAGGTCCAATGGTTGCAACGGCGCCAAATTCACGCGGCGCAACTCGACGCCCGCTGACTCGATCCCCCCTAAGGTCCGCGTCAGTGAATGGGCGGCGTCCACTTCGTTGTCACGGTACGCGCCCATCAGAAAGAGCGACTGGATGCCGGGGCCGGTCAGCAAGGGCTGGAGGAGGCCGAGCGTCGCGGCGTCGGCCCATTGCAAATCATCCAGAAAGACCACCAGCGGATGCTCCGGCCGCGCCAACACCCCGACGAAATTTTGAAAGACTGATTGAAACCGGTTCAGGGCTTCGACCGGGCCGACGGCGGGTGGCGGCTGTTGCCTGCCGACGATCAGCTCGATCTCCGGGATGACTTCGGCCAGCACGCCGGCGTTCGTACCTAGCGCCGCCGATAGTCTGTCGCGCCACAGCGCCAATCGTTCTTCACTTTCGCCGAGCAGATGCCGCATCAATCCGCGAAAGGCCTGAATCAGCGCGCCGAATGGAGTGCCGCGAGCGACCTGATCGAATTTGCCCGAGATGAAGTACCCCCGCTGGCGGACGATGGGCTTGTACAATTCCTGAATGAGCGCAGTCTTGCCGATGCCGGAGTAACCCGCGACCAGCATCATCGTTGGTTGTCCCTCGCATGCGCGGTCGAATGCGGCAAGGAGTTCTTCGACATCCCGCTCTCTGCCGTATAAGTTCCGGGGGATCAGAAAGCGATCCGAAACATCTCGCTCTCCCAACGCAAAGGGCGCGATGCGTCCATTCGCGGCCCATTCGCGCGCGCAAACCTCAAGGTCTGCCCGCAAACCCAACGCGCTCTGATACCGATCCTCCGCCGTCTTCGCCAGTAACTTCATGACAATCCGGGAAAGCGGTTCGGGAATCTTCGGATCAAGTTCGGCGGGCGCGGCCGGCATTTTGGCGATGTGCCAGTGAATTAACTCAAGGGCGTCGGGAGAATCAAAGGGCAGACGACCTGTCAGCGATTCGTAGAAAGTGACGCCGAGCGAATAGAAATCCGTGCGGTAATCCGTCGCACGATTCATTCGCCCTGTCTGTTCGGGCGACGCATACGCCAGTATGCCGCGCAGCAGATGCGGGGGGAGAGAATCTTGAACTTCGTCCGCCGCTTTCACCGCCAGACTCAGATCGACCAGCCATACTTCGCCGGTCTCAGGGTTGTGCAGGATGCCGCGCGGATTGAGGTTCCGGTGGGTGATATTTTGCCTGTGCAGTTCGGCCAGGGTTGTGGAGAGCCGGATGGCGAGGTTGAAGAAAGAGCCCAGTTCCATACGGCGAGAGATAAGCAGATCCGAAAGTGGCGCGCCCCCGCCGTCTTCAATCACCAGGCAACTGCCGTTATCCGAACGGAGCAATTCGAGCGCGCTGGGAACCCCCTCCAGGGAAAGTTCACGCAAGAGATTAAACTCGCGTTCGAGTAATTCTCCACCGCTGATCGCCTGGTTTCCGTGGCGTAGCGTCTTGAGCAGAACCGGTTTTTGATCAGTTATGCGGCGTCCGCGGTAGAGAGTCTGCCATTCATTCTGCGAGAGATCCTGGGTGACTTCATAATTTGGCGTCATCGAAGCCTCCTCCGGCCGGGATCATATTATGCGCCAAGTACCCGTTCAAGCTGGCGGACTCACGGCTTCTAATTCTAAAGACAAGTCCAAGACGCCGAAATGATTTTGCAGACAGGAATATTTCATTCAAGGTCCGGCATTAAGGTGTAGAGATGATACGGGATGGTTGCCATAAGTTGCCATAAACCGATAAGGATCAAGCGCATGAAATGGATCAACTTTGCAGACAAATCCTGCGAAAAATACCGAAAGCGCCCGGACGCATACCTGAGTAATGAGCTGATGGAAGAGACCCGTCTTGAAACGCTCAGCCACCTGGAACGCTGTCCGCGCTGCGCCGAGGAGTTGGTAACCAAGCAAAGACTCAAAGATGCATTGAGACGCGCTGTGAATCGGGACGAGCCAGCGCCCAAGGAGTTGCGCCACAAGATTCTGAAGCCGCTCGATCCTCAGTTGAGCCGAACGGGATGGAACCATTGGTGGTTGGCTGTCGCGGCGACGGCCGTCCTGTCCTTGGGGGGCTTTGGCATGTGGCGGTGGCTAACTACCAGGCATGCTTCTGAAGCGTCTTTTCAGGCCGGGGGGAAGGCTGGCGTCAATGGGCTGGTGTCCGACAACAATGCCGAGCTGTTCAACATCGGAATGGGTGACCACATTCATTGCGCGCTCTACCGTGATTTTTCGTCCGGCCCACGAAGCTTCAAGCGGATGGCGCGTGACATGGGGCCAGACTACATCGGCTTGGTGTCTTTGGTGAAAGAGCATGCGCCGCAGGATTACACAGTGATGGTTGGACACCGTTGTGATTATAAAGGCCGCAACTTTATCCACCTGATCCTGACCAGCCAGAAGACCATCCTCTCCATCGTCCTGACAAAAAAGAATGGCGAGGCATTCGACAAGAGCGCCCTGGTAACGGTGTTGCAAGGTTCAGGAACGCCGCTCTACAGGGCGCGGGCGCAGGATCAGGAAATTGTAGGTTTTGAAACCCGTGATTATCTGGCTTACGTGGTTTCAGGCCTGCCACAGGAAGACCATTTTCAACCGGCTTCCGGATTGGCGCCTTCCGTGCGCAACTTCCTCGCTCAGTTGGAGGGCTAAAAGGATTCCCTAAAGGGAGGGCAAAACATGATTCGGTTCGAACAAGAGATATGCAACAGCCTGGACGCGGCCTCACGGCGCGAATGGCTGGAGACGAATGGGCTGGGCGGCTTCGCCTCTTCGACCATCGCCGGTCTCAACACGCGGCGTTATCACGGCCTGCTCGTTGCGGCGACCGAGCCGCCCGTGGGACGAATGGTATTGCTCTCGAAGCCGGAAGAGACTCTCGTCATCGGCGGTCGGCGCTACGACCTGTCGGCCAACCAGTATCCCGGCGCGGTTCATCCGCAAGGCTATCAATATCTCAAGGCGTTCCGGCTCGATCCTTTCCCCGTCTTTACTTACGAAGTCGAGGGAGTGGAGCTAGAGAAGGCCGTATTTATGATTCACGGCGAGAACAGCACGGTCATTCAATATGAAGCGCGATCCGTCAATGGCTTGCCGAATGATTTGTGGCTCGAACTCCATCCACTGATCGCGTTTCGCGATTATCACAGCGCCACGCGCGAAAACGGCGCGCTCAATTCCTATGTCGCGGTGGAAGACGGCTTGGCGACCCTCCACCCTTATGACGGCCTGCCGGCGCTGCATCTGGCGCACAATGCCGCCGAGCTTGCGGCCACAGGTTACTGGTATCGCAACTTCGAGTATCGAGTGGAGCGCGAGCGCGGCTTGGACTTCAAAGAAGACCTGTTCAATCCCTGTGTATTGAAGTTCGACATGGGCAGGCAGGCGCAGGCGGCCATCATCGCTTCTACTGAGCGGCGCGACATCGCCGGGGTCGCCGAGCGCCGGCAAGCCGAGATCGAACGGCGCGCGGGTATTGTTGCGGCATTGCCTTGTGAAAATGAGCTGGTCAACACCCTCGTTGCGGCCGCCGATCAGTATATCGTCGCGCGCGGCGCCGGGAAGACGGTCATCGCCGGTTATCACTGGTTCGGCGATTGGGGGCGCGACACGATGATCGCGCTACCCGGCTTAACGCTGACGACGGGCCGCTTCGATGTCGCCAGAAGTATCCTGCTTGAATTCGCGCGATTCGTGGATCGGGGCATGCTGCCAAACCGCTTCCCGGATGCGGGCGAACAGCCGGAGTACAACACGGTGGATGCGACGCTCTGGTACTTCGAGGCAGTGCGCGCGTTGCTGCAGTACACAGATGATTTCGCCTTCGTCCAGACCAATCTTTATCAGGTGTTGGCCGGCATCATTGACTGGCACGAACGCGGCGCGCGATACGGCATCCGAGTGGATGAAGACGGACTATTGCATTCCGGCGAACCGGGTGTGCAACTGACTTGGATGGACGCCCGAGTTGACGGTCGAGAAATAACTCCGCGAACGGGCAAGGCCGTTGAAATCCAGGCCCTCTGGTACAACGCGCTGTGCGTGATGGAAAAGCTGGCGCGCGAATACGGGGATCAGACCGGCGAAAAACGCTATGGTCGGATGGCGAAGAAGGCCAAACAGAGTTTCAACCAGTTGTTCTGGAATGAAGCGGACGGTTGTTTATTTGACGTGGTTGATGACGCCGTGCGCGACAGCTCTCTCCGACCCAATCAAATCCTTGCCGTCAGCCTGACGCACACCATGCTTTCGCGCGAGAAGGCGAAGCAAGTCGTCGCGGTGGTAGAACGCGAATTGCTGACGCCTTACGGATTGAGGAGTCTCGCAACGGGTGATGCGCAGTACCGCGGTCGTTACGCTGGCGGCCCGGCTGAGCGCGATGGCGTTTACCATCAAGGCACAGTCTGGGCCTGGTTGCTGGGACCGTTCATCACCGCCTATTTGAAGGTGAATGGAGCCGGCAAAAAGGGGCGTGAGCAAGCCGCGCGATGGCTGGAGGCGTTCACCGATCACCTGAACGACGCGGGTTTGGGCCAGGTGTCGGAAGTCTTCGATGGCGACGAACCACATCATCCGGGCGGCTGTATCGCCCAGGCCTGGAGCGTGGCGGAATTGCTGCGTGCCGCCGCCGAGGACGTCTACGAACTCAAGCCCGTGAAGCAGATGGCAACCGCAACCTGACGCAGTTGAGTTGTATTGATGCCTGATCAGGAATCAGGCATTTTGTGTCACTTCCAATCACCATATTTCAATTCACCGGGAGACGATTACCTTGCAACGCTTACTTTTGTCGCTGCTTCTGCCTTTAATGAAAATTGGCCTCGGCTGATCAAGAAACAGCATTAGGGCTCGATCTCCTGAAACCCGGCGAATCGGTAAAGCCTGTGGGTCGCAGTGAGCGCCCGCAGGCTTTCCCGGCGATCTACCTTTAAGCCTCATCGCTGAATAACGTAGAGCCGATAACCGGAATTTCGCGGCGGTGAATGACCAGGATGGTCGCGCTGCAAACAAACACGATCAGCGCGAGCGCAAACAGTAATCCGCCATCAGACGTGCCATCGGAATTGATGACTACGATCCCCAGCCTGGTTAGATGACTCAGAATCGCGCCGCTGATGACACCGAGCGAAAGAATCGCGCCTACTGTGACGGTCGAAGGAATCAGCAGCAGGATCACCGCGATCAATTCAACCACACCCGATCCGATCCTTCCCCAGGGTTCCATTCCCAGTTTCGTGAAGATGTAGACCGACTCTTGCGCGCCCGTGAATTTGAAGAAGAGCGTTTGAAAGAGAATGCCCGCGACGACCAGACGTAAAACCCAACTCAGGATGTTCATGCCTTTACTCAATCTCATAGTTTCGTTCCTCATAGTTTCGTTCCTCAATGTTGATTACTTCGCTCAAGAAGAGCCTGCTCTGGCTCGATTCCATCCATCAAACATGTCATCCAGCAGGACACCAAAAATATTCCCGCTATCAAGTCGTTGAATTGCGTCGGCTCACGCGAACCAGCTCCAGCGCGCATAATACTGCGAAAAGCCCGTATTCAAGCCACAACACCCAGCCGCGCCCGGTCTCATCAACCATCACCTGAAGCTGCTAGGATCGGGTTTGTGTGTTTTTATTTGTTCGGCGCTGAGGACGAGGCGATCTACCACATTTCAACCCCGATCTTGAGGAAACTCAACAGCCTGCGGTTATGGACTTTCGCATCCGGCTGCAAGCAGCGGACGGCGTGCTGATCTCGAGCCCGGAGTATGCGCACGGCGTTCCTGGCGCGATGAAGAACGCGCTCGACTGGGTGGCCGGGAGTGGCTCGGCTTCTTGATATCGCAAGGGGCTCAGGCACGCGGTTGGTTGGGTGGGGTCATATTGGCGATGTCAGCATACCCCAACGCCTGCCTGAGTTGCCGCAGAATCTCTAACCCGTAACTCTTCACCTCCTCCGCGTCCTGCCCCTCCAGCGGCTTGAACAGATTCTGCAACTGGTCCGGGGTCATGTTCGGGTAACGCTTCCACTCGTCCGACGCGTGGCCACTCGCCTTCAACGCGACTGCGGGCGGAATCCCCGCCAGGATTGAGCGCGACACGAACGCGTGCCGGAAATCGTGCTTGTGCAAATCCGTCACCTTAATCGCGCGGCAGGCAGTGTTAAAGGACCTCTTCACCTCCTTCAACCCACCAAAGATCAGTTCCCCCTGACTGGCCTCATTCAGCCGCGCCAACTCCTCTTTAACCCGGCGTGTCATCGGAATCGGGCGAGGGCGGTTCGTCTTCGCATTGATCGCCCGTACGATCACATCCGAACTGAAATCGACGTCCTTCTTCCCCAAGGTGAACAGCTCATTCTCCCGCAGCCCAGTGTCCGCGGCCACGATCAGCACAGCCCGCAGGTGGGTGTTCCCGCGCGGGCCCGGCCTGTCGCAATAGTTGAGCAGCGCCAGCTCCTCGCCGAAAGTCGGGAACCGCTCGCGGCTCGTCTCGGCGGCCCTCTCGATCAAGGTTCTGGCCGACTTGTGGAAGAACGGGCTCTGCTCCGGCGAGATCATCCGCTCGTCCACCGCGTAGTTGAGCATCGTACGCAGCATCTCCACCGGCCGGTTGATCGCCTCGACGCTCCGCTGCCTCCCCTTCGGGTTCGGGATGACCTCCAGTTCACCGGTCTCTTTCTCCAGGATTTGGCTCCTGGTCGGCAGCTTGGAGAGCCATAGCTTGAACTGCTCAATCTTCCCTTTAGTGATCTCGCTCAGCCTGGCCGACCCGAAATAGAAGAGAAGTTGCTTCCGCCACGCCTCCGGCCCGCTCAACTCGCGTCGCCCAGCGATCTTTTTCTCCCCCACGTAGACCGCCTCGATGAGCTTCTCCTTCTTGAACTTCTCGGCCAGAAAGGCGAATGAGGACTTGTCGGCATTGACTGATTTAACCCCTCCCTTCTCGTACTTGGTCTTGAGTTCCTGGAGTTTCTTACGGGCTTCGGTCTTGGTCAGGCAGTACCGTTTGAACTCTTTCTGTTTGCCGGTCTCCTTATCGACCGGCGCGAACCTGGCGATCCAGCGCTTGCGTTTTTCATCGTAGAAGACGTACCCGGTCGCTGATTTCATATGTTTTTTCCCCGAAGTGATACGATCCAGACATGAAAGGAGATCGCTGTTTCCCGCTGATTTCACACCGTGAGGCGCTGATGGTAAATCCCAGCAAGACGACAATCACGCCGAAAACCAAAATCTGCGTTGCGACCGCGCCGCGCTTCGCATCAATGAACTGCGGCAGAAATGCGAAAAAGAACATCGCCGTCTTGGGGTTCAAGGCGTTCACGAAAACCGCTTGCGAAAACGTGTGGCGCAAACTCTGTTCTTCGACGGTCACTGTCACGGCGATTTTTTCCCGCGTCAGCCCGACGCCACGGCGACTTGCGCTTCGGCCGGGACAACTTCGGCCCGATGTTCTGGAGTGAGCGCGAGGCGAGCGTCGGGTATTTCTTCGAGCAGAAGATGGCCCCAAAGATGGTGCCGAGGATGGTGCCAAA
>Ga0187894_10006608_pt1 | contig 11302 bp, 10 predicted proteins | sample GBC1701081metaG_FD_136650 | JGI IMG/M metagenome (GOLD analysis project Ga0187894, IMG submission 136650) | White microbial mat communities from a lava cave in the Kipuka Kanohina Cave System on the Island of Hawaii, USA - GBC170108-1 metaG ...
CGGCACTGAGAGCAGGTCACGAACGTGACGGTCGGGTCGTTGACGTGCCAATGATCGAGGAGGCCAGGAGCTCGCGGTCGCCCTGCGCTGCATGCGGTTGACTGTGGCGTTGCTCTCACCACGTCTTGAGCAGCGAGACGACGAAATTGTGCTGACCCTGTCCGATGCCCATCTGCCCGCGGACGCGCGCAACGTGTCGGCCGAGCGGGACCTGGCTGCGCTGGCCGTCCTCGTCAGCGTGATACGCGGCGGCTGGCCGGACGTTCGAGTCCGAACCCGCTTTACTGGAGCGCGCGCCGAAGCTTCCTCACCGGCACTACCGGGGGTGGAAGTGGAAACGGGATGCCGACAGCACGGGGTTTGCGGGGAGGAGGCTTTGCTTACCCGCGCGACTGCCAAGTGGTGACCCGATCGTGAGTTCGGTATGCGCGCGCGAGTGTGCCCGAGTGCTCCAGGCGCGCCGCCAGCGTGCAGGAACCTCCGCGCAAGTCGCGGGTTGCTCATCCGTGAACCCGCTGACATCCAGTCGATCAACGAGATCGCTCGTGAAATGCACTGCAGTACACGCACTCTCCGCAGGCGCCTAGCCGATGAGGGAACCTCCTACAGGGTGCTCCGCGAGGAAGTGTCGGCGATGCTCGCACTCGAGCTGCTGCAGACCGTCGGGCTCTCCGTGGGCCAAGTGGCAAGTCGTTTGGGCTACAGCGACCCAGTCAGCTTTACCCACGCGTTTACCCGCTGGACCGGCACCTCGCCCAGCGCGCTGCGCGGGTCGGGCACCCACGGATTCCGGTGATCAGTTCGGGTCGTTCCGACCGACCTGCGGATCTCCCTGACCGACCGGTGAGCGCTATCGGCGGCTGATTTGCCGGCTGGTCACCGAGCTGGCAAGTGCCCCAAGACCGACGGTCAGACCGACCGCGTTCACCAGGGCGCCGGCCCAGTTGCCCCAGCTCCACGGAGAGCGGAGCGCAGCCGTCAGATGGTTCGCTCCGAAAAGTGCCGAGAGGACGGACACGCCAACGGCCAGAGCGCGGTCGGGGTCGGCGTCGCGCCGCTGAAGCGCGGCGATGGTGGTGAGAGTGCCCAGGTTCCAAATCCCGATCTCGCGCTGCCAGCCCTCGTTGCGCCCCCATCGCGTGGCGCGCGAGACGAGGCGCGGAAAGACCAGCTGGGTCACCGCCGCGGCGGCGAAGCCGGCGGCCCAAACTGCCACTGCGCTGCGGGGAGTCACCTGCATTCTCCAATGCTATGTCCGCGCACGCCGAATGGACACACCTACGTCCCGTCCTCGAAACCCGGCGCTTCGCTTAGCCGACAACGAACGCCTCGTTGTCAGTTCCCCGACGGCGGCATCAGCATCGACTGCCACGTCTGCTCTGTGGCGCCGTGGGCGAGGTCGCCTTGGGTGTAGACGCGGCCGTCGGGTCCGATGTAACTGCCAGTCGCCGGGTCGTATGCCGCTGCGGCAATGGGTGCGGGCGCGGGACCTGGTGGACCGGGGTGTAGCGCTGGTGTGGACCCTGGCGGCAGCTGCGGAACGGCTTGCCCTGACGAGGTGGCGTTCGGGTCACCTTTCCAGTTATAGCCATCGTTGAGCGGGACGTAGTTCTCGTTGCTTTCGCACATCTTGACCGTCGGCGCCCGTTTGCCCGGAACGGTTCGACATGGGATGTTGCGGGTGCCGCGGACGTTGAGCCGCGAGTCCTGCGGCACGCGGCAATACAAGTCGCCCACGGGGCGATCGGGGGAGTCCACCTCGCTGACCGCGCGCTGCTGCTGGGCGGGCAGATAACCCGTGGTGCATGGTGGCGGTAGGTTGACGTTCGCATTGAGGTCCAGGTAGAACCCCTGGTAGTCCTGCTTAGTTCCCAGGTTGGGGACGATCCCGCCGCCCATCATCGCGGTCGCCTGCGGAAACAGCACGAGCAGTTGCTCGATGTCATTGCGGTAGGTGACCGCCACCTCGCCGACGCTGACCAGGTTGGCCAGCACGACGGGAAGTGTCGGCTGTAACCGTTCGACGAGCCGCTGTGCTTGGTCGGCGGCCGGACCGCCGTGCTGCAGGACTCCAGCAACGGCGGTGTCCTGCCGCTGAAGCTGATCGGTGATATCGGCGAGATTCGCCGCCCATTGCTGGATCGCGCCGGAGGTGTCCGCCTGCGCATCTAGCACCGGATGTGATTGGTCGATCAGCGTGGTAATCGAGTCCAGATTGTCTCTGGTCTCGATGGCAAGGGCTGTCGATCCCTTCACCAGCCGGGAAAGTTCCGGTCCGAGGCCGCCGATCGCGACGAAGCTTTCGTCGATCACCGTCTTAAGGTTGTCGTGCGGGATCGCCTCCAACGCTGTGTTGGTCGCACCGAGCAACAGGTTGATGTCGGCAGGCACCGACGTGCGGCTCAGCGGTATCACGTCGCCCTCGCGCAGTGGCCGCGAGCGGCCGTCGCGGGGCAGCAACGCGACGTACTGCTCGCCGACAGCCGATTGGCTGTGGACTTCGGCGTCGAGGTCGGACGGGATGTCAATATCCGATCTGAGCGACAAGACGGCATCCACGCCGGTCGTCGTCACGACCACGTCTTTCACCCGGCCCACTTCGGTGCCGCGGTAGGTGACATTGCCCCCGTCGTACAGGCCGCCCGCCTGAGAGAGCTCAACGGTCACGGTGTAGTGCCCGAGACCGGGCAGCAGGTTGGACACCTCGATGTAACCGAAGACCGTCACGGCGACCGCGATCGCTGAAACCACCGCGAAGACGCCCAGCTTGACCCGAACTCGCCGCTGCAGGTACATCTTAGGGCCCTTGGTCAGCCTGGTACGGCACCATCAGCGGGTTGCCCGAGGTGTAGGGGCTGGGCTGCTGGCCGACGGTCCGGCCCCATTGCATCTCCAGCTCCGTCAGCTCGCCCTCGAACCGGGTGCCGGTCAGCAGCGCTGAGTCAAGGCGGCTCAGAGTCAAGTCCAGGACCAGGGTCAGATTCGTGGCGTCGCCACGAAAAATGTTGGGAATCTGTTCCTTCGGCCACGGGAAGGTACTGAGCAAGCTCAGCGAGCGGGTCAGGGAGGGACCGGCGTCGGCCAGCGATTGCAGCACCGGCCCGAGATCGGTGAGTTCTTGAACCAGGGCTTCGTTGGTCTGGTTGACCGAATCGGCGGCCAGTGCGCTGAACCTGCCCAGCTGGTCGAGCGCTTCGGCGAGATTGTCCCGCTGTTCTTTGAGCACGGCTAAAGCGTCGGGCACGGTGCGCAGTGCGCCGTCCACGACAGGCTTCTGGTCTGAGAATTGGCCGACGAGGTTGTTGAGGTTTTCGGTGGCAGCGATGATGTCGGTGCTTTGCTTATCGAGGTGGCCGATGAATTGGTCCACCTGGCCAATGAGGCTCTTGAGATCGTTCTCGCGGCCGGCGAAGGCGGTGCTCAATGTCGTCGTGATGTCCTGAATCTGGCCGATCCCACCACCGTTGAGCACCAGCGATACCGCCGCCAATGTTCGTTCGGTTGTCGGATAGCCGCCCGCGTTGGCCAGCGGGATCAGCGATCCGCTGCGCAGCGTGCCTTCGGGCGGGATATCGATCGGCGGCGCGAGTGCGACGTGCAGTGAGCCCAGCAGGCTGGTCTGACCGATGGTGGCCACCGCATTGGCGGGCAGCTCGACGGTGCCATCGAGCCGCAGCGTGAGCAGCGCATGCCAGCCCTGCCGTTCGATTCTGGTGACGTTGCCGACTGTCACGTCACCGACTCTGACTCGGGAGTTCTGTTGGATGTTGGTGACGTCGGGCATCTGCACGCTCACCTCGTAGGAGCCCGGACCGCCCCCCTCGGTGCCGGGTAGCGGCAAAGAGTTCAGTCCCCTCCAGCCACAGCCCGACACCCCCGCGGCGATCGAGGCCACCAGCAGCCACGCCACCGCACGGATCCGGCGTGAGCGCGTCATGATCCACTTCCGGGTGGCACCATCATGCCGGGCAACCCGTCGGCGGGATTGGTGGCCACCGCCTCGGCCGGTAGCAGCGGGCCGCTGTTGATGGAGTGTTCGGTAACCGGCGGAGACGAGTAGTCGAACGGCGCGTGCGGGGCTTCGGCGGGTGGCGGCGGCCCAGCTGTTGGTGTTCGGTAGTCGGGGCGCAACCGGTCCTCGCTGTAGGTGACCTCGTTTGGCCGAGCCTGCGCGCCGACGAACAGGTTGAGTCCCAGCGGCGGAAAGTTGTACTGGCGATTCTTCACGATCGGCGCCAAGTACTGGGCGCACAGCTTCGCCGACTGTTCGGCGTCCCTGCGGGACGCGGCCTGCACGGCACCGCATAGAAAGGTGATGGGGTTGGCGAAGTTGGTGAATACGGGTGCGACGGAAACCGCGCCCTGCGCCGGCTGCCAGATATTGGTGGTGTTGTGCAGCACGGTGGGAGTGATGTGCAGAGTCTGTTCGACGTCGTCGAGGCTGTCGGCGACCGCGGTGGATAGCGATGCCAGCTTGTCCGACGTCACCCCAAGTGCCTCACGGTTTTCCGCGACGAACCTTTCAACATCCTCGACGGCTCCGTTCAAGTCCGCCATCGCGTTTGCGACGGCGTCCGGGTCGGCGGCCAGCAGCGCAGTCACCGACGCCAGGGTTCGGTTCAACTGCCGCATCAGGTCGGCGCTGTCCTGCAAAGCCGACACCACGGTCGACAGATTTCGTGCGGTGCCGAAGATGTCGGTACGGCGGTCACTGAGCAGCGAAACCGCTTGGGACAACTTGATAATGGCGTCGCGGATGTTGGCGCCTTCGCCGCGCAGGTTGTCGGCCGCGGTGTTGATGAGGGCGCCCAGCGGGGCGACGCCTCCCGGCTCGGTCGGCTGCAGCGTCTGGGTCAGCTTGTCGAGTTGGGCGCGGAAGTCATCCCATTCCACCGGCACGGCCGTGCGACCTTGGTCGATCACCGTGTCGTTCTGCATCGTCGGGCCGCCGGTGTAGGCGGGTGTCAGCTGGATGGCCCGAGAGGTCACCAGCGACGGCGACAAGATGACGGCGCTGGCGCCGGCGGGCACCGGATACTTGCCGTCGTACCAGAATGTGATCTTGGCTCGCCCCGGTTGCGGTTCGATTGCCACGACCTCTCCCGCTGGCACCCCCAGAATGTGTATCTCGTCGCCGACGAACAAGCCGTTGCTGTTGTCGAAATACCCGACCACATTGATCCGGCTGGCCGACTCCTTGGGCAGGATCGTGACCACCCCGGCGATGAGAAGCAGGACCAGCGCCGCTGCCACGCCGAGCCTTTGGCCGCACACACCGGTCATCGTCCGGCCTCCACCGGCGGTGTGGGAGTGGCCGGCACGTAGCCACCCGGCGGGCCTGGCGGCGGCCCGCCGGGAGGGGGCTGCGGCAGCGGCGGTCGGTAGGGATATCGCGGATCACCGGGCTTGCCTGTGATCGCGTCGGGCACGGTGAGGTTCGGCGGCCCGCCCTGCCCGGTCCGGGGAAACGGCACCGGCAGCGCCGGGGCGCCCGGCTGGCCCACCTGCGGGTCGGATAGCTCAGAAGGTAACAAAACGTTGGGGTCAAGACCGAGATCGGAGAAGGCGGCGTCAACGAAGGGTTGCACGAACTGTCCGGGCAAGAGGTTGGCGATGTAGCCCTTGAAGAACGGGCCCGCCGCCACCGATTCCCCGAGCGACATGACGTAGGTGTTCAGCATCCCGATTGACTTCTGCACCTGGTGTTTTCGGTTGTCCAGGATGGTCAGTACACCGTTGAGCTTGTCAAGCGTGGGCCGCAGCTGAGCGCGGTTGTCTCCGACGAACCCGGATAGCTGCTGGGAGAGCGCGGAGATGTTGGAGGACACCGCTCGCAGTGCAGCGCTTTGGTTTTGCAGTTCGGCCAGCAGTGCGTTTGTGTTGGTGATCAGGCCGACGATCTGTGTGCTGCGGTCCGATAACACCGCCGTCACTTTGTTGAAGTCAGACAGCAGGTTGCGAAGCTGCGCGTCGCGCGCCTCGATGCTCTGCGACAACCGGGTCACGCCCGCCACCGCGGTCTTCAGTTCTGGTGGGGTATCGGAAAACGTTTGGGCCAGCGTCGACAACGAGGTGGAGAGCTGGTCGGTGTTCAGACCGCTGATGGTGGTTGTGAGATCGCCGAGGGCATCGGGCAACTGGTATGCCGGCGTGGTCCGGTCAAGGGGTATCGGGCCTGACATCTGGCCGTCCCCGCGGGGTGTGAGCTCGAAAATCTTGGCGCCTAGAAGGCTTTTGGTCTTGACCGCGGCCTCGGTGCGGTCGCCCAAAACGATGCCCTTCTCGACGTTGAACGTGATCAGGACCCGCGGCCCGTCGAGTTCGATGCCGGACACCTGGCCGACGCGGGTGCCGAAGACTTGAACGGCGGCCCCCGACCGGAGACCACCGGCTTCGGCGAGGTACGCCGTGTAGGTATGGCCGCTCGACAGGAACGGCACCTTGTCGTACTGCGTTGCAGCCAGCACGACCCCGGCGGTCAACGCGCAGCCGGCCGCGCCGATGATCAACGGATTGCGTTCAGCGAAGGCTTTCACTTCGGTGTGCACCTTCCTGTGCTTTGCCCAGCAAGCTTGACGAACACTGGTTGGCCGCCCTGGCCGTTGACTTTGAGTACGAGTTCACACAGATAGAAGCTGAAGAAGTCGCCGTAGAGTCCCTGTCGGCCCAGCTGCTGGTAGGCGTCGGGCAGGGTGTTGAGCAGGTCGTCGAAGTAGGCGTGGTCGGCGACGATGATCCCCGCGGCGCGGTCGGTCTGTGCGACGGTGTTTCGTAACGGCGGACGTGCCTGGGTGAGCAGGTCAGCGAGGGACTCGGCGGCTGCATTGACATTTGCCAAACCTTCGCTGATGTCAGATCTGCGGTCGGAGAGACCCTGGATTAACTTCGACAGCGAATCAACGGCCATCGCGAACTGGTCGCTCTGATCGGCCAGCGAGCCCAAGACGTTGTTGAGGTTGACGATCACTTGCCCGATTAGATCGTCGCGGTCAGCCAGCGCGCTCGTCAGGGCCGACGTGTGGGCCAGAAATGAGCCGATCGTCGCTCCCTGGCCCTCGAAGACCGAGATCAGCTGGCCGGTCAGCGCATTGACCTGCTCGGGATTCAGCGCACGGAACAACGGACGGAAGCCGCCGATCAACGCGTCCAAATCCAGTGCGGGAGTGGTCTGGTTCAGCGGTATGGTCTGTCCGGGCGTGAGCCGCGTGAGGCTGCCAGCACCTTCCTCAAGGGCCACGAAACGGCCGCCGATCAGATTGTCGTAACGGATCACTGCTCGAGTGCCCTCGGTCAGCACCACCGAATCGTCGGCGGTGAACTCGACGAGGGCGAACGCGTTGTGCTGGACCGAAACGTTTTTCACTTTGCCGACCTCGACACCTGCGATGCGGACGAAATCACCGCCTGCCAGCCCGGCGACGTTGGTGAATTCGGCGTTGTAGGCTGTCGTCCGCTGAAATCTCAACTGACCGAAGACCGCGTATAGCGCAAACAGTGTCAGCAGGCAGGCCGTCACGAATATGGCGAGCCGCCAGATTGCGCCCGTTAAGTTGTCTCTCACGGCTGCACCCCGGCGACGTCGGGCGATTCTGATGGCGGCTGCGCCGCGGGTGGCGGGCCTGGCGGCGGCGGGTACAGCGGCGTGGCGTCGGGTCCGTACAGCGGCGCTCCGTAGGCTGGCGCGCCGGGATAGGGAACGGGCCCAATCGCGGGAGGACCGTCCCCGCGAATGCTGGGGGGTTCGGGTAAGGCCCGCGTGACCGGAAAGTAGTTGCTGTAGAACGGGTGGCCAATGCCCGGGTTGGGCCGGATGTCAAGTCCCGTTCCCCACCCGGCGTCGGTCACCATCTGGCGAACCGGATACCTCTTGCTGACATCGGGAAGTGATCCGCAGCTTGGCTTGCCGCCGGGACCACCCTGGGCGGCAACGACGGGAAGGTTCTCCGGGTATTTGTAATCGTCGTCGCCGAGCAGCAGGGTGGAGTCCACGATCCACGACTTACCGTCGGCGCCGCCGAACGCGTCGCGGCCACCGTTGTCGAGAAACCATGTAGCGCCGAGCAGCAGGCAGGTGTAAGTGGGGTTGTATTTGCCCAGCAGGTTCGTCGTGGACTCGAGCACATTGATGGCGCCTATGAGGTTGCGTTGGCTGGTCTCCAGCAGATCAGTTGCGCTGCGCGACAATCCGATCGCGTTGAGAAGCAGAGCGTCGAGTGCGGCGGTCTGGCTGGTGATTGTTGTGCTGGTCGTGCTCAGCGCCGAGAGCGTCTGCAGGAGGTCTTGTGCCGCGTTGCTGTAGGCGGCGCTGAAGCCGCTCAGCGACCGGATATCTTGCTGCACGGTGCCCATCCGTGGATTGAGTTCCAGCAGCACCTGATTGGCGTCGGTAATGGCTTGCCCGATGGCCTCGCCCTGGCCGCGGACCCCGGCAGCCAGCGCAGTCACCGTGGCATTGAGTTTGGCCGGATCGACCTGCTCGAGCACCAGAACCAGGTTTTCGAACACGGTGTTGATCTCGGTGCTGACGTTGCGCGAACGTAGCACCGCGCCCGCGGTGATATGTGTCGCGTTGGGCTGGTCGGGGTAGATCAGATCGACGTACTTGGCGCCGAACACCGTGCTTGCGTTGATTTGAGCTTCGACGTTGTCCGGAATGTTTTTCACCTGGTCGGGATCGATCTCCAGGCGCAGCGCCACTGGGTTGCTTCCGCCGATCGCCGAACCGACCCGGCCGACCTGCACGCCGCGCAGCCGTACCTTGCTGCCGGGCTCCAGCACCAGACCCGATCGCTCCGATATTACGGTCACCGGAACGAACGAACGAAACGACCGGTTGAACTGAGCGGCCGCCAGCACGATCAGCGCGATGACCAACGCCACGAAGATGGTCGTCCACCACCCCAAATGCCGATTGTCCTCGCCGCCAGCCGGTTCCACGCCACTAACCTCGCAGCGTGTCGTCGTTGCCAGCGCGGTCGACGGCCGGCAGGCGGGTGATGCGAGCGGTGCGTGACAACATCTCGGTCAGGCCCCAGAGAATTGAAAGTCGCCGGTCTGCCCGTAGATGGCCAGCGAAGCGAACAAGATGACGAACACGGCGGCCACCAAAGAAGTGCGCACTGCGCGACCGACGGCTTCCCCCACCCCGGCCGGGCCGCCAGCGGCGGTAAAGCCGTAGTAGGTATGGATGAGCATCACGACGAGGCCCATCAGGACTGCCTGAAACAGTGACCACAGAATGTCGGTCGGCTGAAGGAACGTGGAGAAGTAGTGATCGTAGACACCGGTCGGCTGCCCATAACCCGATGTCGCGGCGAACCGGGCGGCCACGAAGGACATCCACAGCGCGATGCAATACAACGGGATCACCACGATCACTCCGGCGATCACCCGGGTGGAGGCCAGGTAGGCAATGGAGCGGACGCCCATCACCTCGAGCGCGTCGATCTCCTCGCTTATCCGCATCGCCCCCAACTGCGCGGTTGTGCCGGCGCCGATGGTGGCAGATAGGGCGATGACCGCGGTCAGCGGTGTGACGACGCGTCCGTTGAAGTAGGCGGACACGAAGCCGGTCAACGCCTCCACGCCGATACCGCTCAGTGAGCTGTATCCCTGTATGGCGATGAGCGAACCGGCCGACAGCGTCAAGAAACCGACGATGCCCACGGTGCCGCCGACGATCGCCAGCGCACCGGCTCCCAAGCCCATCTGGGCGATCATGCGCAGCGTTTCCGCCTTGTAGTAGATGACGGCTGCCCGGCTCGCGCCGAGTGTCTTGGCATAGAAGCGCGCTTGCGCACCGACCCGTTTCCAGCCATCGACCAAATAGCCCAACCGGTGCATGAGTCGCGGGTATCGCGAGCTGATCACGCCGTAGCTCATGACGTCGCCTTCACGCCCACGGCGGTCAGGATGACGTTGATGATGAACAGGGCCACGAACGAGAACACCACCGTTTCGTTGACCGCGTTACCGACCGCCGCCGGACCACCCCCGACCGAGATGCCCTTGTAGCAGGCGATCAGGCTCGCGGTCAGACCGAACAGCCCAGCCTTGATCAATGAGATGCTCAGCTCCGGCGCGCCAGTGAGCAACGTCAGTCCAGCCGCGAATGACCCGGCCGTCACGTTCTGGACGAATACCGAGAAGGCATAGCCCCCGGCAAGGCCGGTGAGGATGACGAGACCCGACAGCAGCACCGATACCAGCGTGGCCGCCAGCACCCGCGGCACCACTAGCGCCTGGACCGGGTCGATGCCTAGCACGCGTAAGGCGTCGAGTTCTTCGCGGATTGTGCGTGCGCCCAGATCGGCGCACATCGCGGTCGCCCCAGCGCCAGCGACCACCAGCACCGTGACGATCGGACCGATCTGAGTGACAGCGCCGAGTGCAGCGCCGACCCCGGCGAAGTCGGCGGCGCCGAACTCGATGAACAAGATATTCAGTGTGAAGACCATGAGCACGGTGAAAGGGATCGACAGCATCAGCGTCGGAGCCAGTGACACCCTGGCGACGAACCACGTCTGCAAAACGAACTCACGTCCTGCGAACGGTCGCCGCGGAATCTGTAACAACGTATCCAACGCCAGCGCGAAAAAGTCACCGACGAATCGGAGGGGATTCGCGACCCGCGTTTCCCCGATCATTGCCGTCCTTCCGAACGGTCAGGGCGCGACGACACGCGCTCATACCCCCGAGGGGCTGTCAGACGATGCGATGCTCGTGTGAATTCGCTCTGTCCGATCGGGGAAACAGCTACGTTCGTTGATCTGTGCGCGGCGCAGCGGCGTTCGGTTCGTGGTGTCCGGGCGGGAAAAGTGCATGGCCTTGCGCTATTTGTCGAAGTAGCGGGCGAGGAACTCCGCCACACAGACCGGCTTGTCGCCGCCTTCACGTTCAAACTTCAACTCGACGGTCATTTGAACGCCGCCGGCCACATCGTCGGCCGAGAGCACCTTGGCGCGCATCCGGACGCGTTCGCCGACCGGCATCAGGCTGGGGAACCGGACTCGGCCCAGCCCGTAGTTCATCACCATGGCGAAGCCGTCGACTTCGAGCATGCGGTAGAGAAACTTCGGGCCTAGCGACAGTGTGTAGTACCCGTGGGCCACGGTGCCGCCCAGCGGTGAATCCGCGGCGCGTTCGGGGTCAACATGGATCCACTGGGTGTCACCGGTGAGGTCGGCGAACTCGTTGATCGCCTGCTGGGTGACGTCATGCCACTCGCTGACCCCGAGTTCCTGGCCGACCGCTGCTTTGAGTTCCTCGGCCCCGCTGAGCACCAACATCTGAATCTCCGATC
>Ga0187894_10006609_pt1 | contig 11300 bp, 7 predicted proteins | sample GBC1701081metaG_FD_136650 | JGI IMG/M metagenome (GOLD analysis project Ga0187894, IMG submission 136650) | White microbial mat communities from a lava cave in the Kipuka Kanohina Cave System on the Island of Hawaii, USA - GBC170108-1 metaG ...
CGCTGACGGTAGCTTGGTTTTCCTATTTTCCCATTGAGTGGTTGCCGGATTTGCCCGAGCCGTTGCGCCAATTAGGACGCCAGCATCCGGCTACCTGGCAAACTGTGCTGCTGAACCAACTCGAAAGGGTCGCCGGCCTGCGCTTGCACATTTTGGCATTGAGAAAGCAGTTCCCTCGGGATTTTTGCTTTGATCGTGGCAACGTAACATTTCATTGCCTCAAGACCACTGGCGGCTTGCGCGCTCCTTCGCTGTTCTGGCTCGACACTTGGCTGATCAGTCGGGCCCTCCGATCTATCCAGCCGGACTTGGTGCATGCATGGGGTACCGAGAATGGCGCGGCACTGGTTGCATGTCGCTTGAAATACCCGTCCGTCATCACAATGCAAGGGTTGATGGACTGGTTTTTGAAAGTTGACCCTTCATCACGTAATCGTTACACGCGACTTGCGGCGCTATTGGAACGCCGGGCGCTTCGACGCGCTTCGATCGTTACTGCGGAATCCAATTTCGCCATTCAATATCTGAAGGAGCGATATCCCCAGTTAGAACTGCACCAAGTTGAACACGCGCCGAACCCGCTGTTTCATCAGGTTGAGCGACGACCACAATTGCAACCGCTGCGATTCGTTGCGGTGGGATCATTTGTCCCGAGAAAGGGGGCCGACCTTTTGCTACGGGCGTTGAATGAACTTGTCGAGGAATTGAATTTCGAACTTGTTGTGATCGGGAGCGTCGATCCCGATTTCTTGACTCCACTCAAAGCGAAGCTTTCCTCGGCCCTCTGGTCACGAGTGACTTTTCGAGGTGATATGCCCCCACACCAGATTACGGATGAACTGGCGCAAGCCACAATGCTGATTTGTCCGACGCGTGCCGACAATAGCCCCAATGCCGTGAAAGAAGCCGTGGTCGCGGGGGTGCCGGTGGTAGCTAGCGCACTGGCCGGGATCGTTGATTACGTCTTTCCAGGCCAAAATGGTTGCCTGTTCCCCACAGGCGATCTGCCGGCTTTGGTGCAAGCGATCCGACAGACTTGCGCTCACTCCTCTCTCGGTCGAGGGATAGTGGATTCCGAGACATTAATCAAAACGCGCCAATATCTGTCCCCGGAAGAAATGGGGCGTCGCTTTCTTGATGTTTACAGACGCGTTCTCGATCGCTGTTCAACATGACTGCCCTTACTTCACTCGAAATAAGCCCAGCACCGAGAGGCAATGGTATGGAAACATTCGACGGAACGGTCCTGTTTCCAGCCAGATCGTCAGCTTGGGGCCGAAAAGCCGATTGGCAATGTTGCTGATCGCAGGCAAGACGGTCGCGTCTGAACCCCATTCGATTAGTTCCAAACCGCAGTAACGCTCCGCCAGATTGCGCAAGTGCCAATGATCCCATGATTGGAGGTGGCCTTCGTTCACTTGCGCGAGATCGAATCGGCGTTCAAACAATCGGTCCAGATAGCGCAAGTTCGGCACGGCAAGAATGAGGTATTTCCGGGCGATCTGAGCCAACTCGTTCAACGTCTTCTTTGGACTATCCACATGTTCCAAGACATGAAAACAGAGCACGATATCGAAGGATTTAGGGCCGAATTGCGTTAATGGATCAACCGGATTAAGCGGAACTGCGTCGCCAAACTGCTTCGTGAGTCTCACGCACTCCGGATCCACATCCGTTCCTGTAACCCGGAATCCAGCCATCGTAAAAAGCTGCACGGATTCGCCGCGACCGCATCCGTAGTCGAGTACGCTTTGGCCTTGATGAGGGCAATGCCGAAGAAGAAGATTCATCCCCACTCGTTTCCAGTGGTTCTCGTAGTACTCATACCTGTTTGCGTCCGGATTGACTCTGTATGGCAAGTGTTTTGGTAAAGCCATGGTGAAATTCAGTCGCGAACCAGAGGATAATTTGCCTCTGAGCCAAAGTCATGTCCGCCGTGAATAAACAACATTGTAGTAAGAGCCAGCTTGAGCATGACTGGCAAAAGACCGAGTAGCAATGCGCTGGAAGCGAAACTTCTGCAGAAAAGCGTCCATCTCGGTTAGGAGGCAGCACCCCTTGTAAGATTCAAAATCCGCTACCTCGGATTTTATGAACTTAAAGCAAGGCAAACGATCCGCGGCCCCTTTCAATACGAGCAGTTCAGCCCCTTGGGTATCCATCACCAGTGCGTCATAATGAGCTGGGTCCAATTCCTCTTTGCGCATCAGCGACGAAAGAGTCAGGCTCCGAAGGTTGATGGTCTCGGTGTGAGTCACTTCGGGCCATAGGAGTTTATGTTTAGCCAGTTCGAGAATTGAAGAAGACTCTCCCATATGGCCACCGATGTTGAACGAGTAATGTTGATCATCCACATCAGTGATCAACTGACAAAATGCCCGCTGCTTTGGGTAAGAACCAATGGAATCCTGGAGCTTCTGAAAGACGGCAGGAATGGGTTCGATCCAGACTACATTCAAGTCTCTAGCCGCATAGAGATCTCGCTCTTGCCCTAGATTGGCCCCGACATGAATTACCCCCTTGATGCACCCAAGGAATGCATCAGGATCCTGCCGGAACGGCCGAACGAATCGATTGGCCAAAGACTTGAGTCGCCTAATGGGACTAAAAGCATTACTCATAAAGGCCGCCGAGTTTTGAGGAATCTATTTTCTGTCTGCTCATTTTGGTGGATCCGCGTTTGTAGCCTCAATCCCAATCGAATCTGCAGCTACTTTACACCGAAATGAGCCCACAGTTGGCGACGCATTTTCATAGCATCAAACTCATTCTGGGCGCAGCGAAGAATTTCAGATCGAAAACGTTGTCGTGGATTTTCCTCTACTAACGCGGTCAACAATTGTTTAGCGAGAGGGACTACGTCCTGACAATCGGTATAAACGCCCAGGTGGTAAACCTTAGCTATCTTCGCGGCGCTGCTTTCCGAGTGCGCAATCACAATGAGCGGCAATCCAGCGGACAGATACGTGCCAAATTTGTTGGGAAAACTGAAGCGATTATAGCGTGGGTTTTTGTCCGTCACATCCATTAGCGTTAAGCCCCAAGTACATTGCCGTAAAGTCTTCAGGAGATCTGCTTCGTCCATGCGGCTATGCTCCTTCATCCATTCGCTGTTGAACCAACGCGTGCGGTGGTGGTTACTACCACCAAAGAATTCGAGCCGCAGCGGCCGTGAGAGTTTATGCCTGATGGATTCTAAAGCACGGACGAAAAGCTCAAATGTCTCCGAAACGATGATCGTGCCCGCGTAGGCGATACGAATTTCTGAAGTCGGCGGAGAGATGTCAGCCGCGATTGTTTCTAACTGTGCTGGCTCCAAGCCTGAGTGGACTATGATAGCATCCCGCCGACCTGTCCGCTGGGCCAGATCTTCCAACATCGGTAAGGAAACCGCGTCACACGTTGCTGCTCGTTGGTAGAGTGACTCAGCCATATCAGCGAATCGTCGGGATCGCTCACGGCCGAAGTGACCGAAGAAATGAGATCCATCTTGGTAGTCCCAAATCGACGCATGACAAGAGTGCGATTCAACAAGTCCTGCTTCATAGATGGGAGGAATCGACCAGGCATGCAGCATGAGCCATATCTGATCGGGCGCGATTTGAGCCACAGTTTTTCTAAGGTGCACCGTGGCTAGCGGTACCCAAAACTTTTCTAGCAACCAAGCCTTGATCCCGCTTAAGCGAACATTGGGATAAAGCCGGTTGGGAAGAGGAAATTGGTAATGCCTGAAGTTATGGGATTCTCGGTGCCCATTGGCTGGCCGACAATTCCACCAGCAAATGCATTTTGTTGGGTAGCCTGCCAACATCTGCGAAACCAAAGCCCCCCCACCTCCACGCGCGTTTGGCGGGAACTCCGTAACCACCATCAACTTTGGAAACGATCTTGAACCGGATGAGGGTGACGGAGTCATCGTTTGCCCATCGCTTGGGTTTGCTTTGCCGATGAATTCAACCGATCCAGCCACGACTTCCGCTCAACGGCGATTCTCTTTCTGACGGTAGCGGTGAAGGAAGCCAAGCGAGCGAGGGAACGCTCGGATTTATGGCTCTGAACTGAAGCGGTCCCGGACACTTGTTGCATATTGTGTGGTTTGCTTTGGGCCGACTCCTTCGCCATAATGCGGCGCAATGACGCGATTGCAGCGAGTTAAAGCTTCGATTTGGGACGTTTGTCGCGCTATCTCCCCGAAGTTGGAACATGAACTGAAACGGCGATTCTCCCGTTCTTACTGGGACAATTGGAAAGAGCGCACTCGCCAAGTCCGGTCGTGCCCGGATAACGCCTTCATTCCGCGCGTGCCGAGCGCAGGCAAAGTGATCGATGGTGCGCAAATCATGCATAACGGCCTTAGAGTAGTGATCGGCAGTTACTATGGCAAAGGCCCAGTTGATCTCCTGCGCAAAAACAAAGGCGTTCACGAGCCGCAGGAAGAGCGAGTTTTTCAGGAAGTCCTGAAACATATCGCGCCCAGTTCAGTGATGATTGAGTTAGGTGCTTATTGGGCCTTCTATTCAATGTGGTTTTGTCGGACCGTGAAGGGAGGGCGTGCCTATATGGTTGAGCCGGTGGCCGAAAACTTGGACTACGGAAAGCGGAATTTTAAGTTGAACTCACTCCAAGGGCACTTCACTCAGGCTTTGGCCGGTGCTGTGTCCAGTGTATCTCTCGATGGTTCGCGAACGGTCTGCGTGGATGACTTGGTGGCCCAGCACCAGTTGTCTCATATCGCGATTTTACACAGCGACATCCAAGGTTTTGAGCTGGAAATGTTAAAGGGCGCTGAGAAGACGATCACGCAGGGCAAAGTGTCCTTCTTCTTCATCTCGACCCATAGTGAAGAACTGCATCGGGCTTGCGAGGAGTTCCTTCACCATCAAGGTTGTTCCACGATGGCTTCAGTCACACCAGCGGAGAGTTTCTCGATAGACGGAATTCTGGTGTGCCGCGCGTCCCACGCTCCCACGATGCCGATGATCGCTGTGTCGCGAAAGAAGCCAAATTGAACGGCGAACTAGAGATCATCGGGGAGGGAAAGACGGAGTTTCGAGCGCGCCGAGGCATGGACGCAGCCACCGCAATCGCTGGGGAATTCTTTCAATCAACTCGCGGCGCAACCCTTGATCCAGCCCCCACCGCGGGAGCAAATACGCGCCAAGACAGCCTACGACGCCGGCGCAGATGGCCAGACGCGCTGTCGGCGGCAAACTTTTCGTGGTCCAGGCAGCCACAAGGGCTGCTGGAGCCAGGAGGATCGCCAATCTAAACGAGGGTCCCATCCATTGCGCTGCCACGGTGATCCATTCAAGGCCAAACATATTCGCTGTGCGCAAAATACTGTAGGGGTAACTGAACACCAAGCTGCACAGGATAGAAAGCATCAGCATCGTAGTCATTCCACCGTAACGCAGGCCAATCCAGGCGACGCTGACAAACACCAAACCTTCGACGAAGTACAGATAGCGCATGAATCGAAACTCCTTCGTCAATCCGGCCAATCCAGTGTGACATCTGACCATTACCAAGATCGGCAGCCAAACGGCCAGCAGCCAATCGTTCACTGCTGGCCAACTCAGTTTTCCGCCTGTCCACCATTCGACGAATGGCTGATTGCCAATGGCCAGCCCCAGCCCGGCAACCACGCTGACCGAGCCGGAAGTTAACACTATTGAACGAAACCGCGCGAACAATCGCTGCTTTTCCTGGCGGACGAGCATTTCTGAAAGCGCGGCGCAAGAATAATCAAACAACCGCATGATAAGTTGTGTCATCAAAATGAAAACCCGCGTGCAAACGGACCAAACGGCGCCAGCCTCCAATCCAATCAAGCGGGTAATCAGGATAGTTTGGCTGGCATTGATAAGTTGGTTGCCGAGCATATATAGGAACATGTCTCGACCGAAAGAAAAGAGGTCTCGAAACCTAGACCAATTCGGACGGCCCCATTCTTCGCGGCTCGGCAACAGCTTCAATCGGCAGCAACCCCATACATTGAACGCAGTGGCCACAATCTGGGCGGCCGCCTGCGCCCAGATCATCGCCCACACGCTCTGTCCCAGGGCAAATCCCATCCAAAGCACTCCAAAGTTCACACCAAACCCGGCGGCCTGAGGGTAGTTCACCCAATCGTACCGTTGATGAGCGCTTAAAATCATCGTGGCCGGTCGTATCAGCAGATTGGCGCTCAACAGCACCCCCTGCCAGATCACAAGCCCCTGGAACTCGTCGCGCAATTCGAGTGGTATCAGAAGCAGCGGTCCCAATGCGAAGGATGCTGCGAGGCTGAAACCTAAAATCAGTCCGCCTTGCAAGACATTCACTAAAAAACCAGTTAAGATTACGCTCCCGTAGTTTCGTTCGGTTCGGTCATCTTTGAAATCGATGAGAATACGCATTATGGCGCCCGACATTCCGAAATCCAACAAGGCCAGATATCCTGCTAATTGAGTCGTTAGCGCCCAAAGGCCAAACTCGGCCTCGCTCAAAAACCGGAACGCCAATGGAATTGAAACAAGAGTGTACGCCGTGTGAGCGCCCAATAGCACGTAGCCCGAGGCAAGCGAGTGTGCGAATCGCTTCAGGCGTGGCATCGGCAGATTCGCGTGCAGAGCATCCGCATCACAGCGCGAGTATGTAAAACGGGTCCAGAACTTGGAAGGAAGATTCAGCGCGCCACCGAACTTGTGCATCGCCTTTGCCCGCTTTTTTGTTTCAGCCTTCGGCATTGCATTGCTAATCTCGGAGCCATGAAAAAATGGATTTTGTGCATTGGCATTGCGGTCGCGGCCTTGATCATTGTCGCGCTCGTGGTCGTATTTATGTCCCTCAATGGCCTCGTCAAGAAAGGCGTGGAAACGGTCGGGCCGCAATTGACGAAGACCGAGGTTCGCCTGGCGGCTTCCAAGATATCTCCGCTCTCGGGCAGGGGACAACTCTCGGGCCTGTTCATTGGCAACCCCGAGGGTTTCAAGACCGAGTCCGCCATCAAGCTCGGCGACATGAAGGTCGACGTGGACATGGGATCGCTGTTATCCGATCCAATCGTGGTTGAGGAAATTAACATTCAAGGACCTGAGATTACTTTTGAAGCCGGACTGAAGGGGAGTAATCTAAACAAGATTCTTGAAAACCTCCAAGCTGCGAGCGGCGATTCGAAGGAATCCTCGAAACCTGAAGAGAAGTCGGCGGCCACGGCAAAGAAGTTTCGCGCCAAAGAGATTGTGATCACTGGTGGCAAGATTCACGTCAGCGTCATTGGCTTGGGCGATAAGCCGAGCACGGTGCCATTGCAGGATATTCGCCTTCAAAATATTGGCAGTGACGGCTCTGGTGTCTCCTTGGCTCAACTGACCACGGAGATTCTCGTGCCTTTGATCAAAGCCTCGATTAAAGCCAGTGGCGACGTGGTTTCGAATATCCGCAAGGACATAAGCGAGATAAGCAAAGATCCCGCGGGCAGCGCCGACAAGGTGCTGAAAGGCGTCCAAGACCTCCTCAAGAAAAAGTAAATAGCCTCTGACATTCTGATTGTCATGGAGTCGGAAGCATGGTTAGCCTCACTGCTGATGAATTTGTGCAGCTATTGGTTTAGCGGCGGTTTTGCCCGGGGTTACTTTAGCCCCCGGAAAACCTGCGCTTAGGCTGTGCGACGAAACTAACCGACCTTAACTCTCAGCCAGACCGCAGGACATAATCCTGCGGTTTTTTATTTATGATCGTAGTTCTCAAGCCCGCTACCAGCCGCAAAGATGAAACGGCCGTGCTCAAAGAAATCCGCCGGCTCGGCTACCAGCCTCACGTCATGCGAGGCGTGGCTCGCACTGTGATTGGTGCCATAGGCGACGAGCGCACTCATCAATCGCTCGAAGTGCTGACTACTTGGCCTCAAGTTGAGAGTGTCACGCCAGTCCAAAAGCGCTACAAGCTCGTGAGCCGGGAAGCGCATCCGACCAACTCCGCCATCAACGTGCGCGGCACGCTCATTGGCGGAGAGCGTTTCCAAGTCATGGCCGGGCCATGCTCAGTGGAGAGTGAAAGGCAATTGCTGACCACGGCGCACGCCGTAGCAAAAGCAGGCGCGACGATCTTGCGCGGCGGAGCCTTCAAGCCACGCACGTCGCCTTATGAATTCCAAGGGTTGGGAGAGAAAGGTTTGAAACTGCTCGCCAAAGCCCGGCGAGAAACTGGACTGGCAGTCATCACGGAGCTGTTATCCGAACAGCACGCCGAGATGGTGGCCGAATACGCCGACATCTTGCAAATCGGCACGCGCAACGCCCAGAACTTCCAGTTGCTAATCGCCGCCGCGCGCACGGGCAAACCGGTGTTGCTCAAGCGCGGTCTCTCTATGCGCATTGAGGAGTGGCTTTTGGCCGGAGAGTACGTCCTGGCTCATGGCAATCCCGGTTTGATGTTCTGTGAGCGCGGTGTGCGGACGTTTGAAACCTATATACGCAACACACTCGATCTTTCGACCATCCCCATCATAAAAAAGGAATCGCATCTACCCATCGTCATCGATCCCAGCCAAGGCGCTGGTCGTGCCGATCTAGTGACCGCGATGTGCAAGGGGGCCGTGGCAATGGGGGCCGACGCGTTGTTGATCGAAGTGCATCCGAATCCGGCCGAAGCGTGGAGTGATGGCGCGCAGCAAGTCACGCTCGACGGATTCGCCACACTGATGCAGGAACTAAGACCGTTCATCGCTGCGGCGGGTCGAGAGTGAGCAAGCGCGATCTTGAAACGTGCGGGCTATGTTCTGCGTTCACGTTCGGTAAAGACGCTACTCAAGGAGTCGTGTCGCCAGCGAACGCGTCGAAGCCAATCTTCTGATAGGAGCATTCCACGCGGAGCATCCCGCGCAATGCGCCTCCCTCTGCTATGGAACCGGGGTGTTGAGGTCGCTTTGGATTTCGGCGGCGCTCAAGGCCCGGTTGTAAATCCGCACTTCGTCAATCCGCCCCACCCAATAGTTTCCATACGGCGCATCCCCACCGATGAACACGGCCCCGGTGGAGTTGGGGATCGGCCCGCTCTGGGCCCGCGCGGCCACTTGGGCGCCGTTGACATAGAGGCGCATCGTCGCGCCGTCGTAGGTGGCCGCCAGGTGCGTCCAGGTATTGGCCGGCAGCACGCTGGGGCCAAAGAGTGGCCCGCCCGTGCTGAAGCTGCCGCCCATGGCCGGCACGCCCGAGGGCGAGGTGCCTTCCAGGTAGTAGGCGTAGACGTCGGTCACTTGGCAGATCACGTCCCGCCACGCGCCGCTGGCGCCACTGGCGGGGTAAACCCAGGCCGCGAGGGTCATCTGGCTGTTCAAGTCCAAGGAGGGCGAATCGTTCACCCGCACAAATCCGCCGCTCCCGCTGAAGGAGAGGGCTTGGCCGTAGCGGCCGGAGCTGATCCAACTGGCTCCTTGGATGGTGCCGGTGTTGCCATTGCCCGAAGCATCGGCCACGGTGGGCCCAGACCCTTCGTTGAATCCATACGCTGCCACTAGACCGGCCGTCGGGGGTGGGGCCGCGGTGACGGTCAGCACGAAGCTGTTGCTGGCACTCAAGGCGCCGTCGCTCACGCGCACGGTGATCGTCGTGGTGCCGCTTTGTCCGGCGGCGGGCGTCACCGTCACCGCCCGGCTGGCCCCGCTACCACTCAAGGCGATGTTCCCATTGGGCACGAGTGCCACGTTGGAGGAATCGCCGCTCACGCTCAAACTGCCCGCCGCCGTCTCCGCGTCGCCCACGGTGAAATTGATCGGCCCGGCGGGCGTGCCGGCGGGCGTGGTTTGATCGGCCAAGGTTGAAATCGTGGGCGGCGTGTTCGGCGGGGGATTGGCCTCTCCCACCGGGGTGTTCAAGTCGCTTTGGATTTCGGCGGCGCTCAAGGCCCGGTTGTAAATCCGCACTTCGTCAATCCGCCCCACCCAATAGTTTCCATACGGCGCATCCCCGCCGATGAACAGCATCCCGGTCGAAGGACGGATCGACCCGCTCTGAGCCCGCGCCGCAACTTGGGCCCCGTTGACATACAAACGCATCATCACCCCGTCGTAGGTCGCCGCCAGATGGCTCCAAGTGTTGGCTGGCAAGGCCGCCGGCCCAAAGAGCGGACCCCCATTGCTGAAGGTGCCCCCCATGGTAGGCTCGCCCGAAGGCGAGCCTACCAAGTAGTAGTTGTACACGTCGGTCACCTGGCAGATCACGTCCCGCCAACTGCCTCCGGCCCCGCTGCTGGGATAAACCCAGGCTTCCAGCGTCATCTGGCTGCTCAAATCCAGGGAGGCCGAATCGTTGACCCGCACAAATCCGCCGCTCCCGTTGAAGGACAAGGCTTGGCCGTAGCGCCCGGAGCTGATCCAACTGGCTCCTTGGATGGTGCCGGTGTTGCCATTGCCCGAAGCATCGGCCACGGTGGGCCCAGACCCTTCGTTGAATCCATACGCCGCCACTAGACCGGCCGGTGTGCTCGTGACTTGATAGGTCGCTGTGTAGATTGTATCTGCGCCCGGAGTACTGATGTCGTGTGTCTGAACGCCACCATCAGACCAATTCACGAAACTGTAATTGCCTTGCGGTGACGGAGCGCCAATCGTTCGCGTAATACCCACCACACTCGGTGTCGCGTGGGGAGTGGCGATGGGCTGTCCATCGAGCGTCAGTTGCAGACCACTCGGCTGAGTGACCAGCGTCAGCGTGACTACATTCGGCAAAATATCGACAAACGTGCTGTCCTGTGCGCCGTCCGAATCCGTCACCGTGAGATGAATGCGGTAAAAAACATCCGTCTCCGTATGGCCCGAAGTCGAAATGGTGAAGGCGCCCGTGGCGGTATTCGTGACTGGACCGAGGAATGGATGAGCATGATCATCGTGATGAAATACGATCGTCCAACTAAAGGAACTGGGAGGAAGATCACCCTCCTCCGGATCGCTTCCGTCGCCCGAAAGAACGATTGTGCCACCTCCGTTGTAGAGCGCCCCATTCAGTGGCGAAAGAATCGTAGCGACAGGCGGCTGGTTGTTGTTGACCACAAGTTGAGCCGGGTTACTGGTGGCCGAACCGTAAATATTGCTCGCACGGCAGCGGAACATGGCCCCATGGTCTTGAGCTTGAATTCCACTGATCGTGTAAGAAGAAAAAGTGGCCCCAGGAATATTCACGCCGTCGCGCTCCCACTGGTAAGAGAGCGGTTGGGCTCCAGATGCCGCCACCGTGAAGGTCGCGGACCCTCCGATAGATGCAGTTTGATCTTGTGGGTGAAGCGTGAAGCTCGGAGCGCTAGTGAAACGCACTCGATAAACC
>Ga0187894_10006610_pt1 | contig 11299 bp, 7 predicted proteins | sample GBC1701081metaG_FD_136650 | JGI IMG/M metagenome (GOLD analysis project Ga0187894, IMG submission 136650) | White microbial mat communities from a lava cave in the Kipuka Kanohina Cave System on the Island of Hawaii, USA - GBC170108-1 metaG ...
CGAATGTGTCGAGCCAGGGTCTCGACCGTCCGGAACGGGTTGGTGTCATCCTGAATAGCGCCATGCTCGAGGAAGGAGGCCGCCAGATCCACCCGACCTTCCATCCGTGTCTCGATGGCGATGAGCAGGGTGACGAACCCCACCGAGTCGACGACCGCCCCATCTCCGACGAGTGGTGTGTCCTCCTCGAGCTGACCGACGTTGGGCGCAACCTCTGCGATCGCCTCTCGGATGACCCGTACGAGCGATGCCTCATCGGCCTGGGGCGTTCCCTTGGGGCCGCTCACAGAGCCTCGCTAGACTCGTCCTGGGCCACCACGTTCCACCAACTCCACGGGCATGCGATCTCGACCCAGGAACCACGCGATCCGGCGCCCTCCGAAGGCAGCGGCGGCGACGGGACGCTGGAGCGGAAACAAGCCCTGGGCCCGGAGCAACGACCAGGAGCGCTCGATGTCGTCGGTGGCGAAGCAGAGATGATTCAGTCCCCCACCCTTCTTCAGAGCGCCGGCCAGCTTGCTCTCCTCACTGTCGGGCGAGACCAGCTCGACGAACACCGGGTCGCCTGGCAATCGCAAGAACCGGACGTACGCGGTCTGGATGGGATCGTGGACCACATCCGTACACGTCTCATAGCCGAACATCGATACGTACTCCTCGCCAGCCCGATGGATGTCAGCAACGACGATACCGATGTGGTGCAGCAGCAGCGGCGAAGTGACCGGCGCCCGCTCGCCGGCCATGGCAAGACCAGACGACTCTGAGAACGGAGAAGAGACCATCTCGAACACCGTATGCTGCAGCATAACCGACCCCGACCGCTCGTGCCAGCTAACCGATGAGCAGCAGCCCCTCTCGTGTCGGACCCACCACGACCCGGGCGACCACAGCGAGGCTCGGCCGCGCGAACGCGGGCCTTCAAAGGTCGCGAGACAGTATGCTCTCGCCGCAGACAGCAAGAGTGCAACGAACTGCAGAAAACATGCAGCCCCGCCGGCAGGCCCTTCCAATCGGGCACTGCCCCCCGTTCGGAGTTCTGATCGACGTCCACCGGTTTCGTGGCAGTATTGGATGGCGCCGTTGAATCGCGTGCGCATCCACACGGCGAATTCTGCTTCAGCCGGGTCTTGAACGTGCCCGACTCGCCCGAGCCCTGCTCCATCCGTCGGACTCCTGTCCCCGGCCCAGGCAGACTCTCAACCCACCTCTGGTTCCTCTCCGTTCTCTTCGTCATCTACGGGACGACGATCCCGTTTCGGTTCGTGGGTGACATCGACCACGCCGTGGCCAAATGGTCGAGCATCACCTTTCATCCTTTGATCTCCCCTGATACCGGCCAGCGTGTCTCGATCCCGGACGTCGTGCAGAACTTGCTCTTGTTCCTGCCCTTTGGCGTGTTCGGCATGGCCAGCCTTGGCCGACGGCGAACACCGATGGTCCGCGTCGTGCTGGTGACAGCTCTCGGCATGCTTCTCGCCGCCTGTGTCGAGGTGCTTCAGCTGTTCACGGCCGATCGGACATCGTCGCTCGCCGACTTGCTCGCGAACACGATTGGAGCGCTCGGCGGAGCCGTGGCAGGTCCGCTGGCGTTGGGCGGCTTCAAGCGGGCGATGGGCCAGCTGAAGAGCATTGGTGGGGCCGGCGCCCCGGCTTTCTATCCGTTACTTGTCGCCACGGCCGTATTGGCCGTGGCCGCCCTCGAGCCGTTCGACCTCACGCTCGATCCGGGTTCGGTGTGGGCCAAGGCCAAGGCGTTCATCGCGGATCCATGGCAGGCGGGGCTCCCGACCGATGAAGCTCTCGAATTCCTCCGCTACCTCCTGTTCACGATCATGCTGGCGTCGTGGCTCCGGCAACTGGGGGTGCCAGGTCACAAGGCGGTGTCTCTGGGAGTCGGCCTGATGGTGGTCGTGCTTCTGGAAGGCGCCCAGATCTTCATCGCGTCGCGCATGCCGGGCCTCACCGACGTGTTGGTCCATGCCGCGGGCGTCGCTGGCGGCGCAGCACTGTTCACCCCCCTGCGGCATCTGCGCTCGCCGTGGTCGTGGGTCGGTCTCCTCACACTGGCGACCGCCGCGGGGGCAGCGATGCAGATGCTGAGTCCGTTTTCTCTTGCTGCCGACCCTCAGCCCATCCAGTGGGTCCCGTTCCTCAACTACTACGAACACACCAGGCTGGACACCGTCAGTCATATCGCTGCAATCATGCTGACCTTCTTCCCGCCCGGATTTGCAGTCGCTCAGCTGCGATGCTCGCCAGGCCGACTCTGGATGATCGCCATCGCCTGTACTCTCGGCGTCAGCGTGCCGCTCGAGGGCTTGCAAGGCTGGATCGCCGGCCGCTATCCCGATGTGACGGATGTTGGCATTTCGGTCCTTGGCGGCGCGGCCGGGATGTGGGCAGGCGGCCCAGGATGGGCACGGTTCACGGCGATGCTCGAGTCCTTCGAGGATGACGGCCCGGCGCCAGGTCTGCACCGCCCTGGTGACGGTTGAAGGTCAGCTGCTACTTCCATGCCCCGCTCGGATCGCGCAGCGCAAAGATCACCTGCTGGAAGGTCCTCCAGAGCGCCTCGCCGGCTGCGTCGTTCCCCGGGCCGGGCGTGAGGTGCACACCGTCGTACAGCATCTGCGACAGATCTCGCTGCATCATCTCCTCGAACACGTAGCTCACCGGCACCTTCTTCGCACGAGCCAGGTCGGCCACCGCCCGACTGAAGCGCGCCTGGTCGTCCTGAGCCTGCTTGCTGGTTCCACGCGGCGGGATGGTCGCGACGATGGGCACCGTGCCGGCCTGTGCGCAGGCATCGATGACGGACGAGAGGTTCTGCATCGCACGCTCGATCGACGGCCGATCCTTGGCATCGTTCGTTCCGTACATCACCACGCCGAACTCGGGTCGGATCTGCGCGAGGTACTCTTCGATCCGAGCCTTCGCGTAGTCGGTCGTGACCCTCCCGACACCCTGGCCTACGGCGATGCCGCGCCCGAGCCACGAAGCGAGGGCGTGCGTGTAGGAGGTGGTACCGGTGATGCTGTCGCCGGCGAACAGGAAGACATCGTGACGGACTCGGCCACGGCCGCTCGCATGAATCCGGCGAACGTTCTCCCCGTAGATTTCACGATCTGCGATCCGCTTGTCCACAACCGACGGCGCCGACAACCCCGAGGAGGTCGTGACGCTGACATTGCTCGAAGGAGGAGACACGTTGTTGTCATAGTCTGCCGCTGTGATTCGATAGGTATACGGTCCCGGGGAGGGAACCATGTCCCGGTACCGAGGCCTGAACGACTCAGCCACCTTCAGCCAGCGGTCGCCGGCACCCCGGCGGTGGATACTGTAGATGACGGCGAAGGCATTGTCAGATGGTTCCTTCCACGAAAGATCGACTGCGCCTCCCTCGACGGCCGCCGCCACGTCCGTCGGCGCCCCTGGCGGCTGGGTATCGTGACCACGATAGACGACGAGCTTGTCGATCCAGAACTCGCCAGCAGTTCCTTGGCGTTCCCGGCCATGAAACATCAGGCTCGTGTGTCGGGTATCCACAGGCACCTTCCTGACTGGCGGATCGGAATTGTGGTGGAAGTCCTCGACCGCGAACACCACGGAACGCCACCCATCATCGGCGAGACGTGCCGGTGACGCGGGTGTCGTGTTGTCGTTCCGGACCTCGTCGAACAGATTGAGGGTCACCGTCTCCATGCCGACACCTCGGGCAATGAAGGCGATCTTCAGCCCCCGAGTGCCCCTGACGCGAACCTGGTCGGTGCGTGCTGCGATGTACCCGCCGGGTCGCACTCGTCGGATCTGCAAGCTCCGGTCGCCCGCCGTTGATCCTGGCTCGGCTTCCAGCGACGCGCCCCCGCTACCTTCACCCCGGAACACACTGCTCACGTCGAAGTCGAGCTTCGAATAGACCTGGATTCCACCCACCGGGGCTGGCTCAACGAATGCGTCTTGACCCATCGGTCCCTGGCCCAACGAGTACACCAGGCTCCAGAACCCTAGCACGCCAAGGATCGCGAGTCCCAGACCCACAGGATTGCGATTGCCCACGCCATCAACCTCTGTCCGTCAGCCGGCCGCCTGATGGCAACTGGTTCCACCGCTGGACCGCGGGGACACGGCCGATCCCCGGCAGCGGGGCTCCCAAGCGGGTGGCATCGCGAGCGAGGAATGAGGCCCCGCACCCGCACGGTCATCCTGAACCAGTGCCCGCATGGCCATCAGGCTTCCGCCCGCCCGACGCGGACCAGCCATTCGCTTGGCGGAATAGTCGACCAGCTCTGCTGCGTCGTCGCGAACAACACCCGCGCGTCCACGGGCACGCTGGAACACACTGCCGTCAATGACCTCCCACGGTACCAGGGCGAATCCTTCGGCTGCTCTGGCGGGTGACTCACTCAGTTCACAGGATCCTCAGGTTCGTGGGGGCTGCGGGCGTGGTCGGTGGCGGCGGAGGTGTTCCAGTCATCGGACAAGTAATGCCGTATATCTCGGGCCGACTCGTGGTGTCATTGCACGGTGCCAGACCGCCCGCGATGTTCTGAGTGGCCTGCTCTCGATAGTACACCCTGAAATCATTCCCGGCTTCTCCCTGATAGTCATATACGAAGACTTCGTACTTGTCTCCGGGCTGGCTGTTGCCCTTGGACAAGTCGTGATCCATTCCTATGGTGCGGAGGGGCTGGCCCGGCCACGGACGTACTATGTTGTTCTGGAGCACCATGGTCACTCCGGAAGCTGGACGGTCCGCGCCGGTTCCCGGGGTTGCTGGCGTGATGAAGTCGAAGGCGTACGAGCGGGTCACTGCGTCGATGTTCTCGAATCGATACGTGCCGAGTGGATCGGTGCAACCGCTCACGACGTGGCCTGCGTGGACGCTCCCGCCCCTGATCGTGATCTCAATGTTGCGATAGTCGCCGCACTGAAACGCCGGTGGCCAATACACGGTAGCGGCCGGATCGATACGATACACGAGGCCATCAAGAGTCATGCGATGGGCGGGGTAGTTGTAGATCGCGCCCTCGTACGTGTGCCAGACGCGAAAGTCCTTGATGAGGCTCTCGGGGATTCCAGCCGGAATGGCGTAGCCGTCGGTGCCGAGTTGCCACGCTGTCAAACCGTCGGCGGCCAGCCCGTAGACCTCGTTGCCCCGGAACTCGAGGATCGGCTGGTATTGCGGCGTGACTTCCCTCGTTTGGGTCGCGTTCGTCATGTCCGCACCGCGAAAGCGGGGAGCGCGCGTGGTAGACAGGGCGGCATTCACGATGAACTTCCAGCCAGGCCCCGAGACGATCTGTTGCGTCGCGTTGCGGCAGCTCGACGCGACATTGTTGACGAAGCGGTTGTTGAAGCCCGCCGCCCAGAAGCACTCCGCCGCAGAGCCCGGGGTCGTGCCGTTTGCCGTGTTGGGCCCGCTCTCACGCGGATTGATATCGCCGCGAACATAGGCGACGAAGTTCTCCTCGAACAGGTTGTCGGTCTCGGACCCGTCCTCGACGGCGATCCCGGCGCCGGTGAGCTGTGATCCGCCGAACACCACGTTCGCCTTGATCAGGCCGAAGTGGCTACCATGGACCGCGATGGGCCACTTGCGGCTGTCATTGACGGCGTTCCCCACGATCTCGAACTGAAACCCTGTGTTCGAAGGATTGACTGGGCCCCAGAGGTGGTGGATGTGAAGCGGGTAGCGGCCGATGTGATTCGTGCTGGAATCGAGCGGATCGGGACGCGTCCGTCCGAGATCCTGGAACTGTACGTAGTAGATATGGACGTTGGAGCGGCTCGTGAAGAGACTGTGGCCGCGGGTAGCGGAGGGATTCTCGGAGCGCACAACGACATTACGCGTGAGGTTGCCCACGTGCGGCAGGAGTCTCGTGCCGTCGCTCAGAACGGTCGCGGTACCGTCGGCGTCGCGCGCGCCGCGGTGGTCGAACCGAAGCGCGGGAGAGACCGTGATGCTTCTGCCATCCGCGGAGACGCTCTGGAGCGTCACCTCTTCGACCTGAAGAGCGTAGTTTTCATTGAACCAGTTGTCAGGGTGCACCTGCCTGGTGTCAGGAAGGAAGAGTCGGTCTCCAGCTCTCCAGCCTGCGACTGGACGATCGAGCTGAATCACCGTTTGCCCGGCGCGTGGCTCTACGGCAGTCCTGACAAAGGTCGGGGTCTTGGTCGCGCCGTACAGCGTCACCGTACCATCGATGGACAGCAGCCCGGTACCGAATTGGTCCGGATCGCTGCCGGTGTTCAGCGCCTTGTTCTTGATGATGATCTCGGCGGTCACGGATGCTGAGATGGGGTTGGAGGATGTGCCAACTTCGAGCGCCCCACCGGGCAGCACCTGGAGGGTACCAACCCGCAACTTGGTGGTGACCGCAGGGGCGAAGCGAAGGATACCGCCGGCATCGATTCCGATGACGTCAGCATCTCCCGTGGTGCTGTCATAGGTCACCGCGTGCCTGATGCTCACGACGTCGCCAGCGTTAGGGAGCCTGGCGGGCGTCCAGGTGCTCGCACTCGACCAGGAACCGCTGGACGCGCTTGCGATCGTTGGGCTTGCCGCAAAGACCGGGATGTTGTCGTGAGCAGTGTGGATGACCTGTGCCCACCCGGCCCAGGGGAGTGTGAGTTGAGTCATTGCACAAACGAGTATCGCGTACCCGAACCTGGCGTGTTTCAAGGCTGGCTCCTACGAGTCATCGGGTTCACTCTTCAACCGCTGCGATTCGATCTCGCATCTGGCAACCACTATAGGCAAGCCTCGCGCCTTGCCAAGGGCTATGAACGCCTGACGCGACAACCTCACGGCCAGCAAGGGGTATGCCACGACTGCGGGCTTGCCGTATTCGGCTCCCTCACAAGGCAGCACCCAGTAAGTCGCCGTATTGACAGCCGACGGGCGAGATCGGGTGGCTCTGGCGGACGGTGCCTAGGGCGTTGCGATACGCCAATGTTATCTGCGGCGTCTCCCTGCTGACGCACCCACGGCGCGGAGGGCTTCGCTTGTGCCTCGCTTCTCGGGTGCGGTATCCTGAAACGCGTCAGACCCGCCCGACGATGTCAGCGAGGAGAAGTCTCGACATATCCGAGCCTATGAAATTATTGCACGGTGGGCGCTTGCCTCCACACCGCCACCCCCTCGCGCACGTCCGCCAAGAGTAGCTGACGTGTGCGGCATCGCCGGCCAGGTCACCCTCCGCCACGGCCCCCCCGCCGACGTTGAGCGGGTGAGGCACCTGCTCCGCGCCCTTGTCCATCGGGGCCCGGACGGCGAGGGGCTGTTTGTGGATCCGTCGGGCCGGGCCGTGCTGGGCATGCGGCGGCTCGCCATCATCGATCTGGTCACGGGCGATCAACCCGTGTTCAACGAGGACCGGTCGATCGCCTGCGTGTTCAACGGAGAGATCTACAACTTCCAGTTGCTCCGGGCCGACCTCGAGCGCCGGGGGCACAGCTTTCGAACGATGACCGACACCGAGGCCATCGTGCATCTCTACGAAGAGCACGGGGTCGGGTGCCTGCCGCTCCTGCGGGGCATGTTCGCCTTCGCGCTCTGGGATCTCCGCGACGGCTCTCTCCTGCTCGCCCGCGACCGGATCGGAAAGAAGCCGATCTACTACGCGGAGCTGGACGGGCGGCTCTCGTTCGCCTCGGAGATCCACGCGCTCTACGGTCTCCCGTCGCTGAAGAAGGAGATCGACCCGGTAGCCCTCGATCTCTATCTCGACCACTCGTACATCCCCGCCCCGCATTCCATTTTCCAGGCGATCCGGAAGCTGCCGCCCGCCCACTACCTGACGGTCAAGCAGGGCCACGTCAGCTCCGGTCGCTACTGGCAGCTGCCCCGACCCGAGCCCGTGGAGGCCTCGCGCGAGGAACTGGTCGGGGGCCTCCGGGACAAGCTCCAGGAGGCCGTCACTCTTCGCCTGATCAGCGACGTTCCGCTCGGCTGCTTCCTTAGCGGTGGTGTCGACTCCAGCTCGGTGGTGGCCCTGATGAGTCGCGTGTCGGCGGAGCCAGTCAAGACGTTCTCGATCGGCTTCACCTCCGCGCGCTTCAACGAGCTCGAGTACGCTCGGGTCGTGGCCGAGCGCTTCCGGACGGAGCACCACGAGTTCACCGTGGAGCCGGACGCCGTCGCCGTCCTCCCCGCGATCACGCGGCACTTCGGCGAGCCGTTCGGGGACTCCTCGGCGCTTCCGACCTGGTATCTCTCCCAGCTGGCGCGGCAGCACGTGACGGTGGCCCTGAACGGCGACGGGGGGGACGAACTGTTCGGCGGCTATCCCTGGTATCAGACCGCACTCACCCTCGGGCGGACGGGGCAGTTGGTGCCGGGATGGGCCTCGTCGCTCCTCGCAGGCGCGGAGCCCTGGCTCGGACCGCGGGTCGCTCGGCTTGGGGCGCGGCTTGGCATGCCGCCGGCCGAGCGGTTCGTTAGCCTCCGCCGGGTTCTTGGCGGCGCCACGAAGCAAGCGCTCTACTCGAAGGGGCAGCGGGAGGCGTGCGGGGGGGCCGCCGAGGAGTATCTGCTCCGCCACTACGCCGCAGCCTCCGGGGACGAGCTGGCACGGATGCAATACACGGACATGATGACCTACCTTCCCGAGGACCTCCTCGTCAAGGTCGATCGCATGACCATGGCGCACTCGCTCGAGGGCCGGTCCCCGCTGCTCGATCATGAGCTGATCGAGTTCTGCGCCCGGATCCCCTCGGCACTGAAAGTCGATGGGGGCGCCGGCAAGGCGATCTTCCGAGAGGCCACGGCCGACCTGTTCCAGGCTGGCTTCTTCGACCGGCCCAAGATGGGGTTCAGCATCCCTCTGGCCGAGTGGCTGCGCGGCCCGCTCCGGCCGGAATGCAATCAGATTCTTTGCCGCGACACGCTCACGGCCTGCGGGCTGGAAGCGACGGCGGTGCGCCGGGTGGTCGACGAGCACGTCAGCGGAAAGCAGGACCGGAGTACGCTCCTGTGGAACCTCCTCGCGCTCGGTAAGTGGGCAGAGATCTATCTGTAGCTCCAGGCCTGCACCCCCTGGCCTCAACCCTCGCCGCCCCGTACCAGTTTCCAGACCTGGATGCGTTGGTGTCCCTTGTCGACGACGTAGAGCTGGCCGCCGGGGCCGAAGGAGAGCGCGGTGGGGTCGCGGAGCTCCGCAGAAGCTCCTCCCTGGCGGGCGAGGACGGCGACGAATTCTCCGAACGGCGTGAACACCTGGACACGGTGGTTGCCGTGGTCGGCGACGTAGACGAAACCGTCGGGGCCGATTTTCACTCCGTGAGGCTTCACCAGTGCTCCGGGGGCCGTGCCGTGCCGTCCGAAGGTGCGGAGGGATTCGCCGGTCGTCCTTAAGACCTGGATCCGGTGGTTGTACTGCTCCGCGACATACAGAACCGAGGCGTCTACTGTGAGCTGGACGGGCCCATGTAGCTCGCCCGGGCCCGCACCGAGCCGCCCGATGACTCGCACAAGTCTTCCGGCCTGATCGAAGACCTGGACCCGATCGTTGCTGAAGTCCGCAACGTACACTAGGCCGTCTGGCGCGACGACGACGTCCCGGGGGTTGTGCAGACGCCTCCACGGAAGAAGGCCCCGCCCGAACTCCCTCAGGAATCGTCCCTCCCGGTCCCAGACCTGGATCCGGTTGGTCCCGGTGTCGGCGACGAAGATCTCACCCGATGGCGCGACGTCTACCGCGTCCACCCACGCCAGCTCGCCCCGGCCGGTCCCGTGCCGGCCCAAGGTGTGGAGGACGCGTCCCTCGCGATCGAACACGGTGATGCGATGGGCCAAGTCGTCCGCCACGAAAACGCGACCGTCAGGGGTTGCGCGGACGCCGAAGGGACCGCGGAACTGCCCCGGGTCGTCTCCGGGGCCGCCGATGATCTGAACGACCTCGTAAGCGCGTGGAGCGGGAGGGCGCTCGGGGGCGTTTCCCAAGGCATGGTTGTTCACACCTTCATTGGATGATGTCATGAGGGACAAGCTAACGATAAAGGCGACGGTGAGAGTGACGGCAGCGCCTATGCTCACCCCGGCCCTCTCCCGCTGCGAGGGGAAGGGCTGTGAGAAGGTGGTCACGAGGGGGGGCGGACGCCGGCTCTGGTGTTGGGCGCGCCGCACAGTTCGTCGAGGCTCAGCGTCCGGGTCGCGACGACGGTGCCCTGGTCACCGGTCGTGATCCAGGCAGCGAGCATCGCCCTGCTCGTCGGCACGACGACGGGCGCGGCACCCCGGCCGGTGTGATCCAGCACGATCGGCGGGGCCGCGCGCATCCAGTCGGCGTCCAGACCTCCGCGCCGTCCGGGCGCGCCGGGCGAGTGGCGGATCATCACATACCGCCGATCGTTGCGCACCCCGTTCCACACCAGCGACAATCCGCCCTCTCCGTCCGGAACCACGCGCGGCCAGCGCACGTCCTCGAACGCGCCCACGTGGAGGTACGTGCGCGGCCTGAACTTCCGCCTGTCGGGCGAGGCGTCGGTCATGAAGCTCGAACGCGGCGGGGAGCCCGGCAACGTGATTTGGAAGACGAACCGTAAGGCGCCCGTGGCGTCGATCGAGAGGGACGGCGAGGGCCCCGGGCACGAGCGAAATCCCCATGGCTCGTGGCTGAGCCGGACGATCGGGTCAAACGTCTCTCCCGCTGTAGCCGACCGGAGATAAGCGAACTCGTCGTCGCCCGGCCCGAAGGTGCGATGCCAGAACACCAAGACCCCGCGGTCGGGGCCGACGCCGAGAGCCGTTACGCCGCAGCGGCTCACCGCTCCGTCGAGGCGGCGGGGCGCCGACAGCCTGCCACCATCGGCGTGCGCGTACCAGAGGTGACTGCCGTCGGCGAGCCAAAGCGCGTGGACCCGTCCATCGGGGCCGACTGCCAGAGACGAGACCACGGCCCCAGGCGAAAGCCCAGCCGCGGGCACGAACGTGCGGGAGAACGAGCCCCCGCCGTCGCTCGAGCTGGCGATGGCGATGCCCGTCTGACCGTCTTGCATCGCGGGCCATGCGGCCAGGATCCGGGCCGTCTCGTCGACGCGCCCCACATCACCCTCGAGGATCCCGACGGTCGCCCGGCCACCAGCGGCAGTGCCGATCTGCCTCGGCGGCGAGAACGTGCGGCCCCCGTCGCGGCTGGCGGCCAGCATGACCGCGGGAGACTCACCGTCGCCGGCAACCCAGATCAGCGCGATCAGGCGGCTGCGGGACGCGGCCGCGAGCGACTCGCCCCGCGCACCGCTCGACGGGATCCTGATCTCGTCCATCCCCCCGTGGGTGCCGCTCGACAGTGACGTGACG
>Ga0187894_10006611_pt1 | contig 11298 bp, 14 predicted proteins | sample GBC1701081metaG_FD_136650 | JGI IMG/M metagenome (GOLD analysis project Ga0187894, IMG submission 136650) | White microbial mat communities from a lava cave in the Kipuka Kanohina Cave System on the Island of Hawaii, USA - GBC170108-1 metaG ...
GCCCCGCTGACGCGGCGGTTCGCCGATCGCGCGGGCCGCGGCTCCCGCCGCACCGGTCTCTGCTGCTGCAGCTTGGCGATCTCCAGCACCGCGAGATCGCAGCTCCGCGCGAGGAAATCGAAGATCAGCGCGAGCTGCGGGTCGCTGTATCGCGACCACAGCGCCGTCATCTCGCGCTGGAGCGAGTCGTAGAGCGGCGCGATCCGCCGCGTCATCGCCGGCCGCGCGCGAACCACGACCTTGCGCCGGTCGGCCGGGTCCTTCTCGCGCCGCACGTAGCCCGCGCGCTCGAGCCGGTCGATCACGCCGGTGATCGCCCCGGTGGTGAGACCGGTGGCCTGCGCGAACTCGCCGGCGGTCGCGCCGCCGCTGAGGAGCGCGAGATCGAGGCACTCGAGGTCGGAGCTCGTGAGCCCGAAGCGCTCGCTCACCGCCTGGCTGATGAGCACCGACTGCGCGGTCATGCGGCGCACTTCGCGCAGCACCGCGGCGAGGAGCGCCGCGCGATCGGCCGGCCTGGTTGACATGGCGCGGTGATTGTCTTAGCTTCCGGATCTCTTAGCAACTAAGATATTGCACCAGAGCTATCGCCCGGATGGAAAACGCCGCAGCCACCGCCGCCGGCCCGCGCCGGTCGTCCGCCGACGACGTCTTGACCGCGCCCGAAGCGTGGTGTAACTCGTCGGCTCCGGGGACGCCCGCCGATACCCCGCCTGCCGTCCATGGTATTCGCCCCGCACCCGCCGCGGCGCGCCCGATGGTGACCGACGACCCGACCGCAACCGCCCGCGCCGCCGCCGAAGCCGTCTACCGCGCCGAGTCGCGCCGGGTCTTCGCCACGCTCGTGCGCCTCCTCGGCGACTTCGACCTCGCCGAGGAGGCGCTCGCCGACGCGTTCCGCGCCGCGCTCGAGCAGTGGCCGCGCGACGGCGTGCCGGCGAACCCGCGCGCCTGGCTCGTCTCCGCGGGCCGCTTCAAGGCGATCGACGGCATCCGCCGCCGCGCGCGGTTCGTCGCCATGGCGGACGTCGAGGAGCAGGTCGAGGCGATCGCCGACGACACCCCGCAGCGGGATGCCGACGAGATCGAGGACGACCGCCTGCGCCTCGTCTTCACCTGCTGCCACCCCGCCCTCGCACCGGATGCCCGCGTGGCGCTCACGCTGCGCGAAGTCTGCGGCCTCACCACCGAGGAGATCGCGCAGGCCTTCCTCAGCGCTCCGCCGACGCTTGCGCAGCGCATCGTCCGCGCGAAGGCGAAGATCCGCGACGCGCGGATCCCCTACCAGGTGCCGACGCCGGCCGAGCTGCCGGAGCGGCTCGACAGCGTGCTGCGCGTGATCTACCTCGTGTTCAACGAGGGTTACTCGGCGTCCTCCGGCGCCTCGGTCACGCGCCTCGACCTCTCGAGCGAGGCGATCCGGCTGGGGCGGCTCCTGGTCGAGCTCCTGCCCGAGCCCGAGGCGATCGGCCTCCTCGCGCTGATGCTCCTGCAGGAATCCCGGCGCGCTGCGCGCGCATCCGCCGACGGCGACCTCGTCCTGCTCGCCGACCAGGACCGCTCGCTCTGGAACCGCGCGCAGATCGAAGAAGGGTCGGCGCTCGTGCAGCGGGCGCTCGCGTCGCGGAGCGCCGGACCCTACGCGCTCCAGGCCGCGATCGCCGCGTTGCACGCCGGCGCCGCAACCGCCGAGGCCACCGACTGGCGCGAGATCGTCGGGCTCTACGATCTCCTCGTGCGCGCCGAGCCCTCGCCGGTAGTCGAGCTGAACCGCGCGGTGGCGGTGGCGATGCGCGACGGGCCGGCGGCCGGGCTCGCGCTCGTCGACGTGCTGCTCGCGCGCGGCGACCTCGACGACTACCGCCTCGCGCACGCGGCGCGCGCCGACCTCTGCCGCCGGCTGGGCGAAACGGCTCAGGCCCGCGCCTCCTACGAGCGCGCGCTCGCCCTCACCCGGCAGGAGCCGGAGCGACGTTTCCTCGAGCGGCGGCTCGCCGGGCTGCGGCGCTGACCCGGGGCCGGGGGCCGGGGGCGGGCGCAGACTGTCGATTCCGGCCGGTCCCGTTCGACCAGGAAAGTCCACCGGAGCGAGCGAAGGGCAAGCATGAAATATCTGTGCCTCGTCTACATGGCCGAAGCGGTCCGCGACGCGGTTCCCGACCGCGAGTGCCGCGCCTTCGGCGAGTCGCTGCGCTCGAGCGGCCGTCAGCTCGCCGCGGAGGCGCTGCAGGGGGTGGACACGGCGACCACCGTCCGGGTGCGCAGCGGCAAGGTCTCGCTCACCGACGGCCCTTTCGCCGAGACGAAGGAGCAGCTCGCGGGCTTCTACCTCCTCGACGCGCCCGATCTCGACGAGGCCCTCCGGCTCGCGGCGCAGATTCCGCCCGCGCGCGTCGGCGCGGTCGAGGTGCGCCCGGTCCGGGAGCTCGCGGCGGACTGATGGACCGCGCCGCGCTCCCGCCGCTGCCGCCGGCGATCTCGATCGCGGGCCTCGAGAAGACGTACGCCTCGGGCCTGCAGGCGCTCAAGCGCGTCGACCTCGAGATCCGCCGCGGCGAGATCTTCGCCCTGCTCGGCCCGAACGGCGCCGGCAAGACGACCCTGATCAGCATCGTCTGCGGGATCGTGACGCCCACGGCGGGCAAGGTCCTCGTCGACGGCCACGACATCGTGCGCGAGTACCGCGCCGCGCGGTCGAAGATCGGCCTCGTCCCGCAGGAGCTGCACACCGACATGTTCGAGTCGGTGTGGGGCACGGCGTCGTTCAGCCGCGGCCTCTTCGGCCGTGCGCCCGACCCGGCGCACCTCGAGCGCGTGCTGCGCGACCTGTCGCTGTGGGAGAAGCGGGACGACAGGATCATGACCCTGTCGGGCGGCATGAAGCGGCGGGTGCTGATCGCCAAGGCGCTCGCGCACGAGCCGGAGATCCTCTTTCTCGACGAGCCGACCGCCGGGGTCGACGTCGAGCTGCGGCGCGACATGTGGGCGCTGGTGCGGCGGCTCCGCGCCCGCGGCGTCACCGTCATCCTCACCACCCACTACATCGACGAGGCGGAGGAGATGGCCGACCGCATCGGCGTGATCAGCAAGGGCGAGCTCATGGTCGTGGAGGAGAAGGCGGCGCTCATGCGCAAGCTCGGCAAGAAGCAGCTCACGCTGCACCTCGCCCGACCGCTGGCGGCGATTCCGGCGGCCTTGAGCGACTGGAACCTCGCGCTCGCGAACGGCGGCTGCGACCTCGAGTACAGCTTCCTCGCCGACGACGAGCGCACCGCCATCCCGCGGCTCCTCGCGCGGATCGGCGCCCTCGGGATCGAATACCGGGACCTGAACACCCGCCAGAGCTCGCTCGAGGACATCTTCGTCGACCTGGTGAGCGAGCGGACATGAGCGCGACGACGGCAGTTCCGGCGTTCAACCGCCACGCGGTGCTCGCGATCTACCGCTTCGAGATGGCGCGGGCCCGCCGCACCGTGTGGCAGAGCCTGGTGACGCCGGTGATCACCACGTCGCTCTACTTCGTCGTCTTCGGCGCAGCGATCGGCTCGCGCATGACCGAGGTCGACGGCGTGCCCTACGGCGCGTTCATCGTGCCGGGGCTCGTCATGCTCGCGCTCTTCACCGAGAGCCTCTCGAACGCCGCGTTCGGCATCTACCTGCCGCGCTTCACCGGCACCATCTACGAGGTTCTGTCCGCGCCGGTATCGCCGCTCGAGATGGTGCTCGGCTACGTCGGTGCGGCGGCCTCGAAGTCGGTCATCCTCGGCCTCGTTATCCTGGCGACCTCGACCCTCTTCGTGCCGATCCGCATCCTGCATCCGGGCTGGATGATCGCGTTCCTCCTCGTCACCGCGGCGACCTTCAGCCTGTTCGGCTTCCTCATCGGCGTCTGGGCGAAGGGTTTCGAGCAGCTCCAGTTCATCCCGATGCTGGTGATCGCGCCGCTCACCTTCCTCGGCGGCGCGTTCTACTCGATCGACATGCTGCCCGGCGCCTGGCGCACGGCGAGCCTCTTCAACCCGGTCGTGTACCTGATCAGCGGCTTCCGGTGGAGCTTCCACGGCACCGCCGACGTGGGCGTGGCGATCAGCGTCGCGGCGACGCTGGGCTGCTTCGCGCTCGGCCTCGCGCTCGTCTGGTGGATCTTCCGGACCGGGTACCGGCTGAAGAGCTGAAGCCCGGTCGAATCCGGCCGCCGCAGTTCGACCAGGACCGTCCACCTCGAGCGAAGCGCCAATGACTGCACGCAAGAACGGGCACCGCCGTCCGGCCCCGATCCGCATCGCCCGCCGCTTCCGCGCGCCCCCGGAGCGCGTGTTCCGCGCCTGGCTCGAGCCGGCGGTCGCGGGCCGCTGGCTCTTCGCGACTGCGTCGGAGCCGGCAGCCCGCGTCGCCATCGATCCGCGCGTCGGCGGCGCGTTCCGCTTCGCCGAGCGCCGCCCGGACGGGCTCGTCGCGCACACCGGCGAGTACGTGGAGATCGCGCCGCCCCGGCGGCTCGTGTTCACGCTCGCGCTCGCCGAGCGGCCGCGGGTGATCACGCGCGTGACGGCCGAGATCCGTCCGCGCAGGACCGGGTGCGAGCTCGCCCTCCTCCACGAGGACGTGCCCCCGGACCGCGCGGACGAAACCGAGGCCCGCTGGACCGGCGTCCTCTACGGGCTCGGCGAGACCCTCGATTCCCCTCCGGGGCGCGCTCGCCCGGGCTGATCCCGGGCGGCATGTCGATTTCCGCCCCGGCCGTTCGACCAGCAGGGAACTTCCGATCCTCCCGAGGAGACACGTTCACGATGTGCCCGGCCTGCCTCGCATCGTTCGCCCTGGTCGCCGGCGGCGCCACCTTGACCGGCGGGCTCGGCGCATTGGCCCTCCGCAAACTGCAACGAAGGAGCAATCATGCTGACGCTTACCGAAGCAACGATGCCGCCAGTAGTGTCGCGCGCGGACTGGCTGCGCGCGCGCAAGGCGCTGCTCGCGCAGGAGAAGGCGCTGAGCCGCCAGCGCGACGAGGTGAACGCGGCGCGCCGCCGGCTGCCGATGGTGCGGATCGACAAGCCGTACCGCTTTGACGGCCCGGACGGGACGGCGAGCCTCGCGGACCTCTTCGCGGGCGAGCGCCAGCTCCTCGTCTACCACTTCATGTTCGACCCGGCCTGGGACGAAGGCTGCCCGAGCTGCTCGCTCCTCGCGGACAATCTGGGCCATCCCGCTCATCTGCGCGCGCGCCGCACCGCGTTCGCCGCCGTGTCCCGCGCGCCGCGCGCCGCGTTCGAGCCGTATCGGCGCCGGATGGGCTGGACCTTTCCGTGGTACTCATCGTCCGGCAGCGACTTCAACTACGACTTCCACGTCACGCACGACGAGTCGGTCGCGCCGGTCGAGTACAACTTTCTCGGCAAGGCCGAGCTCCTCCGCAAGGGCGAGCCCTGGTTCACCGCCGGCGAATCGCACGGGGTGAGCGTGTTCCTGCGCGACGGGAAGAGCGTCTTCCACACCTACTCGACCTACGCTCGCGGCTGCGATCTCCTCGTCGCAACCTACAACTGGCTCGACCTCACGCCGCTCGGCCGCCAGGAGGACTGGGAAGAGCCGCCGGGCCGCAGCGACGGTCCGTTCATGCACTGGGTGCGGCGGCACGACCGCTACGAACCGGCCGCGCAAGGCGCGCGCCCCGGTGCCGATTCCTGCTGCGATCCGGCGCTGGATCGCGCTCAATCCGCGTAAAGGAGATTCTCATGGGATACGTCGATGGATTCGTGGTGCCGGTGCCGAAGCGCAAGATCGAGGCCTATCGCCGCATCGCGGGCCTCGCGGGCAAGGTCTGGCGCGAGCACGGCGCGCTCGCCTACCTCGAGGCGGTGGCCGACGACGTGAAGCCGGGCAAGCGCACGTCGTTTCCGCAGAGCGTCAAGCTCAAGCCCGGCGAGACGGTGGTGTTTTCGTACATCGTCTACAAGTCGCGCGCCCATCGCGACCGCGTGAATGCGAAGGTGATGAAGGACCCGCGCCTCAAGCCGATGATGGATCCGAAGGCGATGCCGTTCGACGGCAAGCGCATGTTCTGGGGCGGGTTCAAGGTCCTGGTCGAGCGGTAGCGCATCGGGCGATGGGCGGGAAGTCTGCGATGTCCAGCGAGTCGACGCAGCCGGCGACCGCGGCCGGCCCTGCTCCGGCGCCCGCGCCCCGCGCCGGCCGCCGCGAGTGGATCGGCCTCGCGGTGATCGCGCTGCCGTGCATGCTGTACTCGATGGACCTCACGGTGCTTAATCTCGCCGTGCCCTCGCTCAGCGCGGCGTTGAAGCCGAGCGCGGCCGAACTGCTCTGGATCGTCGACATCTACGGGTTCCTGGTCGCCGGGTCGCTGATCACGATGGGCGCGCTCGGCGACCGCATCGGCCGCCGGAAACTGCTCCTGATCGGCGCCGCGGCGTTCGGCGTCGCCTCGGCGTTCGCGGCGTTCGCGACCAGCGCCGCGATGCTGATCGCGACCCGCGCGGCGCTCGGCGTCGCCGCCGCGACGCTGGCGCCCTCGACGCTGTCGCTGATCCGCAACATGTTCCTCGACCCGCGCGAGCGCACGGTCGCGGTCAGCGTATGGATCATGAGCTATTCGGCGGGCGCAGCGATCGGGCCGCTGATCGGCGGGGTGCTGCTCCAGCACTTCTGGTGGGGCTCGGTGTTCCTGATCAACGTGCCGGTCATGCTTCTGCTCCTCGCGCTCGGGCCGGTGCTGCTCCCGGAGTTCCGCGACCCCGCCGCCGGCCAGCTCGACCCGCTGAGCGCGCTGCAATCGCTCGCCGCCGTGCTGGCGGTGATCTACGGGCTCAAGCGCCTCGCCGAGGGCGGCCCGGGCTGGGTCGCCGCCGGCAGCATTCTCGCGGGTGTCGCGGTCGGCGCGGCGTTCCTCCGGCGGCAGTCGCGGCTCGCCGACCCGCTGGTCGACCTCGCGCTCTTCCGCAACCCGACCTTCAGCGCGGCGCTGGCGGTGAACGTCCTCGGCTTCCTGACGACCTTCGCCGCGTTCCTCTTCATCGCGCAGTACCTGCAATCGGTGCTCGGTCTCTCGCCGCTCGCGGCGGGTCTGTGGGGCCTGCCCTCGGCGCTCGCCTTCATCGGCGGCTCGATGCTGACGCCGCTGTTCGTGCGCCGCTTCCGTCCGGCGTACGTCATCGCCGGCGGCATGACGGTCGCCGCCGCCGGCTTCGTCCTGCTCGCGCTGGTCGACGGCGCCGCCGCCCCGCTCGCGATGCTCGTGGCCGGCTCGGTCGTGTTCTCGCTCGGCCTCACCCCGGTCGTCACCCTGACGACCGACATCGTCCTCACCGCCGCGCCGCCGGAGCGGGCCGGTGCGGCCTCCGCGCTCTCGGAGACGAGTTCGGAGCTCGGCGGCGCGCTCGGCATCGCGGTGATGGGCAGCATCGTCACCGCAATCTACCGCGGCAGGATGGCCGACTCGTTACCCGCCAGCGTCCCGGCCGACGCCGCTGCGGCCGTGCACGGCACGATCGGCGGCGCGGTCGCGGCCGCGGACGCCCTGCCCGGCGCGCTCGGCGCCGAGCTGCTCGACGCGGCCCGCGAGGCGTTCGCGCACGCGTTCGGCGCGAGCGCAGCGATCAGTGCGGTCGTCGCGATCGGCGTCGCGGCGCTGGCGTTGGCGCTGCTCCGCCGCGTGCCGGCGCACGCATGAGCGGAACCTTCCACCCCTCCAGGAGCGAGCGATGAAGTACCTGTGCCTGATCTACAACGAGGAGAAGCGCCTCGAGACCATCCCGCCGCAGGCGGTCGAGGCGATCGCCGCCGAGTGCGTGGACTTCGACGCGGCGCTCGCCAAGGACGGCAAGTTCGTCGCCTGCGACCGCCTGCAGCCCACTCGCACCGCCGCGACGGTCCGCTTCCGCGACGGCAAGGCCACGGTCACCGACGGGCCCTTCGCCGAGACGAAGGAGCAGCTCGCCGGGTTCTACCTGATCGAGGCCGCGGATCGGGACGAGGCGATCCGGCTGGCGGCGAAGATCCCGCCGGCGCGCCTCGGCTGCGTCGAGGTGCGGCCGGTGTGGGGGTACGGGAAACCATGAAATACCTCTGCCTCGCCTGGTACGACGAGCAGGCGTTCGAGGCCCTGCCGAAACCCGAGCTCGAAGCGATCGTCGGCAGGTGCCCGCCGTACGACAGGGCGCTCCGCGACAGCGGGCAGCTCGCCGTGCAGTCATCGCTCGGACCGCCGCGCTCGGGCGTCGCCATCCGGCCCCGCAACGGCAAGCCCACGGTCACCGACGGACCGTTCACCGAAACGAAGGAGCAGGTGGGTGGCTTCTTCATCCTCGAGGCGCGCGACCTGAACGAGGCGATCCGGATCGCCTCGAAGCACCCGGCGGCGAACCTGGGCGAGCGCGTCGGCTGGGGCATCGAAGTGCGGCCGATCGAGGTCTACGAGACGGCGTAGCTGGCGGGTCGATGGCCGGTGTCGAATCCCGCGGCAGCCGTTCGACTATCCGCAGAACCGCAAACGAAAGGAGAGACGAGATGCGATTCATGATCATCGTGAAGGCGACGAAGGACTCCGAGGCGGGCGTCATGCCGCCGCAGAAGCTGCTCGACGAGATGGTGGGGTTCCACGCGGAGCTCGCCAAGGCGGGCGTGCTGCGCGACGGCTCGGGGCTCCAGGCGAGCACGAAGGGCTGGCGCATCAAGTACGACGGCCCGAAGCGCACCGTCGTCGACGGCCCGTTCGCCGAAACGAAGGAGCTCATCGCCGGCTACACGATCATCGAGACGAAGACGCGCGCGGAGGCGCTCGCGATCAGCAAGCGCTTCCCCAACCCGTCGATCGACGCCGGCGAGGCCGAGATCGAGGTGCGGCAGTTCTTCGAGCTCGAGGATTTCGGCGCAAGCAAGTCGATCGACCTCGCCCGCGAAATCGGCCTCGGCACCAGGAAATGACGTTCCGGTTCAACCCTCAAGGAGACGCCAGATGACGATCCAGCCCTACCTCTTCTTCGACGGCCGCTGCGAGGAGGCGGTCGAGTTCTACAAGTCCAGGCTCGGCGCAAAGGTCGAGATGCTCATGCGCTACCAGGACAGCCCCGAGCCGCCGCCGCCCGGCATGGTGCCGTCCGGGTCGGGAAACAAGGTGATGCACGCGAGCCTGCGGATCGGCGACGCGGTGCTCATGGCCTCGGACGGGAATTGCGCCGGCAAGCCGAGCTTCGCGGGGTTTTCGCTCTCGCTCTCGGCGCGGAACGAATCCGAGGCCGACCGCCTCTTCGCCGCGCTCGCCGACGGCGGCCAGGTGCGGATGCCGCTCTCGAAAACGTTCTGGTCGCCGAAGTTCGGCATGGTCGCCGACAAGTTCGGCGTTGGCTGGATGGTCGGCGTCGAGGCGCCGGAGGCGAAGAAGTAGCAACTTCGTTCAGGCGGTGGCGCCTTGATCTCCATGGAGACGTGACATGAAAGAGCAGGCAAGGAACACGGTTTGCCTTTGGTACGACGGGGGCGCCGAGGAAGCGGCACGGTTTTACGCCGCTACCTTTCCGGACTCTTCCGTCGGCGCAGCGCTCCGCGCACCGGGAGACTTTCCGTCCGGAAAGAAGGGGGATGTGTTGACGGTCCGGTTCACCGTGATGGGCATTCCGTGCCTCGGGCTCAACGGCGGGCCGGCGTTCAAGCCCAACGAAGCGTTCTCGTTCCAGGTCGCAACCGCCGACCAGGCCGAAACGGATCGCTACTGGAACGCGATCGTCGGCAACGGCGGCCAGGAGAGTGCGTGCGGCTGGTGCAAGGACAAATGGGGATTGTCCTGGCAGATTACGCCGCTGGCCCTGACGGACGCGATCACCGATCCCGATCCCGCCGCAGCCAAGCGCGCGTTCGATGCGATGATGACGATGCGAAAGATCGACGTCGCCGCCATCGAGGCGGCGCGCCGCGGCTGAGGTGTCGCTCCGCGGCTACTGCGCCGCAGGTCGCCCGTGCTTGCCGAAGTGCCGCCGCCCCATCAGCTCGAGCATCCTGAGGATGTCGGGCTTCTCCTCCGCGTCGCGCGCGCCGAACTCGCGATAGCAGGCGTAGACGTTGATCACCATCCGCTCGTCCTCGGCGAAATGCGCCCACGGGTCGAGCGGGATCGCCGCCGCCGCCTCGACGAAGCCCATCCCGGCGTCGTAGCACCTGCGCGACTCGGTGCGCACGTAGGTCAGGTAATCGCGGAACTCGCGGATGCAGGACTTGTCGGTGAGCGCGCCGTGCCCCGGCACCACGACGTCGAGGTCCCACGACAGCATGAGGTCGCAGGCCTTGATCCAGTTCGCGGTCGGGCCGGCCCAGATCGCCGGGTGCGCGCCGTTGAACAGCATGTCGCCGGTGTACAGCACCTTGTCCTTCGGGACGTAGACCAGGATGTCGCCGCGGGTGTGCGCCGGACCGACTTCGATCAGCCGCACCTCCTTGTCGCCGACCTCGAGCGCGAGCTCGCCCGTGAACGTCTCGGTCGGCGGCACCAGCCGGATGCCGCTGAAGTCGAAGCGCGAGCCGATCACCTCCTGCCAGAACTTGCCGGCGATGCCCATCGTCGGCCAGTCCCTCTGCCACCCGGCGTACTGCGCCGGCGGGCGAAGGTACATGTCCTCCGCGCAGGCTTTCGAGGCGATGATCCGCGCCCCCTCGAGCAGCTGGTTGCCGAAGAAGTGGTCGGCGTTCGCATGGGTGTTGACGAGCGCGCCGATGTCCTTCGCCGCCGGCACCGCCCGCCGCATCGCCGCCAGCATCTCGCGGGTGTAGGCGAGGTCGAAGAGCGTGTCGACGAGCAGCGTCTCGCCGCCGTCCTCGATCAGCCCCGCGTTCGACCAGCCCCAGCTCCCGTCGGGCAGGAGCCAGGCGTAGTGGCCGTTGCCGAGCTCGTGCAGTCCCTTCGTGTATTGCCACCTGGCCATGGCGATCGCTTTCCGTTCAGTCGAGCTTGATGTTGGCGTTGCGGATGACCCGGCCCCACTTCTCGTAGTCGTTCCGCACGATCGCGGCGAACTCCGCGGGCGAGTTGCCGATCGGGTCGAGGCCGATGTCCATGAGCTTCTTGCGGACATCCGGAATCGCGAGCACTTTGGCGAAATCAACCGCGAGCTTGTCGACGATCGCCGGTGGCGTGCCGGCCGGGACGAAGAGGCCGTGCCAGGCGTCGCCGACGTAGCCGGGCACGACCTCGCCGATCGCCGGCACGTCGGGCAGCGAATCGAGGCGTTTCGCGAGCGTCACGCCGAGCGCACGCGCCTTGCCGCTCCTAGCCGCCGGCACCCCGGTCGTCGA
>Ga0187894_10006612_pt1 | contig 11298 bp, 13 predicted proteins | sample GBC1701081metaG_FD_136650 | JGI IMG/M metagenome (GOLD analysis project Ga0187894, IMG submission 136650) | White microbial mat communities from a lava cave in the Kipuka Kanohina Cave System on the Island of Hawaii, USA - GBC170108-1 metaG ...
GAACTTTCCGCCCCAACTCCGCTACTGGTTTGGGCTGCTGCCTGAAAGAGAGGATATCTCCTCGGTGACGCTGCGTGAGCGCTATCCAGCGGTCGGAGAGAGACGCTATACCGTGGCTTTGCTATCCGGCTGTGTGATGCCGGCCATGTTTGGCGCGACCAACGAGGCGACGGTCAAGGTGCTACGTCATAATGGTTGTGAAGTCGTTGTCCCTAAGGATCAGGTCTGTTGTGGCGCGTTGCTATTGCATAACGGCGACAAAACCGCCGCGCTCGACCTGGCGCGCCGCAATATCGACGTGTTTAGCCGCTTCGAGGTGGACGCTCTCATCATTAACGCCGCCGGTTGTGGCGCGATGATGAAGGAGTATGGCGAGCTGTTCAAGGGAGATGCCGCATATCACGGTCGAGCCGAGGCGCTGGCTGCCAAGATGAAGGATGTCTCCGAGTTTCTCGGCGGCATTCCGCTGAAAGCACCGAGCCGCGAAATTCGTGCGAAAGTCACCTATCACGATGCTTGTCACTTGGCGCATGGCCAAGGCGTGCGAGAGCACCCTCGTTCTCTGTTGCGAGCGATTCCTGGATTGCGACTGACGGAGTTACATGAATCCGACTGGTGCTGTGGCAGTGCCGGGACCTATAACCTGACCGAACCTGAAATGGCGCGACGGTTGCTGAATCGCAAAGTAGACAACATTCAGGAAACTGGCGCGAGTCTGGTGGTCACAGGTAATCCGGGCTGTCTCATGCAAATCCGCGCCGGCTTGCAGCAGCGTGGTTTGCCGATCAAGGCGATGCATACGGTTGATCTATTAGCCGAAGCGTATGAAGGGTGAAAATTGGGGGCGGTGGCACTTTCTGTCGCTCTGGCAGGGGATGGCCTGTTTACAAATCTTTGTAATCTTCCTGTAAACCCTCTGTAACAGGAAAATTCATGTCCATAAGCTACAGGTAAGCCATTTTGTGCAGCCGAAAGGAGTACAGAGATGGCAGAACCAACGATCGATCTTTTTCGCAACTCCAAGGACTTTGTGTCTTTCTCGGCAAGCCAGACTATTTTCCAGGAAGACGAGCCTGGCGATGTGATGTATGTCGTGCTTGAGGGGGAAGTAGACATCCTCATTGATGGGAAGGTTATCAACACTCTCAGTCCGGGAGGTCTTTTCGGAGAGCTGGCGTTGATTGATACGAGACCCCGAAGTGCCGCTGCCGTTGCCCGGACTGACTGTAAACTGGTGCCGATTAGCGCAAAACGGTTCGCTTATCTCGTGCAACAGACGCCGAACTTTGCGCTGCATGTGATGCGAGTGATGGCCGACCGCCTCCGTCGCATGGATGAAGCAGTGTAGGTTCTGGCCGTCCTTGAGGAGGAAGCTATGGAAGCCTCGCGACTTTTTACCCGGGCTGAACTCGATGCCCTGTGTCGTGCTCCGCAAGAACAGATGTCGGTGGTGCTCGCGGGCGGAGAAAAGGAAGCCGCCAAGCGCAAGTATGCGGACCTGGAGGAGGCATTCCTGGCCTTCCACGACATTTATTACCACTGGGTCGCCACGGTCCAGGAATTCCTCTACGAACGCCACGGTCATGAGGGTCTCGCTAAGGCTGCGCCATTGGGCGCAGTGCTGGTGGAGGCACTGAAACTCAACATGAGTGTGGGCGAGGTGCTCAACTGCAGTCGGTCCGCCAAGGACAGAATGGCGGCACTGATTGAGGCCGGCAATGCGGAGGAGGTAAAGAAGTTCTATGCTTACATGGAAAAGGGTTTTCAGGATCTGCACGACCTTTACCGTGAGTGGACCTCGCTCCTCCTTTCTCATGTCTATCGAGAATATGGAGTGGAGGCGCTTGAGCAGTGTTTACGCTTCAGCAGTGAAAAACGCTGGATGCCGTGGATGATGGAGGATATTACCCACGACCCTCGGGAACGCCTCCGTGGTTGGGTGACGTTGCTGCTTGGTAACTTTGCCAAGATCAGAGTCGACGAGGACGATGAGAAATTCACCATTTTCCAAGACCCGTGCGGAAGCTGTGGCCGGCAGATTCGCGACGGCTGCTACAAGCCGCCGCTCAATCTGGCGGTGGTCAAAGAGAAACACCCGATCACGTTCAACAACGGAGAAGTGACTGTTTACCAAGCCCACCTGGCGGTTATGCACACCATCATGCCGATCGAGCGCATCGGTGCCCCCTGGCCGGCGATTGTTTGTCCGAAAGGAGCGACCGGTGGCCCGTGCCGCATCTTTCTCTACAAAAATCCTCGTACCGCCGCGCCGGAACATTATACGATGGTAGGGATGACGCAGCGCTGACATATCTTCAGGGCAAAGGCGGATTTCACACGGCCGGTCTGGTAGTGTTGTCGCGCGCAAGTGTAATGTACATTACACCTGCGGAGGGGCCAACGCGCATGAGAACTCTGAAGCTATATTCTTCCTTGCCGGCACTTTTCGTCTCTCTTTTTTGCTTGCTTCCCCGTGCCTGGGCAGATTCTCCTTCCGCTCCTTCATCCAAACGACCCATACATTTCGGCATCCAGACCGCTCATCAGGTGCCGTCGATCGAGGACCTGATCAAACTCTGGCAGGACGCTGAATCCTGGGGCTACGACTCGCTCTGGCTCAACGATCACATCATGCAGTTCGGCAAAGAAGACGGTCCGGCCTATGACGCCTGGACATTGCTGGCGGCGTTAGCCGAAAAGACTTCGCGCGCGCGTCTTGGAGTGTTGGTAACCGACAATCTCTTCCGCAATCCCGCCATCCTGGCCAAGATGGCGACCACGGTGGATATTCTCAGTCATGGCCGTTTAGATTTCGGTATTGGAGGTGGTTGGTTTCAGCGGGAGCATGAAGCGTATGGTCTCGCATTTCCTTCGAGCAAGGAGCGCATTGAGCGCCTGGAGGAAACTCTGCAGGTGATCCGCGCCTTGTGGACTCAGGACGAGGCAAATTTCAGTGGGCGGTACTATCAGCTCGTCAACGCGCCGTTCATACCAAAGCCAGTGCAAAAGCCCTATCCGCCGATCACAATCGGTGGGCAAGGGGAAAAGTGGACGCTCCCGCTTGTTGCTCGTTATGCGGACAAGTGGAGCATGCCGGCGGGGTTTACGCCTGAGAAGATAGCGCTCAAGGTGAAGCAACTCGAAAAAGCCTGCGCCAAGATCAAGCGCGATTGCTCAAGCATGGACAAGTCGTATCAGACGTTCCTGGTGTTCTCCGAGGACCCGGCCAAGGTGGATCAGGCCGTGCAGCAACTGACGCGATTCTACAGAAATATGACACCGGACGAAGCGCGTCGGACGATTATCGCAGGCACCAGCAGTGCGGAAATCAAGAAGCAGATTCAAGAGTTCAGTGACGTTGGAATCACCCACTTCATCTTCTCCGCGCGTAGTCAGCCGTACGACCGCGACGGATTGCGGCGATTTGCGCAAGAAGTGATCCCTACCTTCCGTTGATGAGGTTGGGTAAACGCCTTGAACAAGAGCGCGATGCCGATAGCGAGGTTGAAGCCTGCCATCCGCTTAAGCACGGCAAGGTCCTCCTCGATCCTAGCCATAGCAGTTCCTTTTCTCGAACCTTTGCTGAATCCGCGTCTTTCTTAATGCCCCCGGCGCGATTCGAACGCACGGCCCCAGGATTAGGAATCCTGTGCTCTATCCACCTGAGCTACGGGGGCACAGAACAAAATCAATGGCTTACAGACGCTTGCTGCTCGAAGAACTCTTGGGTGTGACCAAAAGTGTGACCATTGTGCGCCACTATCGTTTGGCTGAGTCGCTGAGCGGTCTCTCTCAAATCCCCATCTGAGAGAATGTGGTAGCGATCAAAGACAGACTGGGTTTTGTGTCCGGCGAGTTCCATAGTAACTTGTTCAGGAATCCCTGCTTGCACCATGTTTCCCACTGCGGTTCGTCTAAGGTCGTGGCCAAGCTTACCAGGAATCCTGGCAGCCTGACAAGCCGTGCGCCAGCACTTGTAAAACATTTTGACTTGCTTCCCGTGGTCATGGACAACCCACGGGCAATCAGGGTAGCGGGTCTGGTGGTCCTGCCATCGCTCCTCAGGTCGGAGTACGGATATCAGAAACTTCCCTTCTGTTTAGGAACTCATTTGAAAGACCACTTAGTTGTTTGACGGCAGAAATATGAACGGTTACGATACCAATCTTGCGGCAGAGTTTTCCGTTCTGCACCATCGATGCGTGGGAGCTACTCCGGTAAAAGGCCGATCAAAGCGTTCCACCTGACCGCTGTCCGCGTGCGGTTCTGCCTGAACGTGAAAAGCCACCTCTGGGCGGCTCGCGGTGAGTACGAGCATAAGGGGATCATGTTTGCACGGGCATTACTGGCGGTTCTCGCGTTGCCGGGCGTCGTTGCTTTTGCCATTCCCGTCACATGGCTGTTAGCAAACTCCCGCACGAGGCTGATGCAGCCGCTGGGGTTGGTGCCCCTGGTCGTCGGTGTAGTTGCGTTGCTGTGGTGCGTCCGCGACTTCTTTGTTTCGGGAAAAGGCACTCTTGCTCCGTGGATGCCGCCAGCCCACCTTGTTGTCGGAGGTCTGTATCGCTACACGCGCAATCCCATGTACATCGCGGTTACCCTCGTCCTTCTTGGTTGGGCAGCGTCATTCGGTTCGCTTGGTCTAGGCGTTTACACCATCATCGTGGCAGTAGCGTTCCATCTGCGCGTGGTACTGGGTGAAGAGCCGTGGCTAGCCCGCACGCACGGTATTCAGTGGGAACAGTATGCAGATCAAGTTCCTCGCTGGTTCTGGTAAGTATCATGCGTGGCATGGCCCCTAACGACTGCATCGCGTGGACAGCCACCAGCAAGTTAGTGCCTATACATGGCAAACGTTAGCCCCACGGAAAAGGGCAACAGAGGGAGGGAATAATGGACATTGGCAAGGTGGGAGCCTTTTGCTTTCTGGATGCCATGAGTGCAGAGGAAAGCGCGGCGTTCTGCCGTCGAGTCGAGCGCATGGGCTATCAGGTGTTGTGGACGCCCGAAGCCTGGGGCCGTGACCCCTTCGCGCATGGTGGGTATTTGCTGGCCAAAACCGAGCGGCTTATCTACGCCACCGGCATTGCCAACATCTGGGTGCGCGACCCCATGACGATGGCGATGGCGGCCAAAACGCTCGCTGAAATCGCTGAGGACCGCTTCATTCTGGGGATCGGCGTCAGTCATCGCTCCCTGGTCGAGGATCTCCGCGGCCACCAATACACCAAGCCCTACAGCTACATGCGTGGATACATCCCAAGGATAAAGTCGGCCTTGTATCGGGCCGTGGCCCCAAAGATAGAGCCGCCGCTGGTGATCGCGGCACTGCATCCCAAGATGCTGGCCCTGGCGGCGCAGGAAGCGCGCGGCACCCACACCTATCTTTGTTTGCCCGCGCATACGCAGCGCGCCCGAGAAGTGATGGGACCCGATGCCTGGGTCTGCCCCAGTGTGAGCGTGATTCTGGAGCGGGATGCGGCCAAGGCACGCGCGCGGGCGCGACAGCATCTGAGCTTCTATGCGTACCAAGAGAACTACCAGCGCATCTTGCTGACGCAGGGATTTACACGAGCCGATTTTGACAACGGTTGCAGCGACCACCTGATCGACACGATGGTCGCCTGGGGAAGTGAGGAGCAGATTCGCGAGCGGATCGACGCGCACTTAACCGCTGGTGCCAACCACGTCTGTTTGATGCCGCTGCGGTGCGATCACAATGCGTTACCTGATGAGCGGGCGTTGGAAGCGTTTGCTCCGCGTTAAACCCAAGGCGCGGTCCGGGCCGAATACAGGGCTCTACCGTATTGTCGCCAGGTTGCGGCTTGCACGTGGCGGCCCAACGGTTTATACGAATTCCTGTTGAGCGTTATCCATTTGCTCCGCCGTCCGTTCATGCTTCGACAAGCTCAGCACGAACGGGGTTTCCTTGCCCTGCGACTCTTTTCCCGCTCGCCCTGAGCCTGTCGAAGGGCGCGAGTTCATGGACAGCCATCAAGGAGAAACCGTATTAGCTTAAACGGCGTAGCCATAGACGATGTCCGCGCACGCCGCAACGAGTTCAGGCGAGACCGTGGACGCCCGCAAGATGGAGGCAAACAATGAGCGACTCCGATGTCGTACCCACACTCTCGACGTCAACCGCGCGCGCCTACGATCTCAACGTCCTGGCGGAGTTCACGTCTGAAAAGCGCGTGCGCAAGAAGCTCTTCAAGACGGACCAACTCTGGTCAGAGCTGCTCTGTTATGAACCTGGCCAGGCGACAGTCCTGCATCACCATCCCTACGAGGAAGAGCAATTCCTGATCGTTTCCGGCACCGCGACGATGAACATCGGCGGGGACGAAATCACGCTAGCGGCGGGTTCAGTGTTGCTCGTTGCCGCGACGGTGCCGCACGACGTGCGCAACCTCGGCCAGGAGCGCCTAGTGATTGTGTTCACGAAGATTCCGACACGGCTTGCAAGACAGACGCGAGAACCGCCGGGGAACGCCATCTAACCCCTCTCAGGTCGCCGGTATCACGCGGGCAGACGGATGCATCGTGCAAAATCGCTGGAACTGCGCGCGGTGATGAGCTTGAGTCGGCTGTGGCAGAGCCAGGGCAAGAAGGAAGAAGCACACGAGATGTTAGCCGAGATTTACGGCTGGTTCACCGAAGGGTTTGATACCAAAGACTTGCAAGAAGCGAAGGCGTTGTTGGGCGAGTTGAGCTGAACCAAGGAGTGTAGGCGTAACGAGAAGAGGAACATGTAACTATCACCCAAGAACAGACTGCCGCCGAATTCTGTTTACACACTCTTTGACAAGATCTCGGACAGGAGACCCTATGTGGGGGAGTCATGCTATCGTCTCACTGCGCCCTGTCGTGATGATTACGGCGGGGGTATCGCTCGCTCTTTCAAGCCTGACGTCCTGTGTGGAATGGACGACGGACCGGCAGGGCAATCTTCGGTCGATTGGACTGCCAGGGGTGCCGGTGTGGCAAACGTAAATTTTAGCCGAGCAAAAACGCTTAGCGGCAAAAGGAGACTTAGCGTCAATCCCTGGGGCAACGGTAGACCCAGCGGCCGCCAGGAGCGCCGGTCCGATCACCCACTCTACTAAAGTAGTGGAGAAGATATGGAGAGTATGGCGGGCGCTGAAAGAGCATGGCGAACACATGGCTAACATCACGCGCCACCGCATTGTCGCCCCGTTATGGTGCGGGGGAAACGGAAAGGTCGAGCCTGGGCGGCTCGCGGTGCGCTAAGTGTGAGGGAACAAAAGGAGGAGTCGTATGGATATTCCAGTTGATCGTCCCCTGTCCATTCTGGAGGAGGTCAAGATCCAAGCGCGTGTCCTGGTGCCTCTGCTGCGCGCGTTGCGGACGGAACTCGGTGAACCACGTGCCAATCAACTCGTCACGACCGCCTTGCGTGAGTGGTCACGACGAGTGTTCCAGGAAATCGGGGCAAAGACTCCTGGCAGCCCGGTGAAGAAATGGTCCACCCTCATGGCGTCGATTACGTCCCGCGTTGGCACGGATGTCGAGATGGAGGTGCTGCGCAATGATGCGGAGGCCGTGGAGTTCAATATCACCGGGTGCCGGTATGCGGAGTTCTTCCGGCAATTGGGGGAGCCTGAGCTTGGCGCGGTCTTGCTGTGCGAAAGCGACCTCCACGTAGCGGAACTGGGTGGGAGCGAGGTGGAGTTCACTCGCACCCAGACAATCATGAAAGGAGGCCAGTATTGCAACTTTCGCTACAAGCTGAAGCAAGGGGCGGGCGAGGTCACCAACTTTCTGCCCAAGTGAGCTGGCCTCATTGAGCAATAAAGCGAGAGCCGGGGGCGCTTCCTAACTCTACCGCTGCCCCTGCCCACAGCCCCCTGGTGAATCTGAAAGAGGACGGTAGGGCGAAGGCCCGAAACGGCAAGTCGGCGACAGGAGGGACTGCATGACGAACTCCAAGGAACGCAGGTCCGACGACCCATACAATCTCAATCGCTTCGTGCAAGCGCAGGAAGCCAACTACCAGCACGCACTCGCGGAACTGCGGGGTGGCAAGAAGCGCACGCACTGGATGTGGTACATCTTTCCGCAACTTGACGGATTGGCTTTGAGTTCGACCGCAAAGCACTACTCGATCAAGAGTGTCGAGGAAGCCGAGGCGTACCTGGAGCACCCCATCCTCGAACCGAGGCTGTTGGAATGCGCGGAGGCGATTATCCACATCGAAGGTCGAACAGCGACCGAGATTTTCGGGTCTCCCGACGATCTGAAACTGAGGTCGTGCGCGACCTTGTTTGCCTACGTGTTGCCGCCGGGTTCCGTGTTCGACCGTCTGCTCAAGAAGTACTATGGTGGTGGGCGAGACGAAAAGACACTCCAGTTGCTGAACATCGTATCTGACGTCAGGTAGCCGACCGTTCCACAGGAAGGAGGATGCGAAACATTCTTGAGCTGCCAACGCGGCAACGCCGCGACGAGTTTCTGAGCGCCGTCGCTCGCAGCCGCACTTTGCACCGTCACTGGGCGTCTCCTCCGCGAACGGTCGAAGCGTTTGAAGCCTACCTCAGACGACTGACACAGTCCGGCTACGTCGGCTACTGGGTGCGAACCGCGGAGAACGAACTCGCTGGGGTCATTAACATTAACGAGGTTGTCCGTGGGACATTCCTCTCGGGGTATCTGGGGTACTATGCGTTTGTACCGCACGCCGGGCTGGGCTACATGACAGAAGGACTGCGCGCGGTAGTCTCGCGAGCCTTCCGCGGACTGCGACTTCATCGGTTGGAGGCCAACATCCAGCCGGATAATGAGCCTTCCCGCCGCTTAGTGCAACGGCTGGGGTTTCGGCTCGAAGGGTTTTCACCGCGCTATTTGAAGGTGGCAGGACGGTGGCGCGATCATGAACGGTGGGCACTGACCGCGGAGGAGTGGTCGTCACGGCCACGGAGGGCTGGCTGACACGCGGTTAGAATCCGACGCCTCTACCGGCAGGACGATCCCGGTCGTATTCCTCGCATGGGCAATCAATGTCTTCGGCGACCAGTTTCAGAGCACCTGTTTCCCTTTTAGGCGAGAATAGGGGCGTGGAAAAAAGATCACCGATGGTCAGTTTCTCTATAACATCACGCCTAATCTGTCTTATGTCTTCCAGTGTACCTTAGATGACACTTGTGAGCTTGAGTGAGTCCTCCTGCAACCACGGGAGGTGTTCGGCAAAGAGCGTGATGCACTCGTAGGAGATGCAGGGCATCCCGGTTAAGTCCGTGCCCCAGCTGGTCGTCCCTAGCCACCCCCTGGCGTCGCTATGTTCTGCGTGCACGAATGTCTGACAGTTCGTCATCCTCGATCAGGATGCCGGCGGCCTGGAGGTCGTCGAGTTGCTGCGCGCTGTAGCCGAGGTATCGACTCAGAATATCCCGATTGTCTTCGCCAACCATGGACAGAATCGGCGGAAACTCCACCGTGGTTTCGGAGAACACGTAAGGAACCTTCGGCAGCGGAATGTCTCCGTATCCAGGAACGGGGAGAGTCTGTAGCGCGCCGCGTCCCTCGCTTTTGATCAGGTCGACCGTCTGGCGCAGATCCAGCACCGGCGCGGCCAGATAATGCCGGTCGAGCAGGAACTTCAGCACCTCGTCCCGGCTGCCCAGCGACCGGAACCATTCTTCGATGATCGGCTCGAGCACGTGCCGATTCTCCCAGCGGGCGGAGTAGGGATTGAAGCGCTCGTCGATCAACAGGTCGGGTTTGCCCATATCCTGGGCGAAGCGCTCCCATTGGTGGTTCAGCACCGTGAAGACAATCCAGCCGTCGCGAGTCTGAAACAGCCCGCACGGCGCGGCGCCCGGACGATGGCGCCCGGTAGGGCCGGGATTGTAGTCACCGTGCGTGAACAGATTCTGCATCAGGAAGACGTCATGAATATGGAAGACGCATTCGTAAAGCGCCACGTCGATATACTGTCCGATCCCCGTGCGTTCGCGGTAGTACAGCGCGGCGAGCACAGCCGCGACGCCGTTCACGCCGCCGCCGCCATCGGCCAAGTACATTCCGGGATAGACCGGCGTGCCGTCCTCGGTTCCGGTGAGATGCAGCAGACCCGATAACGCTTGCGCGGTCATATCATTGCCCGGCAGGTTGACGCGTGAACCTGTCTGGCCGAAGCCGGAAATCGAGCACATGATGATCCGAGGATTGCGCGCCTTGAAGGCCTCATAGGTGAGGCCATATTTACTTAAGACCCCGGGAGTATAGTTTTCGATCACCACGTCGAAGTGGTGCGCCAGTTCGAGCACGATCGCCGCACCTTCAGGCCGTTTGAAATCGATACAGATACTGCGCTTGCCGCGGTTGTAGTAGACATATGCGGGTGCCTGCCCCTCAACTCTGGACGGAAACCCGCCGCGGCGAGAGTATTCACCACCCGGCGGCATTTCCAGCTTCACGACCTCGGCGCCGAGATCGGCGAGCATCCGGCCCAAAGTGGGACCGGCGATATATTGCGTAATGTCCAAAACGCGTACGCCGGTAAGGTTTTGCTGCACGGGTTCAGCCATCTGGACCCCCCTCTCTCCGCCACTCAGTACAGGAGAATGACGCGTAGATTGCATCCATACCGTCATCTTTCCTGCCTAGTCCACGACATGCAAGGCGGTTAGCACAGACACGGGAGAGAAAAAATCCCAAGGAAGGACAGGAGCAACAGATGAGGAAGACTTGTGGCTGTGCCGCACTGTGCGGTGTTCCGCTCGCATGGCCACGCTCTCCCCTCTCATCAGGCTGGTTGAAAGGGAGACCAGAGACACATAGCATGTCCCTACCATCTTTCCTGAAAAGCTGTTTTCTACTGGGAAGGGCTATCCATGCGTTGTCCAAATTGTCGGAGTGAAAATCGCGAGAGCGCCAAGTTCTGTGACCAGTGCGCCACCCCGCTGACGCGGCAGTCCGAGGTCCGGAGCCCGAAGTCCGGGTCCGGAGTCCGAAGTTCCCAACCCCTACCCGCTAATCCCCAGCCCCCGGTTAGCTATACCCCCAAGCACTTAGCGGAACGTATTCTCGCCGAGCAAGAGGCCCTGGAGGCTCGGGGTGCCCTGGACGGTGAACGAAAAACCATCACCATTCTCTTTGCGGACATCAAAAGCTCGATGGAACTCATCGAGGATCTCGACCCTGAAGAGGCGCGCTCCATCATCGACCCCGCACTCAAACTGATGATGACCACTGTCCATCGTTACGAGGGGTACGTCGCGCAGTCCACCGGTGACGGGATTTTCGCCCTCTTCGGCGCGCCCCTCGCCATCGAGCACC
>Ga0187894_10006613_pt1 | contig 11297 bp, 11 predicted proteins | sample GBC1701081metaG_FD_136650 | JGI IMG/M metagenome (GOLD analysis project Ga0187894, IMG submission 136650) | White microbial mat communities from a lava cave in the Kipuka Kanohina Cave System on the Island of Hawaii, USA - GBC170108-1 metaG ...
ATCCACAACGGCCCGGTCAACACGCCGCCGAAATTGTTTTGACGGAGCGAGTCTTTCTTGGAGCGAGCCGCGCCCGGCGCGTTGAAATAGTTCTGAAAGAAGTTCTCGGCGTCGAAAATGTCGTTGCGCAGGAATTCAAACGCCGAGCCGTGCCAATCGTTGCCGCCAGATTTGGTGACGATGTGGACCTGCGCGCCCGCGTTGAAGCCGTATTCAGCCGAATAGCTGCCTGCCAGCACGCGAAACTCCTGCACGGCCTCGACCGAAGGGCTGAAGGGAATGGTGTTGACGCGCGCTTCCGTTGCGACGACGCCGTCGAGTGTGCCCTGCTGATTGGTCTCGCGCTGGCCGTTGGCGACGAACGTCAGCCCGATGCCGGGGATCGGAACGCCATGCGAGCCTTGACGCTGACCGAAACCCTGACCATCGGTGCCGCTACGCGGGCCGTATTGCACGCCCGGTTGCAGGATGGCCAGCGCGCCCAGGTTGCGGTTGTTGAGCGGCAGTTCCTCGACCCGCCGCTGTTCGACTGTCTGACCGAGCGTCGCGTCGTCCGTGCGCAGCGTGGCGGATTCGGCGATGATTTCGATTTTTTCGGTCGTCGAGCCGACCTGCAGCGAAAAGTCAGCCCGAACCTTTTCGTTGATTTCGAGAATGACGTTGCGGCGGACTTCCGGTTTGAATCCTTGCGCCTCGACCGTCACGTCGTAGACTCCCACGTCGAGCAGCGGGAAGCTGAAATCCCCGGCCGAGGATGTCGTGGCTTCGCGCTTCACGCCGGTTTTGGTGTTGGTGGCCGTGACTTTCGCTCCGGCGACCACGGCGCCGGTGGAATCGGTCACCGCGCCCAGAATCGTTGTCGAAGTTGTTTGAGCCGAAACGATCCTGTTGAACGCGCTGAGACAGATCACGATGGAAAACAGTAACAGCAGGGACAGACGCAAACTCCGCCGACCTTGCCCGGAGATGAAACTGGTCATAATCCAAGTCCTCCTGGTTGAGATGGATATATTGGTGATGTTGCTGTGAAAACGATCGTCTGGTTGTAAGGTGTCTTCTCTTCTCTTCCCAACGCAGTCCTGTTGAGCCCCCGGAAAATACTCCTTGGCTCCGGCGCCGTCAAGCTCTTGTATGACCGGCGCGCCTTTCAAGAATTGGTATTCTTTCCGTATAATTCGCGCCGCGATGATCTAAGCTACATTCACTACCAGCATGATTTTATAAGGAGCGAACATGATTCACCTCTTGCGTTCGCGAGCAACGGCGGAGCAATTGACTGAGATGCTCGAAGAGCTCACGGAATACGTAAAGCTGGCCGTGGACATAAAGCGCGAGGTCGTGGCTGGCGGTGGTGAACTTCATGCCGATTGCGAAACCGTTTTGCTCGAAGATGGCAGCAAGCAGGAAGATGTTTGGGGAGCCGATTGGTGGCCTTCGACGAAGGAAGTTCGGTATGGATCATTCATCAACATTCGTCCGGGGCAAAATAATCCGGCCATGGAGATTCTCGACCCGGCGATTCGTGATCGCGTCAACCTAATCGTCAGGAGATTTTTTGAACGAGTATGAATAGCGATAGAGCAAAACTCGACGCTCGCAAAGAGCGCTATCTGCGCGATCCGTTGCCGGTGCGGCTGGGCAATCTGGCTTCTAATCTTGCGCGCATCAGATCAATTGCAACTCAGCCCGATTTGGGCGAGGCCGCCAAGCGCGTGATCAGAGAGAGCAAACATTTTGTCGAGTGGGCAGGGAGAGACGCTGAGCTCCAGGTTCAAATCGAATTGGTCGAGTTGCAAAGGCAATTGGCGCGATGGCAATTCAAATGGCCTGAAATATGGAATGACCTTGAGAGACGATCCAGCGTCGCCGCGCAAGCCGGCGCCTGGGCGCAAAAGATTCTGGAGAGGTCAGGTCTATTGAAAATGTAAAGGAGCGTAAAAGCCATGATGGCCTTTGAGGTTTTTGTCAATGGAAAGAAGGTCTGCACCGCCGGCGTCCGCAAGCCTGACTTAATGGATGCGATGTTGTGGCTTACGGCGGAACCCCGGGAACTGAGCTTTCGACTTAGCGGCCTCATCCACCAAACGGACGATTCATCAGAGATCGTCAATTGGCTGAAGCGCTCCCTCGAGATCGGAGATGAACTCACCATCCGAGTCATCGAATCAGAGATAGTAGACGATCCGCTCCCCCGCCGGCAGATACTCTATTCATGCAGCTTTTGTCTCAGGAATACGCTCGAGGTGGAGAAGTTCATCTCCGGCAAAGGGGTCCGCATCTGCAACGTGTGTGTAACCGATTTCCTCAAAATCACTGAGAACGGCGGCGAGCAGGACACGACCGATGAGGTCTCGGCGGAAGATCGTTGCTCGTTTTGCGCGAAGCCAAGAGTCGAAGTCGCGGCTATGTTTTCCGGAAATGACCGCAGAATTTGCGATTGCTGCCTGGCGAGGTGTCAAAAAGGGGTCTTCGGTGATGCGAGGCGTAACGGCAAGGTACGCCCCATTCACGATGACGATTAACCGAACGTATTCTTCCAAAAAACAGAAAGGAACCGAAGTCATGAATTCAAAGCGAAGACAAATCCTGAAGGCCGCGGCGGTCGCTGCTGTCGCTGTTCCCACAACTAAAGCGGCGCCCCAGGCTCCGCAGAAGAAAGTCCATTATCGCGGCGGCAAAAAGCCTGAGAGGAAGCCCGGCGAACAGCCGCCGCTCTTTTCCGGCGGGGTCTCTTACGGCAATTTGCTCTTCATCGCGGGCAAGGGCGCGCATTTCAAAGGCGACATCAAAGCGCACACCAAACACGTGCTCGACGAGGTCGAAAAAGAGCTCGTCAACGCCGGCTCTTCGATGGATAAGGTGCTGAAATGCAACGTCTACCTGAACGACTTGAAAGACTACCAGGCGATGAATGAAGTCTTTCGCGGACGTTTCGGCGAAGAGCCTCCCGTCCGCACGACAATCGCCGCCGCCGGGGGCATTCCCGGCGATTCGCTGGTCGAGATTGACGTGATCGCTTACATCTAAAATTCATACCGTCAGTAGATCACGAAATGGGTGAAGAGGAGGATTTTCCATCGGAAAATCCTCCTCTCTTCTGATCTCGCGATCTACAGACGGCGCATAATTTTTATAAGGGAAAACGATGAAACGCAGAACCTTCGTCCAACTCCTTGCCGCGACTCCGCTGGCTACGACAATTCACGCGAATGAATCCAAAGACGTTCCGAAATACAAGGTCGTCACTCCGCATAAACCTGCCGCCTTGCCTGGAATGCCCGGTCCGTATCCCGGCAAAGTCATCTCGGTCAAATCGGCGAAATGCCTCAACGAAGACGGCACGAAGATCAACGGCGAAGTCGTGCGCGAGATGATGGAACGCGGGATGCGCGAGATGACCGGCGAGGCGAAGGCGATTGATTCGTGGCGGCGGTTTTTCACGCCCGAAGACATCGTCGGCATCAAGGTCAACGCCGGCGGGCGTCCGTGGGTTGTCTCATCGCACGAGATCGTGGCCGAAACCATTCGCAACCTGATGGCGGTCGGTGTGAAACCTCAACAGATTTACATCTACGAGCGCTTCCAGAACCAGATCGATCAGGTCAATTACTCGCCGTACCTGCCCGAAGGCGTCAACATCTTCGCGGCTGAACGCGCGAACGCGCGGAATAACAATCAAAGCTACGACCCGAAGGTTTATGTCGAGGCCGACTTCTTCGGCGAGGATGACACGCGGTCGAATATGATCCGGCTGGTCTCGCAACAACTGACCAAGATCATCAACATTCCGAACATGAAAGATCACGGCGCGACGGGCGCCACCGGTTGCTTGAAGAACATCGCTTACGGCAGCTTCTCAAACGTGGCGCGCACCCATCACAAAGGCGTTTCACACACGCTTTCGTTCGTCGGCGCGCTGGCCGCCGTCGAGCCGCTGCGGTCGAGGACCGTGTTGCAGATTATGGACGGATTGCGCGGCGTGTGGCATGCCGGGCCATTCGCGCCGACGCTGAAATACGTCTTCTTTCCACGAACGATTATGTTCGGAACCGATCCCGTGGCGATTGATCGTCTGCTGCTGGACATCATTGACGACGAGCGGAAGCGCCGTGGGGCGATCTCGATCTGGAACCGTGACGAGAAGACGCTGGATTTCAACAACGGCGGCGCCCGCGATAAAGACCCGAACGTCAACATCATCATCCGCGAACCGGGACACGTCGAATACGCGGGAAATTTGGGCCTGGGAGTTCACGATATCAAGAAGATTGAAGTGAAGGAGATCGAGGTATGAGTTTTCTGGCGATCAGCAGAGGAAGCCAAAAGGGTAAAAAGGGCAAAAACAACAAAAACAGCTTTTTGCTTTTTTTGCCCTTTTTGCTCTTTTTGCTTCCCTTCACCCCACAAAGAATTTATGACGCGTTGGACTCAGAGGCGGCGGAGACGCAAAGGGACGCCGCTGATCCGCAGAGATTGCCGCTGATCTACTGGGCGGGCGGAATCGAGACTGCGGAGTCGTTGAAGCAGGCGGGAATTGAACAAATCGCCACTGCGCCGGACAAAGCCGTGGCGTGGCGGAAGGCCGGATTCAAGGTCGTCGCGCTAAGTCAGGCCGGGGTTGAACGCCGCGAAAAACTGCTCACACCGCGCATCGCCGGACGGGCCAACGTAGCTTCGGCGACGCGCCGCCCGTGGATTGACGCGAACGGATGGCGGTTTGTCCGCAATCCCGCGGGCAAGTTTTACTACGATCTGCCGCGGGGCAAGGCCGCAATGGCGGTCGCCGAGGCTTTCGCATACAAAGCCGACGCGATTTTGAAGATTGATCCGGCTGATTTGACGGAAGCGGGCGCAATGATCGCTTTCATCAAAAACCTGCCCGGCGCCACTCATCCCGCAATCGCCGACATCGGGGTCATTGACGATAAATCGCCTGAGACGGGCGAAGTGATGAATCTGCTCACGCGCCGCAACCTGCTTTTCAAAGTCGTCACTGTTCCCGCGCCTCAATTCCGCGTCAACATCAAACTCGGCTCGAATGAATATCCGAGGACGGACGCGGCTAATCCGAGCGAATTTGCGCAAAAGATTCGCCAGCGGCTCGGCGATGAAAACCGCAGCCTGCGCATTTATGGGACTGAGATGGTGATCTGCAGATTGACCGGCGATGGCGCGCGGGCGCGATTGCATATGTTGAATTACAGCGGGCGCGAGGCCGATGGTTTGCGCGTGCGATTGCGCGGCAATTACGGCAAGGGAGAAGCCAATGGTTTCGGCTTCGGCCGCATCGAGATGGAAGATTTCGGCGCCAACGAACCCGCGACGGAATTCTCCATCTCGAAGATGGGGATTTACGCGGTGATTGATCTGATCCGAAGTAATTGAAGGGGATTACGGATCCCCGGGCGGTTATTTTTCTTTTTCTTGAAAGCCGCATGAAAGATAACACTCCCAGATCGAGAAGTTTCTTCCGCCTCCCCGGTTGGGTTCGCATCATGATCTATCTGCCAGTTGTAGCCGTGGTTCTTTTCTTCGTTCTGCGGCAGCTTGAATTTATGGTGACCTATCATCCGACGCCTTACGTTCCGGGGCCGGATTGGACGCTGCCCCCGAACGGTGAAGAGGTGTGGGTGAAGGTCGCAAACGGCGCCCGCGTGCACGGATGGTTTCTTCGCGCAATAGGGCAGCCCGCAGGCGCCACTGTGCTCTATTGCCACGGCAACGGTGGTAACTTGTCCAATGTCGCCTGGGTCGCCCAGGATTTGGCTAAGCGGGGCTTCGACACGATGATCTTCGATTACCGCGGCTACGGACGCAGCGAGGGCCGTTTGACGGACGAATGGGGCCTTTATGCCGACGCCGACGCCGTTTACGACCACCTCGTACGCGAACGCGGGGCGCCGGCTGAAAAGCTTGTGCTTTATGGCCAATCGCTCGGCTCGACCGTGGCTATTGATATCGCGTCGCGCCGCGCGTGCGGGGCGTTGATCGTCGAATCGGGATTGAGTTCGGCGAGCGATATGGGCGTGGTCTCGTTTCCGTGGCTGCCGCGACGATTGCACTTCCTGGCCAAAAACCGTTTTGAGTCGGCGCGCAAAATAGCCGGCGTGAAATGCCCCGTGATGGTCACGCACGGAACCGGCGATCCGGTCATCCCGGTTGACCAGGGGCGCAAGCTTTACGAGTTGGCCCGCGATCCGAAACGATTGGTCATCGTCGAGGGCGGGGATCACTTCCTGTTCGAGAGCGCTGGCGAGAAGTTTGTGAGCGGTATGGTTGATTTCATCCGCGAGGCTATTGATCAGTACCGCGAGCGGTAGCGAGCGGCGCAGCCCACAGATAAGCGCTGACGGAAAATTCCTGACTGCTTATACGACCTCTCGACAACGCTATGCTCGCTACCGCTCGCGGTACTGAGGCGCTTGAACAATCCTCTTCAGTTGATCACGATGCGCGCGCATCTGCGTTATGAATTCGTGGAAGAGGTAGGTCGCGTCGTGCGGCCCCGGCCCGGCTTCGGGATGGTACTGGACTGAAAAGACGGGCAGGGTTTTATGGCGCATTCCTTCGAGGCATCCGTCGTTGAGGTTGAAATGCGTCAGCTCGATCTCGTTCCGGTTCAAGCTGTCAGGATCAACCGCGAAGCCGTGATTGTGCGAGGTGATTTCGATGCGGTCGGCGCCGATGTTTTTGACGGGCTGATTGCCGCCGCGATGACCGAATTTTAGTTTGAAGGTATTGCCGCCGAACGCCAGGCCGAGCAGCTGATGGCCTAGACAGATGCCGAAGATCGGCGAGGCGCCGAGCAGGCGTTTGATTTCAGCGACGATCTCGGACAAAGCAGCCGGGTCGCCAGGGCCGTTTGAAAGGAAGATACCGTCCGGCGCCATTGAAATCACGTCATCAGCCGGTGTGCGCGCGGGCACAACCGTCACTTCACATCCGGCCGCCGTCAGGTAGCGCAGGATGTAATATTTGACGCCGAAATCGTAAGCCACCACGCGGAACGGCTCTTCACCAGGCAGCAGCAAATTTTTTGTCTCGCGGCGGAACTCTCCAACCGGATCGAACGTCTTCCGTTCTTCCCTGATGTCAGACCAGCGGTAAGCGTCGCCACACGTCACTTCATCAACCAGGTTGCGCCCCAGCATTTCGGGCGCGTCCTTCGCCTTCTCGATCACGCTCTGGTCGTTCAGATCAACCGAGGAGATGCAGGCGCGCATCGCGCCTTTCTCGCGGATGTGGCGAACCAGGGCGCGCGTGTCAATCTCCGAGATTCCCACGATGCCGTGGCGTTTCAGGTATTCGTCAAGCGACATCGAGGCGCGCCAGTTGGAGCTGATCTGGGACAGCTCGCGCACGACGAATCCCTCGGCGAACGGGCGGCGCGATTCGACGTCTTCAACATTCACGCCATAATTACCGATCTCAGGGTAGGTCATCGTTACGATCTGCCCGGCGTAAGAAGGGTCGGTCAGGATCTCCTGGTAGCCGGTCATCGCGGTGTTGAAGACGATCTCGCCCGTTCGCTCGCCGTGAGCGCCCCACGCGAGCCCACGAAAAGTCCGTCCATCTTCAAGCGCTAAAATTGCCTCTTTGGTCATCACACCTCCGATTGTCGGGGATCGAGGATAGAAGATCGAGGATCGAGGATCGAGGATCGAGGATCGCAGGGTTCAATCCTCGATCCTCGATCCTCGATCCTCGATCCTCGCTCTTCAACGTCTATCTCTCAAAAAATTCTGCGCCAGATTCATCCATCGCCGGTCAAAGCGATATTTGTAAGCCGGAGCGGTCCGCACCGACTCCACACAGTTTTGCATCTCCTGAATCGCTTCGTTTTCGCGTCCCAGCTTGTTCAGCGTCATGCCGCGCCAGTAACGCGATTCCGCGTCGGATGGGCGTTTGTCCAAAAATTTATCGAACATTTCGAGCGCGTCCTGGTACTGTCCGGCGTCATAATAAACCAGGCCTGTTTCGCGCCAGATTTCGTTCTGGCTGTGCGCCGATTCCAGTTGCACCACCCGTTCGAAATGTTGAATCGCCTCGTTCAGACGACCCTGCTGGCGCGCGATGCGCCCGAGCTGGTAATGGGCGTCAACTTCCCTCGGATCAACCTCGACCGCGCGCTGGAAAGAGCCAGTCGCCGCGTCCAGCTCGCCGCGCTTCTGGTAGATCAATCCCAGTTGGTAATGCGCCGAAGCGTCCGCCGGGTTGAGCGTCGCCGCTTCCAGATTCTGTTTGAAGGACTGCCGCGAGCGCGCCGCGCCAATGAAGCCGTCAATCCTGTCTCGCAATAAAAACACCAGCAGCAGCAGCAGGAGCGGTGACGCGCAAATGAATGTCGCCGCCTGCATCAGAAAAGGGATGCCCAGCAGCGAGAGAAACGAGATCAAAGTCGTCACTGCCGCCGCCGCCCATCCGGTGCGAAATGAGGTTCCGATCGTGATCGTCATCAACGCGGCGAAGATCGGCAGCGGCATCATGGCCAGCAGAACCATATAGCCAATCACCGCTTCGCTTCTCAGCATCGCGCTTTGCCACCCGATGAAAATCGCGGCCGGTAGCGCCACCAATAACGCAGCCGCCAATGAAAGGAGCGAGCATGAGACGACAGGCGCATATTCTTCGCGGATCACCAGCGAGAAGCTGGCGCGCCGCTCAAACAGATTGGCGATCAGGATTGCGAACGGCACGTAGATGACGGCTACGAACAGCGCGACCATTACAGCCCACATCGCCGCGCTCGTCAGTGTTTCCGAAAGCATCCGGAAGCTCGATTCAACTTCGCCGCCATTCAGAATATCCTCGCCCCACCGGCCTTCCTGCGCATAATCAACCAATACTGACGAGGCGCTCCTGTAAAGAAAGGCCATCAGCCACGCGAGGGAGACGGCGAACGCTACCGGCGAGCGCTCGCGCAACCGCTGGATGGCGGTTATCGGCTGCCACAATAGCCCGAACAGTAAACGAAGATTGGCGAGCATAGTTGATGAAACTTCACAGAACAAAGCGCGGACAGCTTGGCGCCGCCGCGCTACCGTGAGTTCAATTGGCTTTGATCATCGAACGGCCTGATCGAATGATTTAGGCTGATCGAATGATTCAGATTGATGTCAGTAAAATCGCTATTCGATTTTGCCAACTCTCTCGAGTGGCGTGAACGGGTAATAGCGGAAAATGGCCTTGCCGTAGATGTACTTTTCGGGAACCAGCCCCCAGTAACGGCTATCACTGCTGTTGCGCCGGTTGTCTCCCATCACGAAATAATGATGGTCTTTGACGTGAACCGATCCGGGCATCGAGTCCGACGAAAGGTATTCCGAGTCCAGATACGGCTCGTTAATCTGCGCGCCGTTGACGTAGAGCCTGCCATTCTCGACATTGATATCTTCGCCGGGCAATCCGACCACGCGCTTGATGTAAGATTTTGACGGGTCGTCAGGGAAGAGCAGCACGACGATGTCGCCGCGTTTGATCGGCTCTTTGTCGCCGATCCATTCGCGCAGCGGGTAGATGAATTTATTGACGAAGATGCGATCCTGGTCGTGCAACCTGGGCATCATGCTCTGTCCTTCAACGCGCACCGGCTGCACGACAAAAACCACGATCAGGATGGCGATCACTCCGGCGAAGAGCACGTCGCGCAGCAAGGAACGCAACTCACCCCACAAATCGCCCGAACCATCGCCGAACCTGCGCGTTGATGAAATGTCTTCAATGATCCTGATGTCGTTGTCATCATCGGGCGCGATGCCCACAAACTTATCTCTTTTCATAACGGCTACCTGACAACATCTTATCCGAAACCGCGCGAAAAGATATTACGGCGCCTCCGGCTTGTCAACGAAGACGCCATGACCTAAATCGCCGTTCCAATCTCGTATGTTTCGATTTAGGCGGACAAACCCGCGGCCATGATCAATGTGTGATCGTCCCCTGCAGCGAAGTGTCAATCTGCGTTTTCAACCCCTGGCCGAACAGAAACGACTCCATATTGTCGAGCAGAAACTGCTGATGCTCCGGATTAATCGTGCTCAGGCCGTAATGGTTGATTAGCTGGTTCTGGGTCATCAGCCAGCCTTTCCAGCAACCCTGGCAAATCTGCTCGTGAATCCTTTTGCCGAGCGCGCTGCCAAAAGGCGGCTTTTCCAGACTCGGCAGTTTCTGCCCGCAGCGGGCGCATTTAATAACTTCAGCCATTTTTCCTCCCGCGGTCCAAATTTGAACTGACCGCCTCATTATCCGGTAGGCGGTATCCAATCGCAACGGAGGGGGGAGTGGGGAGTGGGGAGTGGGGAGTGGAAGATCTCCGCTGTCTCCCTGTTTCCCTGTCTCCCTATCCCCCTGTCCCCCTGTCCCCTTGTCTCCTTGTCCCTACTCCCCACTCCCCTTCCTCAGGAGTATGCGGCGTTGAGCTTTTCCAGTTCGTCCACATGCAATTGCTCCTCGCTGATGATCTCTTCCAGCCAGAAGACCAGCGGGTGGTTGCCCTGAGCCGATTCCCACGCTTTGACGTAAGCGTCCAGCGCCTCGCGCTCCATATCCAGATCGTACCGGAGCATCTTAGCGAGGTTTTCCCCCCGGCGGATTTTGGCAGTCTCGATGGTCGGTACGCCACCGAGCGCGGCGATCTTGTTGCCCAGGTTTTGCGCGTGCAGGTGCGATTCGCTGCTCGACGCGGCGAAGAACGGGGCGAATTGTTGACGATCCTGTCCCAGCACCGCGCATTGTTGTTGCAGGTACTGGATCGTCGCGGCGTATTCCAGCGACAGCGCGCGGTTCAACCGGTTGATTAACTCCTTGCCATCGCCGTTCTGCCCGTCATGCCCGTTGCGCCCGTTCTTGCCCTGTTTGTTCTTCTTCATTTCGTCTTTCTTGCGTTTGCCCATTTCGTCCTCCTTTGGATCAGCCCTGTGATTTGATAAGCGCGTCGCTACTTCACTTCAAGACCAAAATACGAATCGAACCGGACTCCGTCAATCAATAGGCCGGAGGGCGATGAAATTTGAATGAAATTCGTTTTCAGCTTGAAGCTTGAAAGCCACGCTCGCCACCGCTCGCGGCACTGATTTGAATCAGTATCGCGGCGTGGCTTTCAAGCGATGTGACAAAGTTCCGGTCAATTGATAGCATTGCGTTTACCGCGCTCAGCTTTCATCAAAACTTATATGGGCTCATCAATAACCACACGAGACAACATCCGCAACATCGCCATCATCGCGCACGTTGACCACGGCAAGACCACGCTGGTTGACGCGATGCTGAAACAATCGGGACTGTTCCGCGCCAACGAA